>Ga0209050_1000813_pt1 | contig 43681 bp, 44 predicted proteins | sample Araplavi_mTSA_r2_FD_184276 | JGI IMG/M metagenome (GOLD analysis project Ga0209050, IMG submission 184276) | Arabidopsis root microbial communities from North Carolina, USA - plate scrape MF_Cvi_mTSA_r2 (SPAdes) (version 2) | ecosystem: Host-associated > Plants > Roots > Endosphere | place: USA... | reverse complement strand
ATCGAGAGTGGGCATCGATAGCAAGCAGGTCGGCATGGATCAGAAGCAATTGATCGGCGATCATTTCCAACGCCAGCACTTTTCGCTCTTCTGTGGTTCCGTCATGTCGAGTTGCGGCAAGGCTGATCATTTCAACTTCCTCCAGTGAGAATCCCTTCTCATCGGAAGGGGCGGCGAATTGAGGGAGAAGTGAACTCAATTCATCTTCGATCGCATTTCCATGATATTGCTGGATATTGCGTCGACTGCGGTAGGTGCGGAGTCTTTCTTTGTAGTGGGCTGCAATCCTGGAATACGCGTCCCGATTTTCGCCGGGCTGAGACGCTCGCGCGCGAATGAGCGCAAGCTGATGCTGGTATAGTAACTCATTGAGGTCCATGGCCAATTTTCCATATCGGAACGAGAAGTCACATCATGTCGTGGCCTTTTAGCTCGTCCGAGATTTCATCTTACCACACATCACATACTTTATTTGCCTATTTTATAATTTGCATCGAAGGACGCGCTAAATCTATTTGCGAGTGACGCTGGTTCGATCCCGGCTATTCTCTACACGATTGTCACGTCCGGTCCCAAGCCCCCTCCACCGCAGGTATAGCCGTAAGGAGAAAGTCCGGATTGGAGCTGGGTCGCGGGGATAGCCGACGCTCACCCGGAGTCTGCAGCCGACCAGACCTTGCCGTATGCGGGCACCGCGCGGACGTCCGATCTTGGCAAAAGCTGCCATTGGCAGGACTGAGGGTATGAGGGTGAAGCTCTCAAACAGAATCCTTCGGATGGTCCCCACGTCGATGCGTGCCTCACGTTCGCCGCGATCATTCGCATCGGACGCCGGTAGGGGGCCTCAACTCAGCCTTTCGTCTGACGAACCCCTTGCCTCAATGTCCGCCGCTCGTATCGATCGGACCTTTCGGCTTGGGTGCCAGCCAGATCAACGCCCCGGTGAAGGCAAGGCACAATGCGACGGCGGCGAACATGTCGAGCGTAGCGAGCATCACGCTTTGGCTCTCGACGAGGTTGGTGAGCAAGGGAGTAGCGGTTTCGCGCGACAGGCCCGACGCAACCATCGCCTCGACCGTGGAGGGTCCCTGTTGCATGGCACCGGCCAGTTCCGACTGATTGACCCGCGCGGCGTTGATCCACCCCGTCTGGACCAACGACGCAGCGAAGGCGGCGGTCAGTGTGCGCATGAAATTGGAGATGCCGGCGGCGTCCGCCTGTTCGTCCGGATCGACGCTGGCGACACACAAGCCAGTGACGGGAATGAAGAACATCATGAGAAACGGGCCTGTCAGCAGCATCGGCCAAGCCATCTGCAGGAAGGTCATGTCGGGTGTGAATCCGGTGCGCCAAAATGAGATGAACGCCATCCCGGCGATCCCAACCGAGATGATTAGCCGCACGTCCATCTTGGCCGCTGCGGCACCGATAGCCGGCGAGGCGAGCACCGCGAAGATACCCATGATGCCGGTCGCGTAGCCTGCCCAGGTCGCGGTGTAGCCCATGTTCTGCTGGAGCCAGAGGGGGATAAGGACGACGGTCGCGAAATAGGCGGCGAAGCTCAATGCATAGGTGATGGATGCCACGACGAACCCGCGGTGCCGAAAGACGCGCAGGTTCACGATGGGGTGTTTTTCAGTCAGCTCCCACATCAGGAACGCGACGAAACCAATTGTAGCAACAACGGCCAGCACACGAATTTCGGTCGCCGCGAACCAGTCGCGATTGCGCCCCTCGTCGAGCACGATCTGCAGCGACGCGACCCAGATGACGAACAGGACGAGGCCGACCACGTCGATCGGCGATCGGGCCGTCTCCTCGCGCCGCCCATGCAGCAGATAGATCAGGCCCGCGGCGCCGATGGCTGCGACCGGGACGTTCAGGAAAAAAATCCACTCCCAGCCGGCGTTGTCGGAGATGATGCCCCCCAGGATCGGCCCGGCAATCGGCGCGACCGTCGTCGTCATCGCCCAGACGATCGTCGCGAGAGTCGCTTTTTCGGCAGGAAAGATGCGCAGCAGCAGGGTCAGCGACAGGGGTATGATCATACCCCCGGCAAGACCCAGCAGAACCCGACCCGCGATCAGCATTTCGAGCGAGCGTGACAGACCGCACAGCAATGAAAAAATGCCAAAGGCCACAAAGGCCGCAATGAACACCCTCTGCTCGCCGAAGCGCCGGGCCAGAAAGCCCGCCAACGGCACGGTGATGGCATCGGCGACAGCATAGGAGGTGATGACCCAGGTCGCCTCCGTCACCGACACGCCGAGCGAGCCGGCAATATGCGGGATGGACACGTTGGCGATGGTCGTGTCGAGTACGACAAGGAAATTGCCCAGCCCGATCACCAGCGCGGCAACGATGAGGGTCGCGCCGGTGAGCGGCCTCGCTATCTTCGGCTCGGCGACAGTGTCCGTCATGTCCGGGTTCCGCTTAGTTGGAGAGATCCACGGTGGCGTCCATCGACAGACCCACGCGCAGCGGATGTTCGGCCAGTTCCTTCGGATCGAGCGCGATCCGCACGGGCAGGCGCTGAACCACCTTGATCCAGTTGCCAGTGGCGTTCTGGGCGGGAACCACTGCGAAGGCCGCGCCGGTGCCGCCCGAAAAGCCGATGACGCGGCCATGATACTCGACATCGTCGCCGTAGAGATCGGAGGTCATCGTGACGCGCTGACCCGGCTTGACGCTAGCGAGCTGCCCTTCCTTGAAATTGGCATCGACGAATGCGGCCTGGACAGGCACCACCACCATCATAGTCGCGCCCGCCTGGACACGCTGTCCCACCTGCACCTGGCGGCGCGAAACGATGCCGTCGACCGACGCCCGCACCGCCGTGCGGTCGAGGTCCACCCTCGCCTGATCGCGCACGGCCCGCGCGGCCAGCACTTCCGGATTGGCTTCGGGGGCGGCGTCCGCGATCAGGGCGCGATTGGCGTCGCGGCTGCCCAAGGCCGAGGTCCGATTGGCCTGCGCCTGCGCATTCTCGGCCTGTGCGACCTTCAGGTTCGCCGTAGCCGTGCTGTAAGCGTTGCGCGCGATGGTCAGTTCATCGCCGGAGACGGAGCCTGACGCCGCGAGCGCTTCGCGACGATCGAGATCAATCTTCGCCTTTGTGAGATCGGCACGCGCCGCAACGAGCCGTGCTTCGGCGCGTGCCTGATCGGCGGCGCGCGCCGTCACCTGAGCGCCGAGGCCGCTATCGGTCGCAAGGAGTCCGCGAACTCGGCGTTCGGTCAGCGCAAGCTCGGCTTCGGCACGCGCGAGCGCGAGGCGGGCGTCGGTGTCGTCGAGCCGTACGAGGAGGTCGCCACGCTTCACCCGCTGTGCGTCGTCGACCAAAACCTCGCGCACCGGGCCACCGATCAACGGCGTCACCAGCGCGACATTGGCGCCGACATAGGCATTGTCCGTCGAGACGTACCGCGATGCGCTAAAATGGACGTAGGCCCAATAGAGAATGCCGAGGCCAACCACCGCCATTGCAAAGATCAGGAACAACTTGCGGCGCTTGGCTTTCATGGCGGCGGCATTTGGTTCTTCGGCGGCGAGTGGCCCGGACGCTGTCAAGGTTTTGGTGGACATCAGGAGATCCTTCAGGAACGGAAGCCGCCGCCGAGCGCGCGGATAAGGACGACGTTGAGGGCGAACCTGCGATTGCGGAGCGTGGCGAGGGTGCGCCGCGCATCGATCAGGGCGTCTTCGGCCACGAGCACATCGAGAGACGTGGCAAGCCCGCCCCGGTGGCGATTGTCAGCGACCGTCCATGCCGCTGCCGCGGCGCGTTCGGCCTCATCGGCCCTGCCGATCCGTTCGGCGAGCGCGCGTTCGCTTGCGGCTGCATCTGCCACCTCGCGCAAAGCCTGGGCGAGCGCGCCGTCATATTCCGCAACCGCACCGCGATAGTCGGCTTCAGCGGCGCGATAAACGCCGGCCAGCCGTCTGCCGTCGAAGATCGGCAAGCTGATGGCCGGTCCGGCAGTGCCGAAGGTCGAGCCGGACTTGACCAGATCGCCAATTCCGAGGGACTGCAATCCGATCAGCCCGGCAAGATTGACGTTCGGATAAAAAGCGGCGCGAGCTTCCTTGATCCGGCTTGCAGCCGCCTGCGCCCGCGACCGCGCGGCGATCACATCGGGGCGGCGCCCGATAAGGTCGGCCGGCAAGTTAGCGGGGAGACCGAAATCCTCAGCCGCACGCGCGGTTGGTCGCTCGACGGAAAGGCCACGGTCGGGTCCCGCGCCGAGCAGCACCGCGATCCGATTGCGCGTGAGCGAGACGGCCTCGTCGAGAGCGGCAAGCTCTCCCTGGGAGGAAGCGAGCGCCGAACGCGCCCGCTCGACAGCACCGGCATTTTCAAGACCCTGGACCCGTCGCCCATCCATCAGTTCGACAGTGCGTCGCCGCACCTCGACCGCGCGACGCGCTGCATCCGCTTGCGCATAGAGATCGGCGAGATCGGCATAGGCTTGCGCAATACCGGTCGACAGGATCAGGCGTGCGGCCGCCGCCTCAGCCTGGGCTGCCGCAGCATCGGAGCGCGCTGCAGCAAGGGCAGCCCTGTTCCGCCCCCAGAAATCCAGCTCCCAATCGAGCCGCGCCGTCGCCTGGCCATAATCTTGCCAGCCTTGGGGCGCGAATGCGCGCGGGACGAGATAGTTGTAGCTTTGCTTGGTACCGCCGATCTCACCATTGGCCTGGAGTGACGGCAGCAGCCGGCTCCGTGCTTCTCGCACCAGCGCGTCGGCTCGATCGAACCGTGCCTGCGCGATGCGCAGATCGGTCCCGGCCGTTAGACCTTCTTCGATCAGCGCCGTGAGTTGCGGATCGCCGAAGCCCTCCCACCAGCGATCCGACGGCCAGGACGTCTCTGGCGCTGCCAGACTGGTGGCACTTGCAAAGTCGCTCGCCGGGCGGATCGCTGGCGCTGCGCCTTGTTTAGGCAGGGTCGCGCAGCCGCCGAGCAGCGGCACCGCCAGGCCGAGCGTCGTCCAGACCATACTTTTACGCATCGGGCTGCTCAGCCTCGATCTGGGCCGCCTGCTCGCCCGCGAGTAGGCGGACGGCAATGCCTTCGGCTTCCGCTTCGGAAGCGGAGACAAGGATCGGATAGCCCCAGAACTTCTGGAAGATGGGAGCTGAGGTCTTGGCCAGGAAGCGTTTGGCCGGGCTCGGCTCGACATACACCATTGCCCAGACATAGGCGTGGAGCGCATCACGGTTGCGCTTCATCCACAGAGTCAGTCGCTTTCGTTCCTCATTCGACTGAACTTGTTCAGCTTCTGCGCCTAGCCCGACCAATACGAATGGCTGCTTCCGCGCCAGAAGATCTTCGAAAATCCGAAAACTAACTTCATCGCCTCGATCATCTGCGCGATTATAGTGCATGAACACTATAGGGAATTGGGCGTCGTCAATCAGCATGGTCCGCATCCAACAATTTCATCATACCGAGCCTACATAGGCTCTTGATGGCATGTTGGATTTTGCAACTCTGGCAGATGATTCATCGAAACTGCCAATCAGCGAGTTTCGTGGTGGCTTGGCGATCATCAGCCGGCTCAGCCGAGGCTGCGCATCACAGCCCCAGCGCCCGCTGAGCCTCCAGCATGGTGGATATGAGTTTGGGCTTGCTCTGCTGCGGTGTCGCCGGGAAAGCTGCGCTTCGCCGCGCGGCTAGGAACTGCCCCGGGGGCTGCCCCATGACTTTCTTGAACATCGTGATGAAAGCGCTCGCGCTTTCGTAGCCGAGATCGAACGAGACGGTCTGCACCGACGCGCCTTCGGTCAGACGCTCAATCGCGAACATCACCTGGAACTGCTGGCGCCACCGCCCGAAGCTCATCCCCGACTGGCTCATGATGAGTCTGAACAGGCTGCGCTCGCTCATGGCAACGATCCGGGCCCATTCCCCGATCGTCGCTCGATTGGCGGGATAAGATAATAGAGTCTTGGCTATGGTCCGCAATCGTGAGTCGGCTGGCATTGGCAGATGGAGACTTCCCATGGGCGCGTGCTCGAGCTGGTCGAGCATGGTCTCAATAAGGCGGCCATCAGCGCCATCGACATCATAAAGCGACGGGAGGCGGGACACGGCGATCAACAGTTCGCGCAGCAGCGGCCCGGTCGAGAAGGTGCTGCATTCCATAGGCAGATTGCAGGCAAGCTCGGGATCGATGAAGAGCGTGTACACCTCGAGGTCGCCTACGCAGCGCACGCTATGCTCAACGTCACCAGGGATCCACAGCGCACACTGCCGTGGAACCATCCACAGACCGTGCGCCACCTCGCACGTGATAAGGCCACGGAGCGCCAGGATGAGTTGCGCCTTGCGATGCCGATGCGGCGGTTGCTCGAACCCTTCCGTAAAAAGCTCCATCCCCACCGCCGAAACGGGCCGGGGAATCTCCGCAGGCTCAAAAACTTCGTAGTCGTCGTTTTGCATCGTTCTGATCCACAACGGGCAGCCTTCGCCTTGCCAGCAAAGCTTCAGAAATGCGAACAATTCTCAACAAGATGGCGGTGTTGCGAAACATTTTGGCAATATCGCTCAATCTGACCGCCAGTCATACGGCCGGCAACCTCGCCAGGCAAACCCGCTAGCTCAAGACTGTGGGCCTCTTCTGGGTCCAGGCACGATGGCAGCGGCTTGCCCTCAATGGCTTCGCCGGCTGCCGAGGAAAAACTCGATCGGCACGACCACTTCGATCTCGTCGGGCCGGCCCGCGGGAATCGGGGGATAGGGCTCGGCGCGTGCGACCGTCGCCAGCGCCTCCTGATCGAGCAACCGGTTTCCCGATGAGGCTTCGAGCGACAAGGAGAGCAGTGTTCCGTGACGATTGACCCGGAAACGAACGGTCGCGACACCCTGGTCGCGCCGGCTGCGGGCCGCAGGCGGGAAGCGCTTCAGGCTTTCGAGACACGCGACGACGCGAGCTTCCCAGCTATCCTTGCCTGCCGATTGCGTCGGCGGACTCGGCGGCGCGACGTCCGGAGCAGAGTTGGCGACCGGCATGACGGGCACCGGTAGGGTAGGTGTTGTCGAAGCCTCCGCGGGTAGTGGTGGCGGGGCTGGAACGAGAGCGGGAAGTGCTGACGGGAGCGACGGTGTCCGCATCGGCTGCACAACCGGAGGCTCACGCGAGATGGGCGTCGCCTTCTGTCGCCGAACGGGCTCGGGCTCAGCGCGCGCGGGCGGACTGAGCGGGAGCAATGTCACGGTCAGCGGAGGCGCCGGCGGCTGCACCCTGACCTCCACATGCCAAGCCAGAAAGGCGGACAACATCGCAACGTGGATCAGCGCCGTCACAAGGAGGGCAGAGGCGAAGCGCTTTCGGTCGGGCTGATAGCCATATCGCTCCGAGGCGCTCGGCAGGGGCAGGATCGCGGGCGTCGGCTCCGCTGACCCCGACGCCGCGCCCTGCGACATGACGAGTTCGTTTCTGTCGATGGCAAACATCCGTGTCACAGCTCGATCGCACGGCGAAGCAGGTTGTTATACACGCCGGTAAGGCTGAGCGTGCCATGCGTGTCCCGTCCGAGCTGCTGGCGCACCTCGATGATGGCCATGTCCAGATCGTAGAGCAGCGCGCGCAGCCCATCGTCTTTGAGCATCGACTGAGTCCAGAAGAAAGCTGAGGTCCGCGCGCCGCGTGTGACCGGCTTGACCCGGTGGAGGCTGCCCGCCGGGTACACGATCATCGAGCCGGCAGGCAGCTTGACGCTGCTGGTCCCATAGGCGTGCTCGATGAGCAACTCGCCGCCGTCATAGTCGTCGGGGTCGGTAAGGAAGAGCGTTGACGACACGTCCGCGCGCATCCGTGGGCCGCCCCAGGGCATGGCGCGCACCGCGCCGTCGACATGTGCGTCAAACGCCATCCCGACCTCATAGCGGTTGAACAGCGGCGGCAGGACGCGGAACGGCAACGCCACGCTGTTGAACAGCGCATTGCGGCCCAACGCCCTGAGGATGATCTCGCCAGCATCGCGCGCGGCCTGCCCTTCCTGCGGAAGCTGGAGGTTGCGCTTGGCCTGCGCGGCCAACTCGCCCGCCGTCTCGCGACCGTCGACAAGGTCCGCCGCATCGATGATGCGACGGACTTCGGCGAGTTCGGCCGTGGTCAGGACATCCGGTATCTCGACCAGCATGGCGTCAGAACTTCACGGAGGCCGTTCCGGTGAAGGTCCGGCCCGGCGCTACCTCGGCACGGAAGAAGAAGGCAGAGGTGTAGCTGAGCTTGTTGGTGAGGTTGCTCACGTTGAGCGCGACGCGATAGCGATCATTCTCCCACGAGATCAGCCCGTCGAACGTCGTGGCGGCCGGGATTCGGTATATCTCGCTCGGATCCGCGTTATAGTGGCTCCGGTAGTTGGCTCCGCCGCCGGCCAGCAGCTTTCTAGGCATTTCGGGGATGAGCGTGGCGACGTGCCTGGAACTCATAGGCTCTATCGCTGTTTTGATGATTGGGTTCGATCGGAGCCTGCGAGCCTCGGCCCATGAAATCGGGACGGCAAGCCGGGCTGACTGTTGCGCCCCGCAGAAGGCCGTCTTTTCATGCCACCTCTACCGATCGTCCTCGTTGTCGAGGATGAACCCATTATTTTGCTGGCCGCCTGCGAGATGGTCGAAAGCGCGGGATTCATTACGAAAGAAGCAGCGAACGCTACACGTGCTCTCAGAATCCTCGTGGAAAACCCTCCGATCGCGATCCTGTTTACCGACATAGACATGCCGGGCCCGATCGACGGCCTAGCATTGGCTTTTGAAGCACAGGCTCGATGGCCGATGATCGGCATCATTATCACTTCGGGCCGCAGGCAGTTGGCTCGGCGCGAGCTGCCTGCTGGCGCTATCTTCCTTGAAAAACCATACCTCAAACGGGCACTCACGGAAGCATTAGCGAACGTTCTCTCTTGAGTCGCGCTCGCGCAGGTCTTTGCGACGTCCATATAGCAGATTTGGATACGGCCCATCTGACGAGAGGGTGCGCCGGCTGAAGCCGGGTGCGGATCAATCGACCATGGCAGCGACAAGACGCCGCAATCGATCCCGGCTTAGCAGGCCGGTGGGCCGTTGAACCGGACCGTTATGTCCGGCGGCTGGTTGTTAGATGGCATTGTCGGGACGCTTTTCCGCGCCTTTGATGTTGATATGCATGTTTTCCTATGGTGCGGATTTTTCCGCGTTTATCTTCTGAAACCGCTGCGCCGTCTCGGCGGTTCTCCGGCTTGCTCCGGCGCCCTTTCACGAAACGCGATCCGGCCCTTCGAAAGATCGCAAGGCGTCATTTCGACATGTACGCGATCTCCTTCCACCGAGCGGATGCAGACCTGCGCATTTTGCCCGCCGTAGGCGATGATCTTGCGCTAATTATCGAGCAGAACCACGACGCGGCCGATCGGGAATGGATTTCCTCGACAAAGCCTTCCGTCAGCGACTCTTCTTTGGCCGATCCATGATGTCCCGAAATCGAGGGCACCCGCCGACATGCATGCGCAAAAGCGGCGGTCATGAGAGCCAAGCTGATGGCTGAAAAATCCTGCGCAAGCAGGCGCAAATTCGTCAAGAGCGACGATTCAAAAACGTCACAAATGATAAAATACATTTTTTAATGCCGGTGATAATTTGTACATATTTGATCAGTTCATAGAATCCTCTCGCCGAGTACGGTGAAATTATGTAGAAGAAAAATATTGCCGGTCATTTTTGCATATCGGCGACTGAGAGACCAAGCGCGCTCCCGCAAAAAGGAGCGTCCGCATGAATCTCAATCAGCTACTTTATCACCATCAGATCGCGCTCATCGAATTTACCGCCCGCAGCAAGCGCAACCGTGATGCCGGGTCACGGTTCGATCTGGTGCGCCATTATGCACCAGGATCGCCCGGCTGCAAAAGGACATGGGGGTGGCGGCCTGCCCCCAATGGTCATGAACTGGCCATCGCGGAACCAAATTGCCTGCCTGATGTCGCGCCCGACGGATATCCCGCCGTGTGGACGCCAATGGCATCGCATGCCGAAAGACGATCCGACCTTTCGGCCGCGCAGCGAGATATCCGATCTTGCGTTTACACTGCTGGGCGGCCGCGTGGCCGCACGGGATTTCCTGCTCGGTCCGGTCCCCAATCACGCATGCACCGTGCTTGAGATCGCAACCAGCTCCTCGATCGGACAGGCCCAGATAACCAGTATGCTCTGGAAGATCGCCGCGCGTCGAGTGCGGCTGTATCAATAGGAAGTTCGAAATGGAAAGCGACGAAAAGCCCGCTCGGCCTGCTCGCGCGAAAGTGCGCTGGTCGGATCGCCCTAAACTGGCGCCAGATGCGGCAAGTCGCCAAGGGTTGGTGACGAGGCTGGCGCTTGAAGCATTCGGAAGCCGGGACAAGGCAATCGCCTATCTCAACACGGCTTGCGGCAAGCTCGGCGGACGACCGCTTGATCTCGCCGTGGAATCCGCGGAGGGGCTGGGCCGGGTGGAGCGCGCCCTTGCGAACCTTAGGCCTGCATGCTGATCCGCGCGGGATACGATATCGCTTTCACCTGTGAGCAGCCTGTGCCGATGCTGGCGCACCTGAGCGTCCATCCTTCGCGCAACAAGGATCTGCGCACGCCGCAGCGCTTGTTCACGACGCCAGGTGTCCCGATTTACGACTACGTCGACAGCTTCGGCAACATCTGTACCCGCCTCGCCATTCCGGCCGGCGGCCTTACGCTGTCCTGCGGTTTTGTCATCGAGGATGATTTCCAGCCTGACCCGGTGGCACCGGAGGCATTGCAATCATCGATCGAGGCTTTGCCAGACGATGTGATGCTCTACCTTCTGGCGAGCCGTTACTGCGAGACGGACCGGCTGAGCGAAGTAGCATGGGATCTGTTCGGCAAAACCCCTCGGGGCTGGGCACTGGTCCAAGGCATCGTGGATTTTGTACATCGTCACGTCCGCTTCGACTACATGAAGGCGCGGCCGACAAAGACAGCGCGGGACGTGTTCGAGGAGCGCGAAGGTGTCTGCCGCGACTTTGCCCATCTGGCGATCACGCTGTGCCGCTGCATGAACATACCCGCACGCTACTGTACAGGATATCTCGGTGACATGGACTTGCCAAAGCCACTAGGCGAAATGGATTTTTCGGCATGGTTCGAAGTGTGGCTGGGCGATCGCTGGTATGTCTTCGATGCAAGGCACAACCGCCCTCGCAGCGGGCGAATATTGATGGCCCGAGGACGTGATGCGGCTGATGCGGCACTGACGATGACCTTCGGACGTATCACACTTTCCCGGTTCGACATCTACACCGACGAAGACAGATTGGGCCTTGCTTCACTGTAATGCTGGAGCGGTCTGCTCATCGGCGGCCTCGCGAAAGAAACATGCCATTACGGCGGCTGACACCCGGACCGGACGCTATGTCACGGCATCAACGCAGCACCAGCGCGATTTCGCCTCGGCAATCACTTCGCTGCCGCGCCGGATCGTCGTTTCATAGAATGCGCTTTTCCACCCGACCTGCTCCAGCACCACATTGGCCGTCAAGTGGTCGCGAAGGATGCCGGTCTGCGGTACGTGATCTCATGTTTGAGCGCGATCCATAGATAGGCTGTAATCGCCCGAGGCGATGCGATCCTCTGCCAATGTTGGATGACAGCTGCCTGTACCCATTTCAAATATATGGAATTATTAGAGCGGTTTTCGACCGTTCGGAATCGGTATGGGATTCCTTCGGGCGCGATTTCTGATTCAGAATTCGTGCTGGTGAAGGAGGCCGGCATGGATGGCTCTTTCGATGGATTTGCGCACGCGGCTTTTGGCAGCGGTAGATAGTGGATCGAGTTGCCGTGCTGCGGCAGACCGGTTCGGTGTAGCACCCTCAACGGCGGTCCGCTGGCGAGCACAGCAGCGCGAGACGGGTGACATTGCCCCAAAGCCGCGCGGCGGGGATATGCGCTCACGGCGGATGGAAGAGCGGGCAGCGGACATTCTGGCCATTTGGGAGGAGCGCAGGGACATCACCCTCGAAGAACTTCGTCTGGCGCTTGCGGACAAGGGCATGGACGTTTCCGTTGCCGGGCTACATCGCTTTTTTGTTCGTCGTGGACTGAGGCGCAAAAAAAGACAGGCCATGCGATAGAGCAAGATCGATCCGATGTCCTGAAGCAGCGTCATGACTGGTTCGAGGGTCAACTCGATCTTGAACCGGAGCGCCTGGTCTTCATCGCCGAAACCTGGACTGCGACCAATATGACCCGTAGCCACGGTCGTTGCCCGAAAGGCGAGCGGTTGCGGATGGGCTTCCCGCATGGCCACCGCAAGACTACCACCCTGGTCGCCGGCCTGCGCATGACCGGCATGGTCGCACCCATGGTACTTGAGGTCCCATAAACGGCGACTGGTTCGAAGCCTACGTCGCTCAGGTCCTCGTCCCGGAATGCGGCTCGGCGACGTCGTCATCATGGACACCCTGTCGAGCCACAAGCGCGCATCGGTGCGGGTGCTCATCGAGGCGGCAGGCGCAACCCTGCGCTTTCTCCCACCCTAAAGCCCTGACTTCAACCCGCTCTAGAAAGCGTTCTCCCGCCTCAAGGCTATGCTCCGTAAAGCGGGTGAGCGAACGGTCAGCGGCCTATGGAGCCTCATCGGTAATCTCGTCGATATCTTCCAACCCCAAGAATGCGCCAACTACTTCAGATCATGTGGCTATGAACCAGAATGATCGAAAACCGCTCTAACGTGCTCCATGAAGTCGATGTCGTCGATTTCAATCCTCAAAAGGCAATCATTCATTTGCGCGGAATTGATGATGTCATGTATCACATCGATATGACATTCCGGATTCATTTTTGTATGAGAACCCAGTCGCCGCTATCTATTTTTTTAAAAGCGCGTACAAGAACCAAGCTGAAACGTCGCCTACGACGGATATTGGGCCGCCGAGGCTCCCCTTTGTCCTTTACTAGCCTCACGAAGCCGGGATGCCCCGCGATTGGCGCATGCCCGTCATACTGCATTGGGCAAAGGATACCCATATGATCACCGGCACCGTAAAATTCTTCAACGCTGACAAGGGCTTCGGCTTCATCGCTCCCGAAACGGTCGGGGATGACGCCTTCGTTCACATCAGCGCGGTCGAACGCGCGGGCATGCGGACCCTGAACAAGGATCAGCGCGTGTCCTACGAACTGGAAACCGACCGTCGCGGCAAGACCTCGGCCGTCAATCTCCAGTCGGTCTGAATAAACGAGATTGGCGGAGCATTGCCAGGTCCGCCAATCTTGGTTGCCGGGCGCAGGAGTAAATTTATGTCATCGCTGGCATTTTATCGCGAACAAGCCGATCTTCAGACAATTGCAGCCGATGCCGCAAGCCTGCCACAGGTGCGTGATCGATGTCTGCGAGCCGTGTCCGCGTGGGCCGAATTGGCCGATCGAGCCCAGAAGACTGAAGATGCTCGGAAAGCTAAGAATTGGATACCGGGGTAAAAGCGATAACCTCGGTCTTAGTGGGGCACTGAGTGAATCGAGGCAGCCCAAGGCCCTGATTTTTATGACGCAAAGCGCGTTATTGCACATACCACCACCAGAATTATGGCGCCACATGGCATAAAAAATAAGAATAATTCTGGAATCAGCTTTACCAAATTTCGTGGCGGCTATGGCATTTTATGCGATCGTGAAAGGCCTGCCATTGAAATATCAACTTTGATTCCTATGTAATCACAATCGCTGGAATCGGAAAATAAGCGCCGGCGGCTGAGAGACAATAGTGCTCCCGCTTACAAGAAGGGGGAGTTACCGTGGATCTCAATCGCCAGTACTTCGATCACCAATTATCGCTCATGCGTGCAAGCGTTGCCGGAACGCGTCTTGCAAAAACGCGACACCTCGCCGCAGCTGCCGTCACCGCGTACCGGATCAGCAACCATCAATTCGGTATTGGAGCGGACGCAGCGGACGGCTGGGTCAGGAGCTCGCACAACCTGGATTTATGGTTTGATTGCGATTTCGGGATCAGATCATGAGCCGCCTGCTGAACATTGATCTTCCCCCGGCAGACGTGGAGCGGCAATGCGCCGAACACCACGTGTCGATCAGTGCGATCGAACCGCTCCCGAGCGGCGGCACTCATCTTGTCTGCGTCAGGCTCGAAGAGGCAGAGGAGATGCGTCAGGTTTTCTCGGGAAAGCTGATTGCCGGCATCGTCCGGCGCTACCCCTTTTATCGCGCACGAGGGCCGTGGTGATGACGAGCGGCCCCCTTTCCAGCGCCTCACCCGCGGAGTTGAATTAGCCATGACCCATCCGATGCTGCAATTCTCCATCAGCTCCAACGGCGATCAATGGTATCTGGCCCGTGGAAACGGTCCCGACAAAACCACGGTGGTGCATGAAGCAAACCGCGCATCAGGCGGCGCCGTCACGAGCATCTCGATTGAGGACTTCCTGCGTGTGAATCCGGAAGCGCCTGAGCGGCAGGATTTCGTGAGACTGGTCGCTGATTTGATCGGCAACGAGCTTGACACTTACAAAGCGCGCAAGGGCGTTCAGCTGATACAACTTCGGGATGCAACCGAAGAAGACGCGGCGAACGCCTTGCTCGGCGCAAAAGTGCAACTGCCGCTGACGACGCCTTACGAAGCTTTAGAGTTTTTCAACTGCATGGTGGACGTGGTGACGGGTCAGCGGGCCATTGAGGTAGAGGAAGATGCCCATCGTATTCGTCCTGGTTTTGGCAGCACTCACGGTTAGCCTCGGCAAGCGGGATACTAAAGAATCTGGCAGACTACGACATCTACACGGATCAAGGGTTGCTGGGCATCCTATGCCATCCTCAACGGGTATTCATCATTGGCAGGTCCATGAGCGACCCAATTGCGCGAGTGTCCGCTCCTGGGAATCCAGAAGGGCGCGCTAAACGCCGACAATGGTGAAGGCTTTCTACGCAAGCGCCCGAAAACCTTCACCTTTCAAGCCATTTAGCGTCGAATTTTGCGTTTCCAGTAGCGGGCGTTCCGCGATTCCGCTAGCTGAATGACCAAATCCGGCCACTCCAAACGGCCCGATGAACCTCTAGTGCTGACCGAAGCAGCCAATCCTGTACTAAAGGAGCACGTCCACCACTATTAGGACATCAGGCGCGGCTCGCGACGAAGAAGGCAAGGTCCCAGACGATCAAGCCTCCCGCGGCTCGCTGCTCATCCTCAATCCGCTGAGGCAGCGTGGCCATATCCACCTGCTCGGCAGTCGCCACGCCCCGCTCCACCATCCGTGGCAGCATCACCTGCGTCAGCGTGGGCAGGAACGACGGCTGCTCTGGGTGCAGCAAGATCGCTTCACCCCGCGCCTCCTCCACGGAAAGGCCGACGCGCCGCATTGTGTCGGCAAGGCGCAGTGCCAAACCAACGTCGCCCCCCTCCGCCGAGACCGTGCTCCAGTTCCAATCATAGAGCTGGCGGTGAAGCACCAGATCGCCATTCCCCGCAGGAAGGCCGGCGCGCCCGTGTTCTTGAAAGGCGACGATCGCGCCCGGTTTGGCTAGGCTTGCCAACCGTACAAGGGTCTTGGCGGCATCAGGAAGATACATCAGCACCCGGCGACCGACGATCGCATCGAACAGGCCGAGGTCGGGTATGTCGTCCGAGAGATCGACCGTATGATAGTGGATGGGGGCGGCGCCCGGTAAAGCTTCTACCGCTCGCGCTGCCGCCAGCGCCTGTTCGCTGCGGTCGATCGCGAACACTTTGCCGCCAGGTCCGGCAATCCCGGCCATGAAGCGACTCAGGTCGCCGTTGCCGCATCCCACATCAAGCACATGGGCACCCGGCGCGATGCCAATGCCGCCGAAAAACCGAGCGCTGGGAGCATTGGCCGGATTGGGTATGGGAGGTGAAGGCGAATGAGACATTGTCACATGATACTGATGACGATGCGAATTCCAAGCAATTAAGGGCAATAAATTCCTGTGCTTGAAACCGAAGGCAGGATCGTTGACGAGGCCAGCGGGCAGGCATGAACCCTTGGGAATGCCAATTTGGCTGTGGAATGGCTAAATTGGGGAAATCGACGCACCGGATCATCACGGCAAGTTCCGTGCAAGTTCCATATGGATCGCTGACCAAATTAGGCGAAGCGTGATCGCCCAATTTCCGCCATGCGGGATTCGCTGCGAACCTTGAGCAGATCCTGCCGTGACAGCAGGCCCACCACCATACGGCTGCTTTGGTCCACGATCGGAATTCGCCCGATTCCTGTCTCGATGATAAGGTCAGCGACCCGACCTACAGGTGTTTCCGGAAAAGCTACAGGCAAGTCGGCATCGGAGATCGTCTCTCCCAGGGAAACGTCCTTCGTGCCTGCTGTCGTTTGCCAGCGCAGCGCATCTGAACGTGAAACGATCCCGACCAGACGGTTATCCGCGTCCACCACAGGATAACTGCGGTGCCGTGCCTCTTCGGCAAAGAACGTGACAGCTTGCGCGGTCGTCATGCAGGCGGGCAGGGTTTCCGCGGCATGGGTCATGATCTGGCCGGCTTGCAGCAGGTCGAGCGGATCGACGGTATATTCCTGAAGGACGTGCCGCCCGCGCCGGGCGATCTTTTCGGTGAGGATCGATCGGCGCATGAACAGTAAGCTGACGGCATAGGCGCCGGCGGCAGTGGCGATCGTGCAGGGAATCGCCTCGAAATGCCTCGTAAGTTCGACGGCGAATAGCGCGCCGGTTAGCGGCGCGCGCATTGCGCCGCTCATGATGCCGGCCAGGCCGATCATCGCCCAGAACGAAGGATTTCCGGGCAGGAACTGCCCCTGTAGGAAGCCCGCCGCGCCGCCCAGAATCAAAAGCGGTGCCAGCACCCCGCCCGATGTCCCCGAACCCAGCGCGATCAGCCAGACCAGCGCCTTGATAACCAGCAGCGAAACGACCATTTTCAGCGCTAGAGAACCGTTCAGCAGTGCATCGATGCTGGCGCAACCGGCGCCCAGCACGCGGGCATCCACCAGTCCGCCGAGGCCGACTGCGATCGCGCCGATCGCTGGCCACCACATCCAGTGCAGCGGCAGCTTGTGGAACAGGTCTTCAACCCGGTAGAGCGAGGTTGAGATAAGCATGGCTTCGATGCCCACCACGATGCCAAGCGCGGCCGAGGCAAACAGATCCCAGGTGCTTCCGGGCAGAGGGGCTGTCATCGCGAACATCGGCCCCGCGCCGAGCAGAAACGGACGGCAGGAATAGGACTTTCGGCCTTGGAACGGAAGCCTTCTCGGGCTTTTAGGGATTGGCGGCGGCTTTCTGATCGTGCCGGAACTGGTGACCTCCATCCGCATGCCGATGATAAATGCCGTGGGCACAAGTCTTGTCGCGGTGACGGCGTTCGGGCTGACGACGGCGTTCAATATCCCTTGTCCGGGCTTGTCGACTGGCCGCTTGCGGCCGTGTTCATTGCTGGCGGCGTGCTTGGCGGCCTCGGCGGCAGCGGGCTTGCCCGGAAGCTCTCGGGAAGCGGTGCGCTCACCGTGGTGTTCTCCGCGCTGATTTTCGTAGTGGCTACCTATACGCTTTATCGCAGTGGCGGATGGGCGCCGCACGGCTGACGCCCGCCCGGTATGCGGCTTTTCGCGGGCTCATTTCACGCACTTCAATAATCGTGATCTTTGCGCCATGCTTTTCCGGCGGGCCAAAGCGCGATTGCTGCCAGGGCAGAGTAGAATAACGTCATTTTCAGGAAGTCGCTGTCTCTGGCGATGGTCAGACACGCCGGGAGACAAAAAAGCATCAAAATGGGCACACCCAATTCGGGATGATGTGCCCACTTGAATGCCGTCCATCCGGCCCACGACAGCACGGCTGCCGCTAGCAGACTGCCGCCGACCAGCCACAAACCACTGAGTAGAACTTGGAGTAAGGCCATTACCTTTTCCTCCTTTTTATTGCCCCGATCCTGCTCCAAATCGATCACTCATGCATACCGAAAAATGCCGTATTTTTCAAACCTTGGGCCAGATTTAACCTTGGTGCAGTTAGACCCTGTGGAAGCATTCGCTTTTACTCAACAAACGGTCGATACGTTCGCAAGTTCAATCGACGCTCGTCGCATCGGACAGACCGGGTAGCTCAGGAACGTCGGCCTTCACATTCAGGCCAGTCACACGATATCCAATGGTGGGGCGCGGCGGGTTCCACTTGTCACGGCGCGCAGTAATACGCGCGCAAATTGAAAAACCACGATTTGGAGCAAATGGCGGTTGCGCCAACGAGAACTGCCTGCAATAGCGACAGCCGGGTGTTCGCCATAAGAGGCGGCAGGTTTTGTAGCATCGGTCGGGCCGCCGGTGCATGTCAGATCACGCCCGGAGTCCGTATGGCCCTCGCTCGCCTCAAATCCCCCAGTGCGCTTCGTCGTTTTCTCGACAGTCAGGCCAATGCCGGCCTGTTCCTCATGGCAATGGCCGCGCTTGCGCTCGTCCTCGACAATTCCCCTCTCGCCCCGGACTATGAAGCAATCCTGCGTTTTCACGTCGGACCACTCTCGCTGGCACATTGGATCAACGATGCGCTCATGGCGGTGTTTTTCCTGCTGGTCGGACTGGAGATCAAGCGCGAGATGCTCGACGGGCAACTCGCCTCGTGGTCCCGGCGGCTCTTGCCCGGGATTGCGGCGCTCGGTGGAATGGTTGTGCCTGCGCTGCTGTTCTTTGGCCTCAATAGCGGCGAAACGGCACGCGGATGGGCCATTCCTACGGCGACGGATATTGCCTTTGCGCTGGGCGTGATCTCGCTGCTCGGCACCCGTGTCCCGGCATCACTGAAGGTGTTCCTTGCGGCTCTTGCGATCATCGACGACCTCGGCGCAGTCATCATCATCGCGCTCTTTTATACAGCGCAAATCTCCATGGTTGACCTCGCTTGCGCGGGCGGGGTCGTAGCGATCCTGATAGCACTCAATCGCCTTAAAGTTCGCAGGCTGCTGCCTTACCTGCTCCTCGGCGGATTGCTGTGGTTCTTCGTTTTCCGCTCGGGGATCCATGCAACCATTGCCGGTGTCGTGCTGGCCCTGACCATTCCGCTTGATGTCACGCCGAGCAAGCCCGACAGTGACGCTGCCAGTCCACTGCACCGGCTCGAGAAAGCGCTGCACATCCCGGTGGGCTTTATCATCGTCCCGCTGTTCGCACTCGTAAACGCAGGTGTCCCGGTGCTCGCGCTGCCGCTTCGCGCGTTTGCCGAGCCGGTGACGCTCGGCATCGCGGTGGGCTTACTGCTGGGCAAGCCGATTGGCGTCTTCGGATTTACCGCGCTGGCTGTGCGGCTGGGTCTTGCCGATGCACCTGCTCACGCCAGCAGGATGCAAATGCTGGGGGTAGCCTTGCTGTGCGGCATCGGTTTCACCATGAGCCTGTTCATCACGCTCCTGGCGTTCCCCGGCGCTCCGATACTCCAGTCGGAAGCGAAAATCGGTATACTTGCAGGCTCCCTCATCTCGGGGCTGGCCGGCTTCGTCGTTTTGCGCCTGGCGAACCGGGAAATCCCGGATCAGGCGTAAAGGAGCGAGAGGGTAAGCGCCGCGCACCCCACGACGAGTGCAACCAGCGGCGCGCCCATGCGTGCGTAGTCGCCGAACCGATAGCCTCCAGGACCCATGACCAGGAGGTTGTTCTGGTGGCCAATCGGCGTCAGGAAATCCGACGAGGCGCCGATCAGCACCGCCAGCAGCGCGGCATCCGGGCTGACGTGCAGGAGGTTTGCGGCATCGATCGCCAGCGGCCCCATGATGATCGCGGTCGCCACGTTATTGAGGAAAATCGACAGCAACAAGGTGACCGAGCACAGCGCTGCAAGCACTCCGATGAGCGGAATCCCGCCAAGGGCCTGTCCCAGCCACTGGGCGGCAATTGCCGCAGCGCCGCTATGCTCGAAACTCTGCCCGACCGGGATCATCGCGGCGAGGAGGACGATCACGCTCCAGTCGATGGAGCGATAGACTTCCTCGGCTGGCAGAAGACGCCCAGCCGCAATGAGGACGGCTGCCCCGGTAAAGGCGAGGGCAGGGGATAGTCCCAGCGCGACGATGGAGCCGATTGCAGCGGCAAAGATGGAGAGGATTGCGAGCGCCTGCGGGCGCGCCGTGGGTACCGGATCGTGCCGGTCAATCTCGAGGAGGCGTGCTCCGGCGCAAAAGGCGCCCAGAACGTGGTGCGGGCCACGGATGTAGAGCTGGTCACCCGGGCTGATGCGCATGTCGACAAGCTGGACCCGTTCCTTGGCGACCCTGGGGCCCACGGCTACAACCTGCAATTGCTGCAGGCTACGCGTACGGACTTCGTCATAGCCCATGCCGATGAGGGGCGAACCGTAAGCCACAACGACCCGACCCGTAACGGCATCGGGATCGCGGTCTACAGCAACGTCGGAGGCCAGGCCCGATTTGGCCGCGACGGACCATTGGTTCTCTCGCGAGAGAACCAGCAACCGATCCTGGGGCAGCAGCCGATCGATGCCCTCGATCCGCTCGATATCGCGGAACATTGCAAGGAGCCGTGCGCCGGAACGGCGAAGGCGTTGGCGCAATTCAGTAAAATCGAAAGGCTCATCGCGCACTTCGAGTTCGTAGACGCGCCAGGGAGCCTTTCCATCTGTCACCTCGCCGCCACGGTTCGGCAGGAGACGCCAACCGATAAGCGCCAGATAGGCGAGTCCCACGATCGTGACGGCAATGCCCACAGGCGTCATGGTGAAGAAGCCGAAAGGCGCGCCGAGCCGGGTCTCGCGCACCGAGGAGAGGATGAGATTGGCAGGCGTGCCGATCAGTGTCGTCATGCCGCCCAGGATCGTCGCAAAGGCAAGCGGCATCAGTGTCGCCGCCGGCGGGCGTCTTGCAGACCGCGCGATTTCCGATGCGATCGGCATAGTTATGACCAGCGCGGCAATGTTGTTCATGAAGGCGGAGAGCAGGGCGCCAACAAGAAGCAGGCTGGAGAGGCGGATCGCGAACGGTGCGCCGGGAGGAATGATCCTGCTGGCGACAACCGCTGCCGCACCGCTGAGTTCGATGGCGCGGCCAACCACAAGCACCGCGGCAACGGCAATCACGGCCGGGTCGGCAAAGCCGGTGAAGGCTTCTGCAGGCGTTACAAGCCCGGCGGCCAGACAGGCAATGAGCGCGAACAGGGCGACGAGATCGTGTCGCACCCGCTCCGAGACGAACAGGACCAGCGCGCCGAGCAGGATTAGCGCGCTGAGAAGGGCTGGGCTCAAGGCCTTTCCTCGTCAGTAGTGGCGGCCCGGAGCGCAAACCGACTACCTGCGGCCGGGGCGGGCTTGGGTTCGATACCATTTTCACGTAAAAGCGCCGCGATTGCGAGGGCGCGGCGCTCGGTGAGCGAAGGCGTTTCGGGCGCATTTTCGGGAAGGCCGGGAACCGCGAGAGCGCGGACGTTCCAGCGCCGAGCCGCCCAGGCCGAGGTCAGGACCGCCTCGCGCGAAGGTCCGTCCAACTGGTCTTCATTGCCGATAAAGCCAACTGGCGGATAGGGCATTTGCGGCGGGGTCAGGACGATGTCCCATCCTTGCGCCTGTTCGGCGACGCGGCGCTCCAATGTGCGATAAGTTGCCAGCGAGGCGCCGGGCAGGGGAACCGCCGTCGCCATTGCGCGGTGATGGTCGCGGTCGATGGTGACACTGTCAGGGGCAATGCCGGCTGTGAGTGCCAGAACCTGCGAGAGCGCAGCAATGCGCCGGCTCTCGATAGCCGCAGCCTCACCTGCCTGGCGCAATTCCTCGCGCTGCGCATCGATGGCCCCCGCTCCCGGCTCCAAAACGACCTGGTCGAGTCGCAATTTCAATGGTTCGCTAAGCCTCTCGGTCAAAGCCTGCTGCAAGCCGTTTGATCGTTCGAGGTTCGCGCGCGGAGCGATGACGACGGCACGCACCACCAGCGGCTTGCTGTCGAAGTCGATGTCGAGCTGGGTAATGCGCGCGTCCGCGCCGAAGCGCTGCGCCAGGAACGTTCGGGTCTGGTTGAGGGTAACCGTCTCGCCGGCAATTTGCCGCAAGGATATGCCGAGCGGGATTGCCATGGCAATGAAGACAAAGAGCAGTACCAACGTCTGCGTCCAGGTCTGCTGGCTGCTGAGGTGGTGTCCGAAGCCATAGAAGCGCGCCATGACAGTGGCGGACAATGCGATCGTCACAAAGTTTGTGACGAAAAGGGCAAAGGCACCGCCGAGGATCGGCATGTTCCAGGTTGCTAGGCCATATCCCACGACCGCGAGCGGCGGCATGAGGGCCGTGGCGATCGCGACGCCAACGATCGTGTCGCCGCGCCCCCGGATAATCGCGAATGTTCCGGCGAGTGCCGCGAACAGCGCAACTGCGAGGTCGAACAGGTTGGGCCGGGTGCGCGCGATGATTTCGGCAGTCGGAGCCTGTAAAGGAGAAAGCGCGACGATGAGCGCAGTAAAGATCACAGCTGCCACTGAGCCGATTGCCAGAGCCGTCAGCGACCGGCGCATTTCGGAGAAATCGAAGAGGGCCAGACTAAAGCCGAGCCCAAGGATCGGGCTCATCAAGGGGGAGATCAGCATCGCGCCGATAACCACTGCCGGAGACGACAGGAGCAGGCCGAGAACCGCAATCCCCGCCGACATCATCACCATGAAGGCATAGCGCGGTGACCAGCCACTATCCTCCTTGATACGCCCCAGAACGAGAGCGTGATCGACGCGGCCGACGATCGCGCGCCGCCACCAGCGATAGAGCGGCACGTGCTGGAAATGTGCTGCCACGTTATCCTGCGATGGCAATGGCGCGCTCGCTTTGTCCAAATCCGCTCTCCGCGTCGGCTTGTTCGATCAGGTTAACAACGTCCCTGATATTATGCTGTTTCAGTCATAAAGTAGGCAATTTTCAAGCGCGTTTCGGTTAGGATCATTCAGTGGCTGCGTTCGCATGGGCCGAGCGCTGCAAGCACCATGCGATAGTCCGCATAAGCCTGCTGCTTGGAAGAGAAGGGGCCCGAGACATAGGCACTTTGCGGCGGCGAAGCGGGCATGAAACAGGCAAGATTGTACCATTCGAGCGTGTCTCTGGCAGGGGGATGCAGATCGCCTCCCGTCACTTCCGAAAGCGAAACGCCCCAGGTCTTGGCCTGGCCGGGCAGGTGGCGAACGGCGATGGTCACCGGCCCCTTTTTCGTATCGAGGAAGATCTGCGTGCGCCCTTGCCCTGCAAGATTGCCTGGAACGTAGCTGAGTTCCCTGACCCCCGTGACCGGGGGCGGGGCGCGTGGCGAGACCAGAGCACGAAGGACGGCGCGCAGCCGTTCTTCCCGTTCCGGCGACCACAGTTGCTGTGCCGTAGGTTCCACCAGCTTGATTTCCTCGGGGCGGCCGGGAACGGGGGAGGCGAAAAGAAACACATCCTTGCCTGTCAAATCGGCGGTGCCTTGGCCCGGCGCCACGGGCAGATCGACCAGATATCGCAGCGATCCGCCGATCCCGGTCTGGCCGTACAGTAGCGCCTTGGTGCTGGCTTCGGCATAGTAGCGGCGATGGCTCGGCAGCAGTGCGCCTGGCGTCGCGGTCGCCACAGGCTTCATTTGCGTTACCCTCACCAATACAACCAGGTCGGCCTTTTTGGAGAGCTCTACCGTGTCAACGTATGTTCCCTGATCTGCCGAATGGGAGCGGACCTGAGCCAGAGCGGCGCTCGGCGCGACCGAACAGGTGGCGGCCGCAAGGCCGATCAGCAGGGTTGAGAGGCGAGCGGGCATGGTTCAGGGGTTCCGCTGAAAGGATATAGGGGCAGGCGAGAGGAACTTGCCTTCAGGGCTACCCCCTGGACCTTGCGAGCGAAAGGCAAAATCTGCCCCCGTTGGCCGCTGGAAAACCCTCAGCCCGAATTCCGGCATGACCGCGAGCAGATGGTCGAAGATGTCGGCCTGGATCGTCTCGTACTGCGCCCAGACCGTCGTTGTCGCGAAAGCGTAGATTTCGAGCGGAAGGCCATTCTCGCTGGGCGCCAGCTGGCGCACCAACAGGGTCTTGTCGTCGGCTATATCGGGCCGCGCCTTCAGGTAGGCCAGCACATAGGCACGGAAAGTGCCGAGGTTGGTCAACCGCCGTGCATCGAGAATTTCGCTGGGAGCATGTTTGCGGTTCCACCCCTGCACTTCGTCCCGGCGCTGCTGGAGATAATCGCGCAGCACGCTGAACCGCGCGAGTTTCGCAAGGTCGGCCTCATCGAGAAAACCGATCGAGTTCTGGTCGATCATCAAGGCGCGCATGATCCGGCGACCGCCGGATTCGGACATGCCCCGCCAGTTGCGAAAGCTCTCGGTAATCAGGCGATAGGTGGGGATCGTGGTGATCGTCTTGTCGAAATTCTGAACTTTCACGGTGTGCAGGGCGATGTCGATCACATCGCCGTTGGCATCGAGCTTGGGCATTTCGATCCAGTCGCCCACGCGCACCATGTCATTGGAGCCGATCTGCACGGAGGCGACCAGCGAAAGGATCGTGTCCTTGAAAACCAGCATGAGAACGGCCGCCATGGCGCCGAGGCCCGACAGGAGCAGCAGCGGCGACTGGTTCATCAGCGCCGCCAGCATCAGGATCGCGGCTGCGGCATAGACCAGCAGGTTCGCCACCTGGACATAGCCCTTGATCGGCCGGTTCCCGGCATCGGGGCGGCGCTGGTAAAGCTCGTTGCCGAGGGTCAGCGTCGCCGTGACGGCAAGAGCAAGCGTCAGGATGATGATCACCGCGCAAAGGCTGCGAACGAGCGAGACGAACTCCATCGGCAGGCTGGGTACGGCGGCGATGCCCACCTGCACGATCACGGTCGGCAGGATGTTCGAAAGGCGCGCGGCGATGGCGCCGACATGGCGGGCTTCCGCTTCGAATGGGCTGCGCCCGAGCAGGCGAAGCACGCCCTTGAGCACGATCCGCTTGGCGACCCAGTTCGCCAGGGCGGCGCCGGCCAGCAGTGCGAGCAGAGCCATGCCCGTCTGCATCCAGGGCTCGCTCGCCCAAGGCAGGTCCAGGGTTGGAAAACGGAAAATCGATGGGGATCGGGTAAGCAAGACGGTTCCTCAAAAAGATCGGTATGGCGACCTGTTCAGGTCCTTGGCAGCGGCTTTCCGGCGCTTTCGGGGGTGAATTCCAGCGCGAGAAGACCGCAGAGGCAGGCCAGGATCATGACGTAGGCAGGCACCAGCGGGTTGCCCGTCACGTCGATGAGCCAGGCGTTGAAGACGGGTGCCATGCCTCCGAACAGCGAGGTAGACAGGTTGTAGGCCAGCGCAAAGCCCGCAAATCGCACCGAGGTGGGGAAGAAGGCCGGGAAAGTCGCCGAAATCGTGGCAAGTTGGGGCACATAGAGCAAGCCGAGCAGGACGAAGCCGATCGCCGCCTGTACCGTGCCGAGGCCCATGAGAAGGTAGAGCGGGACCACCAGCAGGGTAAGCCCCAGCAGCGATGCCCGCCACATCGGCTTGCGACCGATGCGGTCGGACAGGGCACCCGCGAAGGGAAGCAGAAGCATCATGAACAGCATGCCAGCAATCGGCACGATCAGGGCCGTGGCGGTGGCAAGGCCGAGGCGGCGCTCCAGATATGTCGGCATGTAGCTCAGCAGCGTGTAGTTGACCACGTTGAGGGCGATGACAAGGCCGCTCATTGCCAGCAGGGGGCGGCGATAGCGGGAAAGCAGGCAGCGAAGTCCGGCTGGTTCCGCCACTCCGCTTTCGCGCTGCGCCTCCGCTTCCTGGAACAATGGCGTCTCCGCCATGCGCGCCCGCAAATAGAGACCCACCAGCCCCAGCGGACCGGCCAGCAGGAACGGCAGGCGCCAGGCCCATTCGCGCATCGCCGTATCTCCCAGCAGCAGCGAGAAGCCCAGCATCAGCAGGGCGCCGGCGCTGAAACCGGCCAGGGTGCCGACTTCCAGAAAGCTGCCGTAGAAGCCGCGCTTCTCGTCCGGGGCATATTCGGCCATGAAGATCGCGGCACCGCCGTATTCGCCGCCGGTGGAGAAGCCCTGCACCATGCGCAGGACCACAAGCAGCGCCGGTGCCCAGCCGCCGATCCCGGCATAGGAGGGGATGAGACCGACGCCGACAGTGGCACCGGCCATGAGCAGGATCGTCAGGCCGAGCACGGCCTTGCGCCCATAGCGGTCTCCCAGCGGCCCCCAGAACAGGCCGCCCAGCGGACGCACCAGGAACGAGATCGCAAAAGTGGCAAGCGCGAACAGCGTCGCCTCCGCCGTCTCGCCGGGAAACAGGGCGGCGGAAATGTAGGTCACACCATAGGCGTAGATCCCGTAATCGAACCACTCGGTAGCGTTGCCGATGGCGGATGCGGAGATGGCTCGGCGCAAGTCGCGCGGCGCGGCGCTTCCCGTTACGGCGGGCGATATTCTGGCGGGCGGATTCAATGACGGCTCCTTGTTTCCCCGGGCTCGTCCGGTGCCGCGCATGTTTCCGCAGCAAGCGGATCGAGCGAAGCGGCTAGCGGCGAGGTGCGCGGCAGGCCAACGTAGCTTTCCTGAAGGTGAGCGGGCACGGGTTCCGACTTCGCCTGCCGCAGCAGCGCGAAGGAAAGCGCGGCGCTGGCGCAGGCGGCGATGAACAGGAAAAGTCCCGAAGCGCCGGTCAGGGACACGGCCAGGGATCCCGTGGCCGGTCCGGCAGCGGCGCCCAGCGAATAGACGAGCACGAGACCGCCGCTCGCCGCCACGCGCTTTTCAGGCGCGAGGTGGTCGTTGGTATGGGCCGCGCATAAGGGATAGAGCGCGAAACTCAGCCCTCCGAAAAGGGCGCCGAGCCCGAGCAGCAGCGCCCCCGCCTGCGCCGTGAGGGCGATCGTCAACGCGGCGGCCAGCGTCCCGGCGAAAGCGAGCACGATCACCTTGCGGCGGTCGATACGGTCGGACAGCCAGCCGAGCGGCCATTGCAGCACCACGCCGCCCAGGATCACCGCACTCATAAACAGGGTGGTCTGCGAAAGATCCATGCCCAGCCGGCGCGCGAACACGGCGCCAAGCGCATAGAAAGCGCCGAGCATCACGCCGGTCAGCCCGGCACCGACCATGCCGAGAGGCGAGGTTTGGTAGAGTTCCCGAAACGGCAGCGGCGCGAAATTGCCGGTTTCGGGCGCGGTGATACGCGTCAGAAGCACAGGAATCGCCGCCAGGGAAATCAGGATCGATCCCACCAGCAGTGGCACTGCCGGTCCTCCTGCTCCCAGGCGGATGAGGAACTGCCCCGCCGCCTGCGCGCCGTAGAGCATGATCATGTAGCCGGCTAGCACCATGCCCCGCCGATCCGGCTCGGCACGCTCGTTCAGCCAGCTTTCCACGCAGACGTAGATCCCCGCAAGGCACAGCCCGTCGAGGAAGCGCAGCGCGCCCCAGAACACCGGGTTGGTGTGGAGCGCATAGGCCAGCGTATCCGCGCTGAGCAGCGTGACGAAAGCCGCGAAGGCCCGGATATGGCCGATGCGCCCGACCAGCGCGGGCACGCGGACCGACCCGAGCGTGAGCCCGGCGAAATAGGCGGTTCCGACGAGGCCGATCGCCAGCGCACCGCTTCCCGCCCGCTCCAGCCGCAGCGCGACGAGGGTGTTGAGGAACCCGCCGCCCGCCATGAGCAGGAAGATGGCGATCAGCAGGCTGCGGACGGGAAGGATGGCCTTTAGCATAGCGACGATGCGGCGCCCTTTCCGCCGAAGTTCGGAAAAAGGGCGCCTGTTCCGATCAGGCCGCGGCACGGTCGGTGGCGGTGCCTGCCTCGACCAGGGCCGCGTGGAGGGCGCGGACGGCTTCCTCGAAGTCCGGCGCCGCGACGATGAACTGGACGTCCACGCCCTGGATCTGGTGCTGGAGCGCGACGAGGTCGATGCCCGCGCCGTCCAGCGCGGCAAGGGCACGGGGCACCAGTCCGGGCTCGGACAAGTCGCTGCCGATCACCGAGACCATCGCCACTTCCTGCGCGGTCACCACCGATCCGGGCCACTGCACGCACAGGTCGTCGACGATCTGCGCGGCCTGTTCGCTGCCGGTGCCGCTGAGGTAATGGGTAATGGTATTGGCGTTGGAACTCTTGCTGACGATCCAGGCGCCGTGATGCGTCAAGGTTTCGAGGATCGCCGCGTCGTAGCCCTTCTCTCCCACCATGTCCTGCTCGAAGAATTGCAGGGCCTGGACCGAAGCGAGCCCGGTGACGATCTCCACGCGCGGCGCTTTCGAAACGTAGTCGCCCTCGATCAGCGTGCCCTCGTCATGTCGCTCGAACGTGTTGCGGACACGGAGCGGGATACCCGACTGGCGCAGGCCCCTGCCCGCACGCGGATGGATCGCTTCCATGCCCAGGTTCGCGAGCTGGTCGGCCACGTCGTAGTTGGTCCACCCGATCTTGCGCGCCCGGCTTTCGCCGACGAGACGGGGATCCGCGCTGGAGAGATGGAACTCCTTGTGGATGACCGCCTCGCGCGCGCCGGTGACGACGGCGATGCGGGAGAAAGTCATCTCGGAGTAGCCGCGGGCATAGCGCCGCACCATGCCACCTTCGCAGCCCGCGTAGCCGGTAACGATCGGCATTTCGCTTGCAAGATCGATCGAAGCGAAGGCACTGCGGATGCGTTCGTCGAGATCGACCAGATCGTCCTGGCTCCAGACGGAAAGATCGACGAAGACGGCATTGACGCCGCGATCGCGCAGAAGCAGCGCGGTGGAGTGCGCGGCATGGGCCTCGCCCAAACCGGCCAGCATTTCTCGCAAGGTGGCGATCTGCTCGGAGAGGCGGAAATGGCCGTGGCGGCGTAGGCGATCGAGATCGTCGAGGCAGGATTCCAGCGCGGCGATCCGCTCTGCAACGAAATGGTCCGCTTCCTCGCGGCTTTCCGGGCGCGCGAACATTTCGGCATTGCGCGCCCACATGGCGCCCAGCACTTCGGTCAACGCGGTGCGCCATGCGCCCGGCGCCTCGTTGCGCACGAAATGGCCGTGGACGCCCGGTTCGCCGCTCTTCTTGTGCTCGAGCAGCAGATCGGTCATCCCGGCATAGGCCGAGACCACGAAGATCCGGTTGTAGAGATCCGCGCCTTTGCGTCCGGCAATCAGCACGTTTTCGAACACGGTGGAGGTGGCGGCCATGGACGTACCGCCGATCTTCTCGACGCTGTGCGTTCCCGTCATGCCGCTACTCCTTCGACAAGTCCCTCGATTGCGCCGGAAACCGGAACGATCGCGGAGAAATCACGCGCTGCGATAAATTCGGGACGCGGCGCGGACGCGGCATAGGGGGCAGTCAGCCGGTTGCTCACGGCGTTGTAGACCAGGAAGGCATTGGCGCGCGGGAAAGGCGTGATGTTCCCGTTGGAGCCGTGCATGATGTTGCAGTCGAACACCACCACCGTACCCGGCTTGCCGACCGGCGCGTCGATCCCCTGGCGATGGGCCAGCTCGGCCAGGCTGAGTTCGTCGGGAATTCCGTATTCCTGGCGGCGCAGTGACTGGCGGTAATGGTCCTGCGGCGTTTCGCCGACGCAGGACACAAAAGTCCCCTGCGAGCCGGGGATGACCATGAGCGGCCCGTTGTTCGGCGTGTTCTCCGCCAGCAGCACCGACATGGACAGCGCCCGCATCGCGGGCATCCCGTCCTCGGCATGCCAGGTCTCGAAATCGGAATGCCAGTAGAACTCCTTGCCCGCGAAGCCCGGCTTGTAGTTGAGCCGGGTCTGGTGAAGGTAGACCTCGTCGTCGAGCAGGAAGGCGGCGACACCTGCCAGCCTGCGGTCCGCGGCAAGGCGGGCCATGATTGCGCTCTGGGCGTGGATCTCGAAGATCGAGCGGACTTCCCGGCTGCCGGGTTCGGCAATGACCGTCTCGTCCTTGAGACCGGCGGGATCGGCCAGGAGGCGTCCGGTTTCAGCCTGAAGCGCGGCGACTTCCTGCGCCGAGAACAGGTTTTCCAGCACGAGATAGCCGTTCCGGTCGAACTGTTCGACCTGTGTTGCGGTCAGCGGTGCGGCGGGGTGCCAGGCCCGCCGCGCGACGGGTTCGCCGCGGGGCTGGAGCCTGGGTTCGCTTTCGCATCGGGTAGGATAGAGATCCTGCATCGTTTCCCTGTCCCCCCTTCAGTCAGCCAGAGCCGGATAGGCGCCGTTCTCGTCGTGGACCTCGCGGCCGGTGACAGGCGGATTGAAGGTGCAGGCGCAGAGAATGTCCTCCACCGGGCGCACAATGTGGCGGTCATGGGCATTGAGTGCATACATCACCCCCGGCTTCAGTTCGTGGGTCTCGCCGGTGCCGAGATCCTCGATCGTGCCGCTGCCCTGAAGGACGAGCACGGCTTCCAGATGGTTCTGGTAGTGCATGTGCAGTTCCTCGCCCGCGAACATCGTGGTGACGTGGAACGAGAAGCCCATGTCGTCGTCCTTGAGCAGCAGGCGGTCGCTGACCCAGCCCTGGCCCTGGACGTGACGGTCGGACTTGCGGACGTCTTCGAGATTGCGAACGATCATGAGTATATTCCTTTAATGCTGGGATCGGGTTCAGGCGGCGACGCCGAGCTTGCGGGTCGCGACAAGCGCGGGGAGCGCCTCGGCCACGGCTTCTTCCAGGATATCGAGACCGGCGTTGAGCAGGGCATCGTCGATCACCAGCGGTGCCAGCACCTTGACGATCTCGTCGTAAGCGCCGCTGGTCTCGATGATCAGGCCCTGCGCGAAGCAGGCAGCGGTGATCTTTCCGGCCACCTCGCCGCTGCCCACATCAATGCCGCGCATCATGCCCCGGCCGCGGGTGGACAGCCCGTGACGCGCGGCGATCGCTTCTAGGCGGCGCTCCAGAATGCCGCCGCGACGGGCAATATCGTCGGCGAAGGCCGGATCGGCCCAGAACTCGCGCAAGGCCGCGGTGGCGGTCACGAAAGCATGGTTGTTGCCCCGGAACGTGCCGTTGTGCTCACCGGGCGACCACCGGTCCAGGTCCGGGCGCATCAGCGTCAGCGCGAAAGGCAGCCCCATGCCGGAGAGCGACTTGGCCAGCGTGACGATATCGGGCGTGAAGCCCAGTCCGTCGAAGCTGAAGAACCCGCCGGTGCGGCCGCAACCGGCCTGGATGTCGTCCACGATCAGCAAGGCGCCGTGCTTGCGGGCGATGGTGGCGATCCGGCGCAGCCACTCGGGCGAAGCGGCATTGAGGCCGCCTTCGCCCTGCACGGTCTCGACGAGGAAGGCCGCAGGCGCATCCAGCCCGCTGGACGGATCCGACAGGCGCTGTTCCAGCAGTTCGGCCGTATCGACATCCGGCCCGTAGTAGCCGTCGAACGGTTCATGGCTTACGTGGCTGAGCGGCACGCCCGCGCCGCTGCGCTTGCCCGCATTTCCGGTACAGGCCAGCGCGCCCAGGGTCATGCCGTGAAAGCCGTTGGTGAAAGCGATCACCATCTCGCGTCCGGTGATCTTGCGCGCCAGCTTGATGGCCGCCTCGACGGCATTGGTGCCGGTGGGGCCGGTGAACATCGCCCGATAATCGAGTCCGCGCGGCTCCAGGATCACTTCCTCGAAAGTGCGCAGGAACTCGCTCTTGGCCTTGGTGTGGAGATCGAGCGCATGGGTGATGCCGTCACGGGCGATATAGTCGATCAGGGCCTGCTTCAGCACCGGATGGTTGTGTCCGTAGTTCAGCGAGGAACAGCCGGACAGGAAATCGAGATAGCGCCCGCCCTTGCTGTCGTGCAGCCAGACGCCTTCGGCGCGGTCGAACTGACGGGGCATGGCGCGCGAATAGCTGCGCACCTGGGATTCGCGGCGGTCATAGATGCTGGTATCCGGCGCATGCGCGCTCGGCTGGGGAAACGTCGTCATCTGGAGGGATTTCCTGTTCAGTTGGACGGAGTGAACGGCAGCGGCGCGATGCTCGCCTGCCATTCGGTATCGTGCGCTCCGGCGAAATGGGCATCGCGTTCGAAGCGCGGGGAGCGCGTCAGCACGGCGCCGTGGCGCCGCGCGAAGGCGGAAAAAAGGCCCCAGGAGGCCGAATTCGCCTCGGTAATGGTCGTGGTGAGTTCACGCGCGCCGCGCGAGGCACTGCGGGCGATCAATGCGTCGAGCATGCGCCCGCCGAGGCCCTCCCCGCGCGCCTCGGCCGCCACGGCGACCTGCCAGACAAAGATCCGGTCGGGATGGGAGGGCGGACGATAGGCGGAAATCCAGCCGAGCAGCCGGCCTTCCCTTTCGGCGACCACGCAAGTTCCGGCAAAGTCACTGCACTGGAGAAGATTGCAGTAGGCCGAGTTGCCGTCGAGCGGCGGCGAGGACGCTATCAAGGCGGAAACGGCTGGCCCGTCCTCGGCAATGGGTTCGCGCAGGATAATGGCAGGGCTGGCGGCTGTGCCGGAATTTCCCTCCGCGATACTGGCCTCGTCGCGCGCGACGATCGGGCTCTCGGAATCGCTCCGCAGGCGAACTTCATTCACATTATCATCAAATATTACTTCACCCTCCGAAGCACGTTCACGTGCTTGGCTGTTGCCATGTCCTTCGTCGTTCTCGCGTATTACCATAGGGATTGTGTGGCGATGCGCAACAGCAGGGAGTCGAAAATTCCGCTTTTACGCCTTCATGGAACCGCAATTAATTCGATTTTCGAAGCATCTTCATACTTGGCGCAAACCCGCAGGAAAGCTAGCTGTCGGGCATGGAAATCGATCTCACACCGGCGGCACTCCTGGCCCTGCGAAAAATTCTCGATGCTGCCGAGCTGGAGAACCGGAAAATGGCGGCCACGACGGGCCTGACCTCCTCGCAGGCACTTGTGCTTCGGCAGATCGGAGGCCATGAGACGATCACGCCGAGCGCTGTCGCGAGCGCCCTGGGCTTTGGTCAGGCGACGATCACCAACATCGTCGATCGCCTTGTGGCCGCGCAGCTCGTGACGCGCACGCGCGGTCTGACCGACAAACGGCAGGTCATGCTACAAGTCACCGAACTCGGCCGGGAAAAGCTGAAGGCCTCGCCGTTTCCGCTGCAGATGCGCTTCAGCCAGGGTTTTGCCGGCCTCGCGTCGTGGGAGCAGGCGATGATTCTGGCGGCGCTAGAACGGCTCGATGGGTTGCTCACGCCGGAGGTGGCAGGCCAAGCCTGATAAACAGCCCGTTCTGGGCAGCGGCGATAGGCGGAGCAATCGAGAGCCGGGAGAAATATCGGACTTACTAAGTGGACATCGAGCCGGTTGAGCGTCATGTGCCGCGAAGCCGCCTCCCACCGACAGCTATTCGAGATTCACCGTCGCGATGTCATCTCAGCGACTCCAGCTACGCCGCCTGCGAATAATTCTTCGTCGGCATGGTCCCGAAGCGGAAGTTTGGCGACATCGCATTGCCATTGTTGGCGGAGCGGTTCTGATCGGATTGATCGCTCTTCTTTTTGCAGAGCTGGCCGACTGGGCGAACGCGAGATTTAGGGAGCTATACGCCAACTGGTGGTGGGCGCCCTTGCTGATCACTCCGCTCGGGTTTGCTGTTATCGTCTGGCTCACCAATAGTTTTGCACCGGTTGCCAAGGGATCGGGGATTCCTCAGGTCATGGCTGCGACCAAGAATCCCGAAGCTGCTCTTTCGACGCTTGTTTCTCTGCGTGCCGCCATTGTAAAGTTCTTCCTCACGATAGGCGCTTTGCTGATCGGCGCTTCGGTCGGCAGAGAAGGACCCACCGTTCAGATCGCGGCCGCTGTGATGGGCCGCATACACAAGATTTTCCGGATCCCGCTGAAGTCCTCGGTTTACATCGCCGGCGGTGCTGCTGGCGTCGCGGCAGCTTTCAACACGCCGCTTGCAGGGGTGGCATTCGCGATCGAGGAACTGGCGGCTGCTTACGAGCAACGTATGACCCTGCTCGTCATGGCAGCTGTGCTGATCGCCGGTATGGTCAGCCTCGGCATTGCGGGCGATTACATCTATTTCGGTGCCATGCACCAGACGCTCGGATTCAAACAGGCTTTGATTGCAACGCCCGTGGCCGGCATTATTGGCGGCCTTGCCGGCGGTTTGTTTTCGCGGCAGATGCTGGCCTCAGGCACGTTCGAATGGGAGCCATTTGCTCGGCTTCGGGAGCGCCCGCTGCTCTTTGCCGGTGCTTGCGGGGTCGTCGTTGCGGTGCTTGGTAGCTTCAGTGGCCTGACCTGGGGGACGGGCTACGATACGGCAAGCAGCATCATCAGCGGCGGCAGCGTCCCAGCCTGGTTCGGGGGCGCAAAATTCATAACGACGCTCGCAACCGCGATCTCTGGTGTGCCGGGGGGTATCTTCGCGCCATCGCTTTCGATTGGGGCCGGAATCGGCGATCTGCTTCGCTCGATCTTGCCCGGCTACGCTCCGGGCGCCGTGGTTCTTCTTGGCATGGTAGCCTATTTTACGGGCGTGGTTCGCGCACCGCTGACCGCAGTGATCATCATTTCGGAAACCACTGCCAGCAGGGGACTGATGATGCCGCTTCTTGCGGCGGCCTTAGTGGGAGAGTTCGCTGCGCAGCTCGTTTGCAAGGAGAAGCTGTATCATGGCTTGTCGAGGCGCTTCACGCTGTCCGATCGCTAATCAGCTTATCATCCTGCAAATGAGTGCACTCAAGGATAGATTTCTAGGCAGGTCTTCGGAATACGCCGTCTGCTTTCATTGGGAATGGCAGATTTTTGAATGGAGACATCGGCGACGGAGCGCCTGAGATAGGGCGGATTGCTACGTGAAGTAGCTGTCATGCCGCCCGGATTATCGCCTACGGATTGCCGGCGTCGTGCGCGATTACAGCATGAACCGCCGAGGCGAGGCTCACGCCGACAGTCGCGCCACGCGCGGCGATCCGCGCACGGTGTTTGATCTGGAATTCCATCTCGACGATCGCCCGTGCGCCTTCGCGGCTCCGGGCGAAACGATGGGCCGCACCGGCGTACCATTCGAGGGTGGCGGCGTCTTCCAATGCAATGGAAGGCGATCGCACACTTCCCGTTCCGCAATGGCGAGGTCGCGAGGGGTGCCGCTGCCGCTGCGGGGATCTCAACCGTTGCCATGCAGCGGCCGCTCATCCGAAAGCTCAGGCAAGGAACGCCGGGCCAACTTGGGGCGATTTCATGTGCATTGGCCAATGCCGGCGTGAACATTCTGGTGCAGTATTCGGATCACCATAACAGGCTCGTCCTGATCTGCGACGACATCGAACGGGCTGAGGCGGCCATCACGGATTGGGGCGCCTAGTCTCACCGCGCCGCCGGAGCGCTGACTATCTGCGATGATTGAAGCAGCACGCAAGCGTGTTACCTTGCAGACGTGAGCGATCCAGATGCCGAGCGCCAGAAACTTGTCGCCGCCTTGGCGCGGGTCGCCTCGCGCGACCGCTCTGCGCTCCGGGATGTCTATGAGATGACCTCGGCGAAGCTTTTCGGCATCTGCCTGCGTATCTCCGCCGATCGAGACGCGGCGGAGGACATTTTGCAGGAGGTGTATATCAAGGTGTGGAACCGGGCCGGCAGGTTCGATTCCGGGAGAGCTAGCCCGATCACTTGGCTATGCGCGATTGCCCGCAATGCCGCGATCGATTGGCGCCGTGCTTCGCTCCGCCCCGGCACAGTGCCGGAAGAGGCCGCCAGCACCGTGGCGGACAGCGCCCTACCGGCCGACCGCGTAATAGAGCGGGACCAGATGCGCGCCCGCCTGCTCTATTGCATCGATCAACTGCAACGCGGCCATGGCGATGCCATCCGCGCGGCCTTTCTTGACGGCCTTACTTATGCAGAGCTTGCCGATCGCATGGCCGTGCCGCTGGGCACGATGAAAAGCTGGATCCGGCGCGGGATGCAGCGGCTGAAGGAGTGCATCGGCGATGGCTGAAGTGCCGCTTTCGGCCGAAGAACGCGACGGTCTGGTCGCCGAACTGGCGCTTGGCGTGTTGGACGGAGAGGAGCGCGCTGCCGCCCTGCGCGCGCTGATGGCCGATCCGGCGTTCACGCCGGGCCTGATCGAGGACTGGCAGCGCCGGTTGGCGCCGCTCTATGACGAATATACGCCGGTTGCGCCTGCGGACACGCTCTGGGCCGGGATCGCCGCGCGGATCGACGATGCCGATGCGCCACGGGAAGGAGCCTTGCGGCAGCTTCGCATCTGGCGCGCGGGCGCCATGATTGCGGGCGTCGCGGCCGCCTCGCTGGCGCTGGTTCTGCTGTTCCGTCCCGTGCCTTCCTCCCCCCCGCTGCCGGGGCCCGCCGCGCCGGTGGCGATTGCGCAGATGACCGGTGCGGTGGACGGGCCGGTCGTGCTTGCGCGCTTCGATCCGGCGAGCGGCCGCCTTTCCCTGCGTGCCTCCGCCGTGAAGCCGGGGGCGCTTGCGCCGGAGCTATGGGTCATCCCCCCTGACGGAAAGCCGCGATCGCTGGGCCTGATCGCCGCCAACACCGATAGCCAGCTTCCGGTCGAAGCCCGCCTTCGCGCCTTCATGACCGAAGGCGCCACGCTGGCGGTAACGATGGAGCCTGTCGACGGTGCGCCGCATGCTGCGCCAAGTTCCGCTCCCGTCGCTTCCGGAAAAATATCGCTGATCTGACGCATCCGCAGGCCGCCCGCTTCCGTAGCTGTGATGCACGCCCGGCTTCGGGACGCGCGACATAGGAAGGAAGCCTGATGACAAGCCCTCTGACGAAGCTCTCCCTTTCCCTCGCAGGCGCGGCGCTGATTGCCGCGGGCGCGCCGATCGTGGCGGCAAGCATGGGAGCGAACCCGATGGTCGGCGGCGCCGCGATGTATCCGTCCAAGGACATCATCGACAATGCCGTCAACTCCAAGGACCACACCACGCTGGTCGCCGCCGTCAAAGCCGCTGGCCTGGTCGATACCCTGAAGGGAGCGGGACCGTTCACCGTCTTCGCCCCCACCAATGAAGCCTTTGCCAAGCTACCGGCAGGCACGGTCGACACGCTGCTGATGCCGGACAACAAGGCGACGCTTACCAAAGTGCTGACCTATCACGTCGTCGCCGGTCGGCTGACCGCCAAGGACATTGCGGCCAAGGCCAAGATGCACGGTGGCAAGGCCATGCTGACCACAGTCGAAGGCGAAAACCTGACGGCCTGGGAAAAGAACGGCACCTGGTACCTCACCGATGCCAAGGGCGGCATGTCGAAAATCACGATCCCCAACGTCATGCAATCCAACGGCATCATCCACGTCGTCGATACGGTGCTGATGCCCTAAGTGCGTTTCCCCGCGGAGGGTCGCAGGAACCCGCCGGTCGCTTGTGATCGGCGGGTTTTGGCTTGATACCGGCAAGAGCATTGAGGCGACAACGACCGCTTACGGATTGGCCACGTGAGCTGCTGTACGTCGGGAATGGGCGCTGTACGGACCGACCGTTCGATGAAATGGGAAAGAGCGCTCTGGCGGGAGCAGCCAGTCACGCATGCGACGCGTGCCGGCTTGAGTCGGACATTCTCGGCTAAAGCCAAAAACGGCATCCGTCGATCGTACGGCGTTTTGACGTTGGCGGCAAATGCCCGCTCAGCCCTATCCAGGGCGATGTAAGTTGATGGCGGAAATCTTTCCATTGCGGGCGACAAGCAGGTCGTATCCGATTGCCTGGCCGGTCGCGAGATCCCAAACTCCCGAGGCGATCACTGCGGATATGTGAACGAAGCAATCCGCTGCCATCATCGGGCGCAATGAAGCCGTATCCCTTCTGCGCATCGAAAAATACAATTTTCCCCAGTGGCATCCGCCTCGCCCTCTCGAAATGGGCACATTTCAACAATGAGCCGACGTGGTCGGAAATTGCACTAGTGAACACAGGGCGGAGCGTTTTGAAGTTGTGCCATAAACCGGGACAGATTTTGAGCGCCAGATGTTATAATTTCACCTGCTGGCAATGCCTTGAAGGCAGGTGTCTGGCCAATAGTCAATAAAGTCACCCGCACAAGGTCTCATGGGCTCGGTATCTCCACGATTGCGGAGACTGGCACCACACGGCGTTTGGTCACGAGCACTCCCCGGCTACGGATTGCAATGTCATGAAATGTTTGTAAGCCGCGAGACCTACGGTACCGATGTCGGTCGGGCGGCGCTCGGAAGAATACATGAACCAAGGCATGGTAGAAAACAGGGTTCCCGAAGCAAGTTACTCGGTGCGCGTCTACACGCGGTGGCATCAGCTCGCCGTTCCGTTGGGCTTTTCTCTGGGCATTTTCATGGGAATCTTCGCCGTTTATCAGCACCATCTGGTGTTCGGCGCCATGGGCCTGGCGCTCTTGGGTATCGTCGTCCCGCCGATGGTCGCCGGCCTCGGCTTTCCGACCCGTGACAGTCTGACCATCGGTTCGCTGGGGCTGGAGTTCGCACGGCGCGGACCGGTTTCATTCGCGGCAATATCCGGATGGAGCGCGGAGGACTATCTGAGGCTCGGTCGCAGGAAAGGACCGACGTTGGTCATTGTCGCTCAGGATGCTCCCGCGCGCAGGCGCCTCCACGACGAATTCCGGACCGGGCTGCAACTTTGGCAGACAAGTCTAGCGGCCGGCGCCTCCAAGGCCGGAGAAGAGCGCTTCCATGGCGGTTGGCGCGGACGTGCGGTGGGGGCGGCGATCGTCGCGCTGTCGCTGGCGGTCATCGTGCTGTCGCTGGCGTCGCCGGAGCCTGCCTATCACCTCACCGCAGTCGGCGGCTTGGGCGGGGCATTTGGCGGCGTCATGCTGGCAGGCATCAGGCCTTCCTGAGCGAGCTTATAATAATCCTTCGTAATAAGGGGGTGGCACGTAGAACGGGCGTTGGCGACCAACGTCAACACGCGGGATGATCAACGGGTGCAGTAGGGATCTGGGGGCATGGCTGGCACCTTCATCATGAAGGCGAGCTAGCAGGCGCTGCCTGCCATTTCGATCCGAGCCAGCAGTGTCGTTAGCGGCGGAACTGGCCGCGGCTTCTTGCGGAAGCTCACAGGCCAAGTGGCCGGCAGGCCGTAAAGCCATGGGAGCGCACCGTTCTTGCGAATCGCGTTGACGCGGAGAGGGGTATAATCCGCGAGCGCCCTGCGTTTGTAGAGCCGGCGATGGGCTTGGGCAACGTGGTGGTCCTGACGGGATGACAGCTTTTTAATCGCGTAGGTCTATACACAACTGGCGTCTGTCGTCAGTGTTGCTGAATGATTGCAGCGCGGCACTTCGCCGCGCGTACATGCGATCGTGATCCCGCGAATCAGAACCAGGTTCGCCCAGCAGCAAGGCTGTCGTCCGGATTGCGGCGTCCATGGATTGAACCGGGATGATAGAGCGCCCCGACAACAGGCCCGCTGGCGGAAGTTCCGAAGAGGATCTGGACCGTGCTGCCGGCGACATTGAGGCGGAAGCCCTTCAGCGCACCTTGATCACGATTTACCTGGAACTGGCTGGGGGGCTTTGAGCGTGCCTGGGGATTGCGTGAGGCCGCCCTCGATGCGCTACAGGATACCTCGGCAAAACTTGCCGCCGGGGCGTGCATTGGCGCGGTTCATAACCCGCGTACCTCCCTGCGGCGCATGGCCTTCAATTCCGGCCAGAACCGGCGCCGGGCGCTCTCACGCAGCGTTCCGGTGGACCCGGCCATCATCGAGGCGGCCGCCGATGAGGCGCCCGATCCCGAACCCATGGCGGCCGCCGCGGATGAGCTGGCAAGGGTTTTCCAGGCGGCGCGTGAATTGCCCGAGCAGCGGCACGCCATCTTCTTCCACAGATGGCTCGATGATCTCTCCACGGGGGAGATAGCAGGCAAGCTCGGGATCCGCCGCCGTACCGTCCAGAAGGAGCTGGCCCGTGCGGCAAAGGTCTTGCGTACGCGCCTCGACGGGGACGACGAGCCTTCCAGCGGATAGTTTCTGGAAGGATTTCTCCGGCGACGGGACGCCTTGTTGCTTCGCGGGTGTCTGGGGGTGGGACCAACAGGGCTTCCTCCTCAGCCGGACCGGGCGATCGTTGCCCTGAACCGGCAGGTGGTGGCCGCAGGGTGCCGGACTGAACTCCTGCAAGGCCCGTCCAGCAATGGACGGTGGCCGGGAAGGGTAAGTAATCGGCTCCCGCAACGCCCGGGAGGTCGCCGATGGCGACAGGGAACGCATGAGAGCGGGCCAGCGCAGCGATGTGCCTGGCATGAGTCTGCTCGACAATGGTGACCGGGATCCGCTGATGCTGCCGGGGCAGGGCAGTGTGATCGGATATAGACCTCGCAGGCTGGCATCCTGGCAGGTCGATACGGCCATGCGACTTCTGCGCTCCGGCCTCGGCCGTCCCGTCACCATCGCCGAGATCGCCGGCGCCTGCAGGCTCTCGCCCTGCTACTTCATCAAGGCTTTTACAGGCACCGGGTATCTCGCCCTATACCTGGCTCATCGACCGCCGCGTGGAATTGGCCTGCGTGCTGATCGGTGCTTCGTCCCGGCCGCTGGCGCAGATTGCGCTCGAATGCGGGTTTTGCGACCAGAGCCGCCTTACACGCACTTTCGCCAAGCGGCTGGGCACGACGCCGGCCCGCTGGCGCCAATCGCGGAACAGGGAAGGAATGGCGGAAGGTGGGCTGCAGCAAAAGAAGGAGGCTCCATGAGCCTAGGCAGGAAGGGCGCGCCGCAGTGGGCGCGCGCTGCACGAGCTTGGATGAGGGAATGGAAACTGCGGTAAGGGGAGGGCGCGGCGATTTCGGGGAGGCGGGACAGGAACCTGAGGCGATGGGCGAGCGCGGCCATTTCGCGAAAGTGGGAAAGCGCCCTGCGGCGATAGGGCGAGCGCGACGACAGCGCGGCGGTGGGGCAGGACTTCGGGCTGCGGGAGGATGCTGCGAGAGCGCGCAGACAGGAAAGGAGCCGGCCGCAAGGCAAGAACGCCCCGGACGCGGCTGCGCTGGAAGGAGGCCTTCTCGACGAGGCGCTCACGAGGGCGGTGGATGGGCTGAGCAACGCGGATCGATAAAAGAAAGCAAGTGGGCAGGTGGGAGCGGTGCTGAATTTGCGTGGCGCGAGGCTTTGGGCCCGCACCCGCCTGTTTTACCAGTTGTATTCATCAAATGGCGGCGTAGATAAAGAAGATGCCTCCGTCACCCACGCAGGATCTGGGCCATGGGCGCTCAATCGATGATGGACAGGCGATCGCGAAGTTTGGCAAGCTGGCGGTCCGATATCCAGTCCGACATCTCTCGATAGCCAGGCAGATATCCAGACCGATTGGAAAATGCATGAAAGAGTGCATGAAGAGGATCGTTGTCACGGCCGCGATGGCCGCAGCCGTTCCTGGCGTTGGTCCTGCAATCGCCGAACCACCGGTTCCGCAAAGTACCGTAGGGCCGCACAACCGGGCGGAAGCTGTCAAAATCATTGCCGACCTGCGGAAAATCGTCAGCCCCCAGGGTTTGCAGGCAATCGAAACGGTGCCGATCGGCGGCATTGCCCAAGCCGTGTCGATCCGCAGCCAGGATTTGCGAAACCCTGTACTTATCTACTTTCATGGCGGCCCGGGGTTCGTCGAGATGCCCCTCGACTGGTGGTGGGACCGCGGGTGGGACGAGTACTTCACGGTCGTTCATTGGGACCAGCGGGGCGCCGGCAAGACCTATACGCTGAGCGGCGCGAGCGATCCTGCGACGCTTACGCCCGAGCGTTTCCAGGCCGATGCCGAAGAACTGGTGCAGTGGGCACGCAAGCGGTTCGGCAAGCGCAAGGTGTTCGTGCTCGGGCACAGCTGGGGCAGCATGTTGGGACTGAAACTTGCGGCGGCCCATCCCGAATGGCTCCATGCCTATATCGGGATGGGACAACTGACGGACGGGCTGGAGAGCGAACGGCGCGGCTGGCAATGGACGCTCTCCAGGGCGCGGGCCGACGGCAACGTTCAGGCCGTGCGCGAACTGGAGGCAATCGCCCCCTATGGCGCCCCGGACCGTCCGCTCACCGTTCCCGCGATCCTGGCGCAGCGCAAGTGGCTGGGCCATTACGGCGGTGCGGCATGGCGAAGGCCAGGCGGCGACTTCGAGGCCGCCGCTTTCAAGCTGGCCCCCGAATACAGCGACGAGGACGTCCGCAACGCGTTCAAGGGTCAGGAACCGGTCACCCAGGCCCTGCTGCCCAAGGTCCTGGCAACCGACCTCTCGACGATCCGGCGATTGGATGTCCCACTGTTGCTGCTGCTTGGCCGGCACGACGTGAATGTGTCGAGCGAGGTGGCAGCCGAATGGTTCGCACATGTGCGCGCGCCGTCGAAGCGATTGGTCTGGTTCGAGCGATCGGGGCATCACATCACCAGCGAGGAACCGGGCAAGCTGCTGACGACACTGGTGGCCGAGGCCCGGCCGATCGCAGCCCGTGCGGGCGATGTCGCCCCGTAGATCATACGGGTTCGATTCGAGTTAATCGGCCTTTCCGCTCAACTCACGTAGCACCTTAGACAAGCGTTGCGCCTGGCGGGATGTGATGGATTGGCCGCGAGGCGCTCATTTCCGTTCTGCGCTCCCAAAGTGTCTGGGCGACACCGAGGGCAAAGCCGAGCAGAACCCAGAGCGCGATCTTGATGCGCCAGTTCATTGCCACGGCCGTGCCAGACCCGCCGAAATGAGATAGTTGCCCGCATCCCGCCCATTGACGGAAAGGCGCTCCAGGGTGCGGCCATAGCGATGGGTGCCGGTGCGCTGGATCTGCGGTGAGCCCGAGGACAGAAAGGCCCGGAGCTGGTCGCGGCTGGCAAGCCCGGCCTCGTAGTTGCAACACGGCGGATTGTGAGACGCCGCCAGCTTTGCGCGGCTCTGGGCCGTGCAGCGCGACGATCCCGCCACCTCCGGCGCATCGATGTTGACCAGGCGCACCCGCTCACCGTCGCAGAGGCGAACGGTGTCTCCGTCGTGGACGGAAGCAACACAGGCGAACGCAGCGGCGGCAAGGATCAGAGGCATGAATATTGCCTAACAGGTCGGCGAGAGACAGTGTGATGAAAATTCTGTCAGGATTCCGGGGGCATATGATCGCCCTCACTCAGCAGGCCGTCTGCTGGCTCCGTTCCGCCTTTTTGTCTTGCGTGATCAGCGGGTTGTCCTGGCGCCCCATCGTCCAGTTTTTCCCGAGGCGAACGGTAGCGTTAGGCGCGCACCAAATCTCGCCTGAGCTACTGAGGGCCGTGACCCAGATGAGACTGTGCTCCTGGCCGTAGTCGATCATTCCGATCGCATAGCGCCCTTGCCTACAACGTGAAGGGGCATGGTGGGGTTGAGCTGCGTGAACATTCCAGGCCTCTGGATTGCAAAGGAAGGGCCGGCGCACACGAGCGCGCCGGCTCCTGTCAGGCTTACTTGGGCTTGCCCGCACCCGGCTCGGAGGTCTTCGGCGCCTTGCCGTCCTCGATACGGCCTTCATTGCGCAGGTCACGACCTTCCTGCGCCTTGCGCTGCGCTTCCGGCGACTTGCCGTGCTCGTTCAGCTCTTCCTTGATGTAGCCGGCGGCTTCTTTCACTTCGCCCTTGATGCTCATCGAACTCTCCTTTGGAAGGTGCCACGATAAGGTGTGGCAGATCATAAAGCCTCAAGTGCGCGCAAGCCCGGGGCCTTGCGGAACGGCGCTCCCTTCCAGGACTGGGACCTTCCACCTGTACTCGCCCAGCTGCGGCGCAAGTTGGGTAAGGGCGATGATGCGGATCGCCGCTTCGTGCGCGTC
>Ga0209050_1000812_pt1 | contig 43731 bp, 31 predicted proteins | sample Araplavi_mTSA_r2_FD_184276 | JGI IMG/M metagenome (GOLD analysis project Ga0209050, IMG submission 184276) | Arabidopsis root microbial communities from North Carolina, USA - plate scrape MF_Cvi_mTSA_r2 (SPAdes) (version 2) | ecosystem: Host-associated > Plants > Roots > Endosphere | place: USA... | reverse complement strand
CACCGCCGCCGCCACCGCCACCACTCGGGCGTTCTTCACGCGGGCGGGCGATGCTGACGTTGATGGTCCGGCCATCGAGATCCTTGCCATTAAGGCCCTGAATCGAGGCTTCGGCTTCTTCCTGGGTGCTCATCGTGACGAAGGCAAAACCGCGGGAGCGGCCAGTCGCCTTATCGGTCATGAGGAAGGCATCGGTAACGGTGCCGTAGGCGGCAAACGCGTCCATAAGGACGCCTTCGGTAGTCTGGAACGAGAGGTTCCCGACAAAGAGTTTGTTCTGCATTGGTTGTCTTTGGGTTTTCCTGATCTTACGCGCGCCTTACTCTTGGCCTCTGAAACTAGCTGACAATCACTTCACGAAACACATTCAGAGGCGATCGGCGCTGCGTCCTTGCAACCAAGCTAACGGCGTTGGGTGCAATGGTGGCGAACAGAACGAAACACGCAAGACTTCTTTTATCGGACTTTTGGATGAGTGTTCCGTCCGGGAATTGCGCGATTTCCTGACCCAGGAAGCCCATCTGATTTTCTCGTGGCCTCTTTAAATCAGTAAGTCCGGGCGATCCCCCGGGCCACCGCGTCGGCCAGCGACTGCCGATAGGCGGCCGAACCGGAAATTTTTCGCGACTCGGAACGATTGGTCAAAAAGCCGAGTTCACACAGGACGGCGGGGATGCGCGTATTCCGAATCACGTAAAAGCCGCGCTGCCGCACCCGGCGATCTTCGGTGCCCGCGGTCGCCACCACCTGCGCGTGGATATTGGCCGCCAGTTTGGCGCTCTTGCCGGAGTAGTAGTACGTCTCGATCCCGTTGGCCCCTTCGCGTGGGGCGCTGTTCAGGTGGATCGACACAAAAATGGCGTCCCGCTGCCCGTTGGCGATCGCACACCGGCCACCGAGCGTGACGAAGTAGTCGCCATTGCGGGTCATCACGGTGCGATAGCCTTTCGCGGCCAGCGCCCGCTGCAAACGCTGCGCGATATCGAGCGTGTACGGTTTCTCCGGAATCTTCTGGCCGGGACCTCCGCCGCGGTCGTGCCCGCCGTGGCCGGCATCGATGACGACCGTCGTCGCGGCCGCGCTCAGGGTGAGCGCGAGAGTGAAGGCCACACAGAGGAACACAGCGGGAAGTCGTCGAAAGCTTTGCATGTCTTGTTTTCCGCGCGCGGAAGATGACCATCCAGCGGGTGAAGGCGAGCGGTTTTTCACAAAGTGAGGTTTGGGTGAGGCGGCGATTCGGCCCTTGCTTCGAGGCATCGAACGCTGCTCCTTCGCCGCTCGCATGAAAGTTCTCCTCCTCGCCCTGGCCTGTCTCACGCTGCCTGCTTTCGCGCAATACAAGATGGAAGCCCCCGCCGGCCAGGCCCCCGGCCCCTGGCTGCTTGGCACCATCGGCGTGGGCAAAGGCCCCGATGGTAAACCACTCACGACCGCGCTGAAAGGCTTGGCCATCAAGCTCGGCGAAAACGGCGAAGCCGGGATTGCTTACGATCTCGACCTCTGTCGCGTGGCTGGCGTTTGGACCGGCGGGAAATTCGTGACCCCGATGAACCTGATGTCGCGGGGGGAATACCCGACGGCGGCGGAGGGAACGGTTTTTACCACCGAGGAAAAAGCCGGATTGATTGCGGGAGAAATGGGGGAGGTCTGGAAGGACGGGCGAGCGGAGCCGTTTGGACCGCTCCCGCCGGGACAGGCTCGCTTCAAGGGGTTCTCGGTGAATGGGAGCAATGTAGTGCTCAGGTGGGAACTCGACGGGCAGGAAATACTGGAGACCGCACAGGGCTCGGAAAAAGAATGGGGACGCAGCTTCCGGTTGCCTGCTTGCAAAAAAGAGATTCGGATCGCGGTCGGTTCGACCAGGCAGTTTCGGCTGTCTCAAGCAGGCAACTCCACGGCCGAATTGATTCCTTTGGCTGAAGGTGGCACGCTACTCACCTACTCTTGGTATGGGGAGGGGAGGCCGCTCTGCACTCCCGACCAGTTGGAAGAACTGAAGACGCGTAGTCCTGAGGCCTACAAGAAGTGGACGGAGTCGGAGAAGGTGAAAACTAAGCGAGAGAAAGTGCGGTTCGAGGAGAGAGACGGGCAGATCTGGCTCCTGATCCCCCCTGCCGAGCACGAAGGAGAATATAAGCTTCTGTTGCGACCGGATTCGCGGGGGAGCAAGTCATGGCTGTCATTTGGAAACTTGAAGGCAGAGTCGAGGGATGCAATCGCTCGACATCCTGAAGCGGTTAGTTCCAGCGGAGAGCTTTCGAAGGATACCGAGAGCGGTTACGTGGTCGATACGATCAAAGTGCCGGACCAAAATCCGTGGAAGGCGCCCATGTTCATCGGCGGCCTCGATTTCTTCGCCGATGGACGCGCGGCGGTGTGCACCTTCCACGGCGACGTTTTCATCGTCGATGGGCTGAAGGGGGATTTGAGCAAGGTGACCTGGCGGCGGTTCGCCAACGGGCTGTACCACGCGCTGGGGCTGCGGATCGTGAAAGGCGAGATTTATGTGACCTGCCGCGATGGGCTCTGGAAGCTGCGCGACCTGAATGGGGATGGAGAGTGCGATTCGTACGAAGCCTTCAATTTCGATGTGAAAGTGACGAAGAGTTTCCACGAGTTTGTCTTCGACCTGCAGACCGACCCCGACGGCAATTTCTACTTCGCCAAAGCCGGCCCGGTGAAGAATGGCGGGCGCGGGTTCGATGAAATCATGGAGCACCACGGCACGCTCATGCGCGTATCGCCGGATGGGAAAAAACTCGACGTCGTCGCGACCGGCTTCCGCGCACCGAATGGCCTCGGCTGCGGCATCGATGGCCAGCTCACCAGTGGCGACAACGAAGGCACTTGGACGCCGGTCTGCCGGCTCAATTGGATTCAGCCTGGCGGCTTCTACGGCGTGGTACCCCTCGCCCATCGAGACACCCCGCCGGATCACATGAACGTACCGCTTTGCTGGCTGCCCAAGCGCATGGACAATAGCAGCGGCGGCCAGGTCTGGGTCACGAGCGACAAGTGGGGCCCGTGGCGCAATGAACTGCTCCACCTCAGCTACGGCCAGTGCGCCTTGTACGGTGTGCTCAAGGAGGAAGCCGATGCCCCGCAGCTGGGCGATTGCTGCGAGCACGTGATGCAGGGCGGCGTGGTGAAGTTCCCGCTGCAATTCCAAAGCGGCATCATGCGCGCACGCTTCAATCCGCAGGATGGCCAGCTTTGGGCCGTCGGCATGCGCGGCTGGCAGACTTCCGCCACGAAAAACGGCTGCCTCCAGCGCGTGCGTTACACCGGCAAGCCGGTGCGCATGCCCGTCGCTTTGCACGTGAAGAAGGATGGGATCGAACTGCAATTCACCTGCTCCCTCGACACCCAGGCCGCGGCCGATCCGCAGAATTGGAACGTCGAAGTCTGGAACTACATTTACTCCAGCGCCTACGGCTCACCGGAAATTTCCACGCTCGAGCCCACGGAAAAACCCGCCGAAGCTGGCAAGGACGGCATCGCCCAATTCACCAAAACGCAGATGGGCAAACCCAAGCACGACCCGCTCGAAGTGAAGCGCGTCAGCATCGGCACCAACGACCGCACCGTCTTCCTCGAAATCCCCGGCCTCAAACCCGTGATGCAGATGTCCATCCGCTACGGCCTCAAAGCCGCCGACGGCGCCGAGATCAAAGGCGAAGTCGTGAACACGATCCACGGCTTCGGCCAGTAGCGAAACGCGGCTGCAGTTCCGTGGTTCACGCAGCCCTCCGAGGTGGAGGTGGGGAAAAGGGAGGTTGGAGGGTGGGCGAGCCGCGTGAAACGATCATGCCTGCGCCAAAGGCGCAGGGTGACTTTTCCATCTCACGCAGAGGCTGCGTGAGCCACGGGCTGACAGGCCCGCTGCTTTTTGTTTATGGCGCTCTACTTCCGCTTCTTCTTGGGCCCCACCAAGGTCGGCGATTCCAGATCCAGCTCCTCCTGTGCGATCACCCGCAGATTCGGCACAATCTTCCGCAGCGGCTCCGCGCAAACTTTCGCCTGGCCAGCGACAATGATCGTCATCTCCCCGGCCGGGAATTGCTGCGCCGCGATCGTCTGAATATCCGTGGCGGTGATTTTCTCGTAGGCGGCCAGCGTACTCGCAAACGCGTTCGTCGGCTGATCGTGCAGGATGAAGTCGGCGATCCGCTGGACGTAGCCATCGTTGGTTTCCAGTTCGCGCTGGAAATCGCCCGTGAGCACGGAGCGCCGGGCGGTGAGTTCTTCCGGTTCTACTGCTTCCTGCTCGAGCTTTTTGATCTCCCCGAGAATCACGCTGACCACTTCGGGCACCGATTGATTTTTGGTCTGGCAACCGGCGGTGAACAGGCCGTCGGTGCGCCACGCCTTGAGGTCGCTGCGGCAGCCGTAGCTGAGACCGCGGCGGATGCGCACTTCGCGATTGAGCCGGGCGGAATAGCCGCCGCCGAGCACGGTATTCGCCACCTGGCCGGAGTAGTAGCCGGCTTCGCTCCGCTGCGGTGCGCGGCGAGCGAGCAGCAGGGCGGCCTGGCCAGCTTCGGGCAAGTCGATCAGGATGGCCGACGGTCCGGCCGGCTTGGCCGCTTTCTCCGCCTTGGGTTGCGGCGCGGCTTTGGGTTTGGCCGGGGCCCACGATCCGAACTGCTCCTCGGCGAGGCGGAAAGCTTCGTCCGCGCGCAGATCGCCCACGACGATCAAGGTGGCGAGTTCCGGGCGGCAGATGCGTTGGTAGTGGGTGAGGACGTCGGCGCGGGTGATGCGTTTGAGCGAGACAGGCAGGCCATTGAGAGTGTGGCCGTAGGCCGAGCCGGCCAGCGTGAGCCGGGCCACCGCGGCTCGCGCGATTTTGCCCGGCTGCTCCATCTCGATATCCACTTCGTCGGAGCGTTCCTTGCGCAGGCGCTCGATTTCCGCGGGGACAAATTTCGGGTGGCACACGGCATCGGCGAGGATGGCCAGCGCGGGCTGGGCGTTCTTCGCGAGGGTGGTCACGTAGGCGCTGGTGGCATCCCAGGTGGCCTCGGCCTTGATTGATGCGCCGAGTACTTCGAGGTCTTCGGCGAGTTGGGTGGCGCTGCGCTTTTCCGTCCCGCGGACGAGCATGCCAGCGGTGAAATTGGCGAGGCCCGAAAGTTTGGCCGGATCCGCTTCCGACCCGGCGCGGAAGACCAGCGCGAGGCTGGCCAGCGGTTGCGCCGGCCGATCCACGGCGATGATGCGGAGACCATTGCCGAGCGTGCGCTCGACCGGCTCGGCGAATTTCATCTGCTGCGGTTCGCCGGGCTGGGGGAGACCTTCGACCTCTGCGGCGTGAACCGAGGCAGCGAGGGTGAAAACGAGCGCGGTGGAAAAAGCGAGGGATGAGCGGATCACTTTTTCTCCTCCGTTTTGGGTTTCATGTCGGCGGGCAGATATTCGATCAGCAATTGATTCTCCGGGGTGAAGCAGCGCTTCGCTACGTCGAGCACCTGCTGGGCGGTGACGCCCTGGAGATCGGCGAGCTCGCGATTCGCCGCTTCGGGATCGCCGAGCTGCACGGCAGCGCGGGCGAGGGCTTCGGCTTTGCCTGCGGCGGTCTCACGTTCGTGGAGTTTCTCGGAGAGGAGCTGATTTTTCGCCGTGGTCAGCTCGCGGTCGGACACGGGACTGGTAATGATTTTCTGGATCTCCGCGAGCAAGGCCGCGCGGGCTTTTTCCAGGGCGACCCCGCCGCCGAGGATGACGGTGAACCCCGGCAGGCCGAGGTCCATGCGCAGGTCGCTCTGGAACTCCGCCTCCTGGGCGAGCTGCTGCTCATAAACGAGCGAGTGATTCAGCCGAGAAGATTCCCCGCCGGAAAGCACGCGCTCCAGGACCTGCCACGCCGCACGATCCGGGCTGGTCACGGCCGGCCCGAGGAAATTCACATGCAGCGCGGGCACCGGCACCTGTTCATCGTAAGCGCGCAACGTGCGGCCTTCCTTGCGCTCGGGTTCCTTCACCGTCACCCGCGGAATCGCGGCCTCCGGTTTCGGGATCGGCGCGAAGTATTGGTCCACCCAGCCCTGCAGTTTCGCCGGATCGAAGTCACCCGCGACCACGAGCGTGGCGTTGTCCGGCCGGTAGAAGGTATCGTGAAATTTGCGGACCTCGTCGAGCGAGGCCGCGTCGAGTTGTTCGATATCGCCGATCACCGCATTGCGATACGGATGCACGGTGAAGGATTGCTTCGGCACGTATTCGTAGAATTGGCCGAAGGGCTGCGCCAGCACCGTCTGGCGGTACTCTTCCTTCACCACCTCGCGTTCGAGCGTGAAGTTGCGTCCATCCACGGTGAGCGAGGCGAGCCGCTCGGCCTCGGCCCAGAGCAGGCGCTCCAAGTGATGCGCCGGAATTACTTCGTGATATACCGTGACGTCCTCGGCGGTGTACGCGTTGTTTTCGCCCCCGACATCCTCGGTCAGGCGATCGAGCATTTCGCTCGGCATGCGTTTCGTGCTCTTGAACATCATGTGTTCGAAGAGATGCGCGAACCCGCTGCGCTGCGGCGGATCGTCCTTCCCGCCGACGTGATACCACACCTGAATGGCAGCGACGGGTGCGGCGTGATCTTCGAGGGCGATCACCCGCAGGCCGTTATCCAGCGTGCGCTGAGTGTATTTGAGAGGAGGCACCGGAACCTCCGCGGAAAACGCGGGGACAGCGGCGACCAGGGAGAGGAGGAGTGGGAGCCGGGTGAGGAGCAAGGTGCCGGACGATGGCGGGCCCTCTGGCCGAGCGCAAGCCGCCGCATCGGAGGCGGAAATCGACGGCTTCCGGCTAAGTGGGAGCTTGCCTCGCGGGTAGTCGGTTCGTCAGCCTTACCTCCATGCACTCCCCACGCTTCTCCCGCCGTTCTTTCCTCCAGTCTGCGCTCGCTGCCGGTGTTGCTCCTCTGATCCTCCCGGGGCGGATTTGGTCCGCCGAAACCAAGCCGAACGATCGCCTGAACCTCGGGTTCATCGGCATCGGCAAACAGGCTCGCGGCCTAATGGGTGGTTTCCTTGGCAAGGCCGAAACGCAGACCGTGGCCGTGTGCGACGTCGATACAACCCGCCGCAACGACGGCAAAAAGCAGGTCGACGATTTCTACGCCAAGCAGGCGGGCAGCACCTACAAAGGCTGCGATACGTACGCCGACTTTCGTGAGCTGCTCGCCCGCAAAGATATCGACGCCGTGGTCATCGCCACGCCGGATCACTGGCACGCGTACATCGCCATCGCCGCGGCCAAAGCGGGCAAGGATATCTATTGCGAGAAGCCGCTGACCGAGACCATCCACGAAGCGTGGGCGCTGGTGAATACGGTGCGCAAAGAAAACCGCGTCTTCCAGACCGGCTCGATGCAGCGTTCCTCGCGCGAATTTCGTGTCGCCTGCGAACTCGCCCGCAATGGCGTGATCGGCAAAATCTCGCGGGTGACTGCCGGCTTCGGCGGCCCGGGCAAACCTTGCGACTTGCCGGAAGAAGCGGCTGAGCCGGGGCTCGACTGGGACATGTGGCAAGGGCCGGCCCCGGTGCGGGCGTACAATTCCATCCTGAGCCCGCGTGGCGTGCACACGCACTTCCCGATGTGGCGCGCGTATCGCGAGTACGGCGGCGGCATGGTCACCGACTGGGGTGCGCATCACCTCGATATCAGCCACTGGGGCATCGGGGCCGATGAAAGCGGCCCACTGGAAATCATCCCGCCTGCCGATTGGCAGACCGCCGAATCTGGCGTGAAGCTGCGTTACGCGGGCGGCGTCGAAGTCGAGCACATCAAGGAAAACGGGGTGACCTTCTTTGGCAGCGACGGCGAGATTTATGTGAACCGCGGCAAGTTCGCCCTGAAGCTCAAGGGCGTGGAAAAAGCCAAGTTCCTCGCGAAGGAAGACAAACCGGCGCTCAACGACCAGCTCGATGCGGTGGAGAAGGAATTCCTCGCCGAGGCCAAGGTGAAGCTTTACGCGAGCACCGACCACAAGGCGGATTTCCTCGGCGCGATCAAGACCCGCAAACGCCCGATCACCGACGTGGAAATCGGCGCGCGCACGGTCACGGGCTGCCACTTGATCAACCTCGCCTACTACCATGGCAAAACGATCAAATGGGACCCAGCGAAGAACGACTTCGCGCCGGGTAGCGGCGATCCGAATTGGCTCACCCGCGAGTATCGCGACCAGTGGAAGGTGGCATAGTGGGAGAACACGTCGCACTCTGCATTCCTTCCGGAGAGATGGTCCACGCGGACTTCATGCTCTCCGTGCTGTACGTGGCGCAAAACGCCCGCGCGGCTGGTTTCCGGGTCTCGGTGGTGAATTCGAAACTCTCGATCGTCACCGAGGCGCGCAACCTGTGCGTGACCGCCGCGCTCAAGGCGAAGGTGGATTGGATCTTCTTCCTCGATAGCGACATGGTTTTTCCCGCCGATGTCGTAAAGCGGCTGCACGCGCACAAGGTGCCTGTGGTAGGGGCCACCTATCCGCGAAAGATGCTGCCGCCGACGTTTATCGGGACGCGGAAGGATGGTGCGCCGTTCACGCTCGCGGACCGCGGCTTGGTCGAAGCCGGGCGGGTGCCGACGGGATGCCTGCTGATCAAGGCGGACGTCTTCAGCCAGCTGAAAGCTCCCTTTTTCCGCTGTGGCTACGACGAAAAAGCGGGGCTGGTCCTCGGCGAGGATTTTTGGTTTTCGGATCGGATGCACGAGCTGGGTATTCCGCTCTGGTGTGACCTCGATCTGTCTAGGCAGGTCGAGCACATCGGTGGCTACCGGTATACGCTGCGGGAGAAACCGGCGCGGTAGACGTTGGAGTACCGTCGATCGATCCGTAGCCAGGTCGCTCGTCACCGCCGCTAACACAGCGGCGGTGACGAGCGCTCCAGCGCCAGCGGTCGCTTCTCTCAAAAAGAAACCGCCCCTTTTCGCGCTGGGCGAAAAGAGGCGGGTAAACTTTTTTGCAACTGGTGCTTTGCTTACTCGAGCGGGAGGCCGAGGTCGCCACCGATAGGGCCGGCGCCATTGCCAACTGATCCGCCCCGCTCGAAATGATCTTCCGAGAGGCGGTAGCCGGAGGTGGTGGTCTGGATGCGGTGGGAGCGCTCGACCATGTCGGACATGCGCTCTTTGAATTCGCGCTGGCGCGGGGTGAAGCACTCTTCGATGCCTTCGAACGGATTGCGGCCCGTGGCGAGGTTGTAGAGCGAGAAGGGCAGGCTGACCCGGACGCCGCCGGTCCAGTGGCCACCCATGAGCGCGGCATCGTCCCAGTACTCCAGGTCGGCGATCACGCCGGGGAGCAGGCGGGCTTCGAGGCGGGCTTTGAAGCCTTCGAAGTCACTGCCGAAGGGGTTGTCGTAGTGGTAGTAGCCGCCGTAGACGCGGACTTCGGTGTACTTGCACAACCCCGGGATGAGGAAGCCGATCTCGCCATTGAAGCCTTGGAGCGCGGCTTCGCGTTGTTCGTAAACGCGCGTGCGGGTTCCGCCGTCGTCTTCCGAGACCCAGGTGTGCTTCTTGATCTGCGGCTGGTTGTTGTCCGGCAGGTAGTAGTTGAAGCGGGCATCGACCCATTGGGTCAGGACTTCTGCACCGAGGCCGAGTTGATTGAAATCGCTGCCGCCGGAGCCATGGAGCGAATCCCAGTAGGCATTCACGCCGAGGATGATGTTTTGGTCGGGCAGGAGCTTGCGGAAGCCGACGCCTGCGCTGCTGATGTACTGGTGATTGTCTTCCCAGTGGTAGCGGGAGTTCAGGAAGAGGAAGGCATCGCGCTTCTGCGGCGACCAGATGCCGGTGATGGCATCGCCATAGATGCCAGTGCCGTGATCGCTGAATTGCGCGCCAATGGTCGTGTAGCTGCGCGGTTCATCGGGGAACCATTCGCGGACTTCGACCGTGTCTTTGACTTCCTTGGCTTCCTTGCTCGATGGAGCGATTTCCTGGCCCGCGTGAAGCGCGGGAGTCAGCAGTGCAGCGATCGCTGCAAGCAGTATGCTGGGACGAATAACTGTCATATTCCTTGGTTGGTTGGAGCGGAAAGGTTCGGAGCTTTAGACGGGCATGGTCACGCGGTTGCTGGCCGCGATCCAGAGGGCGACGTCTTTGTAGAGCGAGTAGGCGGTGATGGTGCTGATGCCTTCTTCTTCGTTGATCAGTTCGACCCGGCCTTCGCGAAGTGCGGCGCCGTCGTAGAATTTCACGAGGCTCTGATTCTTGATGCCGACGCTGGTGATGATGTCGGCGATGCCGTCGCCGTTCACATCCGAGGCGGCCACGCGGACGCCGAAGGTGTTCTTCGGTTTGCCCGGGTTTTCGTCGAACGGATTGAGCGTCACCCCGACTTGCTGGAGCGTGCGGCCATCGAACACTTCCACGACGGAAGGTTTGCCCGAGTTGCGGCCGATGATGAGATCGGCGCGGCCATCGCCAGTGATGTCGGCTACGGCCACGGAGACGCCGCCCTTGTAACCTTTCTTGCCGACTTTCACCTGGGCGATCACTTCGTCAGAGAGGCCCTTGTAGGCCTTCACCGTGCCACCGTAGTAGCCTTGGCCGACGATGATGTCGCCTTCGCGTGAGTCTCCCGCTTCGGGCAGGATTTCCTTGCTGCCGAAGCCATCGACGTCGCCCACGGCGACGCGCACGCCGCCCTTGAAGCCCTTGCCGAAGGGCGTGAATTCCTTGATGACGGTTGGCGTGCCGAACCCGCGGGAAGCCACGGCAATATCCGGAAGCGCGTCTTCGCTGCTGACATCGAAGCTGTAGACCTTCACCTTGCCGCCGCCGAGCGAGGAGCCCACGACGATTTCGGGCCCGCCGCTGTTGTTTACGTCACCGACGGCGACGAAACCACCGGCGCTCTTCGCTTTGCCGAAGACGGCGACTTCCTCGAAGCCGAGGAACAGCTGGCCGGTGAGACCGTCGAACACCCGCAGGCGGCCACCATTGTGCTGGGTAGTGGTGACGATGTCGTCGATGCCGTCCTGATTGAAGTCGCCGACGGCGACGCGGATGCTGTCGCGGTAGCGCGATTCGTAGGCGGAGAAGGAATACAGCTCTTCGCCGGTGAGCTTGTCGAACACGCGGAGGACCGGCGGCGCGTACTTGTTGCCCGGAGCGACGCCCGGCGCGGTGACGATGAAGCCGTGGTAGATCGGGGTCGCTTCCTCGACGGAGTTGTTCGCCGTGTTGGAGTCCGAGATGTAGAATTTCGAACTGACCGTCGCCTCCGTGGTCAGGTGGAGTTCGTTCGCGGCGTTCAGGCCGAGGGAACCGCCGAAACTGATGGCCTGGTCGGCCCCGCCGCCCGGCAGATCGAGTTCGTAGGCGGAGATCGTGTTGTTGCCGCTGTTGTAGGACCAGCGTGGGTCGCTCAGGAACGAGTAGAAGGTGAAGTTCTCGGGCAACTGCACTGTGACCACTCCGTTATCGACCGAGACATTGCCGAGATTGGCGTAAGTCACGGTGAAGTACTGGGTCCGCCCCGGTACGGCGAGGTCCGGATCGGTGATCGATTTGACGACCGGATCAAAGGTGAGCCCGGTCAGTTGATCGTAGTCGTAGCCGGTGTTGTTGCCGGTATTGGAATCGGTGCCGTTGTTGCCGTCGTCGCTGATGGTCGCGGTGAGGTAGATGCCCGAGGTGTACTGCTGGACGACGGACGCGACGTGGAGAACCAGCGTCGTGGAGCCCTGGCCTTCGCCAGATACCAATCCGACCGTCTTGGTCAGCGTACTGCCATTGGTAGACCAGCCGGGGTTTTCGTTCTGGTTGAACTCGGTATTCGAGGGCAGCGGTATCGTGATAACGACGCCGGTCGCGCTGATGTTGCCGAGGTTCGAGTAGTCGATCGTGTAGGTCAGCGTTTCACCGGGAGTGGCGGTGGTTTTCCCAGTCCCATCGCTCACCGAGACGGACAGATCCGGAGTGGGGACCTCGAGCGTGAACGTGTCACCAGCGAACTCGTGGTGGCCGTTGTTCATCATGATGGGGACAAAGGCGTCGTCGCGGTCAGCCACGGCTACGTCGGGTCTGCCGTCCCCGTTGAAATCGCCGACGGCGCCCCCGACCGCATGCAGGATGCCGTCGTTGAAGATCAGCGGATCGTTGAAGCCGCCCTCGCCGTCGTTGAGCAGAACGCTGATGGGGTATCCCTCGATGACCGCCGAAACCACGGCCAGAGAGCTGCTGCCGCCCTCGGATTGGTAACTCGGGACCACGATATCGAGCCGGCCGTCGCCATCGACATCGGTGAGGACGACCGCGCCCGCAGACGAAACGCCGGCGGAGTAGTCGTTTTTAGGCGAGAAACCTTCGCCGTTGTTGAGCAGCACGCTGACCGTCTCGCCGCCATAGTTGGCGGTGACGATGTCGAGCCTGCCGTCGCCATTGACGTCGCCCACGGCCACCGAGACCGGATTGGCGCCGGTGCCGAAAGTGGACGCGCTGTTGAACGTGCCGTCGCCCCGGCCGATCAGGACTGAAACCGTGCTGTTGTAGTAGCCCGTGGAGACGATATCCGGGGTCCCGTCCCCATTGAGATCCGCGATGGCGACGGAGTAGACTCCGCTGCCGACCGAATAGCTCGAGACACTGCTGAAAGTTCCGCCTCCGGTGCTGGAGCCAAGCATCACGTAGACCAAGCCGATGCCGCTGTTGCCGGTTTGGACGACGTCCGGGTGGCCGTCGCCATTCAGATCGGCCACCGCAATCGCGGAGTGATCGTAGTTGTAGTTCCCGTAGTTCCCCGAACCCACGAAGGTCCCGTCACCCTGGCCGAGCAGGACGGTGACCGAGTGGTTGGTGAAGCTGCTCCCGGAGCTCACGAAACTGGAATCCGAAACGACGATGTCCAGCTTGCCGTCGCCATTGATATCGGCCACCGCGGCGTCCCTCGGACGGTCTCCGGTCGAATAACTGACGCCCGGAGCGAAGCTGCCGTTGCCTTGATTGAGCAGGACGGTGACGGAATCACTATCGTAATTCGTGACGACCAGATCCATTTTCCCGTCGCCATTGAGATCGGCCGCCTTGACCGAACTCACACCACTCGTTGGCTGGCCGGTGGGAACAAAGATGGGTGAGTAGTTTACCGTGTTGGTTTGCAGCGGATTGCCGGAGAGATCCTTGATCGCGCTGCCAATGTCCACCAAGTCGAGTCGTACCGTACCGGTGCCGCTGAGGCCGGAGGCGGTGACCGTGTAAGTGGAGGCGTTTGCTCCCGGGGTGATGGTCAGCGGGGTCGAGGTCGTGACGCCGCTGAGGATGAGCTGGAAGTCTGCGATGCTGACGCCGGTGACGTCTTCGCTGAAGGTCACCGTCCACGAAACCGAGGAGGCGCCGGTCGTGGTCGAGCCGTTCGCGGCGATCGAAGTGACCGACGGGTGCTCCTGGATCAGGTGAAAGGGGTCGCCGGTGAAGCTGCCGTTGTTGCCATCGGCCAGCCCATTGTTGGAGCTGCTTCTGATCGAGTTGTCGTCCACGAGCTCGAGGACGACATCGCCGTTGCCCTTGAGGCCCGAGATCGTCACTTCGTAGCTGGCGGCGTTCGCCCCGGGGGCCACGGTTACTTCGCTAGCAGCCTTCGCGTTGCCGGAGGTGCTCACCTTGAAGTCGGTTTTATCGACCCCGGTCACATCATGGTCGAAATTCACGGTGTAGGTCACCGTGTCTCCACCGCCGTGATCCACCGTCGGGGCGATCAGGATCACATGGGGAGTGACACCACCCGGCGTGATCCGGCATTCCAGCGGTTCGACGATGGAAGGGCGGGGGCGGGAGGAGGGCGAAAGTTGCGGGATTTTCATGGACAACAAAGTGGGCAAAAAGGTGAACAGGCCGCCGGAAATACGCCAAAGCGAGGTTTCCGCGGGTTTCTCCTGAAGGTAATCAACTCCCGGTTAGGGGAAGAAATTTGAGGGAAAGGGTCAATCCTCAAATTGAAGTCGTTGACCGGGGCGGCTTTACCAGCCGGCGGGTTCGCCCAGGGCGATGATTTTCTGGATCTCGTCGCTGCGGAAGCCAAGTGCCATTGGGCGAATGACTTCCGGCAGGGAAATCACGTCGTAAAGCTCGGTGACCAGGCCTTCGATCCGGATCCAATGGGCCAGTGCGCCGGTCTGGCGATGGATGATCTGGATGCCGCACTGCGCATCGATGCCGCGCCGGGCGATTTCCCCATCTAGAGCCAGCCCCCCGAAGGCGTTGCGTTCGCGCCCTTGGGAAAGCCCGACCACGATGTAGTCCCCGACGAAAACCATCCCGCGCAGGTACCCGGGGCAAAAAGCGACCGGGGTAAACGTGCCGGTGTCCCGATCGACCCGGCCGAGCCAGCCGGTGCCGGAATGGAGCAGCCAGAGCTCCCCTTGGTGGACCCGCGGAGAATGGGGCATCGAAAGCCCTCGGGCGACGACTGCACCACTCGGGACTTCCAGCACGACGCCGCCGTCGAGGCGATGCCGCCGCCAGCCGTCGAGTTCATCGGTGGTCGAAACCGCAGTCACGTAGCGGCAGCGACCGTTTTCCAGCGCGAGCCCATTCAGGTGGCAGCGGTCTTCGCCGGCGAGCCGGGAAATGAAGGGTGGCCGCCAGAGCGGGGCGAAGCTGTAGCGCGGGTCGAGGGTGCCGAGGCAATTGAAATGGGTGGCGGCGAAAATGAGGCGGCCATCGGTTTCCACGGCCACGTCGTGGGTATCGATGTCGCCCGTGGTGTGGCCGAGCTTGGGCACGTAGAGCCGGTCGTGGCCCTGGTACAGTTCGCCCGGGCGGAGCATGTTTTCGAAGCGCCAGAGTTGGTACTGCGAGCTCATCCAGAGGGTCTGCCCGTCTGCCCACAGGCCCATGCAGCGGGTGAAATTGCGCTCAAAGACGGAGAGCCCCTGGTCGGGCTTGCGGCCGAAGAGCAGGAGCTTGCCGGTTTGATAGGTGGTACAGGCGAGACTGACTCGATGCTCTGCCATCCACTGGGTTAGCCCGGGGTCGCACGTGACCTTCAGCCAGGGTTCTTCGGCGGGGGTGGTGGATGGAGCGTCGGGCATCGGTGAATAGTGCGGGGTTGCTTGGCGTTGGCGCGATCGATTTGCAAGCGCCGGCGGATATGCCATCATTAAGGCGGTTCTTTGCCAGCGTAATGTCCGGACCGTGTGGTCCGGGCAGCGGGGGACCCAATCCCGTCGCGTGATAGCCAGACCGGCTATTTTGCGGCTTTGGGGCGAACGGCGCCTGCGGCGCCGGGGGCACTGAGTGGCCCAAGCCCGACAGCTAACCTCGTCCGCTTTGCACCCAGAGGCAGGGAGCCGCACGGTATCTTTCGGCGTTAGCAAACCGAAGCGTCCCAAGCGACCGACGGCGCTCACCTCTTCCATCGATGGCTTCGTGCCCTTCCGCAGGGGCGCGAGGCCTGACCTATAGAAAGAGAAAAACAAACTATGGGCAGCACATCCCTGCTGTTCGTCGCCGTCGTGCTCGTGAAGATCCTTCTCGGCACGGCTTTCCTACTCGTCCTGCTCAATATCCTGATCGGGCTACGCTACATCCCTCACGATCGTGTGGGGATCGTCGAGAAACTCTGGTCGCCGCGAGGTTCGCTCGCGCACGGCCGCATCATCGCCCTCGCGGGCGAAGCGGGTTTTCAAGCCCGCGTCCTCCGCGGTGGCCTGCATCTCGGTTATCCTTTCTGGATGTACCGGGTCCACATGGTCCCATTGGTCGTGATCGCCGAAGGGCGTCTTGGCTATGTCTATGCCCGCGGTGGTGAACCGCTCGGGGCCGCCCAGACGCTGGCCGCGATCGTCTCCTGCAATGCCTTCCAGGATTCGGCGGCGTTCCTGGAAAATGGCGGCCAGCGCGGCCGTCAACGCTTGCTCCTGCGTGAAGGGGTCTATGCCATTAACACCGCGCTTTTTGTGGTGATCACGGAAGATGCCGTGCACACCGGTCCGGTCGATCGCCAGGAGCGCGGTCAATGTGCCACCTGGCAGCGCGAGCTTTTTGCCGTGAGCGGGTTTGTGCCTGTGGTCATCGGCATGGGCGACAACGCCGCGGGGGGCGAAGTGGGCGATCATGTCGACGCCAGTACCCTCTCACCGCACGATCAGATCGGCGTGGTGACCGTGCACGATGGCCCGACGCTCGAGCCCGGTGAATTCATCGCGCCGCAGGTCGGCAATCCCGCCCAAGGCGCGCATAACTACTTCCAGGATGTCGAGGGCTTCCTCGCTCTCGGCGGTCGCCGCGGCAAGCAACTGCAAGTGCTCACCGACGGTACCTATTTCCTGAACCGCTGGTTTGCGACCGTGGAATTGCAGCCGAAAATGCTCATCCCGATCGGCTACGTGGGTGTGGTCATTAGTTATTATGGCGAGACCGGCGACGACGTCACCGGGGCGCAATTCCGCTATGGTGAACAAGTCGAAGCGGGCAGCCGTGGTGTGTGGCGCGATGCGCTCGCGCCGGGTAAATACGCGCTCAATCCCTATGCGTTGAAAGTCGAGCTCGTCCCGACGGTGAACTTCGTGCTTCGCTGGATCAGCGGCCAGACCGAGGCGCATCGCTATGATGAACATCTCGCGAGCATCCCGCTGATCACGGCGGATGGTTATGAGCCGCTCCTGCCACTGTCGCTCGTATTGCATATCGACTACGAAAAAGCGCCGCGGGTGGTGCAGCGGTTCGGCGATGTCCGCCGCCTGATCACGCAAACGCTCGACCCGATCCTCACGGCGTATTTTCGCGACGTGGCCCAGAGCAGTCACATGCTGGACCTGCTTACGCGGCGTGAAGACATCCAGCGCCGCGCGACCGATGAACTCGGCCGCCGGTTCCAGGACTTCGATATCAACTGCGTGGCCGTCCTCATCGGCCGTCCCGAAGCCGGCGTCCTGCGCCCCGGCGCCGAAGACCCGATCGACCGTTTGTTCGATCAGCTCCGCCAGCGCCGCCTGGCCGAGGAGCAGAAAGAAACCTTCGCCAAGCAGCAGGAAGCCGCCGTGCAGCTCAAGGCGCTGAATCACGCCCACGCGGAAGCGGAGCGCCAGACCCAGCTCACGCAAACGAAGGTCGAAATCGATATCGCGGCCAACCGCGGCGCCGCCCAGCTCGCCGAAGCCGAACGCCTCGCCAAACGCGAGGTCACGCTCGCCGAGGGCCGCGCCCGCGCCACCGAACTCGAAGGCCAGGGTGAGGCCGCCAAGGTCGCCCAAGTCGGCCAGGCCGAAGCGGAAGTCAGCCGCCAGAAGATCGAAGCCTTCACCGACCCGCGCCTCTACGCGATCAACCTCGTCGCTCAGCAACTCGCCCACAGCGAACAACCGCTCGTCCCCGAGCGCGTGGTCCTGCTCGGTGGCGGCAAAGACGGTGGCGCTGGCAACGGAGCCGAAGTGGGCCTCTTCCAAGCCATCCTCCAGGTCCTGACCACTTGGCAGGAAATCAAAGCCGAACCGCCCGGACCGCACCCGTACGAAGACCGCCCCGCGGCCTAGTGCGCGAGTGATCCAAAGTTTCCGCAGCGACGTCCGATCCGTCGTTGCGGAGTGGGGCTCCACTTTTGGGCACTTGCCGGAGGGTTGGCCGGCTGGCATGGACGGTCGCGCAAGGTCCCCTCGGACTTCGCCTTCGCTTCCCCTTCCATGAAAACTTCTCTTTCACGTCGTGTCCGTCTTTTTGCCTTGCTGGCCGCATGCGCTGGGCTCGTCGCATCCGCTCAGGCGGTGAATCCCGCCAATACTTTGGTCGGCACCATTCGCTGGGATGGAAACACTGGCGATACGCCCACGTTTACACAGACGAACGGGAACTATGTCGGCCAGCAGGTCGAGCGGGCGTTGGGACCGAATCAATATCATTTCCGGCTGCCCTTCTTCGGCGTGGAAACAGGCACGAACACGGCACAGGCCCGAGAACTCACTCAGGCCGTGATGGATCAGGATATCGCCTACGCGAAGAGTGCTTCCATCGATTACTGGGCGTTTGTTTTTTACCCCGATGGCAGCGGCATGGATCTGGCGCGGAACCTCTATTCCTCCAGCACGCACAAGAACGACGTGAACTATTGTTTCGTCGCCAGCAGCCAGATGCCGGTGTCGTATTTCGCCACGCTGGTCGGAAAGTTCACGCAGAGTAACTATCAAAAGGTCCTCGGAAATCGGCCGCTGCTCTACATTTTCGGCGGGGTCTCTTATACGGCGAGCAACATCGCCAATCTACGGAGCCAGACTATCGCTGCCGGCCTTGGCTCTCCGTACATTGTCGTGATGGATTTTACCGCCACTGGTGCATCAGCGACCGCGGCGACGCTCGGCGCCGATGCGATCAGCTCTTACGTCAGTGGCGGCGCGAATGGTATGTCGTATTCGACGCTGGCCGGCTCGGATATTAACAACTGGAACAGCTACAAAAACACCGGCTTGAAAGTGGTGCCTTGGGTCTCGACCGGCTGGGACCCGCGTCCGCGCATCGACAACCCCGTCTCGTGGACGACGTACGCATCGAACAGCTGGGTGCAGACTGCGACCCCGGCGCAGCTTGCCGTCCATCTGCAGGAGGGGCTGAACTGGGTGGATAGCAATCCAACGGTTGCCGAGGCCAACACGCTGCTCATGTACGCGTGGAATGAATTCGATGAAGGCGGCTGGCTGTGCCCGACTTTGTTCACCGGCACCGACCGGCTCGATGCCCTCAAAGGAATACTCCAGCTGCCCGTGCCTGGCCCGAACTTGCTGGCGAATGGTGGATTCGAAAGCGGCCTCACTTCCTGGACAGCGCAGACGGCCTCGCTCTCGGATAACACCACCGATGCCCACTCTGGTGGACATGCGCTGCGCATCTCCAATCGCACCGCCATCTGGGGCGCGGCGACGCAGGATGTGCTGAGCGATTTGCTCGCCAATGGACAAGGTCTTTACACCACCAGTACCTGGGCCAAATTGGCGAGCGGTTCGGATACGGTCCGGCTCGTCATTCGCACGGTGGACGGCAATGGCACGAATTGGTTCACGAGCACGCCGATGACCTTGGGCACGGCGTACAAAGAAGTCGGCGGACAGATCAATGTGACGTGGACCGGCACGCTCACCAGCGCAGTGATCTACACCCAGACCACTTCTTCTTTGGCGGATCTATATCTCGACGACATCAGCCTGAATGTGCCGAATCTGCTGGAGAATTCCGGTTTCGAGACCGGCACCACTTCGTGGGTAGCGCAAACGGGCGCCATCGCGGAAAGCCTCACTAACGTGCATTCCGGCACGCGTTCCCTGCGGATTTACAACCGCACCGCTGTCTATGCAGCAGCGACTCAGGACGTGCGCAGCGATCTGCTCGCCTACGGCCCCGGCTATTACACCGCCAGCACGTGGGCCCGTTTTGCCAGTGGGGCCGACAATGTGATCATCGTGATCAACACGACCGACAGCGCCGGCAGTCATTGGTATACCACCACGCCGGTTTCCATCGGCACCAACTACAAGAATATCTCCGACTCCATCTATATCACGTGGACCGGTACGCTGACCAAAGCGATCATCTATACCCAGACCGCTTCGTCGCTGTCCGACCTCTACGAGGACGATTTCAGCCTGACCAAACAGCCGTGAAGTGCTCAATTGATTGCCCGAGGAAATTGCGATGAAAGCAATGAGCCAGATTCAACTTCCGTGGAGTGAATACCGGCGGCGGCGCCGGTGGATGGTCATCACCATGCTCACCTATCTACCCGGTGCTGCTCTGATCGGGTATGCGCTTTCCCTTCTGGTCGGACCGGACACTGCCTTTCCGCTGGTCGCCGGCCTTTGGATGTTGGCTTTGTTGATCACCATCCGCCGCATGGCGTCGTTTCCCTGCCCTAGTTGCCAGCGGCCCTTTTTCTCCCGGTCGATGATCGGAAATCCGCTGACGCCAGAGTGCATGCACTGTGGCTTTCCCAAGTGGGAGGAAGTTACGCCCGAGACGGCCGAGGTCTCCTGATGGCCTAAGGTTCGCGGCGCAACTTCTTGATCTCCGAACGGTGTTTTTTGCTCTTGAGAATACGCTGCTTCACCCCCCAGGGCCGCGGGCGTTTTTGGCGGCGGATCTTTTCGCGGGCGGAGCGGGCGCTGGCTTTTTCGTCGGCCCGGCTTTTCTCGATCTGGGCGAGGAGACGGAGCCAGGCGGTGCGGCGGTTGATGGCCTGCGAGCGGGAATCCTGCACCGTGACGCTCTGGCCGCTCGGGGCGTGGCGCAGGGTCACGGAGGTGGAGACTTTATTGACGTGCTGACCGCCGGGGCCGCTGGAGCGCGCGAACTTCTCCTCGAAGTCGGTCTCCTGAAGCCCGAGGGCCTCGAGGCGGGCGAGTTTGGTGGTCTGAAAATCCTGGGAAAGCGACACCGGACGAAAAAGGGCTAAAGCGAGCGGGAAAACTGTAACGAATTGATCGCGAGACGCGCGAGAGTGGACAAGTGCGAGCCACTCGGCTTTGAAAGGAGCCCCGCACCGTTCCGGTCGCGGCCTATTTCCACCATTCATCCTTAACTCTCAACGAAAACCACATGCAGACTTTCGGCATCGGCCTCGCCGGTTTGGGCAATGTAGGCGCGGGTGTTTACAAGCACCTCACCCTCAATCGCAGTCTTTTGCAGGGGCGGCTCGATTGCGACCTGACCGTGCGCAAGGTGGCCGTCCGCGACCTGAACAAGGATCGCGGGATCGAAATCCCGCGTGAACTGCTGACCACGAATCCGCAGGAGCTGCTCGACGATCCCTCGATCCAGATCATCGTGGAACTGATGGGCCAGAAGGAGCAGAGCCTCGCGCTCGTGCTCGGCGCCATCGAGCGGAAGAAGATCGTGGTCACGGGCAACAAGGCGTTGCTCGCCGAGCACGGGAAAGAGATTTTCGAGGCAGCCTTCCAGCACAAGGTGCCGGTGTTTTTCGAAGCCGCGGTCTGCGGCGGCATCCCGATCATCAAGTCGATTCGCGAGGCGTTTGTGGGCAATCACATCCGCTCCATCCACGGGATCATCAACGGCACGTCGAACTACATCCTCACGCGCATGACCGAAGCCGGCATGGGCTTTACCGCCGCGTTGGCGGAAGCGCAGGCCGCGGGCTATGCCGAAGCCGACCCCGCGCTCGATGTGAACGGTGGCGACGCCGCGCACAAAGCCGTGATCCTCGCTTCGCTGGCTTACGGCTTCTGGGTGCCGATGGATTCGATCTTTGTCGAAGGCATCGAAGACCTCACCGCGGGCGATATCGGGTTTGCCGACAAGCTCGGCTACCGCATCAAGCTCATCGCGCACATCAAGGCCGACGCGCGTGGGGCGATCGAAGTGCGGGTGCACCCGACGCTGATCCCGAAAACCCACGTGCTCGCCAGCGTGAACGGTGTCTTCAACGCCGTGGCCGTGAAGGGCGACGTGGTCGGCGACACGCTTTTCTACGGTCGCGGTGCCGGGCAGGACCCGACTTCGAGCGCGGTCATCGCCGATATCGCCGAAGCAGCCGATGCGCTCATTTCGCCCCGCCGCAACCTTGGCTTCATGCCGCACGGCCTCTACGGCACCTGCCAGCCGATCAGCGACATCGTCTCGGAATTCTATGTGCGCCTCAGCGTGGAAGATCGGCCGGGTGTCATCGCGCAGATCGCGGGAATCCTCGGCGATTTGCAGGTCGGCATTTCCTCGATCCTCCAGCCGGAGAGCGAAGACGAAGGCTCGACCGTGCCGCTGGTGCTGATGATTCACCGCGCCACGAACGCCCAGATCCAGGCCGCGTTGGAGAAGATCGGTGCGCTCGACTGTGTGCGGCGCACGCCGCGCATGATCCGCGTCGAGCATTTCGAATAGCGTCCGGACCGTCTGCGGGCTGCCCCTTGCCCGCAGGCTGCTCCTGTCGGATGATCGGGGCGCATGCGCCGGTTTTTCGCAGCGCTTTTCATCCTGGTGTTTGCCAGCCTCCTTGCCGGGGGCTGGTACGTGTACCATCGCGGCTTCACGCGGAAGTGGCGCACCTATGTGAGCGACGAATTCCGCGCGCGGGGCGTCGAGCTTTCCATCCGGCAGCTCACGCTGGATCCCTTCCGTGGCGTGCTCGCGAAAGGGGTGAAGGTTTACGAGGCCGAGGAGCGCAAAAGCACGCTCGGGGTGATCGACGAGATGCGCCTGGTCATCAACTGGGCCAACTTGATCCGCGGCAAAACCTTCCTCGACGCGCTCGATCTACGCGACGCCACCGTGGCGCTACCGCTCGATCCCGCCGATTTGCGCGGGCCCAAGATCGAGGTGAAAAGAATGAGCGGCCGCCTCTTCCTGCCGCCGGAACAGATTTATCTCAGCAGCTTCGAGGCGGAATTGTACGGCATCCGGATCAATGCTTCCGGCCGCATCGTGAATCCGCAAGCCGCGCGGAGCACCCCGCGCACGGCGCCTTCCAATGCTTCTACCCAGGCAATCCTGCGCGCCATCCAGGAGCTGAAAGCGCTTCGCTACAAGGCGGACTCACCCATGCTGGAACTGCGCTTCAGCGGCGACTTGGCCCGGCCGGAAACCGTCTTTGTGGAGGCCAAGCTGTGGGCGGAAAAAATCCAGCGGGGCCCGCTCAATGTCGAAACGCTCTACCTCGACGCCTTGTATCGCGATCAGCGCGTCGCCATCCGGCAGATCGCGGCCAGCGACCAGCGTGGGGTGTTGCGTGTGAGCGGCAGCTACGATTTGCAGGCCCACACGGCGGAATTGCAGCTGCGCTCGAATATCGATCCGCAGCCGGCGGTGCGGGCGTTCGCCCGCGTGGCGGAGCTGGACGAGTTCGTTTTTTACGGGGCGCCGAAGATCGATCTCACGGCCTCGGCCACCTTTGGTGAGACGCTGAGCCTGCATGTGGCCGGTCATCTCGACGCCGGCCGGTTTGGCTACAAGTCCGTGGTCTTCGACCAGGGCACTCTCGATGGCGTGTGGGATGGCGAACGCTGGGCTGCGCGCAATGTGAAGCTCGTGCACCAGAGCGGCGAGATCACCGGCGACGTGATGCAACTGCCTGGCGACTTCCGCACCCGCCTGAAAAGCACGATCAATCCAAAAGCGCTCGCGCCTTTCCTTCAAGGGAGGGCGGCGGAGTGGTTCAAGCAGTTCGACTTTCTCGATTCGCCGGATTTGAGTCTCGAAGTCGCCGGGCCAAAGCCCGATGCGGAAAGTCTCGCGGGCAATGCCGCGGTCCGTCTCGGTCGTACTTCCTATCGCGATATCTGGGCCCAGGCCGTGACTGCGACGCTGCGTTACGGAGACCGGAAATTGAGCGTCGATCCGATGCGGGTAATTCGGACGGAAGGCAGCGCCGATGGCGGCCTGCAGTTCGACTTCGTGAAAAACGAGGTGAAAGTGGAAAAGATCCACACCTCGTTGCATCCGCAGGAGATCATTTGGTGGATCGACCCGAAACTCCTGCACGACCTCGCCCCGTACCGCTTTGGCAAACGCCCGCCGAATTTGCTCATGGACGGGCTGGTCCATACCAAGGGCGGTGATACCACGCAGCTCCGGGTGGATGTGGATGCCCCGGGTGGCATGGACTACACTTTCCTTCGGCGCGAACTGCATGCGTCGCAAATCTCCGCCCGGCTCGATTTCACCAGCGCGCGGATGAAGATCACGAACCTGAATGCCTCGGTCCTGGGTGGAAAGCTGCGCGGGAGTGGCGATATCTCGCTGAAGAAAGCCGACCCGAATCACTCCGCCGATGTGCGCCTCGAAAACATGGATTTCGCCGCGCTGACGAAGCTCTATTTCAACTACGACGACTCGAAAGGCCGCCTCAATGCCCGCTACGGTTTCAGCATCAAAGGCGCCGACGCCCGTTCGATGCGAGGGCGCGGCGACCTCGCGGTGACGGATGGCAAGGTCTTCGCATTCCCGTTCCTCGGCCCGCTCTCTTACATCCTGAACGGTATTGTTCCGGGCATGGGCAACGACGTGGCTCGCAAGGGCGCGGCCAGTCTTTCGATTTCCGACGGTGTGCTGACCACGGACGATTTTCTCGTGGAGGCGACGGGTTTTGAGATGTTCGGCGCGGGGAAACTTTTCTTCCTCGACGACAAGATGAACTTCGACGTGCGAATCAATGCCCGCGGTCTCCCCGGTGTGCTGCTCTTCCCGGTTTCCAAGCTCTTCGAATACACCGCGACCGATACCCTCGCGAAGCCGAACTGGCGGCCCAAACTGGTGCCGCGTCTGTAACATTGGAGGCTTGCTCCCTGAGGAAATTTTAGGGGTAAGCAGCCCGCCCGTCGGCCCTTGTGCGGCTAGGGAACCTCGGTACTGTCGCGCGTTATGTCGCTGATTGAACCCCTGGAGTCCCGGATTGCCCCCGCTGCTGGTCTGACCCTCACGCAAGGACCGGGTGGCTCGCTAGCTGTCGATGCGACCGGGGGCGACGACCGCATCGAATTGCGCAGCGACGAGCCCGGCTGGCTGACCGCGATCGTGTACTTCGATGCTGGCGGGGAGGCTCCGACGATCGCCGTGGATGGCGTCATCAAATCGAACCCCTACACGATGCCGATGCCGAAGGGCGCGATCACCGTCAATATGCTCGGCGGAGAGGATGTGCTTTACCTCGGCCCGGCGACGATTCCGGGCTCGGTCATTGTGAATGATCTCACGTCGTCCGCGGGAACCGGTGGCGGGGTGGTGATTTCCGGGCTCACCGTGAAAGGCGCGCTAACCATCAATGGCAGCAGTGGAGACGACATCATCACGGTCGATGGCAAGCTTAGCGTGGGGAAGGATTTTAACGTGAACTTCGGCGGGGGCACCTTTGACGGGATGGCCAATTCTTACAGCGGGCTGACCGTCAAAATCGGCGGCAGCTTCCGGGTGCAAGGCACGGCCGACGCGACGGCGGTGACACTGGGGCTCGACATTTCCGGCAATCCGGTGCGGGCCAATGCCGATCCCGGGGATGATCCTCTGACCATGCGCGAGCTGCGCGTGGGCAAGGATTTCACGTTCACTTCGCCCAATGGACGCCTGTTCCTCGGGAGCGCGCTGACCCAGATCGGCGGCAAACTCGACGCCCGGGCGACGGGTGCGTCAGGCAGCATCGATTTCTTCAGCCGGGCCGGCAATACGCAGGGCATCATCGGGGGGCTGAATGTGCAGGCGGCCGACCGCACGAATGTCTATGTCGACGCGCTGGCGCTCAAGATCGGCAAAGGAATCAGCGTGACGGGCGGGACCGGCAACGACTCCTTCACCCTCTTTGGCCGCGACACCATGAGCCTGCCGAAAACCAATCTCATCTTCGGCGATGGCAACAGCACGGTCTTTGTCCAGGCCCATGAAGCCTGGACGCTCAGTGGTTCGCTCGCCCTCACCGCCGGGAATGGAGACGATTCGTTTACGATCGCCGGTCCGGGCAAAATCACGGGCGGAGTGACGGGCGACTTTGGCGTGGGCCACTCCTTTGTGGCCATGACGGGTGAACAATCCGGACGGCTGAGCTTCGGGCCGCTGGTGAAGTTCGCCGCGCAGTCTCAGATGGTGGTCCGCATCTACAATGCGAACCTTGCGGGGAAAGTCGAAGTGACCGGCTCGGACGGGGCCGACGCCCTCTTCTTCGATAGCGTGAAAGTGGCCGGCTCGGTGGCCTTCACCTCCGGGCTCGGCAGTGACCTGTTTTCGGTCGATGGGCGGTTGTCGGCCGAGACCTCGGCCCCCGTGTACTTGCCGCTGTTTGTCACGCCCAGCGTCTTTAGCGGCCCCATCAATGTGGATCTCGGTGGAGACACCGACTACATGGAGATTGGGACGAATACCTTTACCGGCCGGGCCAGTTTCCTCTCGCTGGTTTCGATCCGCGGGGTGGCGGGCGAGAATACGTTTGTCGCGGGTCAGCAGAGTGTCACCTTCAAGAAGCAGCCGACGATCCTGCAGTAGCTCGTTTGCGCAATTCCGCCTTGGCGCGGATGACTCCAGCGGGCTGACTGGGCGGCGATGAAACTCGACTCCCACCAGCACTTCTGGAGCTACGATCCGGCGCAGTATCCGTGGATTCCCCCGGGCTCGCCGTTGCACCGCGATTGGCTGCCGGACGATCTCGCGCCATTGTTAGCCGAGGCCGGGCTCGATGGCTGCATCGCCGTGCAGGCGCGCCAGACCGTGGAAGAGTCGCGTTGGCTTTTGCTCCTCGCGGATCACGCACCGATCATCAAAGGCGTGGTGGGCTGGGTGGACTTGCGCAGTCCGCAGGTGGACGAGCAACTGGCCGAACTCACCGCGCACCCAAAATTCCGCGGCGTGCGCCATGTGGTGCAGGATGAACCGGACGATCGGTTCGTATTGGGCGCGGAATTCCAGCGCGGTATCGGCCAGCTGAATGCCTTTGGCCTGACCTACGACTTGCTCCTTTTCCCGAAACAACTTCCCGCCGCGATCGAGCTCGTGCGGCATTTCCCCGAGCAGCCTTTCGTGCTCGATCACATCGCCAAGCCGTTCATCAAAGACGGCACGCTCGAACCGTGGGCGGCGCAGATTCGCGAACTGGCCCGAGAGCCGCACGTGCTTTGTAAAGTGAGCGGGATGGTCACCGAAGCCAAACCCGGCGCCTGGAAAGCGGACGACTTCCGGCCGTATCTGGACGTGGTCTTCGAAGCCTTTGGCCCCGAGCGGCTCATGTACGGCAGCGATTGGCCGGTCTGCCTGCTCTCCGGCAGCTACGCCCAGGTTTTCGGCTTGGTGGAAGAGTACACCCGCCACCTCAGCGCCGAACAACGCGACGCCTTCTTCGGAGGCAACGCCGCTCGCTTCTACCGCGTAGCGTAGAAACCCAGCCTCGCTGTCAGCCCGTGGTTCACGCAGCCCTCTGCGTGAAACGATTTATGCCTGCGCCCGCCGGCGCAGGGTGATCCTTTTCATCTCACGCAGAGGGCTGCGTGAACCAGGAGGTGCCGCCTCGCGTTATTGTGGATCCGTGACGCGGCCCATGAAAAGACAGGCACCACTGGGGACGTGCTGAATGGCGAAGAAGAAAGGGCGGTCGACGCGGATCTCGAGCGGCCTGGGTGCAGGCGCCGGGGAACCGTAGCTTTCCATGGCTACAGCCGTAGCGGCAGCGGCTTCAGTGCCTTCCTCATCCAGCGCGAGATAAGCTTTGTGCAAAACTTCGCTGATGGCGAGATAGGCATCCGACAGACGAGGGGCCACCCGATCGAAATTGGCGCTGCCCGGCGGTTGGTCGAAAGCGGTTTTGAGACCCAGATTTTGCAGACTTTTCGCGAGGGAAACGCTGGGCGGCTCGATGCGAAATTTCGGCAGATACAGGTCGATGAGTTTGGGCGTGAGGTGCTTGTTTAAGGTAAGAAATTCGGCGGTCAATCTGGCCTCCACCGCGGGCAATCCTTTGGGATCTTGCGGCAGCGCGATGAGAAATTGCAGGCCCGCGCCGTCATAGGGCACGGCGATGATCTGGAATCCAGCTCGAAGGCCGTAGCCATAGGTGCCTCGGTTGGCCATCGTCGGTACGTTCCGGCGGTCTTCGCCGCGGACTCGAAATGGCGCCGATTTGGTTGCGCTTTTCAGGAATGGATCGGCCCATGGGGCCCGCAGAAAAATTGCATTGGCGAGGATCAGCCGGGTATTCGCGTTCAAAACGCCGGAGGGGACCAAGTCGCGAATCTTGTCCTTCGTTTGCTTTTCCACCCAGTGATTGATGTGCTTTCTCGCCGCTTCCGCCTCGCCGAAATCGAGCTGCTCCAGCGGTGCGAGATAGTGCTCCTTCGCAGTCTCGAGGAAGGGTGGGAGGAGTTGATATCTTTTCTGCACGAACAACCGATTGGCGACATTCAATTCGATCGGCGTGCTGGGCCCGCCGGGCGGTTTCGCTTTCTCCACCCGCCGTAAATCCGCCGCGAGGGAGGCGAAGCTTTCGTGGATCGTGGCTTCCTTTTTCGGGAAATGCAGGGTGCGTTGCATCTCGGCTTTCGTTTCGCCGTCGGCGCCGGCGAAGGTCAGGGCGAGTGCGGTCTGGATCGAGTAGGGCGAGAGCAGCAGGTTGGTGTTGGCTTGCTGTTGCCGATAGAGCTCGAGGCCGAGGGCATTCACGGCGTTGGCCGCGGCCTGGGTGTCGGCGGCGCGAAGCGTGGGGAAAAGCTCCTGAGCAGGACCGAGAGGAGGATAGGGACTTTCACAAGACCGAAGGCTATTTGCTGTGGGGCAGGGAAGTGGCTTTGGATTGCCTCCAGAGCCCTTTCGATGGCGCCTACCGCGGATCGGTCACTCGTCCCATGAAAAGACAAGCCCCGCTGGGTACATGCTGGATCGCGAAGAAAAAGGGGCGATCGACTTTGATTTCGAGCGGCTTGGGTGGGGCTTCGGGGGCCGCCGCGGCCGCGGCGATGGCCACGGCGGTGGCGGCAGCGGCTTCAGTGCCTTCTTCGTCCAGGGCGAGATAGGCTTTGTGCAAAATCTCGCTGATGTAGAGATAAGCATCCGGCCGGCGCGGCGCCATTCGATCGAAATTGGCACTGCCTTTTGGCTCATCGAAAGCCGTCTTGAGGCCGAGGTTTTGCAGGCTCTTCGCCAAGGAAGTTGCGGGCGGCTCGATCCGAAATTTCGGGAGATGGAGCGCGATCAACGTCGGCGTGAGGTGCTTGTTGGCCGAGAGAAATTCAGCCGTTAACTTCGCCTCCACGGCGGCCAATCCTTGGGAATCGTTGGGCAAGGCAATGAGGAATTGCAGCGTCCCCCCATCGTAAGGCAGCGCGACGAGCTGAAACCCATCCTGGGAGGCATAACCGAGAGGGCGTTCACTTTGCATCGTCGGCACCTCGGCACGCTCGACACCGCGGACTTGAAAGGGCGCCGGTTCAGTCGCGCCCTTATAAAAAGGCTGGGCCCAGGGAGCCCGCAGATAAATGGCATTCGCCAGCACCAGCCGGGTATCCGCGTTCAAAACGCCGGAGGGGATCAAATCGCGGATCTTATCTCTCGTCTGTTCTTCCACCCAGCGATTGATGTGTCTCCTCGCGGGCTCGGCCTGGCCGAAATCGAGTTGTTCCAGCGGTGCGAGGTAGTGTCGTCTGGCCGTCTCCAGGAAGGGTGGGCGCAGTTGATAGCTTTTCTGCACAAACAACCGGTTGGCGATGTTCAATTCGATCGGAGTGCTCGGCCCGCCGAATTGCTTGGATTGCTGGACCCGGCGGATGGATTCGCTCGCCGCTCGCCGCAAATCCGCGGCGAGGGTGGCGAAACTCTCGTGCAGCGCCGCTTCGTTTTCCGGGAAATGCAGGGTGCGTTGCATCTCGGCTTTCGTCGCGCCTTCCGCGCCGGCAAAGGTCATGGCGAGCGCGGTCTGGATCGAGTAAGGCGAGAACAACAAATTGGCGTCGGCCTCAGGTTGCTGCCGATACAAATCGAGGCCCAGGGCATTGATCGCGATGGCAGCGGGTTTGGTGTCAGCCGCATCGAGTGAAGGAAGGAAACTGCCGAGCATGATCAGGAGGAGGGACGAGGCTTTCATCGCTGGGAGAGGCCAAAGGTTGTCCCACAAAAAGGGGAGTTTGGCTCCTCTGATCTTGGCCGAAGAAAGTAACAAAGCAGTTTGGATTGGGCGGGTCGTTCGCTTTGCTTCCGTTCGTCGAGAAGCACGCATGTTTTTTCTCCGCTGTTTTCTCTCGCTCTTCCTTTTCGCTTCATTGGCCGCCGCCGCCCCCCGCGCGTACGAAGAGCGCATGAGCTGGCTGGACAACGGAGTCATTCGGCTCGGGGTGGACTTGAATCTGGGCGGGGCGATCACCTGGCTTTCGACTGCGCAAGGGCCGGGGCCGAATGTGATCAATAGCTGGGATTGGGGCCGCCAGGTGCAGATGTCGTATTACAGCGGCCCGGTGCCCTACATCGTGGGGGACAAACATCCGGCCAAAGTCTGGGAGCACATTGGCTGGAACCCAATCCAGGTGGGGGACGATTTTGGCCACCGCGCGCAGATTCTGGAAGAGCGCAACGACGGCCGTTCCATCTACGTGAAATGCATCCCGATGCAGTGGCCGTTGGATAACGTGCCCGGTGAATGCACCTTTGAAAGCTGGCTGGAACTCGATGGCCCGTGTGTGCGCGCCCGCTGCTGGATTAACAACGCGCGCACTGATAAAACGCTGTACCCGGCGCGCGGGCAGGAGTTGCCGGCGGTCTACACGAATGGACCGTATCATCGGCTGATCGCGTACACTGGGGATCGGCCTTTCAGTGGCCAGCCTGTGACGGAGATCGAACCCAAAGGTCCGCCGAGTTGGACGCACTGGACCGCGACGGAAAACTGGACGGCGCTGGTCAACCCCGAAGGCTGGGGCCTTGGGGTGTGGAATCCGGACTGCGTGCATTTCGGCGGTGGGTTCGCCGGCAAACCGGGCGCGGGCGGGCCGAAGGACGATCCCTGTGGCTACATCTCGCCGCAAGGGTTCGAGATCCTCGATCACGATATCGTGCACGAATATCGTTACGATTTGATCCTCGGCACGGTGGAGGAAATCCGGAAGCAGGTCTACCAACGCGCCCAGCAGCCGAAACCGGCGGCGTGGCGTTTCGCCACCGATCGGCAAAGCTGGACCTGGCATCTCGCCCACGACGAAGGCTGGCGGCTTCAGGGCGAATGGCCCGTGCATCTCGATGGGAACGATCCGCAACTGCTCAGCCCCTGGTTTTTCTGCCGCGCCGAAGATGGACCGGTGCTCGTGATCGAAGCCGCCTTTACGCTGCGCAAACCGGAGCTGCAGGTCTTTTGGGCGAATCTGGCGGGCGACATGAGCGAACAAACTTCGCGGCGCTTTCCCGTGATCGCCGATGGGGAGTTTCACGAATACCGATTCCGCCTGGCGGATGCGCCCAACTATCAGGGCGTGATCACGCGGCTGCGCATCGATCCGCCGGAGGAACCCGGCGCCGTCGTGCGCTTGCGCAGTGCGCGTCTCCAACGTTGATCTCCGGCCGGGAAACGATTTTCCTTATCCCTATGTTCCGCCCGCTCCTCGTCTGCCTCGCCGCGCTCGCCGTCCCCGCTTTTGGCCAATCGACTCCCCCGCCATTTCCCGGCCCGAAAACGCAGTGGAATGGCTATGACCGCTACGACTTCAAAGTCGACGATCGTCCGGCCATCGTCGTCGTGCCGAAGACGGCCGCCCCGGGCAAACCGTGGCTGTGGCGCGGCGAGTTTTTTGGGGCCTTTCCGAATGCGGATATCGCGCTGCTCGGGGCCGGTTTTCACGTGGCGTATTTGCAGGACCCGAATCAATTCGGCAGCCCGGCGGCGATGAAGCACTGGGATGCATTTTATGCCGAGCTCACGGGTAAATACGGCCTCGCGAAAAAGGCCGCGCTTCTCGGGATGAGCCGCGGTGGACTGTATTGTTATGCGTGGGCGACGAAGAATCCGGACAAGGTTGCGTGCATCTATGGCGATGCGCCGGTCTGCGATCTCAAAAGCTGGCCGGGCGGCAAAGGCAAAGGCAAGGGGAGCCCGAAAGATTGGGCGCTGGCGCAGCAGGTGTTTGGTTTCAAGGACGAAGCCGAAGCGCTCGCGTGGAAGGGGAGCCCCATCGATGTGCTCGGCCCAATCGCCGCGGCGAAAATCCCGATCCTGCATGTCTTCGGCGACTCCGATGATGTGGTGCCGCCTGAGGAGAACACACTCGTTTTAGCACAGCGCTACCGGGCGCTCGGTGGCGATATCATATTGATGCCGAAGTCGGACGTGGGGCATCACCCGCACGGGCTGACGGACCCGACGCCGATCGTCAACTTCATCCGGAATCACTGCGTCAAGGAGTAGGCTGTTACCCTTGTTGCGCTGGAATATTCACCGCAAAGGCGCAAAGAACGCAAAGGGCCGCAAAGGGCCGCAAAGAAGAGGTTGTTCTGCATCCTTTGCGTTTCTTCGCGTTCTTTGCGCCTTTGCGGTGAGCCCTAACTGAGGTCCTGGATTGGCCCGGCGTTTTGCTGCCGGAGGGCTTTGCGGACGTCGGAGCCGGTGAGCTTCTGCGGGGTGGTGCCGCCCTTGATCGCGAGGGCGGCCGCGACGGCTGCGGCCTGGCCGAGAGCCATCGCGGTGACGGTCACGCGCGTGGAGCTTTGCGCCAGGCGGGTGGTGGAGTGGCATCGTCCCGCGACGAGCAGATTTTCGACTTTTTGCGGCAGGAGCGAGCGATAGGGAATGTCGTAGGGCGCCGGCTGTTGTTTGGGTACGGCGTTGGCGCTGCCGAGGGTGATTTTGTTAGGATGCTGGTCGAGGTACCAACAGCCCGTGGCGATGGCGTCGTCGAAGGATTTCGTGGCCATGATTTCCTCCTCGTTCAGCACGTGCTGGCCGACGATCCGCCGGGTTTCGCGCACGCCGATAAAGGGACCGCTGCTCATGAAATACGAATCGGCAAAACCGGGCACCTCGCGTTTCCAAGCCTCGAACATCGCCCAGGCATCCGCCCGGCCCTGCATCTCGGCTCGGGTCAATTCCGCCGGATCGCTGGCATCGGCCGGTACCCGCACCCCGTGCACATAAACCTCGTCCGAAGCGAAGAGGAACATGATACCCGGGCCGTAAAACATGGGCAGTTCGCCGCGTTCGAACGCGGTTTGCAGGGCCTGTTTGCAAAGTTTCCCCTGGTCCGGCAGGCGCTGCACATTGCCGATGCGGAAATGGAGCGTGAGCGGTTGGAGTTCCGCGCCTTTGTCGGTAGGTGCCCCGGCCCAGGCCGCGACATCGGCATCGCCGGTGCAGTCGATCACTACCTTTGCACGGACCCGGACCAGCCCGGCTTTGTTGGCTACGAGCACGGCCCCGATCCGGTCGCCGTCCATCTCCGCGCCACAAGCGACGGAATGGTACAGCACCCGCAAGTTCGCCTTTTCCGCTTGGAGCAGCCGGTCGGCAAGCAGTTTGAACGCCTCGACATTCGGGATGGTCGGGTTGTGCACTTTGACGCTCTTCGCGTCTGGAGCGCAGACGCCCGATTTGGCCAGCAGCTCGAGCCCGACCCCTTTGACCACGATCCGGTTATCCTTTGGATCGGCAATCCCGTCGAAATACGGCAGCCCGACCGCGGTAATGATCCCCCCGGCGAAACCCGCCCGCTCGATGAGCAGGGTCCGTTGACCCTGCCGGGCCGCCGAAAGAGCCGCTGCGAGCCCGGCACAACCGCCCCCGCAGACCAGTACATCGGTCTCCATCTCGGCGTGAGGTGTCGCGGGGGCCGCCTGGACCTCGGCGGGCTGGGCCAGAAGCCCGCTGCTGGCGGCCAGACCGGCGGTTTGGAGGAAAGTGCGGCGGGTGGAAGGGGGAAGGGGCGCGGGCATGCCGGGCAAGACCGCCGCTGGAATAAAATCATTAGGACAAAACCGCATCCCGGGGGTTAATCCTCAGCCCGGGGACGGAAGTGCCCACCGGGTCTTATCTTGTATTTCAACTCTGTCACACTTTTGATCTTGTTTATCAGCGCGTCTACCGACAGGCTGTTTTCCCTATGAATTCGCCGAAGGAGGCAGAGTCGCTCGGGCGGGGCGACCCGTCCGGCGAGCGACAGCCTCGACCCTTGCCCGATTTTTCCAATACCATCACCATGGCGCAAATCGCCAAGGCGGCGGGCGTTTCGCAGGGTGCTATTTCCTCGCTGCTGAATGACCGGGACTACGGCATCCGCGTCAGCGAAAAAACCCGCGAACGGGTCTTCAAAGTCTGCCGCGAGATGGGCTATTTGCCCAATGATCTCCGGGCGGTGGTGCGTATGTACCCGGAATTGGGCGAATTTTGCCTGCTGCTGGCCCGCGATCTGGGCAATGCTGCCGACGAACCGGCCCTCGGCCGCCTCGCCAGTGCGGCCGTGGCTTCCGTACCGAACGACGTGCGGGCCCTGACCATCGCCCGCTACGACCCTACTTTCGACTACGGCGCGCGGCCGGAAATGCTGCCACAACCTGTCCGCGTGGGGGTGGCCTCGAAATTCGTCAGTTTCGGCCATGTGAACCCGTCGCTCATCCAGGCGATCACCCGGCGTGGGCTGCCTTACATTTTGCTCGGTGCTTCGATCAACCAGCCCGGGGTCGTGTGTTACATGCCGGACTACCCACAGGCTTCCTTCCTCGCGCTGGAGCACCTCGCCGGGCTCGGCCACCAGCGGATCGCGATCGTCTCCGGGCCGTTTGGTTCCACCGAGCCGGCGATCCTGGAGTATAACGGCGGCGTCCGCCGGGCACTCGACAAGCTGAAGGTGCCGCTGGAAACCCAGCACGTCGTCTATGGCGACCTCACTTTTGCAGCCGGGGTGAGCGCGGCCGATACCTTGCTCGAACGCCAGCCGGCGCCGACGGCGATTTATTGCCTCAGCGATGCCGTGGCGGCGGGCGTGATCGCGCGGGCGCAGTCCCGCGGAGTAAAGGTGCCGGAGCAACTTTCTGTCGTCGGTTGTGGTGGCGATCCTGTCGGTCGCTTTACCCTCCCGGCGCTCACGACGGTGCAACTGCCGTACGAGGAAATGGCCGCGCGCGGGCTGGCGGAAGTCGATCGTCTGACCCGGTTCGACGACCCCGTCGAATCGCACACCAATATGCTGCCGGTGCAATTGCTGGTGCGGGGTTCGAGCGGCCCCGTAGCCAAGTAAAAAAGAAGGCAGACAAGGCCACCGATGTGCGGCGTTTGTACGTTTTGTTATCCTTCGTGGACTGATTATCAGGAAAACTCCTGATGCCCACGTTTACCTCTTGACGCTTTTCTGCTTCTGCATGAAGAAGCGCCCCCTTTCATGAACCCCGCCCCTCTACTATCCATCGTATCTGGCCTGCTCGGTGTGCTCCTGAGCGTGGTCTTTTATTTCAAGAGCAGCGCCGTCCAGCACCAGACGGAAGAGCTGCAAAAACAGCAGACGGTCCTCCAGACGGAACAGCAGACCCTGCAGACCGAGCAGCAGAAATTCCAGAATCAGCAGCAGCAGATTCAGGCCGGCATGCAGCTCGCCCAGCAGATCGGCCCGGCCGTTCTCCAGGATCTCGGCCTCAAGGCCCGCGACAACAAGAACGACAAGATCCGCAAACTTCTCCAGAAGTACGGCGTCGAAATCAACGACAAGGCCGCTGCGAGCCCCGCTCCCAGCTCCTCTGCTCCGGCGTCCACCCCGGCTCCCGCCGCTCCCCGCCTCCAATAACTTTCCCCCGCCATGTCTGAAAATTCCCAGCCCCGTTCCCTTTCGGTTCATATCCCGCTGACGCTGCTTTCGCTGGCGATCGCGATCTTCCTCGCTTCGCAGATCGGCGCGGCCTCCCGCACGACCGAAACGATCCAGTGGCAGCTCGGTAACATCGACAAGAGCCTCACGGAAATCCGCGAAGCCCACAAGCAGCTCACCGAGCTCATCGGCAAGCGTGAAGAACTCGTCAAGCAGTCTTCCGCCGTCCAGGAGCAGTACACCAAGCTGCTGACCGACGTGCTCGATCTCGCCAAGACCGACAAAGACGCTCAGGAAGTGATCGAGAAGTGGAAGGTCCAGCGCAACGAACCTCCGGCGGACGCGAGCAAGCCGGCCGAAGCCGCGAAGCCCGAGCAGAAGTAAACTCACTCCAACTCTTTAACTCTTACGCGAAGCCCGGCCTTGCGCCGGGCTTTTGCTTTTCCACGTTATGACCATGCTCGAAACCACTGCCCGCCGTCTGGTCCAGCGTCTGCGCGGCGCCGGACATATTGCGTTTTATGCCGGTGGTTGTGTGCGCGACCAGTTGCTCGGCCAGGAGCCGCACGACTACGATATCGCGACCGATGCGCGCCCCGAGCAGGTCCAGGCTCTATTCCCCCGCACCTTTGACGTAGGCGCGGCGTTTGGGGTGATCGTCGTGCACGAAAGCGGGGTCGACTATCAGATCGCAACGTTCCGCAGCGACGCGGCGTATATCGACGGACGCCATCCGACCGGCGTGACTTTCACCACGCCCCGGGAAGACGCCGAACGGCGCGACTTCACCGTGAATGGTATGTTCTTCGACCCGCTCGCCGGCGAAGTGATCGACTATGTCGGCGGCCAGGCTGATCTCGCGGCGAAAGTGCTGCGCGCAATCGGCGACCCGGAAGCCCGTTTCCGGGAAGACCGGCTGCGCATGCTCCGGGCCGTGCGTTTCGCCACGGTGCTCGGCTTCGAACTCGATCCGGCGACGTGGGCGGCCGTGTGTGCGCACGCGCATCACATTCACGAAGTCAGCATCGAGCGGATTCGCGAGGAGATGGTGAAAATCCTCGTCCACCCGAACCGGCTGCGCGGGTTCGATCTGCTCGATCAATCCGGCCTGCTGCATGAAATCCTGCCCGAGATGGACGCGCTCAAAGGCTGCACCCAGCCGGAGCAATTTCATCCCGAGGGCGACGTTTTTGTCCACACCCGCATCATGGTCGGCCTGCTCCCGCCGAAGGAGGTCAGCGCCCCGCTCGTTTTCAGCGTGCTGCTCCACGACATCGACAAGCCGACGACACGGACCGTCGACGAAACCGGCCGCATCCGTTTCAACGGCCACGACAAAGCCGGCGCGAAAACGACCGAACGCATTATGGAGCGCCTGCGTTTTTCGCGGGCGGAAATCGATGCCACGGTCGAGGCGGTCGCCAATCACATGGTCTTCAAGGATGTGCAGGAAATGCGGGTTGCGAAGCTCAAGCGTTTCATGGCCCGGCCAAATATGGACGACGAGCTGGAGCTGCACCGCGTCGACTGCACCAGCAGCCACGGCTTCCTCGACAACTACGACTTCATCCGCGCCAAACGCGAAGAGTTCGCCCACGAACCGCTCATTCCCGAACCGCTCATCACCGGGCACGATCTGATCGCGCTCGGCCTGAAACCGGGCCCACGCTTCAAGGAAATCCTCGAGGCGGTGGAAACCCGTCAGCTCGAAGGCGCGCTCACCGGTCGCGAGGCCGCGCTCGAATGGGTCAAGACGCAGCAGGCGAATCCCGCCTAGTCGTCCGATTCCATGCGGTCGAGGATCATGATCTTTTGCCAGACCTTGCGCGAAAGGCCGTTGGTCAGGTCCTCGACTTCGTTCACGACCGAGATGGTTTCCGGGTCGTGAAAATTCTGCACGTAGAGCGCGGCGATTTTGCTGATGATCGCCAGCATCTCGCTGCAGTAGTCGAGATAGCGTGTCAGCTCGCCGGGCGTCATGTGCCGCACCGGGGAAGACGGCGTGTCCTCGCGCGTCGGCACAAGGCGGTCCGGCGCCTTCGTCAGCTGGTGCATATCGATGATGTGCGCGAGCGACCGGAGCACATTCATCGCCTTGAGCGCCCGGCTGCGTTTCAGGCGCGTTTCGTAGCCTGCGAGAAAATAGGCGGCCACGGCGAAGAGCACGACTTCGTTCACGGCGGCATCGAGCCCCTGAAAAAAGTCGGCCACGCTGCTGAAGAGCTCCACCTTGAAACTGGCAACCAGCACGGTCGCCGCCAGCACTCCGACCAGCAGCGCAATACAGAGCCCCGCGCCCAATCGCACCGACCACATCGGCTGGGCCAGCCATTGCGCGGTGGCCGCAGTTTGGCGGGCTTCGATGAGCAACTCGCCGGCGACATACTGCAAATTGCGGTCGGGAAACCGCTCGGCGATTCGCCGCTGCAGGACCTCCGCCGTCTCGACGATCTTGGCGGGGTCGAGTGAGCGGTAGTTGGCCGGGGCTGCTTCGCTCACTTGGTCTTCACTTTGGAGCGCTGATCTTTCAGGCAATCGGGATTGGGCGGCACGGGCGGCCCGACTTGATCCATCGGCTCATTGAACAGGTATTTCCAAACAGCCTCGTGGAGAAATTCACCCGCCGCATTTTTGGCTGAAGCCCCGCCCGGCACCACCGAGCTGTGCGCGCGTTTGGCATCGCCCTTCACGTCGGCATCAGTGATCAACCGGCGCGAGTGGCCGAACGGGGCCGGGGCCTGGTCGACATTTACGATCGGACCAAATTTATTCAGCCCCAGCAGCTCCCACGAGCGGCAATAGTGATCGCCCGTCCAGCCGCTATCGAGCACGTGGCTGAAGGCGAAGAAGCGGTTCTTCGGCGTCGCGGAAGGCAGCGCCTGCCAGGTTTCGTATTGATCCCGCGGCCCGCAGAACATCACCACGCGATCGACCTTCTGATGCAGGGCGAAACGCGCGGCCGTCGTCGAGCCATGCGAGCTTCCAGAAATGATCACGCGATCCCAGCGCAGGCCCTGGCCTCCCGGAGCGAGGAAGTAGTCCCAGCCGCCCTGCGGGTTTTCCTTCGCCAGCCATTTCACGAATTGAAACGCGCGCTCCATCATGCCGTCCGGCTTGGGAATATCGACGACGTCGCTGAAATTCTCGCCGGTCGCGGCTTCGAGGCGGATCTTGCCGAGGAATTTGTCGTCGGCTGGCGGCGGTTCCTTGCCGAACTGGCCGAACCAGCCATTTGCGTAATGCACTTGGATAGCGTGCAGGCCGTAGCTCGTCAGCCGATCAAAAAGCGGGGCGCTGTAGCCCATCAGCCAGATCACCAGCTTCCCTTGGGGCGCCACGCGGGTATCCACGCCTGCCCGCTCCGTGTCGGCCGGTTTGCCGTTCTTCTCGAAGACGAAGTCGATTTCCGGATGCGCCTTGGCCTGGGGGTCGATCACGCTGGCGCGCGCGGTCAGGTCGTAGCGCTTCGCTGCGGGATCGTGAAAAGCGAGGGGGGCGTCGGTGGCCGCCAGCCGCAGGGCGCAGGCCAGCGCGAAAAACATCAGAAGGGGGCGTTTCATCGGAGGCGAATGCTGCCAAAAGCCCGGCGCGGGGCCATCCGAAAGAAGCAAGGGAGGAGCGTTTTCCGCCAAAATCTGGGTTTCGCCAGGGTTTCTTCCATGGCTAAGTGCCCCTCTTCCCAAATGTCCTCGATCATCGAACACTCCGACCCCACCAATGCGCAGATCCTCGCCGTCAGTGAGGACCAGATCCGCGGCTTCGTCCGCGAACCCTTCCTGGACATCGCGCAAAAGTCCGGCGTGCCGATCGATACGGTGCTCTCGCGCATTCGCACCATGCTGGAAGCCGGCACCATTCGCCGGGTGCGGCAAACCCTCATGTCCACCCAGCTCGCCGAGGGCGCGCTCGTGGCCTGGGTCGTGCCGGAGGAAAAGCTGAATTCGGCCTTCGATTTCATGTTCCAGCAGGACCCGTTCAGCGGCCACGTGGTGGTCCGCTCGACCGATGCGCAAACTCCGGGGTCGCAGTACCGCCTCTGGACCACGCTGAAAGTGCCGGTTGGCGCTTCGATGGACGCGCACTGCGAGGTGCTGATGCGCCACACGGGTTGCACCAAATTCAAGCTCATGCCGGCCAAAGGGATCTTTGCCCTCGGCGTCGGCCACGTGCGCCGCAAGACCATCGAGCCCGGCGACAAGATTCCCGAAGCGGCGCGCATGATGAAGGTGGAAAATGTCGCGCTCACGGAACGTGAATGGGACGTGCTGCTAGCGCTCAAGCGGGAGCTGGCGCCGGATGAGGTCCGGGTCGGTCTGTGGGAAGCGCGTGCCGCCGAAGCCGGCGTCGATCTCGAAACCTTCTGCCGCACGGCCGAGGATCTGAATAGCCGTGGAGTGATTGGCCGCTTTTCCACCTTCCTCGAACACGTGAAACCGAGCGCTGGTGGCCAGCGCGTGACCCGGTTCAACGCCCTCTTCCACTGGGCAGTCCCCGCAGGTCGCGAAATCGAAGCCGGCGGCGAAGTGGGCCGCCACGAAATCCTCACCCACGCTTACTGGCGCGAAGGTGGCCCCGAGTTCAACAACGTGAACATCATGGCCGTCTGCCACGGCACGGAAAAAGACCGCGTCTTTGCGCACAAGAAAGCGATCGACGAACACCTCGTCTCCGTCGGCATCCCGGCGACCTACACCAACGTCTTCTGGGGTGGCCGCAGCGAGATCAAACCGAGCGAAATCTCCCCGCGCATCCACCGCGAATGGCTTGCCCAGTACGGCGCCGAGCCGGTGGCGGTGTAGCGCTGCCCTCCACCGCCGCTGAGTCAGCGGCGGAAGGCGAGAACCTGGTCCCGCAGGTAACCGTAAGGACCATTCAAAAACCCGATCCTCCACATCCAATCATCCGATTGGTGCGGAGGTGGTAAGGCGGTACGGTGGCGGCGCAACTCCAACCAGCCCGCTACCATGGAACTTTACCAGCTTCGCACTTTTCTGACCGTCGCCGCTGAGGGGCATCTCACCCGGGCGGCGGAAAAGCTGAATGCGAGCCAGCCGGCGGTGAGCGGACAGCTTCGCATGTTGGAGGAGGAGCTCGGAGTGAAACTGTTTGATCGTTCGCCGAAAGGAATGGTGCTGACGAGTGCTGGTGGACGCCTGCGCCAGCAGGCCGAACGGATCGTCGAAGCCGCCCGCGCTTTCAAAAGCGAGGCGGATGGTCTGCGCGACAAGGTCGCGGGGGAGTTGACCTTTGGCTTGAACAATCAGCCCGATGTTCTGCGACTGATCCCGACGCTCCAGCGGCTCTCCGAGCAATACCCCGATCTTTGCTACGACCTGATCTACGCGAGCAGCGGCGTGATTCTCCAGGGGCTCGACGAGGGCAGCATCTCGATCGGCTTTTTTGAAGGTGCGCACTCGAATCCCCGGCTCGTGGTGCATCAGCTCGAGCAGGTCGAACTGTGCCTCGCGGCGCCGACGGCCTGGACGGAAGAACTCTCCCAGCCCGACTGGAAGCTACTGGAGACGAAGCCGTGGATTTTCGTTTCGCCGATGTGTTCGTATTTCCGCGCCATCGAATCGCTCTGCCGGGAGCAGGGCCTGAATCTTCGGCATCGCTTCCGGGTCGATGACGATCTCTCGGTCCTCGACATGATCGCCGAAGGGTTGGGCATGTCTCTCGTGGGGCGGCATCAGGTCGAACAGAGCCCTCTGCGCGACGACATCTTTATGCTCCCGCATTTCCGGGCCAGCGTGCCGCTGAACCTCGCTTACATGGACAATCGCGCGAACGATCCGGCAATCACCGCGGTGCGCGACACCATTCTCGATATCTGGAGCACACCGGCGCCGCCGCCGCGTATCCCGGGGTACGCCCCGCGCGCCCGGATCAGCGATCGACTCAACCGTATCACCACTCGCCGGTTATGAATGCCACCTATCAAATCCTGCTTCCTCGGGGAGAACACCACCGCCACGACCTCGCGCCGGGCCTCAGCGCTTCCGTGCGCGTCCAATCTGGACGCGCTTGGGTGACCATGGAGGGTGATCGAAATGACTACGTCCTCGGCGCCGATCAGTGCGCCCGGTTTCATGGGCCAGGCCGCATCGTGATCAGCGGGCTGACTGACCGGAACCTCTTCATCGTAGAAACGCGTCTCGATCCACCGCTGGAGAGTCTTCTTTCCGAGCTGCGTACTGCGCCGACTACGGCCGTACGGGTTGAATCTCCAAACGGGCGCCGAGGCCGCGGTAACGGTCGGGGTGACAGGTCAACACGAGGATCTGCACCCGCTGGGCGGCGCTCTGGAGGAGATCGAGCACGCGTTCCTGGCGCGTCGCATCGGTATTGACGAGCACGTCGTCGAGAATCAGTACCGCCGGTTCATCGGTGGCCAGGGTCTCGGCGACGGCGAGTCGCAAGCAGAGAAGCAATTGCTCCCGCGCGCCTTGGGAGAGCAGCTCGTACGCGTGCATCTGGTCGCGCTGGCGGCCGACACCTGCGATACCGAGGTTTTCATCGAGGAAGACGCGCCGTTCGGCGTCGCCCGTGATATCGGCCAGCGCGGCGCTGAGCCGTTGTTCGAGCGGGGCGAGCACCGCCTTGGTCGCGGCTTGTTTGCGGAAGACGATCAGATCATGCCCGATCCGAGCGGCCCAGGCGCGAGTACGGGCGGCGTCGCGGCGTTTCCCGGCTTCTTCGCGGCGCTCGAAGAGTTCGGTTTCGCGAGAATAAATACCCTGTCCGCCGAGGGCTTCGAGCGAACCTTGCGCCTGGTCGCGCGCTGCGCGGCGGGCCTGTAGTTCCACTCCGATTTGCTGGAGCGCTTCGGCGGCGCGGCGGTTGCGCGCGGGGAGTTTGTCGAACTCGGCGGGCAGCTTTTGCCGCGTGGCGGCCACGCGGGCCTCGGCTTCGACGAAGGCGACTTGGGCGGCGCTTTTGGCGGCGTCGAGGCCTTGTGGAAAACGGGCGAGCAGATCCTGGATCTGGCCCTCCAGGCGCTCCATGGCGGATTGTTGATTGCCGAGTTCCTGCGCGGCCTTTTGCGCGGCGGTACCGGCAGCGCGCTCTTTTTCGGAAAGGCTTTCGAGCTCTTCGTCGAGCATCTTGGCATCGGTTTCCGCCCTCCGGACCTCCGCGGCGAGGCGCACTTCTTCTGCATCGAGGTCGGCGATCGGTTGGGCCAGTTCTTCCGGTGTGGGTTGCAGCGTTTCGCGCAAAGTCCGCACGCGATGTTCGGCGGCTGCCGTGGCCTGGTGGAGATCTGGCAGCGAGCCGCGGTCGGCGAGATGAGCGCGCAGGGCGACTTCGGCCGTCTCGATCTGGAGCTGGCGCACCTTGTGGTCTTCCACCGCCTGTCGGGCTTCACCGGCGGAGCGCACCTGCGCGGCGAGCAGCAAGGCATCGAGCTTTTGTCGGAGCGCAGCCAATTCGTTGCTCGCTGTGCCGGCCTCGCGCGCGCCGGAGCGAATGGAAATCCGGCCCCAGCCAGCCAGCTTCAGGGTGAGAGCGTTCTGGCTGTGGAGAGTCTCCGAGGTGCCCGCGGCCAAAGATTTGGATTCACCCGAGCCTTCGATCTCGACGGTCGCAGCTTCGTCCGGCGTGAGTTCGATGGTGAGGCCGAGGGCTTGCAGGCGGGCCTCGGCTTCGCGCACTTCGTCGGTGAGCTTTTCGATCTGCTTCAGCTTTTCCGGGGTGACGGGGGGAAGTTGGGCCAGCTGCTGTTTGCCTTCGGTGATGCTCGCAGCGGCTTTCTCGGCCCGCTGCTGGGAACGGCTGAGCGTTTCGGCTTCACCCAGCGATTGGCGCAGGCGAAGCAAATCACTCGCCCGGCGATAGTCGCGGCGGAGTTGCTCGAAGCGAGTCTGCACCCCGGGGCGAAACTGGCGGCGTTCATTGGCCCGCTTCATCGCCCGCTCCCGGGCGGTTTCAGCAAATTCCAGCTTCTCTCGCGCGACGCGGAAACCGTCACAGATCTGGGCGAGTTCGGCCTGTCTTTTGGCGAGATTTTCGGCGTCGCTGGAAACGGCAGCGAGGCGTTCGCGGGCGGTTTCGAGCGCGGCTTGCTGGCCGGTGAGTTCGGTGGCGAGGCGCTCCGCTTCGGCCGCAGCCTGCCGGGCTTCGTCGGCCTGTTTTTGCCGCTCGAGTTGCTCGGCTTCCAGCCGCAGCACTTCCGAGCCGGCCACGGCGAAATCTTTCTGCATGGCCTCCAGGCGGCTGCGGGTGATGCGCAGTTGGGCCAGCTCGGAATCGAGCGCGGCCAGATCATCCTCGGCTTGTTTCCAGGCGCCGCCGGCGCGGGGCAGGCCGGTCGCGGTGATCAGAGTGTCGGCGCTGGCATCCAGCTTCGCGCGGAGGGCTTCGATCGTGGGGTCGAGTTCGACCTTGGCGAGGCGATGGCGGATTTGCTGGCCGGCGCCGTTGAGATCGAGGCTGGGCCATTCGACGACTTCACCCTGGCGCGCCCAGAGAAAACCAAGCAGGCCCCAGTGTTCCGGCTTGGTCGCCCCGCGCCCGGGGAGCGAGGAGTGGAGTAGAGCCTGCACCCGCTGATCCGCAA
>Ga0209050_1000809_pt1 | contig 44027 bp, 44 predicted proteins | sample Araplavi_mTSA_r2_FD_184276 | JGI IMG/M metagenome (GOLD analysis project Ga0209050, IMG submission 184276) | Arabidopsis root microbial communities from North Carolina, USA - plate scrape MF_Cvi_mTSA_r2 (SPAdes) (version 2) | ecosystem: Host-associated > Plants > Roots > Endosphere | place: USA... | reverse complement strand
ATCACCGGGCGCTCATGGCGCTCCTGCGGCGCGTATGGCGTTTCGGTCCGCTGCGGACGCTCGAAGCGCTCGCCACGATCCTGGCGCGGCGCACGCGGACCGCTGTCGCGCTCGAAACGCGAATCGCGGTCGCGGCCGAACTTCGAATCGCGGCCCTGTTCGCGCGGACCGCGCTGTTCGAAACCGACCTGCGCGTGCGGGCGCAGCTTCTCGGCGGTGACGTCCAGCAGCAGCGGCATGTCGCCCTGCAGCAGCTTCGCCAGCGCCGCGGCGATCTCCACCGCCGGCACGTTCTGCTCGCGCTCGTAGCGTTCGACCAGGTTGCGGAACTGCGCCAGATCGTCGCCGTCCAGCGCGCCGGTGATGCGGCCGAGGAAGCGGTTCACGCGCTGCTCGTTCACCGTTTCGACAGTCGGCAGCGCCATCGGCTCGATCGGCTGGCGCGTCGCGCGCTCGATCGCGCGCAGCATGCCGCGCTCGCGCGGGGTGACGAACAGGATCGCCTCGCCCTTGCGCCCCGCGCGGCCGGTGCGGCCGATGCGATGCACGTAGCTTTCGGTGTCGTAGGGAATATCGAAATTCAGCACGTGGCTGATGCGTTCCACGTCCAGGCCGCGCGCGGCCACGTCGGTGGCGACCAGCACGTCGATCTTGCCGTCCTTGAGGTTCTGGATGGTCTTCTCGCGCTGCGCCTGCTGCACGTCGCCGTTGATGGCGGCCGCAGCGATGCCCCGTGCGGCGAGCTTGTCAGCCAGTTCCTCGGTGGCCTGCTTGGTGCGCGCGAACACGATCATCGCGTCGAACGGTTCGGCTTCCAGGATGCGGGTGATGGCATCGAGCTTGTGCACGCCGCTCACCGCCCAGTAGCGCTGGCGGATGTTGGCGGCGGTGGTGGTCTTGGCCTTGATCGAGATCTCGACCGGATCCTTCAGGTAGGTCTGCGCGATGCGCTTAATCGGCGGCGGCATCGTCGCCGAGAACAGCGCCACCTGACGCGTTTCCGGCGTCTTCTTCAGCACGGCCTCGACGTCGTCGATGAAGCCCATGCGCAGCATCTCGTCGGCTTCGTCCAGGACGAGGCAACGCAGCTCGGACAGATCGAGCGAGCCGCGCTCGAGATGGTCGATCACGCGGCCGGGCGTGCCGACCACGACCTGCACGCCGCGCTTGAGCGCCTGCAACTGCGGGTAATAGCTCTGGCCGCCGTAGATCGGCAGGACGTGGAAGCCGGGCAGGTGATGGGCGTACTTCTGGAACGCCTCGGCGACCTGGATGGCCAGTTCGCGCGTCGGCGCCAGCACCAGGGCCTGCGGCTTCTGCCGGCCGGGCTGGATCTGCGCCAGGATCGGCAGCGCGAATGCGGCGGTCTTGCCGGTGCCGGTCTGCGCCTGGCCGAGCACGTCGCGGCCTTCCAGCAGCGGCGGGATCGTGGCGGCCTGGATGGGCGAGGGCGACTCGTAACCGACGTCGGACAGCGCCTTCAGCAGGGGCTCCGGCAGGGCCAGATCGGTGAATTTCAGAGACGGGGCATCGTTCGAGCTGGGCTCGGCGCTCATGGGGGAGGACTCGGCAGCGCCGGCGGACGCCGGTCGGAAGACTGAACAGTGTAACCGAGGGGCGTCGCGGGGCTGTGTAATTACGGCGTTCGCGCGCGGGGAAAACTGCTCGCAGCGCGTGCGGAGCCCGCGAATAGCGGGGTTTTTGTTCGGTATTCGCGCGCAGGCAGGGAACCCGGGCGGTGCGAAAGCTGGAATCCATGTTGATTCCGCTCATGTAGCCCGGAGCTTTGTAGCCCGGGTAAGCGCAGCGCACCCGGGGTGAGCACGACAGGCCTCAGGTGCGCCGCGCTTACCCGGGCTACGGCGGCGAGCATCGCGAGCCGCGTGCCCCGACCCTCATCAACCCCTCTCCGGCATGAGAGGGGCCAAAGCTGGTCAATCGCGCGAAGCCACATCCTTTTCCACGCGCCCATCCTTCATGACAAATTCCACGCGCTTGAGCACGGTCACGTCGCTCAGCGGATCGCCGCTGACCGCGATCAGGTCCGCGCGCTTGCCCGTTTCCAGCGAGCCGACCTGATCGGCCAGCCCCAGCAGGTCCGCCGCGTTCACGGTCGCGGCTTGGATCGCGGTCGCCGGCGTCATGCCGTGCGCGACCATCAGTTCGAACTCGTCGGCGTTGCGCCCGTGCAGGCTGACGCCCGCGTCGGTGCCGAAGGCGATCTTCACGCCCGCCGGCACCGCGCGTTCCAGCGCCTTGCCGGTGATGCCGATGCGCCACTGGATCTTCTCCAGTACCTCGCCCGTATAGGCCTCGGGGTTCTTCGCCAGCCGTTCCTTGTAGCCGTTCACCGTCGACAACGTCGGCACGTAGTACGCGCCGGTCTGGCGCAGCAGTTTGATGTCGGCGTCGTCCATCAACGTGCCGTGCTCGATCGAATCGGCGCCGGCGCGCAGCGCCAGCGCGATGCCGTCGGCGCCGTGCGCGTGCACCGCGACCTTCTTGTGGTACAGGTGCGCGGTTTCGACGATCGCCTTGGCTTCGTCGTCGAACATCTGCTGGCCCAGGCCCGCGCCGATGCGGCTGTTGACGCCGCCGGTGGTGGCGATCTTGATCACGTCCGCGCCGCGCGCGATCTGGCGTCGCACGGCCTTGCGGCATTCCTCGGCGCCGTCGCAGGTGTTGCCGTGCACGTCCAGCGCGGCATGCAGTTCGTCGCGGAACCCCAGCGTCGGATCCATGTGGCCGGCGGTGGCGGAAATCGCCATGCCGGCATCGACGATGCGCGGCCCCGGCAGCTTGCCGGCTGCAACGGCGTCGCGCAGTGCGAGCGTCACGCCGTCCTCGTCGCCCAGGTTCCGCACGGTGGTGAAGCCGGCCTGCAGGGTCTTGCGCGCATTGACCGCGGCCTCGTACGCATGATCGGCCACGCCTTTCGAAATGCCTTCCAGCTGGCCTTCGACGCCGGCCTTGTCGGAGGTGAGGTGCACGTGGCTGTCGATCAGGCCCGGCAACACGAAGCGGTCGCGCAGGTCGATCACGCGGGCGCTGGCTCCGTTGGCAAACATCGATGCCTCGACGAACCCGTCGCGCACCGCCTCGATCCGGCCGTTGCACACCAGCAGCGTGCTCGCACCGCGCGCCGGATGGCCGGGGCGATCGAGCAGATGCCCGGCCTGGACGAGGCTGCACGACGGCGCGGCGGTCGTTGTCTGCGCGGCGGCAGGCAGCGCCAGGGCGAGCAGCATCGCCGTGGCCAGCGCCGGGTTGAATTGAGCAAGGGCGTGTGTTCGAACAGCGCTGATGCATTGACGCGAAATCATCCGTTCCATTCCCCAATGCGACGGTGGACGGCCAGCATACGCGGCCGCGCGCCCGGCCGACTGTGGCCGGCGTCGGTATGCGGCGTGTGTCGGGTACGGGTTCACCGCTTGTACCCGCCGGGCGCGGCACCATCTGTGGAAGCGGCCCCATCGCTGCACGCGCGCTCCGTGAACGCTCCATGCTGAACCCGCACTTCGACAACCTGTTCGTCCGCGATCTCCCCGGCGATCCCGACACCTCGCCCGGCGTGCGCCAGGTGCACGGTGCCGCGTACTCGCGCGTGGAGCCCACGCCGGTCCCGCAACCACGCCTGCTGGCGCATTCAGCGGACATGGCGCGCCGGCTCGGTTTCAGCGAATCCGATGTCGCCTCCGACGACTTCGCCCGCGTCTTCGGCGGCAACGCGTTGCTGCCGGGCATGCAGCCGTTCGCGGCGAACTACGGCGGCCACCAGTTCGGCCAGTGGGCCGGACAGCTCGGCGACGGTCGCGCGATCACCCTGGGCGAGATGATCAATGCCGACGGCGAGCGCTGGGAACTCCAGCTCAAGGGCGCCGGCCCGACGCCGTACTCGCGCAGCGCCGATGGCCGCGCGGTGTTGCGCTCCTCGATCCGCGAATTCCTGTGCAGCGAGGCCATGCACCACCTCGGCGTGCCGACCACGCGCGCGCTCAGTCTTGTCGGCACCGGCGAGTGGATCGAACGGGACATGTTCTACGACGGCCATCCGCAGATGGAGCCCGGCGCGGTGGTGTGCCGCGTCGCGCCGTCGTTCATCCGCTTCGGCAATTTCGAACTGCCGGCCTCGCGCAACGACACCGAACTGCTGCGCCAGCTGGCCGATTTCTGCATCCGCCGCGATTTCCCCGAACTGCGCGGGCTGGGTCGCGGCCAGCCGGCCTATGCCGAATGGTTCGCGCGGATCTGCGAACGCACCGCGGTGCTGATGGCGCACTGGATCCGCGTCGGCTTCGTGCACGGGGTGATGAACACCGACAACATGTCGGTGCTCGGCCTCACCATCGACTACGGGCCGTACGGCTGGGTCGACAACTTCGATCCGGGCTGGACGCCGAACACCACCGACCGCTACCAGCGCCGTTACCGCTTCGGCCAGCAGCCGCAGGTGGCGTACTGGAACCTGGGGCGACTGGCCGGTTCGCTGTCGCTGCTGTTCGACGACACCGAGCCGTTGCAGGCCGGCCTGCGCCGCTTCGTCTCGGCCTACCTCGACGCCGATCGCGAGAACACCGCGCGCAAGCTCGGCCTTGCGGAATGCCGCGACGACGACACCGCGCTGATGCAGCAGTTGCAGGACCTGCTGACCGAAGGCGAGATCGACATGACGCTGTTCTTCCGCGGGCTGGCGGACCTCGACGTCCAGGCGCCGGACCTCGCACCGATGGAAGACGCCTTCTACGACCCGACGCGGCGCGAAGCGGTGGAACCGGCGCTGCACGAGTGGCTGGGGCACTATGTCGCCCGGCTGTCGCAACAGTCGTTGCCGGCGCAGGAAAGGCGTGAGCGGATGAACGCCGCCAACCCGCGCTACGTGCTGCGCAATTACCTGGCGCAGCAGGCGATCGACCGCGCTACCGGCGGCGACATCGCGGGCGTCTCCGAATTGCTGGAAGTGATGCGCCATCCCTACGAGGACCAGCCCGGCCGCGAAGCCTACGCGGGCCGCCGCCCCGACTGGGCGCGCGAACGTGCGGGCTGTTCGATGCTCTCCTGCAGTTCCTGACGCGGCCTACACACCGGCCGCGCATGATGCCGCCGCGGGGGACATCGCGGAGGTGCGGCCATGGGCAAGGCAACGGTTGGGCAGTCGGGCTGGACACATCGCGCGTTGCTGGCGCTGATGATTCTCGGATTGGCCGCGACGGCGCATGCACAGGAAAAAGGACGCACGGTCGGCACGCTGCAGCGCCACGATCCGGCGCAGCACCGGATCGTGCTCAGCAACGATGCGCGCACCGGCAGCGAGCTGGGGCAGGGCGCGCCGATCAACCTGTACTACGACGAAGCCAAGGCAGCGAAGGACCGCGCCACGCGGCCGAAGCTCCAGCCGGGCGACCGCCTGATGCTGGACACGGTGAAGACGGGGAACCGCGTCGAAGCCATCTCGGCCCACCGCCTGCCCGACACCACGCCGGGGCAGGGCTGGGGCCAGTACCTGCATGGCACCGTGGCCGAATTCGTGCCGCGCACGAACGTACTGCTGGTCGATCAGGCGGAGACGCGCATCCGCAACCGCATCGCGATCGACCCGCAGACGCAGGTCTTCGCGCTTGACGGCAGCGTCATGCGGCTGGACCAGCTCAAGCCCGGCGACGAGATCGACATGGCGTTCCACCTGAAGGGTCGCGTGCGGACGGCCTCCAAGATCGTGCTGTTGCGGCCGGCCGGCGGCGGTTGAGGCTCAGGGCCAGCGATCGAGGACGGACGGATCGACCCCGACGCGACGACAGGCGCGTGGTGCGACGCCGTCGCTGAGCGCGACACGGAACAACGGCGCGATCGTGCGCAGGCTGCGCGATGCGAGGGCCGCGCGCGCTCGCTCGAAACGCCCGAATTCCAGCGTGCGTGAGGCCCACTCCGGAAGCAGCGCGGTGCCGGCGCCGAGGAACAGATCGCGCGAAAGCCCCGCCATCGGCACCGGCAGCCGGATGTTCGACAACACCCGCAGCACCTCGCGCGAACGCTCGTCCAGGCGCAGCTCGCCCTGCATGCGCGCGAAGAACGCGGCGACCTCGGCTTCCGATCCGGGAACATCGCGCGCGCCCAGCATTTCGGCGACGCGCCGCACCTCGGCGTAGTACGTATCGGCGGCGCCGTCGGGCAGCGTGAGCGGTGAGTAGCGGCGGAACCCCTCGAGGAAGCCGTAGCTTTCCGTCACATGCACCCAGGTGAGCAGCGCCGGATCGTCGGCGCGGTATGCGCGGCCGTCGGGCATCGTGCCGCGCACCTGTTCGTGGATGCCGGCGACGCGATCGATCAGCTTCTGCGCTTCCGGGCGCGAGGCGTAGGTCGTTCCCGCGACGAAGTTCGTGGTGCGGCGCAAGCGCCCGACGAGGTCGGTACGGAAGTTCGAGTGATCCCACACGCCGGCCAGTGCCAGCGGATGCAGCGTCTGCAGCATCAGGGCGCACAGCCCGCCCGCGAGCATGCCGGGGAAGTCGGCATGGATCCGCCAGGTGATGCTGTCAGGGCCGAACAGGCCGGGATCGCCGGGCGGGAGGTCGTAGTCGATGCTGCTCTGGCCGCGCGGGAAAGCGGAGAGGACCCAGTGGCGGATGCGCTGGGCGGCGAGGGAGGTCGGTGAGGGCATGGGTTTGATGATCCCATGGCGTGCCCCTCTCCCGCAGGCGGGAGAAGGGACGCAAACGCTAGAATGGCGCCCATGCCCCTGATCACCCTGAACAACGTCGACTACGGCGTCGGCGGCCCCTTGCTGCTTTCCGACGTCGTCCTCTCCATCGAACCCGGCGAGCGCATCGCGCTGATCGGCCGCAACGGCGCCGGCAAATCCACGCTGATGAAGCTCATCGCCGGCGACATCCACGCCGACGACGGCGAGGTCCGCCGCGAGGGCGGCGTCCGCATCGCCCGCCTCGAACAGGAAGTCCCGCCGGGTGCCGACGGCGACGTCTGGGACGTCGTGGCCGGCGGCCTGGGCGAACTCGGCGCATGGCTCGCGCAGTTCCACCACCTCAGCCATGCCGAACACGTCGACACCGACGCGCTGGCGAAAGTGCAGCAGAAGATCGAGGACGCGAACGGCTGGTCGCTGGACCAGCGCGTCACCGAAACCCTGCAACGCCTGGAACTGGACGGCGACGCCGTGTTCGCTCGCCTGTCCGGCGGCATGAAGCGCCGCGTGCTGCTGGCCCGGGCGCTGGTGTCCTCGCCCGACGTGCTGCTGCTGGACGAACCGACCAACCACCTGGACATCGAGGCCATCGACTGGCTCGAAGGTTTCCTGAAGGCGTGGCAGGGCGCGCTGGTCTTCGTCACCCACGACCGCCGCTTCCTGCGCTCGCTCGCCACGCGCATCGTCGAGATCGACCGCGGCCAGGTCACCAGCTGGCCCGGCGACTGGGACAACTACCTGCGCCGCCGAGAGGAACGCCTGAATGCCGAAGCGCAGGAAAACTCGCGCTTCGACAAGATGCTGGCGCAGGAGGAAGTGTGGATCCGGCAGGGCATCAAGGCCCGACGCACGCGCGACGAAGGCCGCGTCACGCGCCTGAAGCAGATGCGCGTGGAGCGCTCGCAGCGACGCGACCTGCAGGGCAACGTGAAGATGGATTTCGCGCAGTCCGAGTCCTCTGGCAAGAAGGTCGTCGAAGCCAGGGACGTGAACTTCTCCTTCGGTGACCGAGAACTGATCCGCGACCTGTCCACCACGATCTTCCGCGGCGACCGCATCGGCCTGATCGGCCCCAACGGCAGCGGCAAGACCACGCTTCTGAAACTCTTGCTGGGCGAACTCAAGCCGCAGTCGGGCGAGGTGAAGCTCGGCAGCAACCTGCAGATCGCCTATTTCGACCAGTACCGCGCGACGCTGCGCGAGGACTGGAACGCGCTGGAGAACGTCGCCGAAGGCCGCGAATTCGTCGAAGTGGGCGGCAAGTCCAAGCACGTCATCGGTTACCTGCAGGACTTCCTGTTCACCCCCGAGCGCGCCCGCGCGCCGATCACCCGCCTGTCCGGTGGCGAGCGCAACCGCCTGCTGCTTGCCAAGCTGTTCGCGCAGCCGTCCAACCTGCTGGTGATGGACGAACCGACCAACGACCTGGACGTCGAAACGCTGGAACTGCTGGAAGAACTGCTGGGCGATTACCCCGGCACGCTGCTGCTGGTCAGCCACGACCGCGACTTCCTCGACAACGTGGTGACTTCCACACTTGTGATGGAAGGCGACGGCCGTGTCGGCGAGTACGTCGGCGGCTACACCGACTGGCTGCGGCAGCGGCCGGTGAAGTCGGTGGCGGCTCCGGTGGCGGCGAAACCCGCGGCGGCCGCCGCCGCGACACCGGCGCCGGCCGCGCCGAAGAAGAAGCTCAGCTACAAGGACTCGCGCGAACTGGAGCAGCTGCCGGCGCGGATCGAGCAACTGGAAACGCGCGTCGCCGAACTCACCGCGCAGATGAACGAATCCGCGTTCTACCAGCGCGACGCCGCCGCGATCGCCGCCCATACCGACCTGATGGCGAAGACGCAGGCCGAGCTGGATCATGCGTACGAGCGGTGGAACGAGTTGGAAGGCTGAGTCCGCCTGAACTCACTTGGCCCCTCTCCCGAAGGGAAAGGGGCTGCTCGCCAGTCTCACCCCGCGAGACGGCATCCCGGCACACTCGCGCGATGCCGCGCGCCCAAACCCTCACCGACGACCTGTTCTCCGCCGCGCCCGCCGACGACCCGCGCGCGCTGGTCGAAGACGCGCAGGGTGGCATCCGCTATTGGCCCGGATTTCTCGAATCAGGCCTCGCAGCCGACTGGTTCGAGGAACTGAAGCAAACCGTCGCCTGGGAAGCCCAGCGTCGCCCGATGTACGACCGCATCGTCGATGTCCCGCGCCTGGTGGCGTCCTACCGCTTCGAGGACGCCGAAGTTCCCGCACCGCTGATCGACGCCGCGCAGCGCCTGCGCGAGCACCTGCATGAACCCTTCAACGCGGTCGGCCTGAACTACTACCGCGACGGCAACGACAGCGTCGCCCCGCACGGCGACAAGATGCACATGCTGGTCGAAGGCCATCCCATCGCGCTCGTCTCCTTGGGTTCTCCGCGCCGCATGACCATCCGCGACAACGCCTCGCGCAAGGCGCTGCACGTCGACCTGGCGCCAGGCAGCCTGCTGGTGATGAGCCATGCCAGCCAGCTCACGCACGAACACGGTATTCCGAAGACGCGCGAACCCGTCGGTCCGCGCATCAGTCTTGCGTATCGCGTACGTCCGCCGCGCAATGCGCGCGGCTGAGCTTCACTCCAGCCGCACCGGCAGGTCGCGGCGCGCGCCGGCCACGTTGCCGCTGTAATCGCGCGCGGTGATGCGCAGCACGTAGTCGCCCGCGGGCAGCTCGGCCGGCTGCCACACACCCGTCTCCAGCACGCCGTCGCGCACGGTGTTGGTCACCAGGTACTGGAACCGGGTGATCGCGCTGCCGTGCACCGTGATCCCGCTGGCGGGGCCGTAGGCGACCTTCACCGCATCCGGATCGGCCGGCATGCGGTTGAATTCGATGTTCATGCGCGGCTGCTCGTAGCCGGGCAACGGCGTGCCGGCGGCATCGAGCCATTGGTATCCCAGCGCATGCAGCCCGAGCCTGCGTCGCGGAAGATTGCGATCGACCTGGTCCCACGCATCCACCGCGATCTGCACGCCCGGCGTCGCGCGCGACAGCACCAGGCGGCCGTCGCGCTTTGTCGTGAGCGGTTGCGACGTTGCGTCGAGCAGTTCGATGCGGTCGATGTGCGGCGCGTAATGGTCGGCGTAGTTCACGAACCCCAGCGCCACCGCGTTGCGCTCGTAACCGTAGGCGCCGACGCTCAGGTGCACATGCGCCATGCCGTTGATGGTGCCCAGCGCGTCGCCCGCGGAGAAGCGCGTGCCGCGACGTACGCGTACGCGCTCGGGCTTGCCGTCCTCGTCGCGCAGGATCAGGAAGCGCGAGGTGTCGATCCCGTCGCCGCCCGGCGTGCGTCCCACGCGCATGTGGATGTAACCGAGCGTGTCGATCGCCATACCTTCGCCCAGTTCGCCGAATCCCCACGCGGCATACGGACTGCTGATCTTGCCGTCGGCGATGGCCAGCACTTCCTGGCCGACATCGCCACGGATATCGAGCCCGCCGTGCAGGTGGTCGCGATTCTCGCGCTGGTAATTGCCGCGCACTTCGCCGAGCGTGCCGACCACTTCATGCCAGCCGTCCTGCGGCCGCAGCGGCCAGCGTCCGGCGGTGTCGGGCAAGGGCGTGTCGGGCGACGGGCCGACGACCTGCGGCGCATCGTCGTCGTCGCGCGCCGGACGAACGCGATGCAGCCGATATGCGCCGGCATCGGCGACCAGCAGCGCTCCATCCTTCGCCACGGCCATGCCCGAGGCACGCGACAACCGCTGCGCCTGCGTCTGCCCGGTGATCTGGTGCGCGCTGCCGTCGCGCGCGATCTGCACCAGGCCGCGATACATCTCGCCCACGTAGAGCACGCCGTCGTGCGCGATCGCCAGGCTGAGCGGACGATGCACCGGCGGATGCTCGTCGCCGTCCATCGCGCGAGCGAGCGTGCTGACCTCGCCAGTCGGCGTGATGCGACGGATCGCGTTGTTGCGAAGATCGGCAACGTAGACGCGGTTCATCGCATCGACCGCGACCGCGGTGGGCGTGTCGAAGCGCGCGAGCGCACCGGGGCCATCGGCATCGCCCGGGCGATCGCCGCCGGCCAGCGTCGACACGGTGCCGTCGGGCGCGATCGCGCGCACGCGGTCGTTGTAGGTATCGGCCACGTACACGCGACCATCGGCTCCGACGGCGACGCCGGTCGGCCCGTCGAAACGCGCCTGTGCGCCGGGACCATCCGCAAAACCCGGCGTGCCGCTGCCGGCCAGCGTGCTCACCGCGCCTTGAGGCGTGATCCGGCGGATCGCGTGGTTGCCCGTATCGGCGACATAGAGATTGCCCGCGCGGTCGAATGCGAGCCCGGACGGCGTATCGAACGCCGCTGCCGCGCCGACGCCATCGGCGAAACCCTCGACGGAACCGGCGAAGGTCGACACCGTGCCATCGGGCGCGATGCGGCGGATGCGGTTGTTGTCGCCCGCGTCGCTGACGAACACCGCGCCATCCTTCGCCACCGCAACGCCGTAGGGATCGGCGAATCGCGCCTGCGCCGCGACGCCATCGCGCAGGCCGGGCACGCCATCGCCCGCAATGAGATCGATGCGGCCGGCCCAGCCGATCGCGGTCGGCGTGGGGCCGAGCACGGCCTGTGCCACCGGTGGTCGCGTTTCGAAGATCTCGAACGCGTATGTCGCGGCGAGTGCCGCTCCGGTGATCGCGACAGCCAGCACCAGCCATGCGTTGCGGGACATGCGTTTCCTCGACTCGGGGGAACCGGATTATTGCCCGCGTCGCGCGTCCTCCGCACCCTTGCGCACGGCGCTGCCCGCGCGCCTAATCGCGCTGGCGATCATCATCAGGGAGCGTGCGATGCGTTGGATTCCGATGGCTGGCGCGCTCGCGCTGGCGTTGTCGTGCCACACGGCGGGCGCCGCGGTGAAGGATGCGACCGCAGGCGGTTTCACCGTCGAGAACACCGAAGTCGTGCCCGTGGGTGCGGATGCGGCGTGGAAGGCGCTGGTGCACGACATCGACCGCTGGTGGCCGAAGGACCACAGCTGGTGGGGCGCCGAGTCGAAGCTGTCGATCGACGCGCGCGCGGGAGGCTGCTTCTGCGAGATGGCCGGCGCGCGGCAGGCGCAGCATATGGCCGTGGTGTTCGTCGATCCCGGCAAGACGCTGCGCATGACCGGCGGCCTGGGCCCGTTGCAGGGCATGGGGTTGGGCGGCGCGCTGGAATTCCGCCTGGCACCTGCCGAGGGCGGCGGCACGCGCATTACGATGTTCTATCGCGCCGGCGGTTACACGCCGGACGATCTGTCGAAATTCGCGCCGGTGGTGGACAAGGTCCAGGCGCAGCAACTGCATGGATTGGCGGAGTTCCTCCGCAAACCGGCGAAGTAGGGAAGACAAGGTTTGATGGCACAGATGGGCTTGGGATTCGACGATGCACCGGCAGGCGAGATGCATCGGTTGTTCTTCGCGCTGTGGCCCGACGATGCGCTGCGTGCGCGCGTCGCCGGAGCGGCCGCGTCGCTAGTGGCGGAACATGCGCCGGGCGGACGCGCGCTGAAGCCGGACCGCTACCACGTCACCCTGCAGTTCCTCGGCGATTTCCGTCCGCTGCCGCCGTCGCTGGTCGAGGAGGCCCGCGCGGCCGCTGCGGGGGTGCGCACGCCGGCGTTCGAACTTTCGCTGGACGAAGTGGGTAGTTTCCGCGGCGCCAACGTGTGGTGGCTCGGCGCGCGCCGCGCGCCGGATGCGTTGCGCGCGCTGTACGACGGACTCGGCCGTTCGTTTGCGCAGCATCGCGTGCCGGTGAAATCGGCGGCGAACTTCGTCCCGCACCTGACCGTGCAGCGCGACGTGCGCCGGCACATCCCGCAGACGCCGGTCCCGCCGCTGGCGTGGCCGGTGCGCGAGTTCGTGCTGATCGACAGCCAGCCCGGACGCGGCACGCCGTATGAGGTGATCGGGCGGTGGGCGTTGGGGTGAAGCTGGCGGTTGGGTCGAGGAAAGCGTTGCGAATGCGCGCGTGTTCGCACGAACGGACCAATAGCGCCGTCATCCCGGCGAAGTCCGGGATCCAGGCGGTCACGCCATCAGGAAAAGCACCGTCATTCCAGCGAAAGCTGGAACCCACGTTGATCTTGTTTCTGCGCACCTCGTCCCCGGGTGCGCTTCGCTTACCCGGGCTACAAAGCAGGCACGCTCGCGTACGGGCGTAACCTCGCGTTGATCCGAGCCACAAAGCATCAATGACGCAGCGCGATATCCGGCCATCGATCGATGCTGCCGTCCTCGCGCACGACCACATAGTCGCGCGCGGTGGCGAACAGCACCGGCTGCGGATGGTCCAGCGGCGTGCGAACGAACGCCAGGCGCCAGCCGAAGCGTTCGCAGGCCTGCAGCATCGTGCGTTGCGGGATGGTCAGCCCGATCCGCCGCTGGACGCGGATCCCGGTGATTGGCGTTCGCCGTTCGCGAGTGGCCATGATGGTGTCCCCCGTGTCGCCCCTCATCGATTACAACGCGGAAACGGGCGCAGAATCGGACGCCCGCCGCGATCTCCAGGAGCCCCGCATGCCCACCGTCGATCCGCGCATCGATGCCTATATCGCCAGGTCGGCGGAGTTCGCCCAGCCGCTGCTCGCGCAGATACGCGAGGGCGTGCACGCGGCGTGTCCGGAGGTCGAGGAAACGCTGAAGTGGGGCATGCCCAGCTTCACCTGGCGCGGGAAGATCCTGTGCGGGATGGCGGCGTTCAAGCAGCACATGACGCTGTGGTTCTGGGAGGGGCGCTCGCTCGTCGGCGAGGGAAAGGAAGGCGAGGCGATGGGCCAGTTCGGCCGCATCACGAAGAAGTCCGAGCTGCCCGGCAAGCGCGAGCTGGCGGGATACGTGAAGCAGGCGATGGCGCGGGTCGAGATCAAGGCGACCCAGCCGCCGAGGAAGAAGGCGCCACCGAAAGCGGAGCTGCCCGTGCCGGACGACCTGACTGCGGCGCTGCGCCGCAACGCGAAGGCGCGGGCGACGTTCGAGGGATTCACCCCCGGGTATCGACGCGACTACATCGAGTGGATCGTGGAGGCCAAGCGCGAGGACACGCGGCAGCGGCGCGTGGCGCAGACGGTGGAGTGGCTGGCAGAGGGGAAGTCGCGGAACTGGAAGTACATGAAGCAGTGAGCGGTCGGGCAAGAGCGATCAGCGTCCCATCGGCTCCACCATGGTCGCCCACGCCAGCGCCGCATCGTGTTCTTCCGGTTCGAACGCGCGGATCTCGGTGTTCGGGAAGAAGCGCCCGGCGAATTCCGATATCCCGGCCAGCCAGCGCTTGTCGGTGACGATGGCGCCGCGCGCGAAGCGGCCGTATTCGCCGACCTTGCTCAACGCGTAGCGAAGATCCTTCGCCAGCGCTTCGGGTGTGAGGCCGGTGAAGCCGGTCATGTCGCAGTAGACACCGATGCGTTCGTGCAGGCGCAGGCGGCCCTCGATGTCGGCGATGCAGCGGTCGTAATCGGCGCCGTCCAGCGTGCCGCTGAAGCGGTAGGCGCCGACGTGCGACGGCGAGGGCAGGATGTCGATCATTGGATGGCGTTCGTCGGGACCTCGCGCCAGCGTGCGTGGCGCGGGGTTCAGGAGGCGTCAAATCGACGGAAACGTCAGGGTTTGGGCGCGTCGAGGAAGGCGCCGCAGCCGGTGTATGTCTTGCCGCCGGCCTGCAGTTGCGCGGTGATGTCGAAACTCGCGCCGGCATCGTCCTGGCAGGGTTTGCGTTCGGTCACCAGTTCCACCTTCGTGCCGTTCGCGGTCTTGCCGCTCCAGCCGCCGCCCTTCGCTTTGGGTTGCACGCTGGCGATGTCGATGTTGCGCGAGCCGAAATCCAGCTGCGCGTGCAGCGACGGCGCTTCGCCGCGGCCGATTTCGACCAGCCATCCGGGTTCGTTGCCCACCGCGCGGAACGCGACGCCGCGCGAACGCGCTTCGTCCCACGGCGAAGCGAGGTTGGTGAGCGTGCATTCGTGCTTCTCGCCATCCAGCGTCAGCGTGCCGGTGTTGCCCTTGGTCCAGAACTCGTTGCCGATGTCGTCGGCATAACGCGCGCCGGACGCGGCGACGGCCTGCGGCAGCATGCGGCTGCGGCCGCTGTACGACAGCGTCACGCGCTGGGCCACGTTGTCGAACGTGGCGCCCACGCGCAGGTCGCCGCACTGCCAGTTGGTCGGCGGGGGCGATGCCGGCGGCGCGGATGTGTCGGCCGAAGGCGCGCCGACATGGATCATCCCGATCTCCACCGGCACGTTGGCCGAAGGATCCACCGGGACGCGCGTGTCGCTGACGAACATCGGCCTGCCATCGGGCCCGGCGAGCGTGGCGTGCAGGCCGTACTGGCCGTTTTCGCGCAGCTTCGCCGGATCGAACGGCAGGGTGAAGGCGATGGGCGGGCCGGCGAAGTCGGTCACCGTCGTTTCGGCGATGACCGCCTTGGGCGTGTCGGCCAGCAGGTTGTCGAGCAGTTGCACGCGCAGGCTCGAACCCGGCGGCGGCATGATCCGCTCCCGGTACGTCGCATTGCCCGTGACGGCGTGCGCGCCCTGCGTCGTCGGCGGCGTGGGCGGCGCCGTACTTTCCTGCGGCTGGCAGCCGCCCAGCAGAAACGCCGCCGCTATCGCCGCCGCCAGCGCCGGCTTCGCGATGCCGGGAAGGGAAGTCCGCAACACGGTCATGGCACGTCTCCGTCAGGTGGCGCGAGCGTAGCGGGCCGTTCGTTGGGACGGCGTCAGCGCGGCGCCACGTCCACCCGCACCACCGGGTAGCGGCGGTACTGGTCGTCCCAGGACGAATGCCGGCGCGCGAAGAACTCCAGCCGCTGCTGCGGGCTGTCGGCGAACGCCTTGTCCTTCAGGCGCTGATCGAATTCGGCCTTCACCTTCGGGTCCTTCAGCATCCCGCGTGCGACTTCCTCGGCGACGTAGTCCTCCATGTACTCCTTGCGCTCGAAGTAGTTGTTGAACTCGCCCCACGCGACCAGCGCGTCCGGCGCCTGCGGTTCCAGCAGCGCCATCGCAAGGCGCGCCTTGGGCTGGGCGATCGGCACGAACAGGGCGCCCGCGCCGATCTCCTGCGATTCCGGCGCCCACCTGCCTTCCAGCGTGACGCGCTGGTGGTTTTCCACCGACTGCGCCGACAGCGTCGCGGTCTCGGCACGGAATGCCTGCACGCCGGTTTTGCCCAGCGGCGAGTCGAGGCGGCGATACGTCACGCCGTGCTGGTCGAGCTTCGCCGCGACCCAGGCCGAATGCGCGGCAGGCACGATGTAACCGGCCTTCGGCGCATCGACGACGTGCGCGGGCACCAGTTCGTCGCGCATCGGCAGGTGCCAGACCTGCGGTTTGCTTTCGTCATAGTGCGTCATCAGCGCGCCGGAGACGTCCGACGGCGTACGCGTGTATTCGTAGCCGCGGAAATCGATCGTGCGCGTCTTGTCGGTCGCCTTGTAGTCCAGCACGACGGGCTTGCCGCCCAGCTGCTGCGAGCGCGCGTCGGCGGCCAGCGCTTCCTTGCGCCACTGCGCGCCGTTCGCCTTCATCAGGTCCAGCAGCGCGACGATGGTGTCGTGCGTGACCTTCACGCGATGCGGGTAATCGCGCCAGGAATGCGTTTCCACCAGCATGCCCAGGCGGTTGCGCAGCTGGAAGTAGCCGTGCGAGAAGCGCGGCGTCGCCACGCCGTCCTCGAAGCCGGACGCGGGATCGTCGTTGGTGACGAAGGACGGATAGAACGGCAGCGGCAGCGAGCCTTCCTTCGCAAGATGCGCGATCACGCCGTCGCGCAGCGCGGTACCGGCCTTGCGCAGCGCATCGTCGCCGCTGTGCACGGGCTCGACCTGGATGGAGACGTCGTGTTCGAACTTCGCGCCGTCGGTGACGTGCAGATCGACGTAGGCCAGCGGATCCCACGCGTTCACCAGGCGCAGCATCGCCTGCATTTCCGGCGTGTCGGCCTTCACGTAGTCGCGGTTGAGGTTGTAGTTCTGCGCGGTGGTGCGCCAGCCCATTTCCTCCGGGCCGCGCTGGTTGGGGCGATTCCACGCGGCGAAGCGCTCGTGGCCGTCCACGTTGAACACGGGCACGAACAGCAGCACCTGCCGGTCGAGCGCGCCGACGGCCGTCTCGCCGTCAAGCGCCTGCCGCAGCGCGAGGAAGCCCGCGTCCTTGCCGTCGATCTCGCCGGCGTGGATGCCGCCCTGGATCAGCATCACCGGCAGGCCCTTGGCCTTCGCGTCTTCCGGCGTGAACGCGCCGGCCTTCGACACGACCAGCACCTTCATCGGACGACCTTCCGGCGTGGTGCCGAAGTCCTGGCAGCGCACGGCCTGCGGGTAACGCGCGGCGAAGGCCTCGCACAGCGCGATGACTTCGTCGTAGCGGCCGGTCTTCACGAAGCCGCTGCGTTCGGAGACGGTGGTCAGCGACGCGTCGGGCGTGGCGGCGACGGCGGGCAGGGCGGTCAGCAGGGCGGCGAGCAGCGCGGCGGAAAGGGGGGCGGCGCAGAGGGGCGTGCGGGTCATCGTTCGGGCGGTCCGGGTGCGAGGATCGCCGCATGTTAGCGACCGCAGCCGCGGGATCGCCGTGCCATCGGGCACATTGCTGCCAGCCGGTGTCAGCAGGCAGGTGCCGGATCGCCCGCGCGAACGCTGCCGTCAGGCGAAGTTGGGTCCGAGCCGGTTGTGCACGTCGGTCGCCGCGATCGCCGCATGCCCCGTCGCCACGGAAATCTGGTTCAACGCACTGACCACGTCGCCGATGGCGTAGAGCCCCTCGACGGAGGTCATCTGCCGCGCGTCGACGATCAGCGCACCTTCCTCGTCGCAGTCCGCCCCGGCGCCGACCGCCAGCGAGGAGCGCGAGATCAATCCCAGCATCGGATACACGACGTCGAAGCCACGCGGCGTTCCGTCCAGCTCGAACACGCATCGCTTCCCGTCGAAGGCCAGCGAGGCAGGCACCGGCGCCAGTTCGATGCCATCGCGCGCCAGCTCCGCGCGGATGCCGTCGTCGATGTCCTCCGCCGACGGCACCAGCGTCACTTTCGACGAATACGTGCGCAGGAAGCGCGCATGCGAGGCGGCCTTGTCGGCCGGGCCGTGCACGGCGATGGTCGTGTCGATGGCCTCGAACGCGTCGCAGATCGGACACATGCGCACCGCGCCGCATTCGATCGCGCCCGCCAGCCCGTCCACCTCGGGCGTGACGTCCTCGCAGCCGGTGGCGAGGATGACGTGGCGGGCGCGCAATTCATTGTCGCCGTGGCGGATGCGGAAGCCGCCGTCCTCGCGATGCAGGGCCGTCACTTCCTCGGCGATGGTTTCCACGCCGAACTTGCGCGCCTGGTCGCGCATGCGCTGCAGGAGTTCCTCGCCGCCGACGCCGTGCGGGAAGCCGGGGCAGTTGCGGCTTTTCGGAATCCAGCCCGCGCGCGTGCAGCCGGTGTCGAACACGCGGACGCTGCGGCGGTAGCGCGCCAGGTAGGTGGCCGCCGTCAGCCCGCCGGGGCCCCCGCCCACCACGATGCAGTCCAATACCTCGCTCATGCGCGTCTCCGTGGGGTTTTCGCTGCGTCTGTTTCCAGCATCGACTTCAGGCGCAGCGCATCGGTGGCCGCGTGACCGTGCGCGGTGTTGTCGAAGATCGCCCATCGCGTCCCGCGAACGCCGCGCATCGCGCCGGCCAGCGTACGTAGTGCGCCGTCGTCGTAGGCGCTGTAGTACACGCGCGGCGAACCGTGCCAGCGCCAGTAGCGCACGCGCGTGTCGCCGCCGGGTTCGCGCGCTTCGCCGTCGGGAATCGGCGGATCGGCCGCCACGCGCGCGATGCCGTGCCGTTGCCACAGCGATTCCACGCCCGGTGCGAACCACGACGCATGCCGCGCCTCGCAGGCGATGCCGACATCGAAGCGGCGACGCAGCATCGCGAAGAACGTCGATGCGGTGCGCGCTTCGTAAGCCAGGCTCGGTGGAAGCTGCACCAGCAGCATCGCGAGCTTGCGGCCCAGTCCCTCGACTTCACCGGCGAAGCGGTCGAGTTCGCCGCCGATGCCGCGCAACCTTGCGTCATGCGTGATGGTGCGCGGCAGCTTCACGCTGAAGCGGAAGTTCGCCGGCACGCTGGCCGCCCAGCGCGCATAGGTGTCGCGCCGGTGCGGGCGGTGGAAGGACGAATTGATTTCCGTCGCGTTGAAGCGCGTGGCGTAGCGCGCGAGCATCGAATCGCCCGCGCCGAACATCGATCTGGATGCCGATGGCAACGACCAGCCGGCGCAGCCGATGAAGACGTTCGTCGGGGATGCCACACGTTGTCCGCCGCGATGCACATGCACGCATCGCACCATCGCGGGCGTCGAGGCGGTGTTACGGCGCGTGGCGTGGCGCGCGCGGACGACGGCGCGGCGCGGGCGCGGCCGGCCGCTGGCGATGCTCCATGTCGTCCAGCGCACGGCGCAGGCGCGCGGTGGTGTCGCTGTCGCGCGGCGGCGGGGCGAGGCCGTCGAGCAGGGTGCGGTTCTCGTCGTTCACCACGTGCATGCGCAGCGCCAGGCCATTGGCGTCGAGTACGGGCGCCAGTTCGTCGGCGCGGCGGCGCAGGTCGGCCATCGTGTTGCGGTAGGCGATCTCGCAGATGCGCCGGCGCGCGGAGAAGCTGAAGGCGTTGGTGAAGAACAGCTCGGCATCGCCCGCATTGGGTTCGAAGATGAGCTGGTCGATGTTCGGATACTGCTGCGCGTAACGCGCCAGTCCGACCTGCATGCGCGACTGCAGCAACGTGCGGAAGGTCTGCGACAGCACCGCCGGCAGGCCGCCGGCCGCGAGGCTGCGGTCCGGACTTACCGGCTGGCCGCTGTCGTCCTGGGTGAACGGCACCAGCGGGTTGAGGCCGATCATCAGGTCCACGTCGCGATCCAGCAGCACCGAGGCGTGCATCGTCCGGCGCAGCGCGCCATCGACGAAATGCCGTCCGCCGATCTCCACCGGCGGATACAGGCCGGGCAGGGCGGCGCTGGCCTGCACGGCGACGGAGATCGGCACCTCGTCCAGCCCCTTCGTCCCGAACTTGGCGACTTCGCCGCTGTCCAGGTCCACCGCCACCACGCACAGCTCCGCGTCCAGCGTGCGGAAATCGTTGCTGCGGCCGCGGCGCGAGAACACGTCCTGCAGGAACAGTTCGACCTGCCGGTTATCGAACAATCCCGTCGGCACGAGTGCGCCGAAATGCATCAGCAGGTCCGACCAGCGCGCCTCGTTGCGCGAGAACAGCAGCTCCTGCCACCACGTCGTGGCCAGCCGTGGCAGTCGCGAGGCGCGACGCAGGTATTCGAAGATCGCCGGGCGCAGGAAGGTTTCCGGCCGGAACTGCACGTCCGCGCTGTCGCCGGTGATGAAGATGCGGCACATCTCGGCGGTGTCGATGCGGTTGGCCAGCCCGGCGGCGAGGAACGCGCCGCTGCTGACGCCGACGTAGCCGTCAAGTCGCGTGAGGTCCAGGCCTTCGATCGCCTCGTCGAGCGCGCGCAGGGCGCCCAGCTCGTACATGCCGCCGATGGGCCCGCCGCCGGCGACGGCCAGGCCGATGCGGGCGGGGCGTCCGGGGGCGCGGGCACGTTGCCGGGCGGAGTGGAGTGACAGCATTCGGGCAGCGCGGCGAGGTATGGCGAAGTTGGCCGAGTGTAGCCGTCCGGCCGCGGGCCGCGTCGTGACGGGTTGCGGCCCCGGCGCCTCCCGCCGATCATCGGCCGGGATGCCGCCGCGCCCGAGCCCCGTCCGCCGCCCTTCGCGCGCTTCTCCCGCGAGAAGCCGCCCGCTGCGGGACCGCCTGGACTGGCTGCTGCGCGAGCACCAGGCCCTCCACGACCCGGACCTCGAACCGCGCAACGCCCTGCCGTGGCTGCCCGAACTGCGGCGCTGGCAGACGCGCCGGCTGGAAGCGAGCTTCGACCGCTTCCTGCGCGATCCCCAGCGCCGGCCCGCCGCGCAGTTCTTCCTGAGCGATGTCTACAACGAACACGACTTCGCCCAGCGCGACGCCGACATCGCCCGCGTCCTGCCGATGATGCAGCGCCTGCTGCCAGAGAACCTGCTGTCCACGGTGGCCGATGCGATCGAGCTGGGACTGCTCACCCACGCGCTGGACCTGCGCATGGCGCAGGTGCTGCAGACCATCGGCGGATCGCGCCGTCGCATGGATGCGGCGCTCTATGCGCAGGCCTACCGCATCGCCGGACTGCCGCGGCTTCGCAACTACCAGATCGACCTGATCGCCCGCGTCGGCCTGGGCCTCGGCCATGCGCTGCGACTGCCGGGCGTGTCCATGCTGCTGCGCCTGTCGCGAACGCCGGCGCGTGCGGCCGGGTTGTCGCAGTTGCAGGGCTTCCTCGAACGCGGTTTCGAGGCGTTCGGCCAGCTGGGCGATGTGAGCCGCTTCATCGCCGAGATCGAACAGGACGAACGCGACATCTCGCGCCGGCTGTTCGCGGGCGATCCGGATCCGTTCGACGGGGCGATGGACTAGGGTCGATCGACCAGGAACTGGTCGCGGTGAGCGTCAGGTGAAGCGTTCGTCGAGCACGCGGCGGATCTCCGCCTCGATCGGCCCCTTCATCGTGCTCAGCAGGAAACCGAGCTTGGCCGTGACGTGCAGTTCGCTGGGCGCGACGTTGATGTGTCCATCCACGCCGCTGCGGCTGAAGTTGAGCGTGTCGCCGCTCCAGCCGGTGATCATCCCGAAGCGGTCGGCCAGCTTGTCGGCCACGTCCTGCACGGCCTGGCGTGCCTGTTCCGGCGGCAGCGAATGCGCGTGGCGGATATCGATGTTCGACATGGAGGCTCTCCCGAAGTGGCCGGTATTGTGCGCGTCGCGCGCGATGCATCCAAGTGTGCGCGGCCTTCTGCTAGATTGCGCGAACGTGACTGCCCTCCGCCTGCGCTTCCAGAACCGCGAACATGCCGACCTGGCCCTGGGCCCGGGCGTGCATGCCATTGGCTACGATCCGTCCGGCGCGTTGGCGCAGGTCGCGCCCGATGGGGCCGTCGCGCAGTTCTGCGTCGACCGCCGAGGCGTCTGGTTGCAGGTGCGCGAGGGCGCGCCGGGGTTGCACGTCAACGGCCGTCCGGTGAAGCGCATGGCGATGCTGCGCGTCGGGGACGCGATCTTCGTCGATGGCGTGGAGCTGGTGCTGCTGGGCGGCGATCCGCTGCCGGCCCCGGCCGATTACGGATTCAGTGGCGGCACCGACACGCGCATGCTCCTGCGCGGCATCGGCGGCCCGCATCACGGCCGCAGCTTCACGCTCGACGTGCCGCGCGTGGTCGGCCGTGCCGGCGAATGCGACATCCGCGTCAACGATCCCAGCTTCGCCGACCGTCACGCGCGCCTGGAAGCCCACGCCGACGGCGTGATCCTGCGCGACATGGGCTCGGTCGAAGGCAGCCTCGTCAACGGCCGGCCGGTGCGCCATGCACTGCTGCAGCCGGGCGACCAGGTCGTGTTCGGAAGCCAGCACCGGTTCGTGGTCGAAGCGCCGATGCAGCGCACCGTCGCGCCCGACGCGCCCGCCGCCAAGACGCGCGTGCCGATCGTGGAGGAAACGCGCGCGGTGGCGCCGATCAAGCGGTCCGCACGACGCATCCCATGGTTGCTGCTGGCGGCGATCCTGCTGTCGGCCGCGCTCAGCCTGTTGCTGCTGTACGGCGCGCGCTGAGCCGACGCTTCTTCAGCGCGTTCCAGGCGCGCCATCCCAGCAGTACCGCGAGGATCCCGGCATACAGCGCCGGCTCCCGCACGTCCGACTTCACCAGCCACCAGAAGTGCAGCACCGCCAGCACGGCGATGACGTAGACCAGCTTGTGCAGCCGCGCCCAGTTGCGGCCGAGCCAGCGGATCGCCGCCTGCGTCGAGGTCAACGCCAGCGGCAAGAGCAACAGCCACGCGGCGAATCCGACGGTGATGTACGGCCGCTTGGCGATCTCCTCGAAGATCTGCGTCCAGTAGCCGCGCAGGTCCAGCACCAGGTACGCGGTGAAATGCAGCGTCGCGTAGGCGAAGGCGTACAGCCCCAGCATGCGCCGGAAGCGCATCAGCACCGTTTGCCCGGTGAGCTGGCGCAGCGGCGTGATCGCCAGCGTGAGCATCAGGAAGCGCAAGGCCCACAGGCCCAGGCGGTGTTCGATCTCCGCGACGGGGTCGGCGCCGAGGCCGCCGGATCCGGTGAGGAATTCGGCGCGGATCTGCCACGCAAGGATTGCCGCCGGCGTGAGCGCCAGCGCGTGGACGAGGGTTTTGGTCGCGGCGAGGGCGCGAGGGGAGAGGGTGAGGGGCATCAGGCAGGGATGGTTGTCTGAAAAGCAGCGGGAGAGGTGGAGGCGAGATCGCCCTCGATCAGAACCACTTCCGCAGGTCCAGCCCCTGGTACATGCCCGCTACCTGGTCCGCATAGCCGTTGAACATCTTCGTCGGGATGCGTTCGGCGAACAGCTTGCTCGCCGTGCCGGAGATACGGCGCTCGGTCTTCTGGCTCCAGCGCGGATGGTCGACCGTGGGATTGACGTTGGAGAAGAACCCGTACTCGCTCGGCTGCGCCTGATGCCACGCGGTTTCGGGCATCTTCTCGACGAAATCGATCGCGACGATCGACTTGATGCTCTTGAAGCCGTACTTCCACGGCACGACCAGCCGCAGCGGCGCGCCGTTCTGCTGCAGCAGCGGCTTGCCGTAGATACCGGTGGCCAGCAGCGTCAGCGGATGCATGGCTTCGTCGATGCGCAGGCCTTCCCTGTAGGGCCAGTCCAGCGACGGCCAGACCACGCCGGGCGTCTGCTTCGGGTCCGCGATCGTGGTGAAGGCGACGAACTTGGCCTGCGAGGTCGGTTCGAAGCGCTTGAGCACGCTCGCCAGCGGCACGCCCAGCCACGGGATCACCATCGACCAGCCTTCCACGCAGCGCAGTCGGTACACGCGCTCCTCGGCGGTCAGGCCTTTGAGCAGGTCCTCCATCGAAACCTTGCCGGGTTTGGCGCAATGGCCGCCGACGGCCACCGTCCAGGGGCTGGTGCGCAGCGTGCGTTTGGCCTTCGACGGATCGGCCTTGCCGGTGCCGAATTCGTAGAAGTTGTTGTAGGTGGTGATGTCTTCGTAGCGCGTGGGCGTCTCGTCGGTGCGGAAGCCCGAACGCGCCTGTTCGGGCGTGATCGCCACCTTCGGCGGCGCGGGCGGTTCGGCCTGCCCGCAGCCGGAAAGCGCCATTGCAGGCGCGATGGAGAACGCGGCGAGCAGCCGGCGGCGTTCGCGATAGACCGATTCGTCCGTGATTTCGGCGGCGGGGATCTTCAGTGCGTCGCGCAGTGACATGTCCAATCCGGTTTTCGCGTTGGGAGGTCGAGGGGCAGGGGCGAATGCATGCGATTGCGTGCCCCGTCCCACTATAGAGGGGCCGGATGTGCAAAAAGTTGCCGTGGAAACCATGAATCCGCAGGCTGCTGCAGTGCGGCATACTTGGCCGCCCACGCGCTTTCATCCTTCCTTCGCCTTCCTGACCGGAGAGTCCATGTCCCGCGCCTTCAACTTCGCCGCTGGTCCCGCAACCCTGCCGGAGGCGGTGCTGCGCCAGGCGCAGGAGGAGATGCTGGAGTGGAACGGCGTCGGCGCCTCGATCGTGGAAATCAGCCATCGCGGCGCGGAATTCATGGAAGTCGCGCGACAGGCCGAAGCCGACCTGCGCACGCTGATGTCGATTCCCGACGATTACGCGGTGTTGTTCCTGGCCGGCGGCGCGACGCTGCAGCAGGCGCTGATTCCGCTGAATTTCGCCGAACCCGGGCAGGCCGCCGATTACGTCGTGACCGGCCATTGGGGCAAGACTGCGATCAAGCAGGCACGTACCTACGTGGACGCGCGCGTGGCCGCCGATGGCGAGCCCAACGGCTTCCACGATCTTCCGCCGCGCAGCCAGTGGCGCCTGACGCCCGGCGCGGCGTACGTGCACTACACCGCGAACGAAACCATCCACGGCGTGGAGTTCCGCGATATCCCCGACGTGGGCGATGCGCCGCTGATCGCCGACTTCAGTTCCTCGATCGCCGCCGAACCGCTGGACGTCTCGCGTTTCGGCGTGATCTACGGCGGCGCGCAGAAGAACCTCGGTCCGGTCGGCGTGACGGTGGTGATCATCCGCCGCGACCTGCTCGAGCGCGCCGGCCAGCCGCGCGCGGACATCTTCAACTACCGTTCGCACGCGGCCGGCGATTCGATGCTCAACACGCCGCCGACATGGAACTGGTATCTCGCCGGCCTGGTATTCAAGTGGATGATCGCGCAGGGCGGCGTGGAGGAATTCGCGCGCCGCAACGCGCGCAAGTCGGCGCTGCTGTACGACGCGATCGACGGCTCCGGCGGCTTCTATCGGAACGAAGTCGCACCCGCCGCGCGTTCGCGCATGAACGTGCCGTTCTTCCTGCACGACCCGGAGCTAGACGCCGCGTTCCTGAAGGAATCCAAGGCAGCCGGCCTGCTCGCGCTGAAGGGCCATCGCGTGCTCGGCGGCATGCGCGCGTCGATCTACAACGCGATGCCGGAAGCCGGCGTGCAGGCGCTGGTGGATTTCATGCGCGATTTCCAGGCGCGATATTGACGATGCCTTTGTAGCCCGGGTAGGCGAAACGCACCCGGGTTGGGCATCACAGGTCCCGGGTGCGCTGCGCTTACCCGGGCTACGCAAAGCAAGTACACGGATACTCCCCCATGAAGAAGACCGGCAAGGCCGCACCGAAGAAGCAGGCCGCGAAGAAGACCACCCAGGCGAAGGCCGCCGCGACCGAAGTCGCGCAGATCCCGGCAAAGCACGATGCCGCACCGCTCGACCTGGCCTCGTTGCGCGAACGTATCGACGGCATCGACCGGCACATCCAGGAACTCATCGGTGAGCGCGCGCAGTTCGCCAACCAGGTCGGCAAGGCCAAGGGCAAGCTCGCCGCGGCGGTGGATTACTACCGGCCCGAGCGTGAGGCGCAGGTGCTGCGTCGCGTCGTCGATCGCAACGATGGGCCGCTCAACGACGAAGTGCTGGTGCGACTGTTCCGCGAAATCATGTCCGCCTGCCTGGCGCAGCAGGAGCCGCTGAAGATCGGCTACCTCGGCCCGGAGGGCACGCATTCGCAGCAGGCGGTCTACAAGCATTTCGGCCACTCGATCCATGGCCTGCCGCTGGCGAGCATCGAGGAAGTGTTCCAGGAAGTGGAAGCCGGCCACGCCGATTTCGGCGTCGTGCCGGTGGAGAATTCCACGCAGGGCACGATCCAGTCCACGCTCGACATGTTCCTCACCTCGAAGCTGAAGATCTGCGGCGAAGTCGAGCTTCGCGTGCACCAGCACCTGCTCTCGCGCAACGGGCAGATCGATGGCATCGAACGCGTGTACTCGCATCCGCAGTCGTTCGCGCAGTGCAAGGCGTGGCTGCGCCAGTACCTGCCGAAGGCCGAGAAGATCCCCGTTTCCAGCAACGCCGAAGCCGCACGCCGCGCGCGCAGTTCCGACGATGCGGCGGCGATCGCCGGCATCAGCGCGGCCAATGTGTACGGGCTGAAGTCCGTCGCCGGCCCCATCGAGGATCGTCCCGACAACACCACGCGCTTCCTCGTGCTCGGCCGCGAGCTGTTCCCGCCGTCGGGCAACGATCGCACCTCGCTGCTGGTCTTCATCAAGGACCAGCCCGGCGCGCTGTACCACGTGCTGGCGCCGTTCGCGAAGCACGGGCTGAGCATGAACCGCATCGAATCGCGCCCCGGCCACACCGGCCTGTGGCAGTACGGATTCTTCATCGACATCGGCGGCCACGTGCAGGAAGAGGCGATGCGTCGCGCACTGGACGAGCTGGCCGATTACGCGCAGGAAGTGAAGGTGCTGGGTTCCTACCCGGTCGCCATCGCATGAACGCCGTGCGGGATACGGATACCGACGATGCAAAGGTGACGCGCGACGAAGCATGGTTCGCCGCGCGCGCCTCGCGTGGCGTGCAGGGTTTGAAGGCTTACGATCCGGGGCACGACCTGGTCGCGTTCCGCCGACGGTTCGCCGCACAGGGAAGTGCAAGTGCCGCGGGAGGCAGGATGCCGGGAGCGGCCGGCGAAGCGAACCTTGTTGAACTGGGTTCCAACGAAAACCCCTATGGTCCGTCGCCGGATGCGCGGGCGGCGATCCTCGACCAGCTGCATGCGCTGCATCGTTATCCCGATCCGCTGGGCGCCGACCTCAAGCGTGCGCTCGCCGGCAAGCATGGCGTGGATGTCCCGCAGATCCTGCTCGGCAACGGTTCGCACGAACTGCTGATGCAGCTGGCGCAGGTCTTCGCGGGTGCGGACGACGAAGTCGTGTTCTCGCGCTATGGCTTCGCGGTGTTCGCGCTGGCGACACAGGCGGCGGGTGCGACGATGCGCATCGTGCCGGCGCTGCCGGACGATCATCCGACGATGCCGCTGGGCCACGACCTGGATGCAATCGCCGCGTCGATCACCGAACGCACGAAGCTCGTCTACCTCGCCAATCCGAACAACCCAACCGGCACCTGGTTCGGCCGCGCGGCGTTCGCCGACTTCATGGCGAAGGTGCCGGCGCACGTCATCGTCGTGATGGACGAGGCGTACGCCGAACTCGCCGACGCGCAGGCCGACGCCGCCACCGCGCTGCCGCTGCTGGGTTCGTATTCGAACCTCGCGCTCACCCGCACCTTCAGCAAGGCGTATGGATTGGCGGGCCTGCGCGTTGGATATCTCATCGGCGCGCCGGGGCTGGTCGCGGTGATGGAACGCCTGCGCGAAAGCTTCAACGTCAACGGCCCGGCACTTGCCGCGTGCGAAGCGGCGCTGGGCGATACCGCGCACCTGGAATGGGCGCGCGAACGCAACGCCGAACAGCGCGTCGCGCTCGGCGAAGCATTCGAACGTCGCGGCCTGCACGCGATGCCGTCGCAGACGAATTTCGTGCTGGTGCGCTTCGGACCGGAGACGGTGCGAATCGAGGCCGAACTGACGAAGCGCGGCGTCGTGCTGCGTCCGATGGGCGGTTACGGATTGCCGGAGTACCTGCGCGTCACGGTCGGGACGGTCGATGAGAACCGCCGGTTGCTCGCGGCGGTCGACGAAGTGCTGGCGCAGGTGCGCGCATGAGCGGCCCAAACAACAGCACGAAGCAGTACTGGATCGCCCGCGCCGGGCAGCCGCTGCGCGGAAACGTCCGCGTGCCCGGCGACAAATCGGTCTCGCATCGCGCTGTCATGCTCGGCGCGCTCGCCGAAGGCGTCACGCATGTGCGCGGCTTCCTCGAAGGCGAGGACACACGCGCGACGGCCCGCGTGTTCGAACAGCTCGGCGTGCGTATCGAAACGCCGAGTGCGAGCGAGCGCATCGTGCACGGCGTCGGCCTGCACGGACTGCGCGCGGGCAACGCGCCGCTGGATTGCGGCAACGCCGGCACCGGCATGCGCCTGCTCGCCGGCGCGCTGGCGGGGCAGGCATTCGACAGCACGCTGATCGGCGATGCTTCCTTGTCGAAGCGCCCGATGCGGCGCGTGATCGATCCGCTGGCACGCATGGGTGCGCGCATCGAGGCGGAAGAGGGCGGATTGCCACCGCTGCGCATCCACGGTGCGCAGGCGCTCACGGGCATCGATTACACGCTCCCGGTCGCGAGCGCGCAGGTGAAATCCGCGCTGCTGCTCGCCGGGCTCTATGCCAAGGGCGAAACCGTCGTGCGCGAACCGCATCCCACGCGCGATTACACCGAGCGCATGCTCGCCGCGTTCGGCTGGCCGATCGAATTCTCGCCGGGCTACGCGAAACTCAGTGGCGGCGGTCGCCTGCGCGCGACCGACGTCAATGTGCCGGCGGATTTTTCTTCCGCAGCCTTTTTCCTGGTCGCCGCCAGCATTGTCCCCGGTTCGGAACTGCGGCTCGAAGCGGTCGGCATGAACCCGCGCCGAACGGGCCTGCTTACCGCTTTGCGTCGCATGGGCGCGGACATCCGCGAGGAAAACGCGACGGAGCAGGGCGGCGAACCGGTTGCGGACCTGATCGTTCGACATGCGCCGCTGCACGGCATCGAGGTGGACGGCGAACTGGCGCCGGACATGATCGACGAGTTCCCCGCGTTGTTCGTCGCTGCCGCCTGCGCGCAGGGCACGACCACCATCCGCGACGCCGCCGAACTGCGGGTCAAGGAGTCCGACCGCATCGCCACCATGGCGCAGGGGCTGCGGGCGCTGGGCATCGAAGTGGATGAACATCCCGACGGCGCGACGATCGTTCCCGGCCAGCTGGGCGCGGGCACGGTCGACAGCCATGGCGACCACCGTATCGCGATGAGCTTCGCCGTCGCCGCGCAGCGGGCGGCGGGCGAGGTGCGCATCGAGGACGTCGCCAACGTCGCGACCTCGTTCCCGGGCTTCGATACGCTGGCTCGTGATAGCGGTATCTGGCTGGCCGGGGGCGCGTGACTTAGACTCACGCCTCCCCCGTCCAGCGCCTTCCCCAAACCGACGTGCATCGTTCCGCCACCGACCCCGACGTACGCGATTCCCTCGGCGGTCGAGCCCCGGTCCTCGCAACTCCGGACGCGCTGGGCGTGTCGCGCGTGCTGGCGTGGATTGCCTTGGCCGGCATCGGGTTCCAGGCCTTCTTCGCCATCAACGACCTGGGCCGGCATGTTCCTAACATGCATCCGGAATACGGCACGTTCGTCGCGATGCTCGCCCTGCTGTTCGCGGGCGCCCGCCCGTGGCGCGAGCTGGCGGCGCATCCGGCGGTGCGGCTGCTCGGCGTGCTGGCGGTGTTCCTGATCGCGCATGCGGCCTACACCGCAACCCTGGTGCCGGACATGCGCTGGTCGAACCAGCTGACGGTGGTGGCGAAGCTGCTGCGCCTGGGGTTCCAGACCTGCGTCATCGGCTGGTGGATGTCGGTGAATCCGCAGGCGATCCCGAAGCTGCTGGGCGTGCTGATCCTCGGTCTGCTCGCCGCCGTGCTGTACCACATGCCCTGGGCGGACATGCCCGCGATCTGGTCGGGCGAAATGCGCCCACGGTTCGGTATCTCGCAGAACCTCAGCGGCATGGTCGCCGCCGTCGGTGGCTGGCTCACGCTGTGCCTGCTGATCGGCATCTGGCGCGACTACCCGCGCGGTGCGCGTCGCACGTGGCTGCTCGCGGTGGCGTTGCTGGCCTTCGCCGGCTGCTTCTGCGTGCTGCTGTTCTCGCAGTCGCGCGGTGCTTGGTTGTCGTTCATGGTTTCGGTGCCGCTGGCGATCGTCGGGTATGCGTTCACCCGTGGTCCGCGCCGCCGCCCGCTGCCGTGGCAGCCGATCGTGATGGCGGCGCTGGTCTGCCTCGTGCTGGTGCTCGCCGCGCATCGCATCTTCGCGTTGCGTTTCGATGGCGCGAACCAGCTGATGCCGGCATGGGTCGAGGCGCTGGTCGACAGGAAACACGCGGACCATGCGAGCGCTCCCGCATCGAGCGTCGTGCCGGAAGGCGCGCCGATCGCCGCACCGGCGATCGCACCGACGCCACCGCCGCCGGCGGCGCAGCCCGCTGCACCCGCTCCTGTGGATGCTCCGGCCGACACGGCGATCGCGCCGACGCCGGAACCGTCCACCGGCCGTGCACCCCTGCCGTCCGACATCGACGGCCTGGACACCGCGATCCCCGGCAACAAGGCCGTGGGCATCCGCATGCTGCTCTACCGGATGGGCGTGGAGCGTTTCCTCGAACGGCCGTGGCTTGGCTGGGGCCTGGACACGATTCCGGTCCTGATCGAACGCGCGCGCCTGCCCACCGGCGGCGAGCAGTTCGTCCACCTGCACAACGCCTACCTCGATGCGCTGGTTGGCCTGGGCGTCATCGGTGCCGCCCTGCTGTTCGGCGTGTTCGCGCTGCTCATGCGCGAACTCTGGCTGGCGTGGCGCACGGGCATCGTATCCACCGCCAGTTTCTGGGGGCTGGCCGGTTGCGTCGGCATCGTGCTGATCGCCAACAACTTCGATTCGCTGCTGTGGCGATTCGAATACGCCCGCGCGCCGCTCGGCCTGCTGTTCGGCTGCTGCATGGCCTACGGCCTGATCCGCGAGCGCCGCGCGCGCGGGGGATAGCGCGAGGGATCGACCGGCAGTGCTGGATCAGCGCTGCGCCTTGAACTCGATCGGCACCATCACCGTACCCGTCGTCGGCTGGCCGCCCTGTGTCGCCGGACGGAAGCGCCAGCGCTTCACGGCGTCCACTGCCGCGCGATCCAGATATCGCGAACCGCTGCCGTTGGCGACCTCGACGTCGCTGGGGACACCGTCTGGCCCGATCTGCGCCCGCACCATCACCGTGCCGCTTTCGCCGCGACGCAGCGATTGCGTGGGATAGCGCGGCGCGGGCGTCTGGCCGGCCAGAGGTTCGGGTCGCGAAGCGGGCCCGGAAGGTACGGCAGCCGCGGGAGCCGGCAGCGACGGCGGTGGCGTCGCAGGGCGGGTTTCGACCAGCCGCGGGCGTTCTTCCTCCTCGCCCGGCGACTGCCCGGCGGGTGCGCCCATGCCGCTGGCGTTGTCGCGCTGCGCCGGCAACGGGGCGGGCAGGGGCGCGTATTGCGGGGCATCACTGGTCGGTGCGGTGCCGGCACGGAACAGCGTGTCGTCCTTGCGCCCGACCGACAGCACCAGTGCGAACAGCACCAGCCCGACGACAAAGGCGAGCAGGACCCACAGGAACGAGCGCCCCGCGGGCAGCCAGCGGGTCAGGTCGAAGGGGGGACGATGCGGCGCGGAGGCGGGTGTCGACATGCGTGAACCGGTGGGAAACCTACCCCGATTCTGCCCACGCCGGCCCTTCGGGAAGTGAACGTTTCGGCAATCCGTCGCCCTGAACCGCGGTTACACGCGATAATCGCGACTTCGATCACTCGTTCGTGCCACGCCCCCATGCTCGATCCCAACCTGCTGCGCCACAACCCCGCCGAACTCGCCGCGCGCCTGCGCGAAAGCCGGGGCTACGAACTCGACGCAAGTGCGCTGGAAGCGCTGGAGTCCGAGCGCAAGCAGATCCAGGTGCGCACGCAGGAACTGCAGAACCTGCGCAACACGCGCTCCAAGGCGATCGGCCAGGCCAAGGCCAAGGGCGAGGACGTGGGCGCGCTGATGGCCGAAGTCGCCGGTTTCGGCGACGAGCTCAAGGCCAGCGAAGTGCGGCTGGAGACGATCCGCGGCGAGATCGAAGCCATCGCGCTGACGATGCCGAACCTGCCGCACGAATCGGTGCCGCAGGGCAATGACGAGAACGACAACGTCGAGCAGCACCGCTGGGGCACGCCGCGCACGTTCGAGTTCCCGGTGAAGGACCACGTCGAACTCGGCGCGCGCAACGGCTGGCTCGACGGCGACACCGCGGCCAAGCTCAGCGGCGCGCGTTTCACCGTGCTGCGCGGGCCGCTGGCGCGCCTGCATCGTGCGCTCGCGCAGTTCATGCTCGACCTGCACGCCGGCGAGCACGGCTACCAGGAAACCAACGTCCCGCTGCTCGTCAACGCCGACAGCATGCGCGGCACCGGCCAGCTGCCGAAGTTCGAGGACGACCTGTTCGCCACCGCCATCGGCGACGGCGAAACCGCGCACAAGCGTTACCTGATCCCGACCTCGGAAGTGCCGCTGACCAACATCGTGCGCGATGAGATCGTCGAAGCCGACGCGATGCCGCTGCGCATGACCTCGCATTCGATGTGCTTCCGCGCCGAGGCCGGCAGCCATGGCCGCGACACGCGCGGCATGATCCGCCAGCACCAGTTCGAGAAGGTGGAGCTGGTGACGATCGCGCGTCCGGAAGAAAGCTACGTCGAGCATGAGCGCATGACGCGCTGTGCCGAGGTGGTGCTGGAAAAGCTCGGCCTGCCGTACCGCCGCGTGCTGCTGTGCACGGGCGACATGGGCTTCGCCGCGACCAAGACTTTCGACCTGGAAGTCTGGCTGCCGTCGCAGGACACGTACCGCGAGATCTCGTCGTGCTCGAACTGCGAGAGCTTCCAGGCCCGCCGCATGCAGGCGCGCTGGCGCAATCCCGCCACGGGCAAGCCGGAGCTGGTGCATACGCTCAACGGCTCGGGCACGGCGGTGGGCCGCGCGCTGATCGCGGTGATGGAGAACTACCAGAACGCGGATGGTTCGATCACCGTGCCGGACGTGCTGCGGCCTTATATGGGTGGGATCGAGCGGTTGGCCTGATCGCCTTCCCCTTGACCGGCAAAAGACGAACAAAAAACGGGCCCGCATTGCGGGCCCGTTAGCGTTTGCCGGCTCAAGCGGGGAGGGGTGGGCCGGCTCGCGTCTGCTGGCTGCCTGCTCAGGCCGCCTTCGCAAGAGGCGAACGGATGGACGCGTGCGCGGCGGCCAATGCATCGGCGCGGTGCTGCGGCGAGTACGCCACGCCCTCGGCGCGGACGATCTCCACGTCGGTCACGCCGATGAAACCGAACACCTGGCGCAGGTACGCCTCCTGGAAATCGGCCGGGCTCGTGTCGCCGTACTGGCCGCCACGGCCGCTGACGATCACCACCTTCTTGCCGCCCGCCATGCCTTCCGGGCCGGCTTCGGTATAGCGGAACGTGCGGCCGGCGACCGCAACGCGGTCGATCCATGCCTTCAGCGTCGAAGGGATGCTGAAGTTGTAAAACGGCGCGCCGATCACCACTACATCGGCATCGAGGAACTGCTGCAGCGTCGCCTCGTCCGCTTCGGCCTGGGCCGGATCGGCCTTGGCCAGCGAGCGACCGGTGAGGTGCGGCAGGGGATTGGCGTCGAGATCGCGGTACTCGACGGCGAGGTCGGCCTGGGCGTCCTGCCAGCGCGCCACGACGGCGGCGGTCAGTTCGCGGGTGACCGAATTGGTGCCAAGGGCACTGGTATCCAGGTGCAGGAGCTTCATGATGGGCCTCGATTGGAACGATCGGCGGGGTGCCGGTTCGGAGAACAATCTAGGTCGTTGCGGTAATGGAATAAATCTGGTCAAATGTCACTAACTGTTCTGGGATTGGAATTATGGCCATGCAAGACCTGAACGACCTCTACTACTTCGCCATGGTGGTCGAGCACGGCGGTTTCGCCGCCGCCGAACGCGCGCTCGGCATTCCGAAGTCCCGCCTGAGCCGCCGCATCAGCCAGCTCGAAACCGACCTGGGCGTGCGCCTGCTGCAGCGTTCCACGCGCCGCTTCGCCGTCACCGACGTCGGCAACAGCGTCTACCGGCATGCGCAGTCGATGCTGGCCGAGGCCCAGGCCGCGCACGAAGTCGTCGACCGCCTCAGCGCCGAACCGCGCGGCGTCATCCGCGTCAGCGTGCCGGTGGGGATGGCGCAGCAGCAGATGCCCAAGCTTCTGCCGGAATTCCTCGCGCGCTTCCCGCAGGTGCGGGTGCAGCTGCTGGTGAGCAACCGCCGTGTAGACATCATCAACGAGGGCATAGACGTCGCCCTGCGCGTGCGTTCCAAGCTCGACGACGATGGCAGCCTGGTGATGCGCAGCTTCGGCCAGATCCAGGAATTGCTGGTCGCCAGCCCGGATTACCTCAAGCGCATGGGCCGCCCGAAGAACCCGGACGAGCTGGCCGACCACGTCACCCTCAGCATGAGCGAGGACGACGCGCGCCAGCGCTGGGAACTGCACGGCCCCGACGGCGATGTGCGCCGCGTCGAGCTCAAGCCGCGCGTGATGGGCTTCGATTTCCCCATGCTGATGCAGCTCGCGCAGCAGGGCGTAGGCATCACGCTGCTGCCGGAGACGATCTGCGCCGAAGCCGTGCGCCGTGGCGAACTGGAAGTCGTGCTGCCCGACTGGCGCCTGCCGCAGGGCATCTTCCACGCCGTGTTCGCCTCGCGTCGAGGCCTGCTGCCGGCGGTGCGCGTCTTCATCGACTTCATCGCCGAGAAGGCCCCCGGCCTGGTCGAATCCGCGCGCCTGCAATGCAGCGAGATCAAGGGCAAACCCTGCCCGGAAGACACGGCGAAGCATTCTCCGGCGGCGCTAACCGCACCGGCGCCCCGAATCGTCACCGAGGCATGAGAGAATGCGGCCCGCATCACGCGGGCCGCTTCTTCTGGACGGCCCATCGCCGCGCACCGCGGCGTCGATGCAGGGCGCACCGCCCGCACGGAGAGATGGCCGAGTGGTTTAAGGCAGCGGTCTTGAAAACCGCCGAAGGGTCAAACCTTCCGTGGGTTCGAATCCCACTCTCTCCGCCACTTCCCGCCACCCCGAAGCTGCATTCACGGCGACTTCCAGCCTTTGGTGGCACAACACAGGCGCAGCCGCGCCCCGGGAGCTCCAACGCGATGCCGGATCGACAACGAAGCGCCACCACGCAGCCCAGCGCCCATCTGACCGGGCCGGCGGACTGCGCGCGGTGCGACGCGGTTTGCTGCCGGCTGACGGTGGTGGTTCAACCCGAAGACAACATCCCCTCCCACCTGACGACCCAACTCCCCAACGGTCCGGTGGTCATGGCCAAGGATGAGGACGGCTGGTGCGTCGCAATGGACGGCGCGCGCATGAACTGCGGCATCTACGAAAGCCGGCCCGAGGTGTGCCGCCGCTTCGTCATGGGCGGCCCGTACTGCGAAGCGGTCCGCATGGACTACGCACGCGATCGCGCTCGCGAGATCGAGCTCGTCCTTCAATGATCCCAACCCCCGGAGGCATCACACATGTCCACCTATCGCCCGAGCGGTTCGGACGGATACTCCACCTCGCCGTTCGGCAAGCCCGCCGCCGACAAGGCCCTGACGCATGAGCGGATCGCCGCGGACATGGAAGCCTTCAGCAAGGCGGGCGGGCATGTGGAAGTGCTGGGCGTGACACCATTGCGTCGCAAGGCCGGGAAGGACGCGGCCCCCGTCGCGGCTAACGGAGCATCAGCAGGGAAATCCGCTACGGCGCGCCCCAAGGGCGACTGAGCAGACAGCACGCGACGACGCGCGTCGTCATCGGTCCACTTTCAAGCAATCCCTTCAACACAGCAGAGCGAGAAACCCAATTGGCAAAGCCCAACTACTCTTTCGAAAAGCGTCAGCGCGAGATCGCGAAGAAGAAGCAGCAGGACGAGAAGGCTGCGAAGAAGGCCGCTGCGCGCGAGGCCAACAAGCCCGCCGCCGGTAGCGACGACAACAATAACGATCGCGAACCGCCGTCCGAGCAGCAGTAGGCGCGGCCGATGCCGCCCGGCCCTCGGTTGCAAGCGTCGTAGGATGGGTTTCGCTCGCGAAACCCATCCCCGCCGCGCGTCGGGGGTTGCAGCGACAGGTTCCGCAGTGCCCATCCGACGGCGTCATGTCCGCTCGAAATCCCCCGGCCGCCACGTCCCGTCGAACGCCGCCGCTTCCGGCCCATAGATACGCAGGTAGACGAACCATCCTTTGCCCGGGATCGTCCTGATCCACCGCGAAGCCGCTTCGCCCGTCGGCGCCTCAGGGCCGAAATGCAGCTGCGCATGGTCGCCGCTCGCATCCTTCAACTCGAACAACGAACGCAACGCGGCCTTGGCCTGTTCGGTCTCGATCTGCGAACGCGTATCCATGTCGTACACCGTCACCGACCAGAACAGCCTGCCGGGCACGGGCAGCGGAATGCGCAACGCGTACGCCTTGCCGCCGTCCAGCGGGCTTCCATCCTTGTCGCGCAGCCCAAGCCAGTAGAGCGAACCGGCCTGCGCATCGCGGCGGAACATCGCGGGCGACGCGCCGACGGCCTGGTAGAACCACTTCTCCCGCGCTTCCAGATCGACGTGCGTGGCGGCATTGAAGTCGCCGTCCTCGAAGCGCAGCGCGGCCCACTGCCATTGCCGGTCGTCCCACACGTTGCGATCCGGCCGCCGGTCGGCGAACGACTGCACACGCATCAACGCGTTTCCGGTGATCGCCCCCTGTTCGAGGATCGCGCGCATGCGCTCGTCGGGTGCGAACGGCTTTCCCTTCTCGATGCCCAGCGCCGACAGCAGCCCGTAGTACGCGCGATAGCCTTCGAACACCGGTTCGCTGTCGATGGTCTGATGCAGGATGTTCCAGAATTCGAAGTTGGTTTCCCACGGCACGGGCGTGGTTTCCTGCGTCACGCCGGTGACGTCCTTCCATTGCGGTTCCGTCCATGGCGTCTTCGGATCGAACGGATACACCTTTATCGTCGACAGCCGCTCCTTCGCGCCTTTCACGTCGCCGTTCACCGGTAGCGAACGTGCACCGACAATTTGCAGGTTGCTGCTCGCACGATGCACGTAGTAACCGTCTTTCGGAACCGGGCCGTCGTAGTCCGGTGGTAGCAAGAGGTGCTTGCCGCCTTTGCCGGCGTCGGGCCCGGGCAAGCCCATGTCGGCCACCCAGCGCTGGTTCACGTCCATCGAGCAGACGATGAGCGGACCGGGTTGCAGTTCGACCACGAGCGGACCGACGCCCAGGTCGAGCATCAACGGTCCGTAAGGCGTATCGGAGTTCGCGGTGAACACGTGCTGCGCGGGCGCGCAATCGAGAATGCCGAACACCTTGTTCGCGACGATGCCGATCTGATGGTTGCCACGCACGATCGCAGCGCCGGAGACCGTGGGATAGAAGAAGCGATATGCCTCGATGGCGCGATGCAGGTCGCTTTCGTCGTAAGCGCGTTTGGCCGTTTCCGCGGAAGGGTGCCCCAGCGTGAAGTCGTGATTCGTTGCAACGGCCTTGTCTGCCATGACCTGCTCCGTGTGTCCCGCCGGACGGCGGCGCGAAACGTGATGAACGCGCTGGGGGCGTTAGGTGGCAGTGAAGGGTCGATGTAGCTTCGAGGCACGCCAAACGAGATCGCGCATTCATCCGAAAGTCCGGCGGAAATTGGCCGATATCTCCATCAAGTCAGGAGAGTCGGCCCATGCCCGATACGTTTCCAACCCGACGCCAGCTGGTGCTGGGTGTCATCGCGATCGCCCTGCTGGCGACGCTCGGATCGATCGCCGTCCAGTCGCGCGCGGCGGAGGAATGCCGCTCGGCGGTGTCGCAAGCCAGCACGTCGTACAAGGTGGAGAAGGCGATGCGCAGTGCGACGTGTCTGGAGGCGCGAGGGCACGGCGCCGGGCCTTGACTCGACAGGCATGCGGACGCCAGTGTCTCGTTTCGAATCGGAAGGACCACCGGCGACGTGCGGATGCATGCTGGGTTCCACAGGAACGACTTGCCTTGAATGCCCGGAATTTCCATGTGATCACGGGCGCATCCGGCGGCGGAAAATCGACCCTTGTCGACGCACTTGGCGCACTGGGTTTTTCCGTCGTGCCCGAGGTCGCGCTCTCCATCGTGCAGGAGCAGGAAGAGAGCGGCGGGGATCTCCTTCCATGGACCAACCTTCAGGCCTTCATGGAGGAAGTGTTCGAGCGCAACGTCCGGGCGTACGACGCGGCCCGGGCGCTGCCGCCGCCCGTGTTCTTCGACCGGGCGATCCCGGAGTGCCTGGGGCACATGCGCCTGCTAGGCCTGGACATCAAGCCGGCGCATGAGGCGGCGCTGCAGCAGCGTCGCTATGCGAGCACCGCCCTTGTCGCGCAACCGTGGCCGGAAATCTACGTTCGCGACCGCTGGCGACAGGCGGACTTCGCACGGGCATCGCGATCGTTCGAACCGACCGTGGCGGCATATACGGATGTGGGATACGACACGCGCGTCATCCCCCAGGTATCGCTGGAAGAGCGGGTGGCGTTCGTGCTTCGGCAGATTGAGGCTGGCTGACAGATCGCTCGGCCGCGCCAGCTCCCGGCAGGTTGCGCACGGGAACGGCCATCAGCTCACGCCCGCAAACGCGCTGGTGTAACTTGGATCGGGTCATTCGATCAGGGAAGGGGAAAGCCTTGAAATCGATCTGGAACGATCGTTGGGCCCGCATCGGGGCATTGTTGATCGTGGGTGGAGGCGCCATCGCATTGGCGCTGGAAGCCTCGCCGTTTGCCAGCGCGGTCATCGACATGATCGGCCCCAAGGGGGTTGCGCTGCTCGTGCTCGGCGGATTGGTGGCGGCGGTCATACTGCTGCTTCCGGGATGGTGGCCCCTTTGGCGGGCGCGTCGTGCCGGCCTGCCCAATCCATGGGTGTTCGCGCTCGTGACGTGGGGATTCACCACCGCGAGCCTGCAGGTTGCCATGGTGCTGGTCGTGGTGCCCTTGTCGGTTTTCCAGGTTTTCTTCGCGCCGCAGCTGGAGGAGTACGGTGTGCTGTCGCCACACCTGTCGCCCTATCTGACCTACGTGACCGAGTACTGGTGGGGGGCCTTCCCGTTGTTGCAGGTATTCGCAACGATATGGGCGGCGCGCGCGCTCGCGCGCCCCTGGTCTTCGATCAATCGTGCGATGAGCGGCGGACGCGATTCAACTGTGATCGACGCGGAGCTGCCCGACCGATAACGCGACCAACCTCTCCGCTACGGCTGCGCCGCCGTACCCGCGCGGCGCGTCGTGGCGTGACCGTTCCGAGCGGCGCGCGGCACCAGCATCGGCACCTCGCGGCGATACTGCGCATACTCCGGCAGCGCATCGAGCAGGTCGCGTTCTTCCAGTCGGATGGCGATCAGGATGTAGGCCGTCGTCATCAGCGCGAACACCAGGTGCGTCGCGGTCATCGTCGGCGTCGCCCAGAACGCGAAGAACCAGCCGACATAGAGCGGATGGCGAACGATGCGGTACAGGCCCGGTGTCTTGAAGGGCAGCGGACGGTAGGCGCGACCGCGGAACTGCAACCACACCTGGCGCAATCCGAACAGGTCGAAGTGGTTGATCAGGAACGTGGATACCAGCACCAGTCCCCAGCCGAACGCGAACGCGACGTACAGCAGGGCGCGACCGGCTTCGTTCTCCACCTGCCATACCACGCCGCCCAGCGGACGCCATTGCCAGAACAGCAGGATCAGCGCGAGGCTGGACAGCAACGTGTAGGTGCTGCGTTCGGCGGATACCGGAATCACGCGCGTCCAGATGCGCTTGAACGCGGGTCGCGCCATCACGCTGTGCTGCAGCGCGAACAACGCGAGCAGGGCAAGATTGATCGCCAGTGCGAGCGGCACGCTGGTGTCGCGCGCCGAATCCATCGACTTGGGCACCCACAGGTTGCCGACGAAACCGATCGCGTAAAGGAACGTTGCGAAGAACACGACGTAACAGGCCACGCCGTAGAGCAGGATCAACCATCGCTTCATGACAGCCTCGAAAGCCCGTGGGGGAGGGGCGGGGAAAGTGACGGCAGCATCCGCTGCGGCGTCGCGGGCTCACAGGGGACGGACGTCCCGCCGTCGGCCCTGCGCGCGCGCTACCGGGTGAGCTTTGTCCCGACTAGACTGGCGGCAGGCACGCCGAGGGCGTTCGGCCATGAAGCAGTCGATCCGCTACCTGACCAGCCGCGAGGGCACGCGCATCGCGTGGTCCTCGATGGGCTCGGGCCTTACCGTGGTGAAGGCCGCCAACTGGCTGAGCCATCTCGAGTACGACCTGGAAAGCCCGATCTGGCAGCACTGGACGCGCTTCTTCGGCGCGCACTTCCACTTCATCCGCTACGACGAACGCGGTTGCGGCATGACCGGGGGCGATCCACGCAGCCTGTCGCTCCCGGACTGGCTGGCCGATCTGGAGAACGTGGTCGACGCGGCCGGAATCGACGGCCCGTTCGCCTTGATGGGCGTCTCGCAAGGTGCGGCGGCGTGCATCGCGTACGCGGTCAAGCACCCGCATCGGGTGTCGAAGCTGCTGCTGTATGGCGGTTACGCGCGCGGCGCGTATGAGCGCGAAAACCCCGAAGCGGCGCGCATGTACCACGCCATCGTCGACATCGCGCGCGGCGGATGGAACGACCATAACCCGGTCTTCCGGCAGGTGTTCACCGCACGCTTCATTCCCGACGCCACCGATGCGCAGGTGCAGTGGTTCAACGAACTCGCGCGCACGACGACCACGGCCGAAGCCGCCAGCGCGTTGCTGGAGGCGCGCGCGCACATCAACGTCACCGCACTGCTGTCGCAAGTCGCCGTGCCGACGCTGGTGCTGCATAGCCGGCAGGATGGCGTGGTGCCGCTGGAGGAAGGCCGCCTGCTCGCCGCGAACATTCCCGGCGCACGCTTCGTCGAGCTGGAATCGCGCAACCACGTACTACTGGAGAACGAACCGGCCTGGACGCGATTCCGCGAGGAAACGCTGAACTTCCTCGGCGGTGAATCGTCGGAACGCCTGGCCGCGCTGACCGAACGCGAACGCATGATCGTCCAGCGCCTGGTCGCCGGATGCACGAATGCCGAAATCGCCGCATCGCTGTTCATCAGCGACAAGACCGTGCGCAATGCGTTGACACGCATCTTCGAGAAGCTCGGCGTCCGATCGCGAACGCAGGCAATGGCGTTGTTGCGGGGTGACACGGCGCTTGATCGGTGAGCGACGCGTGCGTACTGTGCGGCTGAGCCGGCAAGGGGCCAGGGAACCGGGCGATGGGAAGAACCTGCGAATCATCCATGCACCGCAAGCGACTGCTCGCAAGCGATGTTGCGGTTTGCTACTACTGCCTTGGCGAGTTCCCGCCCGACACCATCGTTGAGTGGTGCGACGGCGACGATCAGGACCAGACCGCGCTGTGCCCACGTTGTGGCGTTGATGCGGTCGTAGGTTTCGACGGACCGGTGGACGCGGCATGGGTCCGGATGGCCCATGAGCGGGGATTCAAATAGATCCGAATCAACGACTTCGGGGATTGCAATGGAATACGACGACAAGATCAGGGACGACAAGGGGCTGGTCATCTGCCTGCGTGACATGGGAAACGGCACGAGTCGCCTGTTCTTCGACGATGTGGTCGGCGCGGGACGCTCCAATCCGATCACCTGGTCATACGACTGCTTCTACACGTTTTCTCCGGAGTTCGATAACGCCACTCTCGAAGACATGGAGTTGAGTGCGGACGACTTCGAGCGGATCGGCGTCTTCGTGGTTGCAAGGCTGCTGGCGTCCACTCGTCGGGTCCGCTGAATGCCCAGGCAAATCCACTGGCGCGCTGTGCTTTTGATGAGCGCCATCTTCGCGTCCGTCGCCATCGCCGCCGTCGTCGTGCCCATCGTCGCCCAGCTGCGCCTCGAGCGTGAGCAGCGCGCCGCACGCGAGCCGCATCCGATCCTCGTCACCGAAGAAGAACAACTGCAACTCGTCCGGCAAATACTTCTCGAGCGAAGGGCGTTCCATGTTGCTCCGCTCGGCGAAAATGGCAGGCTGATGCCGGTCGCGCCTGGTCCCATGGTCCTGCTGGATACGTCCGTTGTCCTGTGCGATCCGACGTCGCCGGACAGGAAGCCCGATCCGGAATGTCGTGAGCCGCCCTCGTTCTTCTCGTTCGCCGCCATCGATTACGACAATGTCATTCCGCGGAAGCTGCGTATCGAACTGGTGCACGCGAACGAAAAGCGTGACCCGATCCGTGACCCGGGCATCCCGGAAGCGATCCTTCGGCCGCGCGCGCAGATAGAAGCGCTCGTGCGAGTCGATGCATGGGAGTCGTTCTTCCGCGCGTACCCGGAAGCCGACGGCTACATCGAGTTCAGTCGTGCCGTGCGTTCGGAAGACGGTCGGTACGCATTGATCTACGTGCAGCGCTTCTTTCATGGAACATGCTTTTCCGCGGGCGATCTCCACTATTTCGTCCGATCCGGCAACGGCTGGCGGCGCATCGGCGTTGCAGGCATATGGGTTTCGTGACGGAGCGATACCTAGCCGCCAATCACATGCACCACCGGCTTGCCGCCCACCTGTTCGAACCGGATCCGATACAGCAACGTCACCGCCTGCGGAACGCTCTTGCCTCCGTCGCAACTGGCGACGGCGCGTTCCTTGTCCTTCGCGTTCTTGAACACGCAGCGCAATGCGGGGTCGAATTTCCAGCTCTTCGCCGCCGATTCCGATGCGGCCAGGAACTCCGGTTCCGCATCGGTCGCGCAGTACTCAGAAGCCGGCGCCCTGGCGACCACGGTCACCGCGCCCTCCTCGTTGATGCCCACGCGAAGGCAGACCGTGCGCGGTGGCAGCTGCTTTCCGAGCAGGTTCTCCGGGTAGCTCGGATGCGCGTTCTTCATGTCGTCCAGCGGCATCAGGAACGATTCGTTGTCGGCCATCACCAGACGATCGCCCTGGGACGTGTTGCCGGCGGCCGGAGTCGTCGCGGCTGCCACGGCCTGCGCGTGTGCCACCGCGGTGGAGCCGCAGAACACGGCGGCGGCACATCCCAGAATCGTCCACTTGGTCATTGCTGCTCTCCGGCTTGGTAGCGTGGGGCGGGTTGCGCGAACACGATTGGCACCTGTTCGCGAGGGAGCCAATTCGCGGGCCTACTCGTATAGAGCCCAACGCAAGGGTGCCGTTGTTTCCGGCCACCGGATGCGCAGAGCCCGGGTGCGCTTCGCTTACCCGGGCTACGAAGCCGGGTGTCAGCGGTTGAGGCTCAGGCGTGCGCCGTCGGATTCGCGCTTGCCGGACCAGCGGCCGTCGCCCGCGGGCCAGAACCGGCCGACGATGCGGTTGTTGGTGTCGGTCAGCTGCAACTGGTTGCCCGACACCACCCAGCGGTTCACGCCGAAGAAGCCGTCGGGGCATCCGGCCGGTGTGTAGGCGCGAAAGCCGCCGAACCACTCGTCCTTCTGCAACTCGATCGTGCAGTTGTTGCCGCTATCCTGGGCCAGCTTCCAGCGGCCGATGATGGCCTCGTTCGGCGGCGCCTGATCGCGCTCGGGCCCGACGCTGATACCACCCCAGCTGCCGTGGCTGCGATTCTCGCTGTGCGAGCTGCCACTGGTGGATGTCTTGGTTTCCGCGCTGCCGGTGTTGCTCCACTGGTCCGACTTGATATCGGTCGTGGTCGTGGACTGCTCGCTACCGGTCATCGACTGCGCGGTGTTCTGGAACTGGCTGGTGATCTGTTCTTCCGCCGCACGCATGTCCGCGGCAGGGTCGGGTACTGCAGTGGGATCGTCCTGCGCGATGACAGATCCTGCTGCCGCCATCAAAGCGGCAGTCAACACGAGTCGATGGGCGAAGGTTACGGCGACGATACTCATGGGCACTCTCCAGGCAGAGGTGGGTCTTGCGTCGGCGTCGCCGCGAGAGTGCGGCAGGTGGACGCAGCTGGCTGTGAAGTGACGAAAGAGCACGTTAGGCTGGAAGGAGGAACCGGCGCGCGTCGGAACGGACGACAGGGGACATCGTGCGAGATTCAACAAGCGTTGTGCGCATCCTTCTGTTGGTGTTGGCAGCGGGGCTGCTCGTGTGGGCCGGC
>Ga0209050_1000807_pt1 | contig 44122 bp, 44 predicted proteins | sample Araplavi_mTSA_r2_FD_184276 | JGI IMG/M metagenome (GOLD analysis project Ga0209050, IMG submission 184276) | Arabidopsis root microbial communities from North Carolina, USA - plate scrape MF_Cvi_mTSA_r2 (SPAdes) (version 2) | ecosystem: Host-associated > Plants > Roots > Endosphere | place: USA... | reverse complement strand
CGGGCGCCGATATGAAAGAAGGGCGCGCGCGTCGCCGACCGTCATCGCCCCGCCGAAGCGGTTGCGAAGGGTCAGGTGCCAAAGGCGGTCGGGTGCGGCGCAGCCCATTGAGGTTTCGTTTGTCCCTACCGCGCCAGGCGCGGATTGGATGGCGCGTCGTCGCCAGAAGTGGCGTTTGAGCCCGACGCGAGCCCCGCGACACGGCGTTTCGGTAGGCGTCTTGCCCGCCAGATCGGCCGCGTCTCGAACACTATCTAGTCTGCCGTCTCCGCTTCGGAAGAGGTTCAGGACCACTTTCGAGGCTTAGGCCGGCCCGCGTGGAGTCGTGACGATCACGGACTTCGCGCGCGGCGGGACTGTAGCCACATCGGCGAGCAAAAGAAAAGCTTTCGACGGACGATGAGGACTTAACCCTTTCGCTACCGACCGCGGGCGATATTGACGTTCGGTTCACCAGTTCCGGCTACGCGGGCGGGGATGCGTAAAGTTCTTATCAGTTTGGCTCGCATGGGCTGGGTGCGCGCGGCGTTGATCGTCGGCGGCCTGACCGTGGCTGGCGTCACGGTGGCGACGGCCCAGGGGCCGGCCGCGCCGGCGGGGGTGCAGAAGGTCCGCTTCGGCGGCGATCGCACCGAAACGCGCGTGGTCATCGACCTGGACCGCGCCGCGGCCGGCAAGCTGATTTCCGACGGCATGAGCGACCAGCGTCTGGTCATGGCTCTGCCCAATGTCATCGTTTCGGGCGACCTGCAGGGCTCGGGCCAGGGCCTGGTCAAGCGCTGGGTCATCGACGAGGCCGCCGGCGGCGCCCGTCTGCGCCTGGACCTGGCCGGCAAGGCCGAGGTCCGCCGCCGCTTCCTGCTGCCGCCGGGCGACGGCGCCACCGCCTATCGCTATGTCATCGACCTGAAGGCCGTCGACGGCCCCTCGAATGGAATGGGCGTCACGCCACAGGTTCCGCGCCTGAGCCTGGCCAGCCTGCCGGTCAAGGCCGCGCCGCTGCGCCTGAAGAAGGTCATCGTCATCGACGCCGGTCACGGCGGCAAGGATCCCGGCTCGCTGGGCGCCAATGTCTACGAAAAGGACGTCACCCTGGCCGCCGCCAAGGCGCTGAAGGAGCGTCTGGAACGGACCGGCCGCTTCCAGGTGGTGCTGACCCGCGAGACCGACACCTTCATCCCGCTGGAAGGCCGGGTGCAGATCGCCCGCCGCGCCGACGCCGATCTCTTTATCTCCCTGCACGCCGACTCGGGGCCGGACGTCAGCACCCGCGGCGCGTCGGTCTATACCGTCTCGGACAAGGGCGCCGAGCGCGTCGGCCTGGTCCTGGACAAGGACGACTGGCTGATGAAGGCCAACATGCCGGGGCGTGACCGCGCCGTCAGCCAGATCCTGCTGGACCTGTCGCAGCGCGCCACCAAGAACCGCTCGGCCGCCTTCGCCCAGCTCTTGCTGACCAATGTCGGCGAGGAGACGCCGCTGCTGCGCCGCAGCCATCGCGACGCCGGCTTCATCGTGCTGCTGGCGCCGGACGTGCCGGCCGTGCTGCTGGAGATGGGCTTCATCACCAATCCGGACGACGAGGCGTTCCTGACCACCAAGTCCAGCCGCGCCCGCCTGGTCGGCGCCGTGGCCGACTCGATCGAGGCCTATTTCTCGGCGGGCGCCCGGAAGTCCTGATCTTGCGAGCGCGATGACCGAAAAGGGGAAGCCGGTTTCGGCGACCATCGCGCGGCCAAGCATAGAGTAGAGGGGACCCGCTTCCCCTTTTCCGCATCCCGCTCTAATCACAGGGTGATCGCGCGTGCTTCGCTGACGAAGCCGCGACCGCAAAACCGCTTACGGTTCGGCGGCAAGCGATCTAGTGAAGGGTGTGCGGCAGGCGAGGGGGCCTGCCCGACGGAGGTCGCGTGGATCTGAAACCCACCGAACGATGGATGGCCATCGCGGGCGTGACGGTGCTCTCGGCCATCGCGGTCGCGGGCTTTGCGATCGCGATCTACGCCGCCTGGCTGTTCCACGACATGCCCGACGCCGGCGAGCTGCAGGATTATCGTCCGCCGACGGCGACGCGCGTCTATGCCTGGGACGGCACCCTGATCGGCGAGTACTCCAAGGAACGCCGGATCTTCATCCCCTACGATCAGATTCCGCCGCAGCTGGCCCAGGCCTTCCTGGCGGCCGAGGACCGCAACTTCTTCCAGCATGGCGGCGTCGACGTCGGCGGACTGTCGCGCGCGATGCTCAAGAACGTCGGCAACGCCATGCGCGGCCGGCGCCTGGAAGGCGGCTCGACCATCACCCAGCAGGTGGCCAAGAACGTCCTGCTGACCAGCGACGCCACGGTCGGCCGCAAGTTCAAGGAAGCGATCCTGGCGCACCGCCTGGAGCAGTCGCTGACCAAGCAGCAGATCCTCGAGCTGTATCTGAACGAGATCTGGCTGGGCTATCGCTCGTTCGGCGTCGGCGCGGCCGCCTACAACTATTTCGGCAAGTCGCTGCCGGACCTGACCCTGGCCCAGTGCGCCTACCTTGCCTCGCTGCCCAAGGGGCCGGACAACTACCACCCGATCCGCAACAAGGCCAAGGCGATGGCCCGCCGCAACTGGGTGCTGGGACAGATGGCCGAGCAGGGCTGGGTGTCGAAGGAAGACGCCAAGAAGGCCATGGCCGAGGACCTGGTCGTCCAGGCCGCCCCCAAGCGCGCCGCCTATCGCGACGCCGACTACTTCGTGGAAGAAGTGCGCCAGCGCGGCATGGCCACGCTGGGCCCCCGCCTCAACGAGGGCGGCTACTACATGCGCACCACCCTGGATCCGCAGCTGCAGACCGCCGCCCGGGTCGCGCTGATGGACGGCCTGGAGAAGTACGACCGCCGCCACGGCTGGCGCGGGGCCTGGGGCCATGTCGAATCCACCGACCTAGCCTGGGAGAAGACCGCCCTGGCCAAGCAGATCCCGTCGGAACGCAACACCTGGCGTCCGGCGCTGGTCACCTCGAACGACGGCCGGGTGCGGCTGGTCAGGAACGAGGGCGAGGGGCAGATCGTCGGCGAGGACGTCACCTGGGCCAAGAACGGCAAGGGTCTGAAGGCCGGCGACCTGGTGTTCGTCGAGAAGGCCGCCGCCGGCGGCTACCGCCTGCGCCAGGTTCCCAACGTCAACGGCGCCCTGGTGGCCATGGAGCCTTACACGGGCCGGGTCGTGGCCCTGGTCGGCGGCTATTCCTATTCTCTGTCCAACTTCAACCGCGCCACCCAGGCGATGCGCCAGCCGGGCTCGTCGTTCAAGCCGTTCGTCTACGCCGCGGCCCTGGAGAATGGCTACACGCCCGCCAGCGTGGTGGTCGACAGCGCCATCACCTTCAAGGGCGCCAACGGCCAGGACTGGAGCCCCGAGAACTACCACAAGGAGTTCTATGGCGCTCAGCCGCTGCGCCGAGGCCTGGAGCAGTCGATCAACGCCATGACCGTTCGCCTGGCCCAGGGCGTCGGCATGAAGAAGATCGTCGACTTCGCCAAGCGCACCGGCGTCGTCCGCGACATGGACCCCGTGCTGGCCATGGCCCTGGGCGCGGGCGAGACCACGCCGTTCAAGCTGACCGCCGCCTACGCCCCGTTCGTCAACGGCGGCCGTCGCGTCGATCCGCACCTGATCGAGCTGGTCCAGGACCGCGAGGGCAAGGTCATCTTCCGCGCCGACAAGCGCGACTGCGAGCGCTGCGACGCCGGCTTCAACGGCGACGAGAGTCCGCGCTTCGCCGCGCCAGGCGAGCAGGTCATGGACCCCGTCACGGCCTACCAGATCACCTCGATGCTGCAGGGCGTGGTCCAGCGCGGCACCGCCGCCGCCGTCAGCGCCTTGGGGCGCCCGCTGGCCGGCAAGACCGGCACCACCAACGAGTACCGCAGCGCCTGGTTCGTCGGCTTCTCGCCGAACCTGGTGGTCGGGGTGTTCGTCGGCTTCGACGACAACCGCTCGTTGGGCGAAGGCGAAACCGGCGCCACCGACGCCGTGCCGGTGTTCATGGACTTCATGAAGGTGGCCCTGGACGGCCAGCCGGTCGTCGACTTCAAGCCGCCGAAGCAGGCCAAGTTCGCCATGGTGCGCGGCATCCGCGAAGCCTTCCGTCCGGGCACCGAGCCTCGGGTCGAGGTCGCGCCGACCGGGCCGATCCCGTACAACCAATTGTCGCCGGAGCTGCCGCCGGTGCCGCAACCCACGCAGCAGCCGGGCAAGCCGCCGCCGCAGAAGGTCGATCCTCTAAGCGGATTGTACTGACCTCATTGCGCGGGAGAGCGACGCGCGCTAGAGCCTGCCCGGTTCAGATCTTTGATCTGAACCGGATCAGCGGGCTCTAGATTCAAAAGTTAGAGCGCGCCCGGGCGGGTTAACCGCGCACACTTAACCCTGGCGCGCTCTCTCTCTCCCGCGCCCTTCAACACCTGTCACGGAGTTACGTGATGCGACCGGATGTCGAGGCCGCCGCGGCCGACATCGAGCAGTCCGTGGGACTGCTCAGGAGGCGTCTTTGACTGGGATGTCGCCCTTAGAAAGCTCGATGAGCTGAACGCCCGGGTCGAGGACCCGACCCTGTGGGACCGTCCGTCGGAAGCCCAGGCCGTCTCGCGCGAACGCGCCGCCCTGGCCGCCAAGGTCGAGGCTGTGCAGTCGATCGAACGCGACGTCAGGGATGCGCTCGAATACGCCGAGCTGGCCGACATGGAGTCCGACGAGGAGTCCCTGAACGACGCTCGCGCTCAGCTAAAAGCCATCAAGGAACGCGCGGCCCGCGCCGAACTCGAGGCCCTGCTGTCCGGCGAGGCCGACGGCAACGACTGCTATATCGAAATCAACTCCGGCGCCGGCGGCACCGAGTCCTGCGACTGGGCCGGCATCCTGCTGCGCATGTACACCCGCTGGGCCAACGCCCATGGCATGCAGACCGAGCTGATCGAAGAAACCGACGGCGACCAGGCCGGCATCAAGTCCGCGACGCTCCTCGTGAAGGGGACGAACGCCTACGGCTGGCTGAAGACCGAAGCCGGGGTGCACCGCCTGGTGCGCATCAGCCCCTATGACAGCAGCGCTCGCCGCCACACCTCGTTCGCCTCGGCCTGGGTTTATCCCGTGGTCGACGACAATATCGAGATCGAGATCAATCCGTCCGACGTGCGGACCGACACCTACCGCGCTTCGGGCGCCGGCGGTCAGCACATCAACAAGACGGACTCGGCCGTGCGTCTGACCCACATCCCGACCGGGATCGCGGTGGCCTGCCAGGCCGGCCGCTCGCAGCACCAGAACCGCGAGGAAGCCTGGAAGATGCTGCGCGCGCGCCTGTACGAGGCCGAGTTGCAGAAGCGGGAAGCCGCTCAGCAGGCGCTGGAAGACACCAAGACCGACATCGGCTGGGGTCACCAGATCCGCAGCTACGTCCTGCAGCCCTACCAGATGGTCAAGGACCTGCGGACCAACGTCGAGACCTCGGACACGCAAGGCGTGCTGGACGGTGACCTCGACGCCTTCATGGGCGCTTCGCTGGCCCAGCGCGTGGGTCACACCCGCGACGGCGGCGAAGCCTGAGCTACTTAGTCCCGCTGGCGCTTCCACGGCGTCAGCGGGACATAGGTCGCCGCTTCGGTCGGCCCCTGGCGGCTGACCTCGACCAATCCCCGTATTTTCAGGTTTTCGACGGCGTTCTGCACGGTGCGCCGCGACTGGCCCGTGCGTTCGGCCAGCTCGGCGTGGCTGAAACTGGCCCGGCCGTCGGCGTGTGCGGCGGTAATCGCCAGATAGACCAGGAAGGACGACGGCCTGTGGTCATGACCCACCAAGTCAGCCATCAAGGTGTCGAGCACGTAGCGGTCGATAGCATAGGCTTGCGTCGTCATTGCTATAGCATTGCCTGCACGGCTTCACCCGCGCAAGGCCGGCGCGTTACGCCCTGAACCCAAGAGGCCAGAGCCCAACAGGGGAAGGGGAAGCGCCATGAGCGTGATCAGCAAGGTGAAGTTCGTCAGCATCCCGGTCACCGCCCAGGACCGCGCCCTGGCGTTCTGGACCGAGAAGGTGGGCCTGCGCGTGGCCACCGACCAGCCGATGGGCGCCCAGCGCTGGATCGAGCTCAGCATACCTGGCGCGGAGACGGGCCTGGTCCTCTTCACGCCCGACGGCCACGAGGATCGCATCGGCAGCTTCTTCAACGGCTCCCTGGCCTGCGACGACGTCGAGCACGCCTATCGCAAGCTCTCCGAGAAGGGCGTCGAATTCGAAGGACCGCCCGAGAAGCAGCCTTGGGGAACCTTCGCCAAGTTCAAGGATCCGGACGGCAACATCTTCGTGCTGTCGAGCCGATAGCAAAAAGGCCCCGGAGCGATCCGGGGCCTTCGTGTTTCTGGAGGTCTCTGAGCCTCAGCCTGCCGCCGGCTTGGCGATGGCCAGCGGAGCGGCTTCGGCGTGCGGAGCCGGTTGCGGCACCGGGGCGGGGCGCTGGAATTTCAGGCTGCGGCCCTGGAAGAAGGCGCCGGTTTCCATGGCCAGCTGCTCGTGGGTGATGTCGCCATCGATATATGAGGTGCCGTAGAGGCGAACCTGTTTGGAGGTGATGGCGCCGACCACGCGGCCCCGCACCTCAACGATCTCGGCATAGACGCTGCCCTCGATGTGGCCGGTCTCGCCGACGGTCAGGCGGCCGACACGGACGTCACCCTTGACCACGCCGTCGATCTGCAGCTCGCCCTCGCCGGTAACGCTGCCTTCGATGGTCAGGTCGGCCGACAGCAGGGAGGCCACCTTGGGCGGGGCGCGGCGGGCCGGGTCGACAGGCGCGACCGCGGTCGGGGCGGGCAGGGGCTCGATACGCGCCGGGGCCTTGCCGCCCGACTTAGCTTGCTTGCTGAACATACTCACCAGCCTTCAAGAAGCGATTGGGGTTCTGGGCCTTACCGTTGACCCAGACTTCGTAGTGCAGGTGCGGGCCGGTCGACCGGCCGGTCGAGCCCATGGCCGCGATGCGCGTGCCGATGGTGACGCGCTGACCGACGTGGACGCCGATGGTCGCCAGGTGGGCGTAGCGGGTCTTGAAGCCGCCGCCATGGTCGATCTCGACCGTGTTGCCATAGCCCGAGCGCACGCCCGTGAACGAGATGACGCCCGGCGCGGTGGCCATGATCGGGGTGTAGAAGGCGCCCGGGAAGTCCAGGCCCGAATGGAAGGCCGGCCGGCGCGTGAACGGGTCGAAGCGGACGCCGTAGCTGGACGACAGGGCCGGATTGCTGGTCGGGCGGTAGAAGGGCAGCTTCTTGGCCGCCGCGCCCAGGCTGCGCATGTCCGACATGTCGTTGGCAGCGTGCTGGATGCGGCTGGCGAACTCCTCGTCGACGTCGAGGACGGCGGCGAGGGCGCGGGGATCCTTGGCCTCGATCAGCGGGCCGCCCAACGACACGCCGCGGCCGGTGAAGTTGCCTGCGTCCAGACCCGCCATCCGCATGGCCAGGCGCAAGCGCTCGGCGCGGCTCTTGGCGAAGCTTTCGGCGGCGTCGATCAGGCGCTCCTGGTCCATCCGGGTGGCCTGGATGCGCTGGACCGGGCTGGCGGCCAGCAGGCGCGGCTTGGCCACGGTCAGGGCCTCGGCGGCGCCGGGCACGCCCTTGAAGTCGGAAACCAGGAGGGCCAGGGCGGCGTGGCGCTTCTCGACCGAGGTCGCCAGGTCGTCCAGCGAACCGTTGGTCGCCGACAACTGGGCCACGGCGCTATTCAGGCGGGCCTGCCGGTCGGCGTTGAGGCGCTCGTAATAGGCCTTCTGCTTGATGACCTGCTGGTCGGTGGAGCTGACGGCCAAGGCGTTGACGGCCATGGCCGCGGTGCAGACGCCCATCCACAGCGCCGTCGCGGCGACCGCGGTCGCCCCCAGAAGCTGCTTGTTGGTGGAGAAGACATAGCCGCGCATCTCGCCGCCGGAGCGGATGTAGATGTGCCGTTCAGGGAACAACGCTTCGAGAGATTGTCGCAGTCGCTTGAAGCGCTTGATCGCCATCGCCCGAGAACCCCCGTTTCAGGTCCGGCGATATGCAACGATAAAATGGGAACGTGCAAGACTCTTCGCGCCCGAAGAGAGCGCGAGTCGCAAAAAGTAACATTGCGCCCCGATCCTTAACGTTTCCTAAGCGCCGAAGTCACGCGTTAAGGCTGCGCTTGCGCCGAAAGGTCACAGGTAGAGGCGTGGTTACAACACCTGTGCGACGAACCCGTTCCCGTCGGAGACGAAAAGAAGGACGAATACTTGGGACGGCTACTTGATCGCCTTGGCGGCGTTCATCACGGCCTTGATGTGGCCAGGGACCTTCACCTTGCGCCAGACCTCGCGGACGATGCCCTCGCGGTCGATCAGGAAGGTCGAGCGGTCTATGCCCATGTACTTGCGGCCGTACATGCTCTTCTCGACCCAGGCGCCATAGGCCTCGACCACGTCGCCCAGCGGATCGGCGGCCAGCTCGATGGTCAGGTCGTGCTTCTTGCGGAACTTGGCGTGCGAGGCGGCGCTGTCCTTGGACACGCCGACGATCACCGCGCCCAGCTTCTGGAATTCCTCGACTTCCGACGAGAACTGCAGGGCCTCTGACGTGCAGCCGGCGGTGTCGTCCTTGGGATAGAAGTAGAGGACGACGTTCTTGCCCTTCAGACCGGCGAGGCTGACGCGGCCGGTATCGGTCGGCAGGTCGAAATCGGGAGCCTTGTCGCCGGGCTGCAACATCGAACGCTTCTCCACCTTGGGAATCCGTCATCCCGACCCTTGGCTACGCCAGGGCCGGGATGACAATCAACTAGCTAACTAAACGGGCTTCACCAACACGATCTTCTTCTTGCCGGCCGCCAGCTTGACGACACCTTCGACGAGGTCGGCAGAGGTGATGACGCGGTTGGCGTCGGCCTCGGCCTTGTCGTTGACCTTCAGGCCGCCGCCCTGGGCCAGGCGACGGGCCTCGCCGCGCGAACCGGCCAGGCCCGCGTCGGCGAACAGGGCCGCCAGCACGACGCCGGCCTCCAACTCGGCCGCCGCAACCTCGAAGGTCGGCAGGTCGGCCGAGAGGGCGCCTTGCTCGAAGGCCTTCTCGGCGGCGTCGCGGGCCTTGCGGGCTTCCTCCTCGCCGTGGGCCATGCGGGTGGCCTCGTCGGCCAGCACCTTCTTGGCCTCGTTGATCTGGGCGCCTTCCAGGGCTTCCAGCTCGGCGATGCGCTCCAGCGGCAGGTCGGTGAACAGCTTCAGGAACCGACCGACGTCGGCGTCCTCGGCGTTGCGCCAGAACTGCCAGTAGTCGTAGGGGCTGAGCTGTTCGGCGTTCAGCCACACCGCGCCCGACATGGTCTTGCCCATCTTGGCGCCAGAGGCGGTCGACAGCAGCGGCGTTGTCAGGCCGAAGGCGGCCTTCTGGTCGACGCGGCGGGTCAGCTCCACCCCATTCAGGATGTTGCCCCACTGGTCCGAGCCGCCCATCTGCAGCACGCAGCCGTACTTGCGGTTCAGCTCCAGGAAGTCGGTGGCCTGCATCAGCATGTAGTTGAACTCGAGGAACGTCATCGGCTGCTCGCGCTCGAGGCGCAGCTTGACCGAGTCGAAGGCCAGCATGCGGTTGACCGTGAAATGCACGCCGTAGTCGCGCAGGAACTGGACGTAGCCGAACTTCGAAAGCCACTCGTCGTTGTCGACCATGATGGCGTCGGTGGGGCCGTCGCCGAAGGTCAGGAACTTGGCGAAGACCTGCTTGATGCCGGCGATATTGGCCTGGATGTCGGCGTCCGACAGCAGCTTGCGGCTCTCGTCCTTGCCGGTCGGGTCGCCGACCTTGGTCGTACCGCCGCCCATCAGGACGATCGGCTTGTGGCCGGCCTGCTGCAGGCGGCGCAGCATCATGATCTGGATCAGGCTGCCGACGTGCAAGCTGGGCGCGGTGGCGTCGAAGCCGATATAGGCCGTGACGATCCCGCCGGCGGCCGCCGCGTCCAGTTCCTCGGGGTGCGTGATCTGATGGATGTAGCCACGCGCCTCCAGGGTTCGCAGGAACTCCGACTTGAAGGACGAGACGGCGGACATGGATCGACTCTCTGATTGAAGTGACGGGCCGTCTAGCACGGCGAGGTCAGGATGTGAGGGTTTCATTTCAAGCTCCGGGCGAGCGGCCGGAGCGCATGATCGAGCTTGGCGACCCCGGCGAGGCGGGGTGGCGACGTGGCTGATCGTCCTCCCGCTATGGCAGCGGGCGGTAATAGGGACGGGCCAGGGCGCGCGTGTCGATCATGGGGCCTAGCTACCGTTCCGCGGGCATGGCAGTCAACGATCCATGCGTATTCTTGGATTCATGACCGGCACCTCGCTCGACGCGGTCGACATGGCGGTGCTGGAGACCGACGGCCACGAGATCCAGGCCTTCGGCCCGGCGGGCGAGCGCAAGCTGCGCGACGAGACCCGTGATTTGCTGCTGGTGGCCACCGAGATCGCCCGGGGCTGGCCGCGCGACAAGCCCGAGCCCGAGATCTTCGCCGAGGCCGCCCAGGCCGTGGCCGACGAGCACTTCCACGCCGCCGAGAGCTTCTTAGGTGAGCATGGCCTGGCCTGGAGCGACTTCGATCTGCTGGGCGTGCATGGCCAGACGGTTCTGCACGAGCGCCCAACCCCGGACCGTATCGGCCGGACCGTGCAGCTGCTGGACGCCGAGCGCCTTGCCAAGGCCAGCGGCCGGCCGGTGGCCTTCGACTTCCGAACCGCCGACGTGGCGGCCGGCGGGCAGGGGGCCCCGCTGGCCCCGATCTACCACGCCGCCCGCGCCCGCGCCTCGGGTCTGCCGGCCCCGGTGGCGGCGCTGAATATCGGCGGGGTGGCCAACATCACCCTCATCAACGATCACGAGGATCTGCTGGCTTTCGACACGGGTCCCGGCAACGGCATGATCGACCTGATGCTGCAGTCGCGGGGCCTGGGCCGCTTCGACGAGAACGGCCGCCTGGCCGCCGCCGGCCGTGTCGACCAGCGCATCCTCGACACGTTCCTGGGCAGCGACTACTTCGCCGGCCCCGCGCCCAAGTCGTTGGACCGCTACGACTTCCCGCTGGACCTCGTGGAGCCGCTGTCGGCCGAGGACGCCGCCGCCACCCTGGTGGCCTTCACGGCCGAGGCGGTGATCAAGGCCTTCGACCACGGCGCGCGGCCCAGCGCCCTGATCGTCTGCGGCGGCGGTCGCCACAATCCGCAGATCATGCGGGTGCTGACCGAGCGCGCGCCCGTGCCGGTCAAGACCGCCGAGGACTATGGCTGGCGCGGCGACGCCATCGAGGCCGAGGCTTTTGCCTACCTTGCCGCGCGCACCGCCAAGGGCTTGCCCATCAGCTTCCCCGGCACCACCGGCGTGAAGGCGCCGATGACCGGCGGGCGGATCGTCCAGCCGTAGTCAGTGCAGCTTCAGCCGCCCCGACACGCGCTGCTGCAGCAGACGGGCCAGCGCCAGGGTCGCCGTGCGTCCGACGCCAAGGATCGCCCGGTGGTGGTCCAGGTGCAGGGACATGTAGGCCCACTTGGCCAGCAGGCCCTCGATGAAGAAGTTCGGGCCGCCCAGCCCGCCCATCAGTGAGCCCACGCCCTTGTTGTCGCCCAGCGACACCAGCGAGCCGAAGTCGCGATAGACGAACGGCCGGTCGATCCGTCCTTGGTGCAGCCGCGCGATCAGGGCGCGCTCCAGATAGCTGGCCTGCTGGTGCGCGGCCTGGGCGCGGGCGGGGACGGTTCTGCCGTCCTTCCAGGGTGCGGCCGCGCAGTCGCCCAGGGCCCAGACCTCGGGCGCCGAGGTCTCCAGCCGGTCGTTGACCACGAACTGGTTGCCGCGATTGGTCTCCAGGCCAAAACCCTGATTGGCTTCGGCGGCCTTGATGCCGGCGGCCCAGACGATCAGGTCGGCCGGGACGTCGCCCTGGCTGGTCTCCAGTCGGTCGGCATGGACGGCCAGCACCTTGGCGTCGGTCTTCACGGCCACGCCCTTGCGCTCCAGGGCCAGCGTGGCCTTGTCGGCGATCTTCTGCGGCAGGCCATTGAGGATCCGCGGCGCGGCCTCGACGACCGTGATGTCCAGACGGAAGCGCTGCTCGTCGCCCAGGCTGTCCAGCAGCTCGCGATGGGCCTCGATCAGCTCGGCCGACAGCTCGACGCCTGTGGCCCCGCCGCCGACGATGGCCACTCGCATGATCCGCTCGGGCGAGAACGAAGCCTTGGTGAAGGCCGCTAGTAGCCGGCCGTGGAAGGCCTCAGCGTCCTCGGTGCGCTCCAAGAGGTGGGCCAGCTCGGCGCCCGGCGTGCCGAAGAGGTTCGAGCCGCTGCCGATCGCCAGTACGCCATAGGTGAAGGTGATGGTCCGTTCGAGGGCCAGAACCTGGCCGTCCTCGCCGACGATCGCCTTCAGAGTCAGGCGCTTGGCGGCCGGATCGAAGGTGGTCAGCTCGCCCAGCAGGAAGTTGAAGCCGTTCGAGCGTCCGAGGATCGAGTACGAGATGCCTTCCTGGTGGACGTCCAGCGTACCGGCCGCGACCTCATGCAGGGTCGGCTTCCAGATGTGAAAGCTGGAGCGGTCGATCAGCAGAACCCGGCGCTTACCGTGCCGGCCGCCCAGGCGTCGTCCCAACCGCGACGCCAGTTCCAGTCCGCCGGCGCCCCCGCCGACGATGACGATGTCGTAGTGCATCACCGCCTCGCTTGATATTCATCAATCGGTGAAAATATAGGCCGCCGACCCATGTTACGCCAGGGCCGCCGCGCCGTATTGCACAACGAAAAAGGCCTCCCCGAAGGGAGGCCTCTCGAAAACTAGATCGGGTTCTCGGCCAGGCGCTTGTCGAGATAGTCGCTGACGCTCTTCTCGACGCTGGGCAGGTGCTCGGCCCAGAAGTGGGTGGCCTTGTCGATGACCTCGTAGTCGATCGTGATGCCCTTCTGGGTGCGCAGCTTGGTGACCACGCGCTCCACCTCGACCGGCGGGGTGATGGTGTCGGCCGAGCCCGTCAGGAACAGACCCGAGGCCGGGCAGGGGGCCAGGAAGCTGAAGTCGTACATGTTGGTCGGCGGCGAGACCGAGATGAAGCCGTCCGTCTCGGGACGGCGCATCAGCAGCTGCATGCCGATATAGGCGCCGAAGTCGAAGCCGGCGACCCAGGTCTGGCTGGCGGCCGGGTTGCTGGTCTGCAGCCAGTCCAGGGCCGTGGCCGCGTCGGCCAGCTCGCCGATGCCGGCGTCGAACTCGCCCTGGCTGCGGCCCACGCCACGGAAATTGAAGCGCAGGGTCGCGAAACCGCGCTTCATGAACAGGTGGTACAGCTGGACCGCCACCGGGTGGTTCATGTGACCGCCGGCCTTGGGGTGCGGGTGCAGGATCAGCGCGATGGGCGCCGTTTCGGTCTTGCCCGGAGAGTAGCGACCTTCGATCCGCCCGGACGCGCCGGTCAAAATCACATCAGGCATGTCGTTCCCTTGAGCTCGCCAGCGGTCCGCCATCCGACGATTTGGGTCGCCGAATACTTGACTACTGCGCTTGGTCTTCCTAGATCGCAACCAGTTCGCGGGCTGGAGGGCCCGCGCGCGAAGTCGCGGCTTGTAGCACACGCAAAAGCCGATGCGCGCGGAATCTGCAAGGGGTAAGGCGATGCGCCTGAGCACCAAAGGGCGATACGCGGTCATGGCGATGACCGATCTGGCCAAGCGCCAGGACGAAAGCGAAGGCCGCGCCGTGGCCCTGGCCGAGATCGCTGCGCGTCAGCAGATCTCGCTCTCCTACCTGGAGCAGCTGTTCGCGCGCTTGCGCCGCAAGGGGCTGGTGATCAGCGCCCGGGGCCCAGGCGGCGGCTATCGCCTGGCCAAGGCCTCCAACGCCACCTTCATTTCCGACATCGTGCTGGCGGTCGACGAGCCGCTGCGCGCCACCCGCTGCGGCCTGTCGAAGAACCAGGCCAAGGGCTGCATGGCCGGCGGCGAGCGCTGCATGACCCACGGCCTGTGGGAAGAAATGGGCCGCCAGATTCATGGCTATCTCGCTTCCGTCTCGGTCGCCGACGTGCTGAAGGGCGAACTTCGTCCCGCTCGTCCATTGGAGATCGCGGCCGAGTGAGCATCCCCCGCACATCGGTCTATCTGGACTACAACGCCACGGCCCCTCTGCGGCCGGAGGCGAAGGAGGCGCTGCTGCGCGCCCTGGAAAGCCCGGCCAATCCCTCGTCGGTCCACGCCGCCGGCCGCGCCGCGCGCGATGTCGTCGAGCGAGCCCGCGCCGAGGTTGGCGCCCTGGTCGGCGTGCCGGCCGGCTCGGTCACCTTTGTAAGTGGCGGCACGGAAGCTAATGCTCTGGCCATCCAGAGCGCCCAGGTCGACCGCATCATCATCAGCGCCATCGAGCACGACGCGGTGACCGAAACGGCCAAGGTCTCGGGGCTACCGGTTGAGATCCTGCCGGTCGACGGCAATGGCGTGGCCGACCTGGCCTGGCTGGCGCAAGCGCTGGAAGCGCCCGGCAAGGCCCTGGTCTGCCTGATGCTGGCCAACAACGAGACGGGCGTCATCCAGCCGGTGGCAGAGGCCTCGAAGCTGGTTCGGGCCCACGATGGCCTGCTGCACGTCGACGCCGTCCAGGCGGCCGGCAAGATCGGCGTCGACTTCTCGGTCCTCGGCGCCGACACCATGGCGCTGTCGGCGCACAAGCTGGGCGGTCCGCAGGGCGTCGGCGCCCTGGTGGCCGGGACCCGCGCGACCGTCACCCGTCGCCAGCACGGCGGCGGCCAGGAGCGCGGCCGCCGCGCTGGCACCGAGAACGTGGCCGGCATCGCCGCGTTTGGAGCAGCCGCCAAAGCGGCCAATGAAAGCCTTGCTTCGCTGGCCGAACAGGCCCATTGGCGCGACGCCTTGGCCCAGCGGGTTAAGGCCGAAGGCGCGGTCGTGCTCGGTGAGGGCGCGGACCGACTGCCGCAAACCCTGTGTTTCGCCGGCGAGGGCTTCGGCTCCGAGGTTCAGGTCATGAACATGGACCTGGCCGGGGTGATGGTCAGCGCCGGCAGCGCCTGCTCGTCGGGCAAGGTCAAGGCCAGCCGCGTGGTGGAAGCCATGGGCCGGACCGATCTGGCTCCGTTCGCCCTGCGTGTCAGCGGCGGTTGGGCCAGCTCGGAACAGGATTGGATCAAGTGCGGCGATGCCTGGCTCGCCGCCTGGAAGCGTATCGGCGCCCGGCGCCGGGAGGTGGCGTAATGGCCGCGGTCAAAGAAACCGTCGAAACCGTCGCCGCGCTCGAGAAATACGAGCACGGCTTTACCACCGAGATCGATCAGGAGTTCGCCCCTAAAGGCCTCTCCGAGGACATCGTGCGCTTCATCTCGGCCAAGAAGGACGAGCCTGAATGGATGCTGGAATGGCGCCTGGAGGCCTATCGCCGCTGGCTTGAGCTGGAAGAGCCCGACTGGGCCAAGGTCAGCTATCCCAAGATCGACTACCAGGACACCTACTACTACGCCGCGCCGAAGACCAAGGAAGGGCCCAAGAGCCTGGACGAGGTCGATCCCGAGCTGCTGGCCACCTACGCCAAGCTGGGCATCCCGCTGAAGGAGCAGGAGGTCCTGGCCGGCGTCGAGGGCGCGCCGCGCTACGCCGTGGACGCGGTGTTCGACAGCGTGTCGGTCGTGACGACCTTCAAAAAGGAGCTGGCCGCCGTTGGCGTCGTCTTCTGCTCGATGAGCGAGGCGATCCGCGAGCATCCGGAACTGGTGCGCCAGTACCTGGGCAGCGTGGTGCCGACCTCGGACAACTACTTCGCCTGCCTCAACAGCGCGGTCTTCTCGGACGGCTCGTTCGTCTACATCCCGCCGGGCGTGCGCTGCCCGATGGAGCTGTCGACCTATTTCCGGATCAACGCCAAGGATTCCGGCCAGTTTGAGCGCACCCTGATCATCGCCGACAAGGGCGCCTACTGCTCGTACCTCGAGGGCTGCACGGCCCCGATGCGCGACGAGAACCAGCTGCACGCCGCCGTTGTCGAGCTCGTCCTGCTGGAAGACGCCGAGATCAAGTACTCGACCGTCCAGAACTGGTACCCGGGCGATCCCGAGACCGGGAAGGGCGGCATCTACAACTTCGTGACCAAGCGCGCCGACTGCCGCGGCGATCGCTCCAAGGTGTCGTGGACCCAGGTCGAGACCGGCTCGGCCATCACCTGGAAGTATCCGTCCTGTGTTTTGCGTGGGGAAGGGTCATCCGGCGAGTTCTACTCGATCGCCGTGACCAACGGTCACCAGCAGGCCGATACCGGCACCAAGATGATCCACCTGGGCGCCAACACCAAGTCGCGGATCGTCGCCAAGGGCATCAGCGCCGGCAAGTCGACCTCTACCTATCGCGGCCTGGTCTCGGCGCACCCCAAGGCCAAGGGCGCGCGCAACTTCACCCAGTGCGACAGCTTGCTCATCGGTAAGACCTGCGCGGCCCACACCGTGCCCTATATCGAGGCCCGCAACGGCCACTCGGTGTTCGAGCACGAGGCCACCACCACGCGCCTGTCGGACGACCAGCTGTTCTATTGCCAGCAGCGCGGCCTTTCCCAGGAAGAGGCCGTGGCCCTGCTGGTCAACGGCTTCGTCAAGGACGTGCTGCAGCAGCTGCCGATGGAGTTCGCCGTCGAGGCCCAGAAGCTGGTCGCCATCAGCCTGGAGGGCAGCGTGGGATGACCACCGTCACCCTCTACCAGCCGGTCGGCCTGGAAGAGCTGCAGGAGATCAAGGCGTCGGGCTGGAAGGCCTTTCCGCCGCACGACATCGAGCAGCCGATCTTCCGTCCCGTCACCAGCGAGGCCTTCGCGGCCCAGTTGGCGCAGACCTGGAACGCCGCGCACACGACCTACCGGCGCGGCTACATGGTCCGGTTCGACGTGCTGAAGAGCTTCCTGGACGGCTACGAGAACAAGGTCTCCGGCACGCCGGGGCACGAGGAATACTGGATCCCGCCAGAGGATCTTTCGCTGTTAAACGCCGCCATCCAAGGCCAGATCGCCGTCGCCGGAACCTTCGCGGGCTCCGACGCGGAATACAGAAGACTCGACGAGACACATGCTTAAGATCCAGAACCTTCACGCCCGCGTCGAAGACAAGCCGATCCTGAAGGGCGTCACGCTGGACGTGCCGGCCGGCGAGGTCCACGCGATCATGGGCCCGAACGGCGCCGGCAAGTCGACCCTGTCCTATGTGCTCTCGGGCCGTGGCGGCTACGAGGTCACGGACGGTTCGGCCAGCCTGAACGGCGACGACCTGCTGGCCCTTGAGCCCAACGAGCGGGCCGCCAAGGGCCTGTTCCTGTCGTTCCAATATCCGCTGGAGATTCCGGGCGTGCCGGCCCTGACCTTCATCCGCACCGCGCTGAACGCCCAGCGTCGCGCGCGCGGCGAGGACGAGATCGCCGCCCCGGCCTTCCTGAAGCTGGCCAAGGAAAAGGCCGCCTCGCTGAAGATCGACTTCGAGATGCTCAAGCGCGGCCTGAACGTCGGCTTCTCGGGCGGTGAGAAGAAGCGGATGGAAATCCTTCAAATGGCGATGCTTTCGCCGAAGTTCCTGATCCTGGACGAGACGGACTCGGGCCTGGACATCGACGCTCTCAAGATCGTCTCGGAAGGCGTCAACGCCCTGCGTTCGCCTGAGCGCGGCATGCTGGTGATCACCCACTACCAGCGCCTGCTGGACTACATCAAACCCGACAAGGTGCACGTGCTGGCCGCCGGCCGTATCGTCGCCTCGGGCGGCCCGGAACTGGCCCTGCAGCTGGAAGCCGAGGGCTACGACAAGTACGTGGCGGCCGCCTGATGAGCCTGGCCTCCGCCCTCAAGACCGGCGATGTCACGCAGCTGCCCTCGCGGCGCGACGAGGACTGGCGCTGGACCGACCTGCGCGGCCTGATCCGCGTGCTGCCGGCCGCCGCGCCGGCGCATGATGGCGACGTGCCGGCCGGTCCGTTCGCCGGGCTGACCCGCGCCGAGACCGTCTTCGTCAACGGCCGCCGCATCGCGCACGCGGAAGCTGCCTCGGGCGTCGTGGCCCTGCGTTTCGTCGCCCTGGCCGACAAGGCTTCGCAGGGCGCCAGCCATTCGCTGGTGGTGAAGCCGGGCGAGAGCCTGGTCCTGCTGGAAAGCCACGAAGGCCGCGCCAACGGTTACGTCTCCGACGTCGCCCTGGACATCGCCGTGGGCGAGGGCGCTTGCCTCGAACGCATCGTGCTGGTCGAGGACGAGGCCGAGGCGGTCAACGTCGTCACCGCCGAGGTCGCCCTGGCCCCCGGCGCCAGGTTCGCCCAGACGGTCCTGACCTCGGGCGCGCGTCGCCAGCGGATCGAGACGCGGGTCAGCCATCCCGGCGCCCATGCCGACGCCCGCCTGGACGGCGCCTATCTGCTGGACGCCCAGCGCCACGCGGACCTGACCACCATCGTCACCCACGCCGGCGTCGACGGCGCCACCAGCCAGCTGACCAAGGGCATGGTCACCGACCAGGCGCGCGGCGTCTTCCAGGGCCGCATCGTCGTGGCCGAAGGCGCGGACCAGACCGACGCGCGGATGGGCCATCACGCCCTGATCCTGTCGGACAAGGCCGAGATCGACGCCAAGCCCGAACTGCTGATCTTCGCCGACGACGTCAGCTGCGCCCACGGCAACACGATCGGCGCCCTGGATGAGGACGCTCTGTTCTACGCCGAGCAGCGCGGCATTCCGGAGGTCGAGGCCAAGGCCATGCTGACCGAAGCCTTCGTCGGAGAAGTGGTCGAGCGCATCGAGCACGAAGCCGCCCGCGAAATCGCCGCTGCCTGGGTCGCCCGCAAGCTTGCTCGTGATTTGAGGAGCGTCGCCTGATGGCCTTTGACGCGCCCTTCGACGTCGCCGCGATCCGCGAGCAGTTCCCGATCCTGCAGCGCACCGTGCACGGCAAGCCGCTGATCTATCTGGACAGCGCCGCCAGCGCCCAGAAGCCGAACGTGGTGCTGGACGCCATGACGGACCTGGCCCGGACCTCGTACGCCAACGTCCATCGCGGCCTGCATACGTTGGCCAACGAAACGACGGAAGCCTATGAAAAGGCCCGCGAAACCGTCGCGCGCTTCATCAATGCCGACACCAGCGAAGTCATCTGGACCAAGAGCGCCACGGAAGCGGTGAACCTGGTCGCGTCCTCGTTCGGCCTGGGCCTGAACGCCGGCGACGAGATCGTGATCTCCGAGATGGAGCACCACGCCAACATCGTGCCGTGGCACTTCCTGCGCGAGCGCAAGGGTGTGGTGCTGAAGTTCATCCCGGTGCTGGATGACGGCCGCTTGGACATGGAGGCCTTCGAGGGCCTGCTTTCGGAAAAGACCAAGATGGTCGCCGTCACCCACATGTCGAACGTGCTGGGCACGGTCAACGACGTGGCCGAGATCGTCCGCCTGGCGCATGCTGCCGGCGCGCCGGTGCTGCTGGACGGCTGCCAGGGCGTGGTTCACTCGAAGGTGGACGTCAAGGCGCTGGACGTCGATTTCTACGTCTTCTCCGGCCACAAGCTTTATGGCCCGACGGGCATCGGCGTGCTCTACGGCAAGGCCGAGCGCCTGGCCGCGCTGCCGCCGTACCAGGGCGGCGGCGAAATGATCGGCTCGGTCTCGATGGACCGGATAACCTATGCCGACCCGCCGCATCGCTTCGAGGCCGGCACCCCCGCGATTCTGGAGGCCGTCGGCCTGGGCGCGGCGATCGAGTGGCTGAACGGCCTGGACCGCGACGCCATCTTCGCCCACGAGCATGCCCTCTATGGGCGCGTCGCCGAGCAGCTGCGCGGCGTCAACGGGATCCGCATCCTGGGCGAGGCGCCCGGCAAGGGCGCGGTGCTGTCGTTCACGGTCGAGGGTGCCCACGCCCACGACATCGCCCAGGTCCTGGACCGTTACGGCGTCGCCGTGCGCGCCGGCACCCACTGCGCCGAGCCGCTGATGCGCCGTTTCGGGGTCACCTCGAGCGCGCGCGCTTCCTTCGCCCTATATAACACCGAGGCCGAGGCCGATGCGTTCGTGGACGCGCTGGCCAAGGCCCGCAGTTTCTTCAGTTGAGCCGACCGATGACCGACGCCGCCGCTTCCTCCGAGCCCGTCACCGCCCTGTCCCAGGACGAGCTGAACCGGCTGACGGACCAGCTGATCGAGAAGCTGAAGACCGTCTACGACCCGGAAATCCCGGTCGACATCTACGAGCTGGGCCTGATCTACAAGGTCGACGTCAGCGACTCCAAGGACGTCGCCATCGACATGACCCTGACCGCCCCGGGCTGCCCGGTGGCCGGCGAGATGCCGGGCTGGGTCCGCGATGCGGTCATGGAGATCCCGGGCCTCAAGTCCTGCAATGTCGAGCTGGTGTTCGAGCCGCCGTGGGACGCCTCGCGGATGAGCGACGAGGCCAAGCTGCAACTGAACATGTTCTGATCGGTTCGAGAGTCATGGAAACCGCGATCACCGCACGTCCCCGCCGCCCGCGCCCCAAGGTCGTCACCCTGACCGACGCCGCGGCCGCGCGCGTGCAGGAGATCATGAGCCGTGCCGACGAGGCCTATGTGGGCCTTCGCGTCGGCGTGAAGAACGGCGGCTGCGCGGGCCAGGAATACATCTTCGAGTACGCCAAGGAGAAGGGCCCGATCGACGAGGTCGTCGAGGACAAGGGCGTCACCATCCTGATCGAGCCGAAGGCCGTGCTGTTCCTGATCGGCACCGAGATCGACTACGAGATCACCAAGCTGTCGTCGAAGTTCGTGTTCCACAATCCGAACGAGACCGACGCCTGCGGCTGCGGTGAGAGCGTGACGATCCAGCCGGCGCCGGAGGCGCCCGAGGAAAGCGAACACTGATGCTGGCCAAGACCCCGTCCTGCGTCGAGTGCGGCCTGCCGTGGGGTTCGCCCCGCTTCAAGCACGAGGACGAGGCGCCGCTGTACTGGTCCGACACCGGCTTGCTGTGCTCCAGCGGCTGCGCCCAGACCCACTTCGCCAAGCGCCGGGCAGAGGGCACGTTCGTGGCGGTCCCGGCGGGGTGCCCGGTCGAGGTCTAGCCTGGGCGCGACCAGGCCCAGAAAGCGGCCAAGGCCAGCAGGGCGTCCGCGCCGGCCAGGGTCGAGGTCGCCGCGACCGTCCGCCAGCTTCCTCTCAGCGCCCCGACGAAGCCGCCGATGGCGGCCGTCACGGTCAGGACCGGCAGGGCCCACAGCGCCATGACGAAGGTCATGATCGCGCCGTTGTCGCTGGAGCCCGACGCATCGCCGGCCGTGATGGCGAAGGCCGCGTAGAGCAGGCTGGGCAGGGTCGCGAAACCCCAGAAGCTGAGCAGGGCGACGGCCAGTAGCCATCGCCGGGCCCAGGGCGCGCCTGCGTTAAGCAACGCCGGCCTCCGCAGCGGGGGCGCTGGGCTTCTTGCCCTTCAGTTCGACGAGCACCGACGGCTTCACCGGCTCGCCGCGCGCCTGGGCGATCAGCTCGTTGGTGCGGCCTTCGATCACCGCTTCCATGCGCTGCATGAAGGCGTCCTTGTCCAGGCCCTGGGGCAGGGGCGGCAGGAACTCGACGGTGGCGATCCCGGCCGTCTTCAGCTTGTCCGTCTGTTTCCAGAAGCAGCCCAGGTTCGTGGCCACCGGCACGACCGGCAGGCCGAAATCCTTGCTCATGTAGTAGACGCCCGTGCGGTAGCGGAACCGCTCGCCCGGCGCGGCCAGGTGGCCCTCGGGATAGATCAGGATCCGCCGGCCCTCGGCCGCGACCTGGGCGGCGCTCTGGGACAGGGCCCTGCGGGCTTCGGGACCGCCGCAGCTGTCGACGACGATGGCCCCGAACTTCTTGAGGATCGCGCCCACCAGCGGGAACTTCTCCAGGTGGTCGCCGGTCACGAAGCTCAAATTGTCGACATTGGCGAACATCACGAAGCCGTCGCCCCAGCTGTGGTGCTTGGCGGCGATGATGAACGGGCCGGCGGGCAGGTTCTCCTGGCCCTTCAGCTGCACCTTCACGTCGGCGAAGAATTCCAGCGCCCACAGCATGCGCTTGCTGTAGAGCCGCAGGGCGAAAGCCACCGGCTTGCGGCCCGGCGCCAGGGCGGCGAAGGCGGCCGAGACGCCGTAGAAGATCGACAGGACCCAGTAGTAGGCGTTGAACAGCGCGCTGCGCATTGTGTTCGGTTCCTAGCGAGCGAAGAGCACGGCCTGGACGGCCGCCGTCATGAGGGGAGCGTGGGCCGACAAGGCGTCGTCGCCCAGGCGGCCATAGGCCTTGTTTTCCGCGGTCTGGGTAATGACGCCGATGGCCATGGCGGCTAGCACGCGCGGGTCGCCCGGCGGCAGCTCGGCATTGATCATCGCCTGCTTGATCACGGTCTCGACCAGGGTCACCGGATCGCGGCCGTCCTCCTGGTAGTAGGGCAGGAAGTGGTGCAGTTGCAGCAGGTGGAACGAGAACAGCAGCCAGTCCTCGTCGGCCACGGCGCAATAGGCCTTCACCAGGGCGGCGGCCTTGGCCTTGACGCCCTGGGCGGCGCTGGCCTCGTCCTCGATAAGCTTGGAGAGCCGGCGGTGGCAGTCCATGAACAGGCCCACCGCCAGCGCGTCCTTGCTCTTCCAATGGCGATAGATCGCCCCTTCGGAGACGCCGGCGCGGGCGGCGATGATCTTGGTGGTGGTCGCGTCCACGCCTTCGACGACGAAGGCCTCGAGGGCGGCGCGTTCGATGCGGGGCTTGGCGCTCATGAGGCGACCATCGCACAGCCGCGCCAGAACGCAAGTGAGTATTCACTTACATTTCTGTGATGGTATTGACCCGGCGCGTCCGGGCGGTGACACACGGCCATGGTCCAGACGGTTCTGATCTATTCGATGGGCGAGGTGATCGGCGATGGCCTGATCAAGCTGCCCTTCATCGCTGGCCTGCGCGCGGCCTTCCCGGACGCCCGCATCAGCTGGTGCGCGGCCAAGGGCGAAACCGTCTACACGACGGCGCTGAAGGGCGTGGTGGCCGGCTATGTCGACGAGGTGATCCTGGAGGGTGCCAACGGCGCGGCGCCCCTGGACAGCCTGCCCTGGAGCAGGCCGTTCGGCGGTCGCAGGTTCGACCTCGTCATCGACACCCAGGAGAACCTGCGCCGCAGCGGCGTGGCCAGGCGCGGCGTGGCCGCTGTGGAAAGGGGAGGACGCTTCGTCTCGGCGGCGCGCCAGGCGCGGAGGAAGGACTGGCCGGTCGCGGTGACCGACCGCCTGGCCCGGCTGCTGGCGCTGGCCACGGACGGGCAGGGCGCGGTGAGACCCCTGGCCCCCGCCAACCCCGACGCCCTGAAGGCCGCCGAGGCGCTGCTGCCGGTCGGCCCGACCTATGTGGGCCTGGCGCCCGGCGCCGGCGGCCAGGACAAGCGCTGGCCGCTGGAGCGCTATTTCGAACTGGCCCGCCGCATCGTCGCCAAGGGCTGGACGCCGGTCTTCTTCTTCGGCCCCGACGAGGCCGAGGACGCCGCCATCGCCGCCCGCGAGATCCCGCAGGCGCTGCAGCCCGAGCGTAACCGCTCCGACGGCTTCACGGGGGTGAAGGGCCCGCTGCTGGTCATCGCCCTGGCCGGACGGCTGGCGGCGGGCGTGGCCAACGACGCCGGTCCTGGCCACATGCTGGCCGCCGGCGGCGCAAGCTTGCTCTCGCTGCAGCAGGACCGCCGCAAGTCGGTGAAGTTCCGCCCCGCCGCCCAGCGGCTTGAGATGCTGGTCGCGGAGGACTACGGAAGCGGCATGAGCGCCCTGCCGGTCGATGCGACCTGGGCGGCGCTCGAACGCCTGGTCACTGGAGTCGCCTGAATGTCCATCCTCGCGCCGATCTCGGCGGGCGAACTGGTCGACAAGATCACCATCCTGCGGGTCAAGGCCCAGCGCATCGGCGACCCGGCCAAGGAGGTCAATGTCCGCAAGGAGCTGGCCCTGCTGGAGGCCACGGCCCGCGAACACCTGCCCGACACCGCCGACATCGCCCGCCTGACCGAGGAGCTGACGACCGTCAACGCGGCGCTGTGGGACATCGAGGACGGCAAGCGCGACTGCGAACGCCGCCAGGACTTCGGCCCGGACTTCGTGGCCCTGGCCCGCCGCGTCTATATCGACAACGACCGCCGCGCCGCCATCAAGCGCGCCATCAACGAAGCGGCCGGCTCGGACATCGTCGAGGAGAAGAGCTACAAGCCTTACTTGCAAAAGTAAGGGGGAAGCATGCGGCGCGCGACGCTGGCGATCGGTCTTCTGCTGTCGCCCCTGGCGGCGTACGCGGCGCCGGCCGCTGCCCTTGACTGGACCGGTCCCTGGAACCTGGTGGCGCGCTTCAACGGCGGCGGCTCGGCGGCGGTCATGACCTTGATGCGCGGCGAAGGCGGCGTCGTGAGCGGAACCTCCGGTCCGCTGGACGAGGTCGGAACCTCGCCTCTGGTCGTGTCCGGACGGGAGGAGGGCGCACGGCTGGCCCTCACCCTGTCGCGCGGAACCCTGCCCGTCGGAACCTTGACCCTAAGGCCCGGCAAGGACGGCCTTGCGGGCGAAGGGACGCTCTATGGCGTCGCGGTGACCGTCACCGGCGCACGGAATCCTGAGCGCCGAGCGCCCAGGATCCACGACTTCGCCCCGACAACCTTTCAGACCCGCTATTCGCCCGACGCGCCGCCGGTCCTGCACGTGGCGCCTGGCGATACCATTCGCACCACCACTCTGGACAACGAGGGCCGCGATGCGGGGCTCGTTTGGCGCGGCATGCCCGGCAACACTTTGACCGGGCCGTTCTATGTGGACGGCGCCATGCCTGGCGACACGCTGGTGGTCCGCTTCGACCGCGTGGCCCTGAACCGCGACACGGCCAAGATGGCCAGCAGCCGGCTCAGCCCTCGCGCCGTCCAGGCGGGCTACGCCCAAGTCCCTCGCCCTGGCTGGGATTCGACCTGGAAGCTGGATCGCGAGCGGAACGAGGGCCGGCCGGTCGTCGGCGGGAAGTTGTCCCAGTTCGTGCTGCCGCTGAAGCCGATGATAGGCTCGATCGGGGTTGCCCCGCCCGGCGCCCAGGCCCTGGCGGCCGGCGACCTGGGCTTCCACGGCGGCAATCTGGACTATTCGCGCCTGAGCACGGGCGCGACGCTTTACCTGCCGGTCTTCCGGGCCGGGGCGCTGCTGTCGTTCGGCGACGGCCACGCGCTGCAGGGCGACGGCGAGATCACCGGCCAGGGGCTGGAAACCTCGCTGGAGGTCACCCTGACCGTCGAGCTGATCAAGGGCCGATCACTGGGCCAGCCCTGGAGCGAAGACGCCGAGTTCGTCATGGTCTCGGGCGTCGACAATACCCTGGACGAGGCGCTGAAGATGGCGACCTCGGGCTTGGCCCGTTGGGTCAAGGAGCGCTACGGCCTCGACGACTCCGAGATCGCGTCGGTGCTGGGCGCGTCCGTCGCCTACGACATCGCCGAGGTGGTGGATCCGCGCCCGCACGTAGTCGCCAGGATCCCTAAGACAGTGCTGGCCATGCTGCCGGCCAAGATCTAGCCCCAGCGCGCTTTAGGCGGCAGGGTCGCGATCGCATCGGCGAATATCTCGAGCGCGGCGCGCACGGCGGCGGACAGGCCCGCGTCCGCGATGATGTGCTCGGACGTCAGTTTCCGCCCTTGCAGCGGCAGGGCGATGTTGGCGGCCTCGACGATCCGGGCCTGTATGACGGTCAGGGTCTCGCGGATATGCGCTTGAGCGAAGTGGGCGCTGGGCGAAGCGTTCAGCAGCGCCACCGGGGTGTCCGGGAATTCCAGGCTGGGCACCAGCCAGTCCAGACCGTTCTTCATCACGCCGGCGACGCCGTGGGCGTATTCAGGGCTGCACAGCACCAGGCCCTCGGTCTCGCCGATCAGGCGGCGAAGGTCCCGCACCGTCGGTATGGCCTCGCCGTCGAGGTCCGGATTGAAGTGCGGCAGCTCGCCCAGGCCGCGCCAGACGATGATCTCGACGCCGGCGGGCGCCAGGGCGGGCAGGGCCTCGACCAGGACAGTGTTGGTGGAGGCCGCGCGCAGGCTGCCGGAAATGGCCAGGAGCTTCATGGCCAGCAACCTGCGCTGAGTCTCGTCTCGACTACCGCCCCTTGAACGCCGTCGCGCGCTTCTGGAGGAAGGCGCTGACGCCCTCGAGGAAGTCCTCGGTCTTGCCGGCGACCTTCTGGGCCTTGCGTTCGGCGTGCAGCTGGCCGGTCCAGTCGGCGTCGAGGCTGTCCCAGACCAGCTTGCGGATGGCGCTGAGCGCCGCCGGGCCGCGCGCCAGCTCCAGGGCGAGGGCGGTGGCGGTTCCGATCAGCTCCTCGTCCGGGACGCAGCGATTGACCAGGCCCCATTGCAGGGCCGTGGCCGCCGGGATCTTGTCGCCCAGCAGCATCATCTCCATCGCTCGCGCCTTGCCGATCAGGCGCGGCAGCAGGTAGGTCGAGCCGCCGTCGGGCACCAGGCCTATGCGCCGGAAGGCCTGCAGGAAATAGGCGCTCTCGCCGGCGACGATGATGTCGCCCATCAGCGCGATCGAGCAGCCGACCCCGGCCGCCGGACCGTTCACCGCCGTCACGATCGGCAGCGGGAAGTCCTTCAGCAGAGTCATCAGCGGGTTGTAGGTGTTCTCCAGCGCCGAGCCGGCGTCAGGCTTGCCGTCGACGTCCAGCTCGCGTCCGGCCGCGCCGCCGCCCGAGAGGTTGGCGCCCGAGCAGAAGCCGCGGCCTTCGCCCGTCAGGATCACCGCCCGGACCTCGATCTTGCCGGCGGCGATGGAGGAGAAGGCGTGGATCAGCTCGCGGGCGATCTCCAGGCTGGCCGCGTTCAGCGTCGACGGATCCGCCAGGGTGACGGTGGCGACGCCGTCCTGCGTCGAGACACGGATCTTCTGATAGTCCACGGCCTGAGCTCCCTTCGGTTCGTTGGGAGAGAGTCTAGGCGCCTTTGCCCCTTGGGAAGGCTAGCGGAATCTTCAAAAGGAAACGCCGCCGATCGTGAGACCGGCGGCGCGACAGTAGGTCTTCTGCTGAATTCCGTTAGGCGGCGTTGGCCGAGGCCGGCATGGCGTCCGCCGCCGTGACGCGGTTGCGGCCGCCGCGCTTGGAGGCGTAGAGCGCCGCGTCGGCGCGTTCCATGATCGAGTGGCCGCTTTCGCCCGGCTGCCGCTCGGCGAAGCCCGACGAAATGGTGATGGCGCCCAGGTCCTCGTTGGTCGAGCGACGCTTGAGCATGCGCGAGGAAACTTCGACGCGGATCTCTTCCAGGGTGGTGGCGACGGCCGAGGCGGCTTCGCGCGGGAAGATCATCGCGAACTCCTCGCCGCCGTAGCGGGCGGCGAAGCGCGGCGGGGCGGCGACGCGGCCGATCACCGAGGCGACGTAGCGGATGACCTGGTCGCCGGTCTGGTGGCCCCAGGTATCGTTGAAGCCCTTGAAATGGTCGATGTCGAGCACGGCCAGGCAGATCGTCGTGCCGGCGTCGTCGGCGTCGGCGCAGGCGCGGTCCAGCTCTTCGTCGAAGGCCTTGCGGTTGGCCAGGTTGGTCAGGCCGTCGGTCGTGGCGTCGCGGCGGACCTGTTCCAGGTGCTCGCGCAGGCGCTCGACCTCGGCGGTGGAGTCGGCCAGGCGCGTTTCCAGCGACTGGTTTTCCTTGTGCACGCGGCGGGTGGCCTCGGCCAGGTTGCCGACCACGGCCTTGATGGCCTCGACGTCGGTCGTCTTGTCCAGGTTCTTGCTGGCGCCGGCCAGCTCCTTGCCGAAGGCGGCGTTCGACTTCTGGGCGTTCTGGATGGCCTTGGAGACGGCTTCCAGTTCCTTGGACAGGATGTCGCCGGCGTCGCGGATCTGCTCGTTCAGGCGTGCCTTGGGCAGATAGGTCGCGGCCAGCTCTTCGCTGACCAGCTCGGTCATCGGCTCGCCGAGGGAAATCAGGCGGGTCAGCTCACGGGCCAGAGCGCCGTCGGGATCGGCCACATAGTGGGTCCAGAGCTCGAAGTTCAGCGCGGTCGGCCACACCTGATGGCGCTCCATGAGCTCCAGAGCGCGCGAGGCGATCTTGTAGGCCTCTGGACCGCGCAGCGTGGTTTCGACGTCCGACATCTCTTCTTCCCCCATCAGAACTTCCCTTGCGGAAGCCCTGATCGCTTGGAGCGAGACCTTAGACACGAGAGTTCTTACGAGGCGTTAAGAACGAACAACGTTCGCTTGCGCACGGCCTCGTGCTCGCCCATGGTAATCGCTGATAATCTAGAATTCGCTCCGCCGGAGCGGGTCGTGGGAGGAGCGGTAAGGCCATGAATGCGCCCGTGAATTTGTCTTTCGAGGCCCACAAGGCGGCCATGGACGAGGTCCTGCAGCGCCAAAAGGCCGCGCACCTCAAAGAGGGTCCGCCCAGCGTCGCGAAGCGGACGCAATGGCTTGATCGCTGCATTGACCTGCTGGTCGGCCACCGGGCCGAAATCGCCAAGGCGGTGAACGCCGATTTCGGCTCGCGCTCGCCCGAGGCCACGGCCCTGACCGACGTCGCCGGCTCGATCGGCCCGCTGAAGTTCGCCAAGGACAACGTCGCCAAGTGGGTCCGGCCCGAGAAGCGCAAGACGACCCCCGCAATCCTGGGCCTGTTCGGCGCCAAGGCGACGGTGCAGTGGCAGCCCAAGGGCGTGGTCGGCGTGATCAGCCCCTGGAACTTCCCGGTCAACCTGACCTTCGCGCCGCTGGCCGGCATCTTCGCGGCCGGCAACCGGGCGATGATCAAGCCGTCGGAATACACCCCGGCCACCTCGGAGCTGCTGAAGGCGATGTTCGCCAAGGCGTTCCCGGAGGAAGAGGTCGCGGTCTTCGTCGGCGGTCCCGAAGCCGGTCAGGCCTTCGCCGGTCTGGCCTTCGACCACCTGGTCTTCACCGGCGCGACCTCGGTGGCCCGGCACGTGATGCGGGCCGCGGCCGAGAACCTGGTGCCCGTGACCCTGGAACTGGGCGGCAAGAGCCCGGTGATCCTGTCGCGTGGCGCGGATCTCGCCACCGCCGCGGCCCGCATCATGAATGGCAAGACCCTGAATGCCGGCCAGATCTGCCTGGCCCCCGACTATGTCCTGGCCCCGCAGGAGGAGGTCGAGACCTTCGTCGCCGAGGCCAAGGCCGCTGTCGGCCGTTACTTCCCGACGATCAAGGACAATCCCGACTACACGGCCGTCGTCGCCCAGCGCCACTACGACCGGATCAAGGGCTATGTCGACGACGCCAGAGCCAAGGGCGCGCGGGTGGTCGAGATCAATCCCGGCGGCGAGGACCTGTCGCAGCAGGAGCACCGCAAGATCCCGCCGACCCTGATCCTGGATCCGACCGACGACATGAAGGTCATGCAGGAGGAGATCTTCGGCCCCGTCCTGCCGGTGAAGACCTACAAGAGCGTCGACGAGGCCGTGGACTATGTGAACGCCCATGATCGACCGCTGGCCCTGTATTGGTTCGGCACGGACGAAGCTGAGAAAGACCGGGTCCTGCAGAGCACGACCAGCGGCGGGGTGACCGTTAATGACGTGATCTTCCACGTCGCCCAGGAGGACCTGCCGTTCGGCGGCGTCGGCCCGGCCGGCATGGGCGCCTATCATGGCCACGATGGTTTCCGCGAGTTCAGCCATCGCAAGGCCGTGTTCCAGCAGCTGAAGAAGGACATCGCCCCGATGCTGAGCTTGCGCCCGCCGTACGGGGAGGGGATCCGCAAGTACCTGGCCAGCCAGATCAAGAAGTAGTCCGCTCTTTTGCTTTCTCGGACGCGGCGTGCTCCAAGCGGCGCATGACCGCGTCGCTTTCCGTGCGCCCCATCGTCGAAGCCCAGGACATGCCGCGCATGCCGTTGGCCGAGCTGCGCGAGCGGTTCGGGCGGGGCGAGGCGGGCGTGGCCTGGTCGGCGGAGCACGACGCTTCGGCCGGCGCGCCGCTGGGAACCCTGGGCGGGCCCCAGGCCGCGGCCTGGCCACACGACATCGCCGCGCCGCCGCCGGTGAATGTGCCGGCCCTTTGCGCGATCGGCGAGGCCTGGTGGTTTCCCCGCTTCGGAGCCCTGATCGGCGCCGACGGCGCACTCTACAACGCCACGATCGGCGAGGTCCGCCACGGCTCGCAGGACCTGTCGGCGATCCCCGGCCTGCGCGACAACGCCACCCGTTTCACCCCGCCGGCCGAGGCGCCGTTGCTGGAGGGCGGGGCGGTGTTCCTGCCTTGGGGCGCCAGCTTCAACTACGGCCACTTCATCATCGACGCCCTGTCGTCGCTGCTGGCCCTGGAGCAGGCCGGCCTGCTGGACGACCTGCCGATCCTGGCCCCGAAGCTGGCGCCGTGGCAGCGCGACCTGATCGCCATGGCGCTGCCCGGCCGCGAGGTCCGTGAGGTCGAGGCGCCGGTCGTTCGACTGAAACGCGCGGTGTTCGCCACCAGCATGGATCACTTCCTGCACCACCCGAACGGCCTGCTGGCCGACCTGTCGGCCCGGGTGCTGGCGCGGGCGCCGGCCGGGCGGGGTGGGCCGCGCGTCTATCTCTCGCGGCGTGGCCAGTCGATGCGGGTGATGGTCGGTGAGGCGGCGTTCGAAAAGGCCCTGGCCGCGCGGGGCTTCATGATCGTCCGCCCCGAGACGATGAGCGCCGGCGAGCAGGTCGCCCTTATGCGCGACGCGCAGGTGCTGGTCGGCGCCAGCGGCGCGGCCCTGGCCAACGCCGTCTTCCTGCCGAAGGGCGCGCGGGTCGTCGAGATCCAGCCCCAGAACTTCACCAGCCAGTGGGTGAGGGCGGCCTGTCGCCAGATCGGAGTCGACTGGCGCGGCTATGTCTGCGCGTCACCGTGCCCGGCGCGCGCGGCGCCGCTGCTGGCCAGGCTGCGTCGCGGTTTCAAGTTCGCCTTCAGGCCGCCCTTGGACGACCTGTTGGCGTTCATCGACCAGGCGCTGTAGCGCTTAGAGGATGCCCTTGCGGCCCGGAACCCACGGATCCAGCGGCTGCTCTTCCTCGCGCTTGACCATGCCGTAGTAGCCGGCCGTCCAGACCAGGATGAAGACCACCAGCCCGCCCCAGAAGCCGCCGGGCGTGGCGAACCACACCGTCAGGGCGCTGATGATCGAGGCCAGGGCCAGCATGGACCAGCGCAGCAGCACCGAGAAGGCGTGGTAGGTCTTCTCGTGCGCGATCAGCACGGCTTCCTTGTCGAGTTCGGGTTCGATGGCGGCCACGTTGCAGTCCTCCCGTTCTTGTTGGGCTTTTGGCGGACCGGCCGAGCTCCGGCGCGATCGAGCCGAAAACGTACGGCAGGATAACAGCGTTCCGCGATCGTGGCCATTGGGCCTGCGCGGCGCGCGCGGATAGAGTTCCTTCCTGCTCGTCGCGATTCTGGAGGGGACCGTGCGCAGCCTCCTGAAGCTGCTCCTGCCGGCGCTGATCCCGTCGTGGAACTTCTTCGACGTCATCGCCCCGTCACCGCGCGTCGAATACGCTCGGTTGCGGTCGATCGGTGACCCGTCGGGGGACTGGCGCGAGTTCCGACCGCGTCCAGAAAGCCTGTCGCCGCTGGACACGTTCAAGCGCCTGGCCTGGAACCCGCGCTGGAACGAGAGCCTGTTCCTAGTCAGCTGCGCCGAGCGCCTGACCGATGTCCCGACCGCCCACAGCGAGGACGAAATCTTCAAGCGCATCGCCGCCGACCTGCGAGGCGAGCCCGAGGACGCCGCGCGGCCCTGGCTGTGCTTCCGCCTGGCGTTCGTCAGCCGTGAGGCCGACACGGTGACGAGCGAGGTGCTGTTCCAGCCCGCGCCGCGACGCCTGGCCGAGATCGTCGTCGCATGAGCCTGCCCGACGCCGTCCGCCTGACAGAGACCCTGCTGGCCCTGGCGCTGATCCAGCAGAGCCTGGAGCACCTGGTCCGCTTCGAGAACGAGCGGAGGCTGTTCGGGGCGCGGATCATCCTGTGCGGCCTGGTGGTCGCCGGCGTCGCCTCGCCCTGGCCGTTGGTCGCCCTGGCGGGGTTGTCGCTGCTGATCCTGCATCGCTTCCAGGGGCCGTATAATGGCGGCAGCGATCGGATGGGCCTGCTGGCGCTTTGGTGCCTGACCCTGGCGCATCTGCTGCCGACACCGGCCTTGCAGGAACTCGCCTTCGGCTATCTGGGCGCGCAGCTGACCCTGTCCTACTTCATCTCCGGCGGCGTCAAGATCGTAAACCCGGACTGGCGGTCGGGCCGGGCCCTGGCCGACGTCTTCCAGTTTTCGGCCTATCCGGTCGCCGAGAGCCTGCGGGGCTGGGCCGAGCGGTCGCGCGTGCTTCTGGCCATGTCGTGGGCGGTGATGGGGTTCGAACTGGTCTTTCCGCTGACCCTGCTGTGGAAGCCGGCCCTGATCGCCGGCCTGGTCGTGGCGGGAACCTTCCACCTGGCCAATGCCTGTCTGTTCGGGCTGAACCGGTTCTTCTGGACCTGGCTGGCGGTCTATCCGGCCATCCTCTGGCTGCAGGGGCGGCTGGTTCAATGAGGCGCTGACAAGCAAAAGGCGCCGAACTCGCGTCCGGCGCCTTCGCATGATCCGAGTGGTCTAGGCTCTACTTGCCGCGCGGCGGGCGCTGCAGGAAGGCCGGAATGTCGTTGCCGAAGCCAACCACGCGACGATCGTCGTCGTCGCGGTCGCGGACGGGCTGGACGCCGCGCACCGGACGCTCGGGGCGTTCGGGACGCTCGCTACGTTCCTGTCGTTCCGCGCGGGCAGGGCGCTCGGCGCGCTCCGGACGTTCGGCTTCAGCCGCCGGAGCAGCCTCGGCGCGCGGCGCGCGATCGCGTTCGCGGCGCGGCTTGCGCTCGCGGGTGGGACGGTCTTCCGAGGCGGCTTCCGGCGCGTCGACGGCGTCGACGGCTTCGGCGGCCTCGACCGGCGCTTCGGCGGCGGCGTCTTCCGAGCGACCGCGACCACGGCCGCGACCACCCCGCTCACCGCGCTCGCCACGGTCACGATCGCGGCCGCCGCGCTTGCGGTCCCGGTCGCCTTCGCGCTTCACGGTGACGGCGTTGGAGTAGTCGAGCTCGATCTTCTCTTCTTCCGGCGTTTGGCCGATCAGCTTGATGACCTTGTCGAATCCCTTGTCGTCGGCGGGGGTCACCAGCATGTAGGCCTCGCCGGTACGGCCGGCGCGGCCGGTGCGGCCGATGCGGTGGACGTAGTCGTCGGCGTGGTGCGGGACGTCGTAGTTGAACACGTGGCTGACGGCCGGGATGTCCAGGCCGCGCGCGGCCACGTCCGAGGCCACCAGGATCTTCAGCGCGCCCGAGCGGAAGTCCGCCAGGGTCTTCATGCGCTGGCTCTGGTCCAGGTCGCCGTGGATCGGGGCGGCGTCGAAGCCATGCACCTTCAGCGACTTGGCGACGATGTCGACTTCGCTCTTGCGGTTGCAGAAGACGATGCCGGTTTCCGGCGCGGCCTTCTCGATCAGGGCCCGAAGCGCCAGGCGCTTGGCTTTCGGATCCGAGGTCGGCACCCGCAGCAGGCGCTGGGTGATGTTGGCATTCGTCGTGGCCGGCTTGGCCACTTCGATCCGCACCGGATCCTTCAGGAACTGCTTGGTCAGGCGCGTGATTTCCGGCGGCATGGTCGCCGAGAAGAACAGGGTCTGCTTCCTGGGCGGCGTCATCTTGAAGATGCGCTCGATGTCCGGGATGAAGCCCATGTCCAGCATGCGGTCGGCTTCGTCGACGACCAGGAACTGGACGCCGGTCATCAGCAGCTTGCCACGCTCGAAATGGTCCAGCAGGCGGCCGGGCGTGGCGATCAGCACGTCGACGCCACGGTCCAGCTTCTTTTCCTGGTCGCCGAACGAGACGCCGCCGATCAGCAGCGCCCACGAGAGCTTGGTGCCCTTGGCGTACTTCTCGAAGCTGGAGGCGACCTGGTCGGCCAGCTCGCGGGTCGGGGCGATGACCAGGGCGCGCGGCATGCGGGCCTTGGCGCGGCCCGACTGCAGCTTGTCGATCAGCGGCAGGGTGAAGGCGGCGGTCTTGCCGGTGCCCGTCTGGGCGATGCCGAGGACGTCCTGGCCCGCGAGGGCGACCGGAATGGCCTGGGCTTGAATGGGGGTCGCAGTGGTATAGCCGGTGTCGGCGACCGCCTGCAGGGTCGTGGGCGAGAGCCCGAGGTCTGTGAATTCAGTCATTACACGCTGGTCTGCTCGGAGCCGCCCGTGCTTGGGCGAGCGGGCGGCGCGGATTCGCCAGACCTGCTCCGAAGCTGGGGATAAATAGGCGGAAAGTCGGCAAAGTCAATCGCCACAAGGCGGTACGGGGTGTTCGGAAGATGAGCGACAACGGTTGGAAAGCCTCGGCCAAGGCGTGGATCAAGGACATGGGCGAGGCCGGCGACTACGGCCGGCAATGGGTGCTGGACGCGCCGATGACCGAGCGGTTGCGCCGCCTGGGCGGCGGCCGGGCGCTGGATGTCGGCTGTGGGGAAGGGCGCTTCTGCCGGATCCTGCGCGCCGAGGGCTTCGAGCCCGTCGGCCTGGATCCGACCGTCGAGCTGCTGGAGGCGGCGCGCGCAAAGGACCCTGAAGGGACCTATGTCGAAGGGCGCGCCGAGGCGCTGGACTTCGCCGACGGGAGTTTCGACCTCGTCGTCAGCTGTCTCTCGCTGATCGATATCGAGCCCGCGCAGCAGGCGATCGCCGAGATGGCCCGGGTGCTGAAACCCGGTGGGACCCTGCTGGTCGCCAACCTGACCGGCTTCTCGACGGCGCGGATCAACGGGGGCTGGCAGCGGAACCTGCTGGGCCAGCCGACCCACTTCGCCATGGACCGCTACCTGGAGCCCCGCGCCAGTTGGGAGGAATGGCGCGGCATCCGGATCATCAACTGGCACCGGCCGCTCAAGGACTACATGCAGTGGTTTCTCGGCGCCGGCCTCGTCCTGACCCACTTCGACGAGCCCGCGCCGACCGGCGGCCCGGCCGCGCGTGCTGACAGATACCGGCGCGCGCCCTGGTACGTGATCATGGAGTGGCGCAAGTCGTAGTCTAGCGCCAGAAGAGGGGCCGCTCTATATCCGCCGACACATGAGCATCGACCACGACTCCCGCCTTCGGCGCCTTCGTTTCCGCGCCTGGCATCGCGGCTTCCGGGAAGCGGACCTCATTCTGGGCCCGTTCGCGGACGTCCATGGCCCGCACCTGACGGGCGAGCAGCTCGACACCCTGGAACGGCTGCTCGAGGAGTCGGATCGCGAGATCTATGCCTGGATCGTCGGCCAGGAGCCGACGCCGGAAAAGTTCGAGACGGACGTCCTGGCGATGATCCGCGCGTTCCGGTTCGAGGCGCACATGTCGCGGCCCGCCGGCGACGGCGCTTGAGCTAGCTATAAAGAGACGTCATGGCCTACGACGCCAAACAGATCGCCAAGGCCGCCGGCGGCCTGACCCTGGCCGGCGCGCCGGAGGGCTTCGACGCGCTGGTGATGGCCGACATCGCCCGCGCGCGCGGCGGCCTGACCGCCTTCGTGGCCCGCGACACCGCGCGCGCCAACGCGTTCATCGACGCCCTGAAGTTCTTCGCCCCCGAGATCGAGGCGGTGCTGCTGCCCTCGTGGGATTGCCTGCCCTACGACCGCATCGGCCCGTCGTCGGGCGTCTCGGCCACGCGGATGGCGACCCTGTCGCGCCTGGCCCGGGGCCTGGGCGAGAGCAAGTCGGCCATCCTGGTCATCGCCGCGCCGGCCCTTTTGCAGCGCGTGCCGACCAAGGACGTCCTGCTGCGCGCCAGCTACAGCGCCAAGGTCGGCGCCGTGGTCGATATCAAGGACCTGGAGCGCTATTTCGCCGTCAACGGCTACGCCCGCGCCTCCACCGTCTCCGAGCGCGGTGAATTCGCCATTCGGGGCGGCGTCATCGACGTCTATCCGCCGGCCGCCGAGGAGCCGGTGCGCCTCGATTTGTTCGGCGACACCCTGGAGAGCATCCGCGCCTTCGATCCCGAGACCCAGCGCTCGACCAAGCAGCTGAAGGCGATCGACCTGCTGCCGGTCAGCGAGGCCCTGCTGGACGCCGACGGCATCTCGCGGTTCCGCAAGGGTTACGTCGCCGAGTTCGGCGCGCCGGGCGACGACCCGCTGTACGCCGCCGTCAGCGAGGGCGGCCGTCGCGCCGGCCTGGAGCACTGGCTGCCCCTATTCTACGAGCGGATGGCGACCCTATTCGACTATCTCCCGGCCGGGGCCCTGATCGGCGTCGACCACCAGGCCACGGAGGCCCGCGACGAGCGCCTGGCCATGATCATGGACGCCTATGAGGCGCGCTCGAACGCCGACCGCAAGTCGGCCTACCGCCCGCTGGCGCCCGAAGCCCTGTACCTGACGGTGGAGGAGTGGGATCGTGAGCTCTCCGACCGCACCCACCGCCTGTTCACCCCGTTCCAGCCCCAGGGCCTCGATGTCGTCGACCTGGGGGCAAAGCTCGGCCGCGTCTTCGCCGCCGAGCGTGCCCAGGACAGCGTCAACCTGTTCGAGGCCACCGCTGATCACGCCAAGAAGCTGGCCGCCGAGGGCAAGCGCGTGCTGTTCGCCTCGTGGTCCGAGGGCTCGTCCGAACGCCTGGGGACCATGCTGGCCGACCACGGCCTGAAGAAGATCCCCTATGCCGGCTACTGGCAGGCGGCCAAGGCCAACGACCCCAAGGTTCCGCAGCGCGTCGTGCTGCCGCTGGATCACGGCTTCGAGACCGACCAGCTGGCGGTCATCTCCGAGACCGACATCCTGGGCGACCGCCTGGCCCGTCCGCGCAAGAAGCGCCGCGCCGCCAACTTCCTGGCCGAGGCCTCGGCCCTGACACCGGGCGATCTGGTCGTCCACATCGACCACGGCATCGGCCGCTACGAGGGCCTCAAGACCCTCGACGTCCAGGGCGCGCCGCACGACTGCCTGGACCTGCTGTATGGCGGCGAGGCGAAGCTCTACCTGCCGGTCGAGAACATCGACCTCCTGACCCGCTACGGCGCGGCCGACGCCGAGAACGTGCAGCTGGACAAGCTGGGCGGCGCGGCCTGGCAGGGGCGCAAGGCGAAAGCGAAGGAGCGCCTGCGGGTCATGGCCGAGGGCCTGATCCAGATCGCCGCCGCCCGCCAGCTGAAGACCGTCGAGGAAACCGATCCGCCGTCGGGCGTGTTCGACGAGTTCTGCGCCCGCTTCCCCTACGAGGAGACGGACGACCAGCTCTCGGCGATCCATGACGTCCTGGAGGACCTGGCGTCCGGCAAGCCGATGGACCGCCTGATCTGCGGCGACGTCGGCTTCGGCAAGACGGAAGTGGCTCTGCGCGCGGCCTTCGTGGTGGCGATGAGCGGCAAGCAGGTGGCCATCGTCTGCCCGACAACCCTGCTGGCCCGCCAGCACTACAAGACCTTCAAAGAGCGCTTCCAGGGCTGGCCGATCAAGGTCACGCGCCTGTCGCGCCTGGTCACCGGCAAGGAAGCCGCCGAGACCCGGGAGGGCCTTGCCGACGGGACGATCGAGATCGTGGTCGGCACCCATGCGGTGCTGTCCAAGCAGGTCTCGTTCAAGGACCTGGGCATGGTCATCGTCGACGAGGAGCAGCACTTCGGCGTCAAGCACAAGGAGAAGCTCAAGGAGCTTCGCGCCGACGTGCACATGCTGACCCTGACCGCCACGCCGATCCCGCGCACCCTGCAGATGGCGCTCAGCGGCATTCGGGAGATGTCGATCATCGCCACCCCGCCCGTCGATCGCCTGGCGGTGCGCACCTATATCAGCCCGTTCGATCCGGTGACCCTGCGCGAGGCCCTGCTGCGCGAGAAGTACCGCGGCGGCCAGTCCTACTACGTCGTGCCGCGCATCAAGGACCTGGAGGACATCGAGAAGTTCCTCCGCACTCAGGTTCCCGAGGTGAAGTACGTCGTCGGCCACGGCCAGATGGCGGCCACCCAGCTGGAAGACGTGATGACGGCCTTCTACGAGGGCCAGTACGACGTGCTGCTCGCCACGACGATCGTCGAGAGCGGCCTCGACATCCCGTCCGCCAACACCCTGATCGTCCACCGCGCCGACATGTTCGGCCTGGCCCAGCTCTATCAGATCCGGGGCCGGGTGGGCCGCTCCAAGGCCCGCGCCTACGCCTATCTGACCACGCCGGTCGAGAAGTCCCTGACCCTGTCGGCCGAAAAGCGCCTGCAGGTGCTGCAATCGCTGGACAGCCTGGGCGCCGGCTTCCAGCTGGCCAGCCACGACCTGGATCAGCGCGGCGGCGGCAATCTCCTGGGCGACGAGCAGAGCGGCCACATCAAGGAAATCGGCGTCGAGCTCTACCAGCAGATGCTGGAGGACGCGGTCGCCGAGCTGCGCCAGCGCCAGGGGCAGGAGGCCCTGCTGGAGGACCGGGGCTGGTCGCCGCAGATCAACACCGGCGCGGCCGTGATGATCCCGGACGACTACGTGCCGGACCTGAACGTGCGCCTGTCGCTCTATCGTCGCCTGTCGGAAGCCGAGCAGGCCGCCGACCGCGAGGCCCTGGCCGCCGAGATGATCGACCGCTTCGGCCCGTTGCCGCCCGAGACCGGCAGCCTGCTCAAGGTCGTGGCCATCAAGGGCCTGTGCCGCGAGGCCAATGTCGCCAAGATCGACGTCGGTCCCAAGGGCGCCGTGGCCAGCTTCCGTAACGACACCTACGCCAACCCGCTGGGGCTGATGCAGTACGTCGCCAAGAACAGCCTGATCTGGAAGGTCCGCCCGGACCAGAAGGTCGTGGTCAAGGGCGAATGGGACACCCCCGCCCAGCGCCTCGACGCGGCCGAGAAGATCCTCAGCGTGCTGGCCAAGCTGGCCAAGGAGTAGGGCCGGGGCCCTAGGCCGACGGCGGCTTGGCGGCCTTGGCGGCCTTGGCGCGGATCTTCTGGACCAGCTCCTTCAGCTGCTCATCCGACAGCGCGCCGGGATAGAGGTAGCCGTTGATCACCAGGCCCGGCGTGCCCTGAAACCTCAGCAGGGTCGCCTCGCGCTCGTTGCGGGCCAGGATGGCGTCGATGTCGTCGGCGTGAGCCTTCAGGTCACGGATCAGGCGGGGCCAGTCGACGCCCGACTGCCTGGCGATGGCCTCGACCATCGTCTTGTCGCTGAGGCGCGTGGGCGAGAGGATCAGGGCGCGGTGGACGGCCTCGTATTGGCCCTGATAGGTCGCGGCCAGCGCGACGCGGGCGGCGTGCTCCGAGACCTCGCCGAAGATCGGCCACTCCTTGTGGACCACGGCCAGCCGCCGATCGCTCTTCAGCGCCTGGGCCAGGACCGGCTCCATGCGCTTGCAGTACCCGCAGTTGTAGTCGCCGTACACGACGACGGTGACGTCGGCGTCGACCGCGCCGATGCGCGGCGCGCCCGGCTCGCGCAGCAGGTCCTTGAACCCGTACTCGGCGGCCGCCGGCCCGCTGAGGGCCAGAGCGACGACGGATACGGCGAGCGCGGCGAGGTGACGGATGGACAAGGCGGTGCTCCGGGAACTCCAGAGGCGCAGGCTTATCGGATTCGGGACGGCCGGGGCTGATGCAGCGATGGGGACGGGGATTGAACCCACCGGAAACCCTCTCTCATAGAGAGAAGGAGGGGGCCGTGCCGTCAGGCGTGGGAGGATGAGAGGTTTTACCTTCGACCACAAAACACCTCGTCATCCCGGCCGCAGCGCAGCGGAGAGCCGGGGACCCAGGGGCGACCGCATCGCGCCGGCCCCTGGGTCCCGGGTCGGCTTCGCCGCCCGGGATGACGAGCGGTGTTGATGGGGATTGGATGAGCGTTCACCGCTCTGCATCCCCGGCCTCAAAACCTGCCGTACAGTCTACCTACCTCGTCGCGAGGAAAGGGCGCATGGCCAGCGACCGTTGCGGCGGCGGGGGGTGATCGAGCGGGAAGAGGTCCGAGGGGGATACTCGGACGGTCCGGGGACCTGGTTCGCTGCCAGGCCCGCCCGCCGTCGGCGTGGTTGGAGGCTGAAGGGCGTGTCTGGCTGTAAGCCCGTCCTCTTCGACCGTCGGGCGCTTCCGGAAACGGAGGAGCCCGGGTCCCGGTAAGGCCTGAACAGGGCCACCTGCCGGGACGCTGGCGGATAACGGTCGCGCGGAGCGTCCTGGCTTCGTCGAAACGGTACTTATTCTTCAACTCTCCGGACGTCGTCCGGCGCTCCGCGTCCCTTTCCATCCCTTCAGCGGCCCGCCGCGTGAAGCGGCGCAGCTGTGCGTCCTCTAGTCCGCGAAATAGGCCACGTGAATGTGCATGCGACCGATGTCCTTGCCCTGGAAGATCAGGCCGTTGGGGCCGACCTGCACGTGCTTGTCCAGGTCGTCCCGGTGAAGCTCGACCGTCTCACCGAAGGCCGTATCGGTCAGGCGGATCACGGGCGGCACCTCGGTGGCCGACGGATCCAGCGCGGTGAAGCCGTTCACGGTCAGGATGCCGAACTGGCGCCACTTCCGGGGACGGGCCTGCTTGCCGTTCCAGTTCTCGCCCAGGCGCGCGCTGGCGATGTGCTGGACCGGGATGTCGCTGATGCCGAACAGGTTGCTGCGCTTCCACTGCTGGTAGAACCAACTGTCGACGCTGCCGGCCGAGCAGAAGTTCTCGCTGACGATGTTGGGCCAGTTGTCGCGAATGGCGTGGGCGCGGGCGTTGAACAGCTGGAAATAGCCGTTCGGCTCGAAATTGGTGCGCTCGCTGTCCTTGCCCTCGACCTTCTGGCTGTCGACGCGGCCGGTGAAATACAGCACGCCCGGGTTCCACGAGTGCGACATGAACAGCTCGTAGAAGCCCTCGAACATGACGATGTCGGCGTCGGTGAAGACGATCCAGTCGGCGTCCTTCAGGCCCTTCAGGCCGTCATTGAGCATCTTGCCCTTGTTGAAGGCGTGGTCGTCGTCGAAGCAGCGGTCCGAGATGACCAGGGTCGCGCCGTTCTCCTTGACGACCTCCTGGGTGCGGACATCGTCGGTCGAGGTCACGACGATGATCTCGTCGAATTCGCGCATGTTGGCGGGCAGGGTCAGGGCCAGGTCGTCGCCATAGCCCACCGAGGTCAGGACGCAGACCACGCGGCGCGGCTTGGTCGAGTTGTGACCGATGCCAACGCGGCGGCCCGAACTGGCCTCGCCGACATAGTTGTCGCGGGTCTCGACCTGGCGCTTCTGCATGTGCAGTTCCGGGTCGAACATCTCGTAGGCGCGCTTACGGATCGCCGGGCTGCCCAGCTTTTTGAGGATCTGCTTGTGCTCGGCCGAGATGATGTCGCGGTCCAGCAAATCCAGCTGCGAGGGCCCCGGCTGGGCCAGGCCGCAGTAGTTGCAGAGGTCCAGTTGGTCCTTGAAGTCTTCCGGCGTGCGTTGCCACCAGCCATGCTCGACCGGCCAGGCGCGCTGGCCATCGAAATACAGGCGGTCGATGGCGCCGGCCACTTCGCAGAAATAGGCGCCCTTGTCGTTGATCGTCGCCGACCAGAGCTTCTGAACCCAGCAGTTGTCACGGTTGTACTCCCACTCGGCGTCCGACATGCCGGTCGCCTGGGTGTAGTCCTTGCGGCTGATCAACAGCGCTTGGTGCTGGCCCGCGGTCTCGTGGGTATTGGTGTTGAAGTGGCTGTAGACCTCCATGATGGTCTCGTAGTTCTTGTAGAACCCGTTCCCGAGGCTGGTCCAAAGCCCGCGGCCGTTCGAGCGGTCGAACAGGCGCTGGGTGGCGAAGTCGTTGAAGTCCTTGATCGGCGCCTTGCCGTTGTCGGTGTTGGGGCCGCCCCACAGCTCGGCGAATCGACGCGAGATCTGCTCGAAATTGCCGTGCAGGGTGGGCTCGCCGGCGATGACGCCGATGACCTTGTTGGGGGCGTTCCAGCCCTCCATGCTCTTCACCGAGCGTTCGAAGGTCTCCAGCTCCATGTCGCGGCGTTGGGTCTGGTGCGGGATCAGCCGCGTGCAGTTCGAGCAAGCCAGGTGGCACTTGGTGCTGATGTCGATCTGGACGATGTCCATGTCGGCGGGCGAGCGCATCGGGATCTCCGTTCCGGTCGCGGCCGATTCGAGGCGCGACGGTTAACGCCGAAGATGCCCTTGTTAACCATGGTGGTCGATAACACTGATCGCCGCACCCGGGATTTAGAGTTCCAGCCCGTAAAGCCGACGGTCCCGGCGCTCGCCGTCGCGGTGGACGACGCCTTTCAGATAGCCCTGGGCCTTGAAGCCCAGCTTCTGCAGCAGGTGTTCGGCGCGATTGTCGCCGACATGAGTGCTGGCCACCAGGCTCTTGAGACCACTGCTGGCGCCGTAGGCGAGGAGGGCGCTGACCGCTTCGGCGCCGAAGCCTTGCCCCCAGCCCTTGCGGTCGACCACGAAGCGGATCTCGGCCCGGTCGTGGCGCTTGTCGATGTCGATGAACTCGGCATAGCCGAGGAAGGCGCCGCTGGTCGTATGGCGGATGCACCAGTAGGCGGCGTCGCCCGCGCTCATCTCGTCCACCTGGGCGGCGACGCGGCTGGCCACCTCGTCAGGATCCTCGATGGGCTCCTGATCCAGGTTGGACATCACTTCCGCATCGCTCAGGAACGGATAGATCAGGGGCGCATCGTCGACCGTCAGGGGAGCGAGGGTCAGGCGTTCGGTCTCGAGGATCATGCGGTCCGGAGATTAGGCTTGGCTGTTAAGGAGCCTTGGGGGGCTTGCGTCGGGGAGAGCGCTTCCCAGCTATGGCGCGGAGCGTCCTCTAGTGGTAGAGGGGCCGCTTCGTTTTTCGCGCGGCATTTCGCCCGCGCCCGGATCGAGAACACATTCGTCATGCTCATCGGCGTTCTGCTGGCCATCAACATCGTCGTCTGCCTCGGTCTGATCGGGGTTGTCCTTCTGCAGCGTTCGGAAGGCGGCGCGCTGGGCATGGGCGGCGGAAACAGCGGTTTCATGACCGCGCGCGGTGCTGGCGACCTGCTGACTCGCATTACCTGGATCCTGTTCTCGGTCTTCCTCGTGATCAGCCTGCTGCTGACGATCCTGACCGGCCGCGCCAATACCGGCGGCTCGGTCACCGACCGTCTGAACATCAAGAGCCTGGACGCCAAGACTCTGAACGCGGCGCCCGTGGCTCCGGCTCCCACGGCGGCTCCGGCTACCGACGTTTCGCCCTCGACCGCCCAACCGGGCGTGATCCAGGCGCCGACTCCGCAGATCAACACGCCGGCCCCGGCCGCGCCGCAGCCCTCGCTGCTGGCCCCGACCCAGCCGGCCCCGAAGCAGCCGGCCAAGACCGAAGCGGCCAAGAAGCCGGCCGCCGCCGCTAAAAAGCCGGCCGAAACAGCTCCAGCCGCCGCCGCGGTTCCCGCGGTCGCCGCGCCGCCGGCGGAACAGCCCAAGCAATAACCGTCGAAGACGGATCTGAACCGACCCCCGAGGGCAACCTCGGGGGTTTAATCTTGTTGATGAACGCAGGTCTTTTCACCGGCGTCGTCGAATCACGGGTAATCTGATCGCCCATGACGCGGTACATCTTCATCACCGGCGGCGTGGTTTCCTCGCTTGGCAAAGGCTTGGCCTCGGCGGCGCTCGGCGCGCTGCTGCAAGCGCGTGGCTACACGGTTCGCCTTCGTAAGCTCGACCCCTATCTGAACGTCGATCCGGGCACGATGAGCCCGTATCAGCACGGCGAGGTCTTCGTGACCGACGACGGGGCGGAAACCGACCTGGACCTGGGTCACTACGAGCGCTTCACCGGCGTGTCAGCCAACAAGGCGGACAACATCACCACGGGCCAGATCTACAAGACGATCATCGAGAAGGAGCGTCGCGGCGACTATCTGGGCGCGACCGTCCAGGTGATCCCGCACGTCACCAACGAGATCAAAGACTTCGTCCTGTCGCCCGCCATGGACGAGACGGGCAAGAAACCGGTCGACTTCGTGCTGGTCGAGATCGGCGGCACGGTCGGCGACATCGAGGGCCTGCCGTTCTTCGAGGCCATCCGCCAGTTGCGCCAGGACCTGCCGCGCGGCCAGAGCTGCTACGTGCACCTGA
>Ga0209050_1000805_pt1 | contig 44138 bp, 30 predicted proteins | sample Araplavi_mTSA_r2_FD_184276 | JGI IMG/M metagenome (GOLD analysis project Ga0209050, IMG submission 184276) | Arabidopsis root microbial communities from North Carolina, USA - plate scrape MF_Cvi_mTSA_r2 (SPAdes) (version 2) | ecosystem: Host-associated > Plants > Roots > Endosphere | place: USA... | reverse complement strand
CCTGCATTTGGTGGAGGGGACTGGATTCGAACCAGTGTACTCATAAGAGGGCAGATTTACAGTCTGCTGCCTTTAACCACTCGGCCACCCCTCCGCGAAGGAACCGCAGAGTATGAAGCAACTTTCTTACACTGTCAAGAACGTTATTTGCTTATTTCGCAAACGCTGCATGACGTGCGCTTCGGGGCGAGATTGTAATGGCTACTCCTGCAAATTTGCAAGTGTTGTTTTTGCGTTGCACCGTTTGCTATAAAATCGGTCAACTTATCCTGTGCACCGGAGCGCTCATTCTGTGAAGAATCCCTCCCCCGGCTGGCAGCAGACGCTGGCCGCCAACCTGTTGATGCTGGCGGCTTACGCGGTCATTGGCCGTTTTTGCCTCTACCTGTCGCTGGCGCCCGGCTATGCCAGCCCCCTCTTCCTGCCGGCCGGGATCGCACTGGCCGGCGTCATCACCTTTGGACCACGGCTGCTGCCCGGGGTTGCCATCGGCGCCCTGCTGATCAATTTCCTGCCGCTGCCGGGTGCACCCAATCCCCTTACCCTGCCGCCGCTGCCGCAAGGCCTGGCCGCCCTCGCTGCCGCCCTCGGCTCTGCGTTGCAAGCCTGGCTGGGCATGCTGTATTTCCGCCGCGCGATCCACCCCGAAATCGGCGCCGGGCGCGACGTGCTGCGTTTCCTGCTGCTGGCGGTATGCGTGACCCTGGTGAGCTGTACGCTGTCCAATGGCGTGGCGGTGGCAGCCGGCGCCATCGCGCCTGCGGATTTACTGACGAGCTGGCTCACCTGGTGGATAGGCGATGCCATCGGCGTGCTGCTGGCGGCGCCGCTATGCTGGGTACTGTTCGGCCAGCCGCGCGGATTGTGGCAGCGGCGCCGCCTGCTGGTGGGCGTGCCGCAACTGTTCCTGGTGACTCTGTGCGTGATGCTGTACGTGCTGGTGGCGCGCTGGGAAACGCGCCAGCACCTGGAAGGCTTCCGGCTCAAGGCGCAGCAGGTGGGCGACCTGCTGCAGGCCCGCTTCAGCGAACATGAACGCTATGTTCTGGCGATGGCGCGCGCCATCAACCGCTATGGCCGCGTGATATCGGCACAAGGCTTTGACAAGATTGCACACGGCTACCTCGACCAGCGCCCCGAGTTGCTGTCGATGGCATGGCTGCGCCCGGTATCCGAGGCCGAACGGCCCGCTTTTGAAACCTGGGCGCGCGAGACCATTGGCCCGGACTTCCGCATGGTCGCGCCCTCCACCGGCCCCGGGCACACCCACAGCCATTCCGCGCACAGCCACGCCGAAGTGCCGCCCGGCGAGCACATGGTGACCTTGTTTATCGAACCCGCCGCACGCCGCCATTACCAGGGCCTGGACTGGCTGGCCGAACCGGTGCGCGCCCAGGCCGTGCGCGAGGCGCTGCGCACCGGCAAGCCCGTTACCAGTGCGCCAGTGATGCTGTCGATGCCCGGCGAAGGCAGCGGCGTCGTGCTGTTGCAATCGGTAGATCCGGGCGACGGCCAGCCCGCCGTCGGGATGCTGCTGCTGGCCATGCAGATCGATTCCTACGTCAGCGGCGCCCTGGCCGCGGCGGACTTCCCGCACATCCAGGCGCGCCTGGTCGACCGCAGCAAGCCTGGTCCGACAACGCTGATCGACCAATTGTCGCGTTCACCGAACGACGATGACTACTGGCGCAAGCTCAGCTTTGGCGGCCGCAACTACGAACTGGTGCTGGCCCCTTCTGCCGCCTACATGGTGCACCAGCACGGCTGGCAAAGCTGGCTGGTCCTGAGCGCCGGCCTGATGCTGACCGGCCTGCTGGGTGCGCTGATGCTGCTCACCAGCGGCGAGCGCGCCCAGATCCAGCAGCAGGTCAAGGAAAGCACGATCCGCCTGCGCGAGCGCGAGGCACGCCTGCAAGCCATCCTGGACAAGGCGGCCGATGCCATCCTGACCATCGATGCCGATGGCTTGCTGGTGTCGGCCAATGCCGCCGCCTGCCGCCTGTTCGGCTATGCGACGGAAGCGCTGACCGGCATGCCGCTGGCCAGCCTGCTGCCGGAAGCGGAAAGCGACAGCGCGGCGCGCCTGTTGCGCAATATTGCCGGCGGCGCCACCCATGAGCATGAATCGAGCGGACGCCGCCACGACGGCAGCATTTTCCCGATTGCGATTTCGGTGAGCGAGGTGGAACTCCCGGACGGCAATGTGTTCGTCGCCATCCTGCACGACCTGACCGAACAGCAGCGCGCGCAGGAGCGCATTTACAAGCTGGCCCACCACGACCCGCTCACCGGCCTGGATAACCGCCTGTCGCTCAACCTGCGCCTGGACCAGTTGCTGGCGCAGACCCGCCGCGCCAACGGCACTGCGGCCGTGATGTTCCTCGACCTCGACCACTTCAAGAAAATCAACGATACCCACGGCCACGCCACCGGCGACCAGCTGCTGGTTGCCGTCGCCGACCGCCTGCGCGATCTGCTGCGCGAAGTCGACACCATCGCGCGCCTGGGCGGCGATGAATTCATCGTGGTCACCGGAGGCAACGTGACGCCGGCGGAAGCCAGCCAGATCGCCGTGCGCATCGTAGCCGCATTGGCCGAGCCGTTCCAGCTGGCCGGCAAGACAATCCATAGCGGCACCAGCGTTGGCGTCGCCATGTTCCCACCCGATGGCCACGACAGCGCCACGCTGCTGCGCCATGCGGATACGGCGATGTACGCCGCCAAGAGCCAGGGCCGCGGCAACTTCCAGTTCTTCGAAGCGGCCATGAATGCCGCGACCCATGACCGGCTGATGATGGAAAACCGCCTGTGGCAGGCGCTGGAGCGCAAGGAGTTCGAGCTTTACCTGCAGCCGCAGGTGGAACTGGCCACGCGCCGCGTCATCGGCGCCGAAGTGCTGCTGCGCTGGCACCATCCGGAGCTGGGCATGGTGGGGCCGGATCGCTTCATCCCGATCGCGGAAGAGTCGGGGCTGATCCTGCCGCTGGGGGATTGGGTGTTGCAGCAGGCGGTGGGCTTGCTGCAGCGCTGGGACGGCACGCTGCGGCTGGCCGTCAACCTGTCGGCGCGCCAGTGCCACGGCGGCGCCCTGCTGCCGCTGCTGGACCAGTTGCTGCGCGAGAGCGGGATTGATCCGGCGCTGCTGGAGCTGGAGATTACCGAGTCGGCGGCGATGCAGGATCCGGAACGCAGCCGCGACCTGCTGCGCGAGTTACGGGCGCGCGGGATCAAGGTGGCGATCGATGATTTTGGTACCGGGTATTCGTCGCTCAGCTACCTTAAGTTGTTTGAGATTGACCGGATCAAGATTGATCGAGGGTTTGTGAAGGATATCGAGACCGATCCGAACGATGCGGTGATCGTTACTGCGACCATCGGGCTGGCGCATGCGCTGGGGCTGGGGGTGGTGGCGGAAGGCGTGGAGACGGAGGCGCAGGTGGAGTTCTTGCGCAGTAAGTACTGCAATGAGGCGCAGGGGTATTTGTTTGCGCGGCCGATGCCGGTTTCTGAATTCGAGGCGCTGGCGGGAAGGTTGCCGGAGACGGCTTGCCGGTTTTAAGGCGACAACGCCGCCAACACCTGCGCCTTCAACGCCCGAATCAGCGACGTCTCATCCGGCGGCACCCCTTCCGGCGCCGGCTGCGCCCGATCCGCATAGAACAAGCCAAGCTGCACCCCCTGCACCACCAACGGCAATACGATAAAACTGCGCGCATCCGGCAGCAAATCCAGGTGCCACTTCGGCAGCAGGTCGCGGATCTTTGCCACATTCGCATCCGCGATCATCAAATCCGCATCGTTATCCAGCGCCAGGTGGAACAAATCCTTCCCCTGCAGCGGAAACACAAACCCCTCCTGGCGCAAGGCCCGCTTATCTCCCAGTGCAATGCGTGCCCGGAACTGCCCCGTCTTCGCATCCTTCAGGCACACCGTCGCAAAGCGGAAGCCCATGCTGCGATACAGAGTCTCCAGCACCGCCTGCACCAGCTCATTGACGCGCGCCTTGCCCTCCACCCGCATCTCGGTCAGCTCCTGCACGCCCGCCAGCAACTGCTCGCGCGCATCATACGGCTTGCCGCTCGGGTAAGCCCCTTCCTTTGCACCGGAATCCAGGCTGGCCAGCGCCAGCACGCTCGGCAAGGTGCCCGTAGCAGCAGGCACTTCGCCCGATTCCGCATAAGGATCTCCCGGCTCGCCGGAAGCGCCGCCGCTCGCCCCATCCATCTGCATGCTGTTCAACAGGGCATCCATGCTGCTGCGCGCCCGCGTCAGCACGGTGGTCACCTGCTCGCGCTCAAGCCCCAGCGCGTTGCCAAAGCGCTGGTGCAGCAAGCGCACGTCGTCGGAAGCTGCGCCTCCAAGCCGCGTCAGGGCGCGCGCAGCATCCATGCTGAAGTGCACCACCTGCCGGATCCACTCCGTGCGGTCTGCCGGAGGCCGCAAGGTGCTGCCATACAAGGGAGTCAGCGACCGGATGATCACGTCGGGAATCTTCCACTCGCGCAGCACGGTCGCCGTCAGCGTGTCGTAGGTGCTTCCAAGGATCATTTGCGATGCCTGCGCCTGCGAGTGCTCGCCCGCCACCACCAGGGCGTTGATTTCGCGAAAGCGGTCATGCTCGCGCGAGGCAATCAGCAGCGGCCCCAGGTTCTTGAACAGCGCCCCGATAGCGGCTTCTTCCGCCTTCTGGTAAGGGCTGTAGCGCGCCAGTTCGCGCCCTACCAGGCTGGCGCACAGCGCCGCTTCCAGTTCAACGCGCACGCTTTGCGCATGCTTACTGTTGGCCATCGTGTCGACCAGCAGCATGGCCAGCGCCGTGGTTTTCACATTATCGAAACCAAGCAGCGAAATCGCATGGGAAATAGTGGTTACCGGAGCGCCCGAGGCCTGGCGGTATTGCGGCGTATTGGCCAGGCGCAGGATCTTCTGGGTCAGCGCGACGTCGGAGAGTACGTGATAGGCCAGGCTTTGCGTGCCCTGGTCGTCCGAATCGGCCATCTGCACCACGCGCGCAATCGACACGCCAAGCGCAAACAAGCCCTCGTCATCGCTGCAAAGCTTTTTCAGCAGGTAGGCGCGGACCGGGCGTTCTTCGGGTGGATTGGAGCTCATAGCCCATTGTAGCCCCGGCGGCTATCAAATCGCGACGCGCACCCCAGCTTCGCGCCGCGCGGCGGGGCGGATGTTGTATTTCTTCAATATGTCCTGGTGCAGGCCGGCCAGCGCATTCAGCTTGTCGTTGGCCGGATCGAGGCGGCGCACGGTGGCCACCAGCGCCAGCGCATGGCGTCCGAGGGCATCGTCCCAGCCCTCGTTCTCCAGGCATTTCAGGATCGCCACCGCGGCGTTGAAGGCCACCTGCGCATTGTCCGGCAGCTTGGCCACGGCCTCCAGCATCAGGTCGACTGCGCCGCGGAAGTCGCCCTTCTTCGCCAGCGCCGCACCGGCTGCCACCATTTCGCCGACCTCGTTGCGGCTTTCGTCGGCCAGGCGCTGGCCCAGCTCCGCATGGCCGCTCTTTTCCATCATGCGCATGGCGCGCTCCATCGCACCGGGGGTGGCGGAATTGCGCATCACGTCGCGCATCACTTCCGTGGCCTGTTCCTCCTTGCCCACTTCCAGGCAGGTGCGCGCCAGCTCCATCTTCATTTCATTCGACAGGCCAGTGGCAGCGCGCACGCCGGTGACGGCGTAGTCCAGCGAGGCATTCATGCGCGCCACGTTGCCGGTGAATTCGTGCAGCGCGGCCGAAGCAATCGCGCTGCAGACGTCGGTGTTGGGGGTGCCTGACAGCGACTTGTCCAGGTCGCGGATCACGGCGGCCGCCTGCACCGGGTCGCCTTTCTTGACCAGGGTCTGCGCCAGCTTGGCGTGGTCCTCCGGCGTACGGAATTCGGAATAGCGCGTCTTGCTGACCACCTGCTTGAAGGCACGCTCGGCGCCATCGACGTCGCCGGCTTCCAGCGCTACTTCGCCCAAACGGCGCAGGCGGCGCACTGCATGCGGCGACAATTCGACAGCGTTTGCCAGCACGGCCTGCGCTGCCGCCGTATCGCCATTCGCCTCATGCGTGCGCGCCAGCCAGTCATAGGCATCGAGGAAGCGGGTGTTCTTGCCCAGCAGGTCTTCCAGCATTTCGCGCGCTTCATCATAGCGGCCGCGGAGGTAAAGGGTCTTGGCCTGGCCCAGCCGCGCCCACGGCACCTGGCGGCTGTCCCACAGCTCGGCGTACAGCGGCTCCGCCGACTCCGGCTCACCGGCCTGGATATGCATCTCGGCGCGCAGGCGGCGGAATTCCATGGCAAAGCGCGGCTGTGCGATCTCGCCTTCCTCGCATGCCTCGATAGCCGCACGCAAGTCGCCCATGTCGACCAGCTGGTATACCGGCAGCAGGGCATTGCGGCGGTCGAGGGCGCGCCAGATACGCTCCAGCATGGCATCGGCGGCAAAAGGCTTGAGGATGTAATCGTTGGGCATCAGCTCGGCGGCGCTGACCACTTTACTGAACTGGCCTTCGCCGGTCACCATGAAGAACATGGTCGAAGCATTGATCAGCCGGTGATGGCGCAAGTCCTCCAGCATTTGCTGGCCGTCCTGGCCGCCCTCCAGGGCGTATTCGCACAGGACCAGGTCATAGATCCGGGTTTCCAGCGCGCGGATGGCCTGGTTGGAACTGGCGGCATCGTCAATGCGCACCAGGCCGCACAAGCTCAGCATGTTGTGCAAGCTGGCGCGCATGCTGGGATTGGGCTCGATGACCAGCGCTGTCAGGCCCTTCAGTTCATTCATGGCTTTCGGCGTAGGACAAGGGCTGTCCTTATTTTAGCGCTTGCGCCGTGAGTTTTTGTGAGAATGAACGTGGCGGCGCGGCGCGGCCGCCACAGCAGGGTTCGCTCAGCGGTTCCGTCAGGACTGGCCCAGGCCCGGATTACGCTCGACCACGTCGTTCAGGGCGGCGACCACTTCCGGATCGAACTGGGTGCCGGAACGGTCGCGGATATAGGTCATGACTTCCGGATACGGCCATGGTTCCTTGTAGGGGCGTTCATGCAGCAGGGAATCGAAGACATCGACCACCGCCACGATGCGCGCCGACAAGGGAATCTGCTTGCCCTTGAGCTGGTTCGGATAGCCGCCGCCATCCCAATGCTCATGGTGGCCACCGGCGATTTCCGCGCCGTAAGTCAGATAGCTGACGCCATCGACCATATTGGCCGCACGCTCCAGCACGCTGCGCCCGACGGCCGCATGGGTTTGCATCAGCGCGCGTTCTTCCTCGGTATGGGCTCCCGGCTTCAGCAGGATATGGTCCGGGGTGGCAACCTTGCCCACGTCATGCAGGATGGAGGCGAGGCCGATCATGTCCACCAGTTGCGGCGTCAGTTCGTCGTCATAGATGCCGCGCTCCTTCATGCGTGCAGCGATAGCCGAGGACAGCTGCTGCACGCGCCGCACATGGCCGCCGGTGCAGCCGTCGCGGAATTCCGCCAGGTCGGCCAATGCCACAACAGTCGCCTCCTGCGCCTTGCGCAGCTGGCCGAACATGTACAGGTTGTCGAAGGCTGCGGCAATGCGTTCGCAGAACACTTCCAGCAGGTCGCGCTGGATCTGGGCCAGCGGCCAGGGCGGCGTCACCGAAATCAGCACGTCGCGGTTTTCCTGGGTGTGGATGAACAGCACATTGGCCGGGTGTTCGAACTGGCTTTTCTTTTCCTTGAACGCCTTCTGGATGGTCGGCCACAGCGGGTGGTTGGCCGGCATCTGCTCGTTTTCCGCCAGCGGCGCATAGCCGCCGGTGGCGGCTACCACGGTGGTGTCGCCGGTATCGACCTGCATCAGGCACAGCACGCCGTCCGCGCCCACATCGAGGATGGCGGATACCTGGTTCAGCACGCCCGACGCGAATTCGCGCAGCGAATGGATCTGGTACAGGTTGGTCGCGCCGGCCAGGATCTTGCCCAGGCCGATGCGCGAACGCTCCAGCATGTTCAGGCTCTCGTAGGCACGCAGGGCCGAGATCACGGTGGTGAACAGCTTCTGCGTCGTGAGCTCGGTCTTGGCCTTGTAATCGTTGATGTCGTATTCGATGATGACGCGCTGTTCCGGCGCCTGGCCCGGCTGGCCGGTGCGCAGCACCACGCGTACGATGGAATTGTGCAGCTCTTCACGGATGCGGCGCGCCAGCAGCAGGCCGGCATCGTCGGTTTCCATCACCACGTCGAGCAGCACCAGGGCGATGTCCGGCGTGTCGCGCAGGATCTCGAATGCCTCGCGGCCACTGTAGGCCGAGAACAACTCCAGCTCGCGTCCCTTGAAACTCACATTGCGCAGCGCCAGGCGGGTCACCGCATGCACATCCTGGTCGTCGTCCACAATCAGCACGCGCCACAGCCGCTGTTCAGGGGATCCGGCCGATGGCGTTGGCTTTTCTTCTTCGTCTTCTTCGAGCAGCCAGTTGTCATCGACGGCTTGAGGGTCCGCCATGAAGTCTCCTTGATTAAAATGCGCTAATCTTTACATCCAGCATAATCAGATTTGACTTAGCTAGCAATTAAAAATTGCCCGCTCGTAAATCGCTTTGCACTCTGATACGCTTTGACAACACAGATTTTGCTAAAGGAAAAAAACCATGCAAGTTACTGCGCAAGAAGACGCTAGCCAAGGCAAGGAATTCCTGGCATTCAAGCTGGGTGCCGAAGAGTACGGTATCGATATCCTGAAAGTGCAGGAAATCCGCGGTTACGAAGCGGTGACCCGCATCGCCAATGCGCCCGAGTTCATCAAGGGCGTGATCAACCTGCGCGGCATCATCATTCCGGTGGTGGACATGCGCATCAAGTTCAAGCTGGGCGAACCGGTGTACGACCAGTTCACGGTGGTGATCATCCTCAACATCAATGGCCGCGTAGTCGGCATGGTGGTGGACTCGGTCTCCGACGTGACCACGCTGACGCCCGAGCAGATCAAGCCGGCGCCGGACATGGGCACGGCCTTCAGCTCCGAGTACATGATCGGCCTCGGCACGATCGACGAGCGCATGCTGATCCTGGTGGACATCTACCGCCTGATGGCCAGCCCAGAGATGGGACTGAGCGAAACGCTGACAGCCGGCGCGGCTTAACCGTTCTTGTGCGTGCAGCCGTTCTGGCCGGCGCCGAGGTTCAGGTTCTGGTAGCGGATTTCGTATTTGCCGTTCGATAGCTGGTCGACCACCAGCTTGTCGTGCGGCTGCACGTAGGCGTAGCGCACATTCGAGCGGCGCTCGAGGTCGTACACCTTGATGAAGACCGGGGCGGCGTTGGCGCTATTGTCCAGCGTGAGCTGCATGTCTTCGCCCTTGTTCCCGACCGGGAAACCTTCCACGTAGCCGGACTGGACCGGCCACGGTTCACCGTTCGGTGCGACCGAGGGAGCAACCTCGGCTTCGCAATCGACGGCGGCGCCGGGCAGCACCACCTGCGACAGGGCCAGCACCTTGATCGGCGGCGCCGCGGCGGCAGAGACCGACGGTTCGGGCGAATAGGGCTTGGCCACGGCCCAGCCATCGTCCGGAGTGACTTTTTCCACCCGCGGCGGGTGGATTTTCGGGGTGGCGGCGGCAGTGGCCGTCAATTCGGCAGGAGGCTTGCCGCCCCAGGCGCCAGCCAGCACGCTGGACATGGCGCGCGGTTCGGTCACCGTCAGCACCCCGCCCAGCCAGCCGGCGGCGGCGGCGCCGCCAACCGTGCCCCAGAAGCGCCAGGACTTCAGCGCCCGGCGCCGGCGCGGCAGGTCGAGCTGGTCGGACCAGCCCGGCTCATGCGCCGGCTCGTGCTTGGTACTCTCCAGCCATTCGATTTCCCATTCTTCCTGGGTGATCCACTCATCGTGCTCCTTGCGGCGTTGCGGATCGGACAACGTGCCATAGGCCGTGTTGACGATCGCCATGATGCGGGCCGCCTTCTCATCCCCGGGATTCTTGTCAGGATGATATTTCTGGCTCAGCGCCTTGTAAGCAGCACGTATGACTTCCTGTGGCGCGCCACGCGCTACCTTGAGGTTGTCATAGTGAGTATGTATCTTTCCCATCTCTCAATCATATTACAAACGGTGGCTGCGGTCGCTACGCAGCAATTGGCCCGGCAATTCAATGCCATGGCCAATCACCAGCACCTTGAACAATTCTCCCATTTCGGCTGGAGAAAGCAATTTCTGCAGTGCGTTGGCGTGCGGCAGGTAATTCAGGGCGTCGGCCGGATCGAAACGCTGCATCAACTCGCCGATCCCGGCGCCGATCAGGAAACCGGCCTGGCTGTTGTAAGCCATGACTTCGGCGCCTGCATCCTGGGCCGCCAGCGCCATCGCCGTAAAGTCGACGTGGGCGGTAATGTCCTGCAACCCGGGCAGGTAGAACGGTTCGGCGTGGGCGTGGTGGCGGTAGTGGCACATCAGGGTGCCGGTGGCGCGGTCGCCCAGGTAGTATTCACGCGCCGGGAAGCCGTAGTCGAACAGGAAGGCAGCGCCCTTGCCTTTCGCCAGCATCGCAGCCAGGGTGGCCATGAAGCCGCAGCCTGCGCCGTGCACTTCGGTCACATAGCCGACCGGCAGCGCTTGCGCGTCAGGAACCTGGCGCTCGATCTGCGACAGCAGCGCGGCCTCGGCCGCCACCGGACGCCAGGCGAAGCGGGCGCCGCCCGTCTCGTCGGCCTCGGCGGCGACGTGCAGCGACTGCCAGCCGCTGTCGGCCAGGGTAACCACGTCGACCGGCATCGCATCCAGCACTTCATTTCCGAATACCGCGCCCTCGAACAATTCCGGCAGGGCGTCGAGCCAGCGCACCTGCGGGAAGCCGCGCAACAGCTCCTGCTGGCGGGCGCGCAGCTCGCCGGACAGTTCGACGATCGAATAGCTTTCGACCACGATGCCGGCTTGCGCCGCCTCGGTCAGGATATCCCTGGCCAGCTTGCCCGTGCCGGCGCCGAATTCAAGGATATGCGGCGCGCTTTGGTCCATAATAGCGGCTGCAACATGCGCCAGCGACTGCCCGAACAGGGCGCTCAGCTCGGGCGCAGTTGTAAAATCGCCATCCTTGCCCAGCTTGGCGGCGCCGCCGCTGTAATAGCCCAGGCCGGGCGCATACAGCGCCAGCTCCATGAAGCGGGAGAACGGGATGGCGCCACCTTGCCGCGCAATGTCGTCGGCAATCAGGCGCTGCAGGGCTTGGGACGCGGCCAGCGCGTCGGGAGAAGGTGCTGGTAAAGACATGCCGGCATTGTAGCGGTTCAGCGCTGCCCGGCGCCATTTTGATCAATTTGACTATGACTACTTCAACTTCGACGCCCGAACAGCCGCGCGTGGCCCTGGTGACCGGCGCCGGCCGCCGCCTGGGGCGCGAAATCGCGCTGGGCCTGGCGCGCGCCGGCTGGGACATCGCCGTCCACTATCGCAACTCCCACGATGAAGCGCGCGAAGTGGCACAAGCCATTGCCGCCCTGGGCCGCCGTGCCATCACGCTGCAGTGCGACCTGTCCGATGAGGAGGCCGTGCGCGGCCTGCTGCCGGCGGCGGTAAAGGCGCTGGAGCGGGTCGACTGCGTGGTGAATAATGCTTCCCTGTTCGATTACGACAGCGACCTGAATTTCAGCCATGCCCGCCTGGACGCGCACATGCACGCCAACGTGGCGGCGCCGATCCAGCTGGCGCGCGCCCTGTACGACGCCACGCCGGAGGGCGGCCAGGCCGTGGTTGTGAACCTGCTGGACCAGAAGCTTTATAATCTCAACCCTGATTTCCTGTCCTACACCCTGTCCAAGGCGGCGCTGCAGGCGGCCAACACCATGCTGGCCCAGTCGCTGGCGCCCAAGGTCCGGGTGGTGGGCGTGGCGCCCGGCATCACCATCGTGTCGGGCGACCAGAGCGAGGAAGGCTTCGCCAAGGCGCACACCCAGACGCCGCTGGGCCGTTCCAGTACTCCCGAGGACATTGCAGCCGCCGTGGTCTATGCCGCAGGCGCGCGTGCGATGACCGGCACTACCCTGCTGGTCGATGGCGGCCAGCATTTGCTGCCATCGCCGCGCGATGTGATGTTCCTTACTAAATAACTTCATTGAAGGTTTAAGCACCATGCTGTCCGCCCTGATTCACCCGCAACTGCAAGACTGCCGCCGGCTGTTCCTGCGCAACTATGAAGTGCTGATCAACATCGGCGTGCACGATTTCGAAAAGAAAGGCGAGCAGCGCGTATTGATCAACGTCGACCTGTACATCCCGCTGGCCGTATCGACGCCGAAGGCCGACGAGCTGCACGAAGTGGTCGACTACGACTTCATGCGCGAGACCATTGCGCGCCGCATGGCCGAGGGCCACGTGCACCTGCAGGAAACCCTGGTGGACGACGTGGTGCAGGCAATGCTGGCCCACCCGAGTGTGCGCGCGGCCCGCGTGTCGACCATGAAGCCTGACGTGTACCCGGATTGCGAAGGCGTGGGCGTGGAAGTATTCAAGATCAAGGACGCAGCATGAACGCAGTAGTGGACACCAAGGCGGAAGACAAGATCGCCTACGAGAACAACAAGCTGCAAAAGCGCCTGTGCCGCCTGGTCGGCCAGGCCATCGGCGACTTCAACATGATTGAAGACGGCGACAAGGTGATGGTGTGCCTGTCCGGCGGCAAGGACTCCTACGCCCTGCTGGACATCCTGATGACGCTGCGCGAACGCGCGCCGATCAACTTCGAGATCGTGGCCGTCAACCTGGACCAGAAGCAGCCGAACTTCCCGGCCGACGTGCTGCCGGCCTACCTGGAAAAACTGGGCGTGCCGTTCCACATCGAGAACCAGGACACCTACTCGATCGTGAAGCGCCTGATCCCGGAAGGCAAAACCACCTGCTCGCTCTGTTCCAGGCTGCGGCGCGGCATCCTGTACCGCGTGGCCGATGAACTGGGCTGCAACAAGATCGCCCTGGGCCATCACCGCGACGACATCCTCGAGACCTTCTTCCTGAACATGTTCTTCGGCGGGAAGATCAAGGGCATGCCGGCCAAGCTGGTATCGGACGACGGCAAGCACATGGTGATCCGTCCGCTGGCCTACGTGAAGGAAGAAGACACCGAGCGTTACGCCGCGGTGAAAAATTTCCCGATCATTCCGTGCGACCTGTGCGGCTCGCAGGAAAACCTGCAGCGCAAGCAGATCAAGGCCATGCTGCGGGAATGGGAGAAAAAGAATCCGGGCCGCGTGGAGAACACCTTCTCCGCCCTGTCCACCGTGGTTCCTTCGCACCTGATGGACCGCGAGCTGTTCGGCTTCAAGGATCTCAAGACCGACGGCATTGCCAACCCGCTGGGCGATATCGCTTTCGACGAGGAGCCATGCTCCACGCCTGCGACTGTGCCGGGCGTGATTCCGCTGCAGGCCGGCTAACGCTGCTGGCGAGAGGCGCGCCGCTTGCGCGCCTTTTCAAGCACATCGCGCAGGTTCATCCGCAGGTAGTCCAGGTTTCCGACATAGCCGGACATCGCTTGCAAGGCTCGCGCCTCGATAAGCTCCGCCGGTATGTCGAGACGTTCAATCAGCGCTTCGATGTCTTCCCGATCGGGACCGTTATAGCGCGCTAATTTGCTGACGACAAGATCGACCGGGCTGAGTACAAAAACGTCGATGTACTGCGTCCCGAATGGGACGCGTACTGCATCTTTCAGGTAATCTTCATGCATTAGCGCGAAAGTGCTGTTAAACGTAGGATCGAGATACAGCATGTTGCCTTCGCGCGTCTCAACCAGAAGGTCGCGCGGCAGCATGATCCGCTTTGAAAATTCGGCGTCAACATCACTCGTCACGCGCCCACCCGTATAAAGGTGGGTTGCCATGCCACCGGCAATGACCATCCTGATTGGCTCGCGCAGGCCGGCACGCTCTTCCAGCTGCTGCAGCAACTCCTTGAGCCCAAGCGACAAATCGGTATCAACAGCAAACTGAACCTGACTCACCATACCTTGACTCCTTCAAGGCGGTTTTCGATCAGGTGACGGAAACGCGGCACGTCGGCAACCAATCCATCACTCACCATCTGAGGAAAGGACCGGGACTTGACCCTGTGCACATCAAAATAGGACCGCGCGGCGCTGTCGAGCATTCTTGCCTGCACTGGATAGCGCGTCTTCAGTAACTGGGCAGTAAAGCGGAACAGGTCAGCCTGGCCGTGTGACGACGGGTTGCGACCTGCCTTGATTGCTTCGACCAGGTCGCCCAGCAGCGAATCTTCGGTCTCGCGTGCCGGGACCGCATTGACATTCAAAGCCGCCAAGACAGCATCGCGGTTCAACACGCCCCAATCGTCGATCCTGAAAGAAGATCCAATTTTGACAATTTGTATGCGCAGCTGTTCGCGCGCCACATCAATTGCGCGCAACACTTCCGCCCGGGTGCATTCGAGCTCAAGGGAAATGTAATGCGCCGTAGCCTTTTCGCCCAGACGCTCAATCGTGAGCAGCACGGTAAAGCAGCGCCTTAGGTCATGTTTGGGAAATTCCTTGTATTTCATATTTGCCCCCTGCAAATTCATTTTAGTCCGTTATTTGATACATCACAATTGCTTTATTTGCATTAAAGAAAGTAGAATCTTTCCTTTTCTTTAACTACGAGGACTTGCTGATGCATCGCTTCCTTGGCCTCTGCGCCGCTTTCCTGACGTTGTGTGCTGCTCCGCTCCTGCATGCCGAGGAGGAGCCTAAGCTCGCCGTGGCGGTGGACGTGCGCCATGTGGCGAAAGACTTGTGGCGCGTGGATTACCGTTTCGCGCAGGCCGTTACGGCGGTAAAGCTCAAATCCATCGGCGAGTTCCGGCAGCAGGAGTGGAAAGTGCTCACGCCCGGCCTGGGCCTGAAGTCCGATGCGGACTTCGACGTCATTGCGTCGAAGGGCAAGCCGTTCAAGGCCGCCAGCGTGGAGATCAGGACTTTCGACGGCTGGTCGCCCAAGGACTATGTCTCGTTCAACCGCTTCGGCGATGGCGGGAGGACGATCTACCTCGGCCACCTGCAAGGCGAAGTCGAGCAGGGCAAAAACACGCTCTCGATGAGCACCGATTTCAAGCTGTCTGGCCTGGCGCAGGAAAACGTGATCGCGCCGCCGCCTAACCGCTTGCACCCGGGCGCCGAACGTGGCTATGCCTACTTTGGCCCGGCGCAGGCTGTTCCTGCCGGCGCAGTGAAAGTCCTGATCGATCAACGAACCCCGCAGTGGCTGCGCGAAACGATCCTCGACGTTGGTGCAAAAACTTCCGCATACTATGAGAAGGCCTACCAGCGGGGCCTGAAGGACGAGCTGCTGATCATGATCTCGGTGGACAATTTTGAATCGTCGGGCTTTTCGATCAAGGGTGGCGCCATCATGGGTGCGGGACAGGTTTCCTACCGGCTGGAGGGCAAGCAGGTACTGCTCGACCATCCGCAGCTGCGCCAGGGTGTGGCCCGCAACGTTGCACACGAGATGGCGCACATCTGGCAACTGGCGGTCGCCCAAGGCGGCATCGGTGACCAGGGCGCGTGGATCCACGAGGGCGGTGCGGAAGCGATGGCCATCGATGCCTTGCTCCAGACGGGCATGTGGAGTGAAGAATCGGCGAAGGCCTATCGCGCGAAGCAAGCCGCCACCTGCGAGAAACTGGGCGGCGCTGTCGAAACCTACGACGGCATTTATGCCTGCGGCCTGGTGCGCTTCGATGCGCTGGGCGTCGGCATCGTCCCGCTTTGGCGCTCCATGATGCTGGCGGCAGAAGTGAAGGGCGATCCCTATTCCCAGCAGATGATCGACACTATCGTTTCGGCGAAGTAGCCGCCGTTTCAGCACGCGAGAAGGAATAAGGCGCGTCGGCGGGTGCGATGCCGCGCTGCTGGTTCGGTTGCGCCGCCATCTCCACGTCGAAGGTGGCGCCGCGCAGCAGCTCGTCGTGCCCCAGCCAGTTGCGCTGGATCGCACGGCCATTCAGTTTGGCGGAGCGGATGTAGCGCTTTTCGGCGCCATTGCCCGGTGCGTTGATGCGAATCTGCTTGCCGTTTTCGAGATGCACGGTGGCGTGCTGGAACAGCGGCGCACCCACCACGTATTGGCCAACTGCCGGCGTCACGGGATAGAAGCCCAGCGCAGAGAACACATACCAGGCCGACGTCTGGCCGTTATCTTCGTCGCCGCAGTAGCCGTCCGGCGTCGGCTTGTACATGCGGTTCAACGTTTCGCGGACCCAGTACTGCGATTTCCACGGCGCGCCCGCATAGTTGTACAGGTAGAGCATGTGCTGGATTGGCTGGTTGCCATGCGCGTACTGGCCCATGTTCGCCACCTGCATTTCGCGGATCTCATGGATCACCGAGCCGTAATAGCTTTCGTCGAACACGGGCGGCATGCTCATCACGGTATCCAGCTTCTTGACGAAAGCGGCGCGCCCGCCCATCAGGTTCACCAGCCCGTCGATGTCGTGGAAGACCGACCAGGTGTAATGCCAGCTATTCCCTTCGGTGAAGGCATCGCCCCATTTGACCGGGTTGAATGGCGACTGGAAGCTGCCATCCTTGTTACGGCCGCGCATCAGGCCCGTCTCCGGATCGAACAGCTTCTTGTAATTCATGGCGCGCTGGGCGTAGATGCCGATTTCCGACTCGGGCTTGCCGAGCGCCTTGCCCAGCTGGTAGATCGCGAAATCGTCGTAGGCATATTCCAGCGTGCGTGCGGCGTTCTCGTTGATCTTGACGTCGTACGGAACGTAGCCAAGCTCGTTGTAGTACTTCACGCCAGCGCGGCCCACGGCGCTAACCGGCCCTTCGTTGTCGGCGCCGTGCTTGAGCGCTTGCCACAGGATTTCGATGTCGGGGCTGCGGCTGCCCTTGATCCAGGCATCCGCCACCACCGAGGCGGAGTTGTTGCCGACCATGATGTCGGCATAGCCCGGGCTTGACCACTCCGGCAGCCAGCCGCCTTCGCGGTAGGCGTTGGCCAGGCCGGCCTGCATTTCGCGGTTGATCGATGGGTAGACCAGGTTCAGGAATGGATACAAGGCGCGGAAGGTATCCCAGAACCCGGTGCCGGCAAACAGGTAGCCGGGCAGCACCTTGCCGTTGTATGGGCTCCAGTGCACCGGCTGACCGGCAGCATCGATTTCATACATCTTGTTCGGGAACTGCACCATGCGGTACAGGCTTGAATAGAAGGTGCGCATCTGGTCGATGCTGCCACCCTCCACTTCCACCTTCGACAGCACGCGGTTCCAGGCTGCCTTGGCGCGGGCGCGCGTGGTGTCGAAATCGTCGTTCGCCAGTTCGCGCTGCAAATTCAACTCGGCCTGCTCGGGGCTGATGAAGGAAGACGCGACCTTCATGTGCACCTGCTCGCCGCGTTTGGTCCTGAAACCCACAATGGCGCCGCTATGCTGGCTTTCCATTTCGAGCGCGCCTTCCACCAGCTCCTTGCCGCGCCACACGTCGGTGGAGGCAAAGGGCTTGTCGAACACCATCACGAAATAGAGGCGGAAATTGGAAGGCAGCGGGCCGCGCGCATAACGCGTGCTGTAGCCGATCACCTTGCGCTGATCGGGAAGGATCTTGACGTAGGACCCTTTGTCGAAAGCGTCCACCACCACATAGCTTTTGTCCGATTCAGGGAAAGTGAAGCGGAACTGGGCGGCCCGCTCGGTAGGAGTCAGTTCCGCGGTGACATTGGCGTCCGCCAGGTAGACGCTGTAGTAGTAAGGCTTGGACGTTTCTGCCTTGTGCGAAAACGCGCTGGCGCGCTCGTCTTCCATGAAGCGCTTGGCCCCGACCACCGGCATGACGGAGAACTGGCCGTAGTCGTTCATCCAAGGCGATGGCTGGTGTGTCTGTTTCAGGCCCCGCAGCTTGTCGGCATCATATTGGTAGGTCCAGCCGTTGCCCATCTTGCCGGTTTGCGGAGTCCACAGGTTCATGCCCCACGGGACGGCGATGGCGGGATAGGTATTCCCGTTCGACATTTCCGGCTTGCTGGAAGTGCCCATCAACGGATTGACCCACTCGACCGGGTCGCTGATCTTACCGACGAATTGTGCTGCTGCAGGAGCCGTCGCGCATGCGAGGACCAGGGTCAATGCGAATGTCTTCATTGCAGGTATCCAGTCTGGCTGTATGGGCGGGCGCTGCGTTCGCGGCCCCAGTCTTTGTTCGGCGCCCCCTGCATGCGGAATACGAGCTCTCCGCCGGCAGTGATGTCCTCATGGCGCAAGAAGGTGCGCGACAGCGCCCTGCCGTTCAGGGTCACGCTGCCGACGTAGGCGTTGGCAGCGCTCAGGCCTTCGGCACGGATCGTGAAGCGCTTCCCGTTCGGCAGGTTCAGTACTGCTTTGTCCACGAACGGACGGCCGATCACGTATTCATTGCTGCCCGGCGCCACCGGGTAGAAGCCCAGCGCAGTGAACGTCAGCCAGGCCGACATCTGCCCCAGGTCGTCATTGCCGGCCAGGCCGTCCGGCTTGTTGTGGTACTGGCTGGCGACGATCTGCGTCAACCGCGCCTGGGTCTTCCAGGGAGCGCCCGCGAAGTTGTACAGGTAGGCCACGTGGTGCGACGGCTCGTTGCCGTGCGCGTAATGCCCGATCAGGCCGGAAATGTCTTCCATGTGGGCGTAGACGTTGTCGTCGACCTTGGCGTCGAACACCTGGTCAATCTTCGACTGCAGCCCGGCGTCGCCGCCCAGCATGCCGACCAGGCCCGCGTTATCGTGCGGCATATACCAGGAGTATTGCCAGGCGCTGCCCTCGGTGTAATCGCTGCCGAAATTCGATTGCACCGGATTGAATGGTTCCCGGAATTCGCCGGTCGACTTGCGGGCGCGGACAAAGCCAGTTTTGGTGTCGAACACATTGCGGTAGTTCTGCGCACGCTGGTAGAAACGCGCGGCCACGTCCTTCTTGCCCATCTTCTCGGCCATGCGCGCGATGGTCCAGTCGTCGAAAGCGTATTCGACCGTTTTGGAGGCAGCTTCCGGTTCCAGGTCGATCGGCACGTAACCCAGCTTCTTGTAGTGCTCAAGGCCGCCGTAGGGGCCATAGTCGGCACTGGCGACCATGGCGGCCAGCGCTTCTTCGGCATTAATGCCCTTGATGCCCTTCATGTAGGCATCGGCAATTACCGGCACTGCGTGGTAGCCGATCATGCACCAGGTCTCCAGACCATGGAAAGCCCATACCGGCAGGATGCCGTGCGGGCTATGCTGGCGCGATGCCACCAGCGAGTTCACGAAGTCGGCATTGCGCTGTTCCGGCTGCACCAGCGTGAGCAAGGGGTGCAGGGCACGGTAGGTGTCCCACAGCGAGAACGTCGAGTGGTAGCGGAAGCCTTTGGCCTGGTGCACCTGGTTGTCCGGGCCGCGATACTTGCCGTCGCGGTCCATGAACAAGCCTGGCGCCAGCATGGCGTGATACAGGCTCGTATAGACCATGCTGCGCATCTCGGCCGGCGCTTCGATGGCGACGGCGGACAGCGCCTCATTCCAGGCGGTGCTTGCACGCTGGCGCTCCGCCTCGAAGTCCCAGCCCGGCATTTCCTCCAGGTTGGCCAGCGCTCCATCTTCGCTGACGCCGGACAGCGCGACCTTCACCAGCAGCGTGCCGTCATCCGGCGCGCCGAAATCGAGGGCGGCCACCAGCGCCTTGCCTTCCACCTGCACCTTGTCGGCCGGCGCCTTGCCAGGGCCTGCAAAGCCCTTGTATTCAACGCCCTCCTCGCGGTTGAGCAGGGTATGGCCGGCGATGGGGCGCGATAGCTTCATGGCGAAGTAAACCTGGCGGCCGGGCGCCCAGCCGCGCGTAATGCGCATGCCGGTAATGGTGGTGCTGTCGCGCAGGCGCAGCGATGACCACAGGTTCTTGCCGGCGTAGTCGTAAATGCTCTGGCGCAGGTCGAGGATCAGCTTCGCCTGCGCGCCCTTGGCGTAGCGGTAGCGGTGCAGGCCGACCCGCTCGCTGGCGGTCAGTTCGACGTTGACGTCGTGATCCTGCAGGCGCACCGCATAGTAGCCTGGTTCCGCGCGCTCGTCTTCGTGGCGGAAGCGGGAACGGTAGCCGCTGAACGGGCGCTCCGGATAACCCGGTTCGAGCTTGGTGTCGCCGCTGTAGGGCATCAGCAGGATGTCGCCCAGGTCCGAGTGCCCGCTGCCCGAGAAATGGGTGTGGGAGAAGCCGAGGATGGAATTGTCCTCGTAGCGGTAGCCGGCCGCCCATGGATAGCTTTGGCGGAAATGCCGCACCTGGGTATCCGGACTCAGTTGCACCATGCCGAAGGGTCGGCTGGCGCCGGGGAAGGTGTGGCCGTCGCCGCCTGTGCCGATAAACACGTTGACGGCGGCAGCCGGACTGCCCGCCGGCGCCGCTTGGGCAGCAGCGGCCAGCAGTGTTGCAGTAAACAGCGCCACGAAAGGTCGGATACCCATGGTGTCTCCTTTTATGATGCTGCTTTTATACCTTTACCCGATCTTTCCTCGCAATCGAAAGTGACAGAAACGGCGAAGTTTCAGGAAGTTTAGTAAACAAGGCCCGTGCGGTACACCGGATACAGATTGTGGCGCTCATCCCAGGTGGCGTGGCGGCGGGCGAAGAAGTCCAGGCGGGCACGCGGGTTCTTGGCGAAGGCCGGGTCGCTTTCCAGTTTTGACTTGAAAGCGGCTGCCAGCACCGGATCGGCCGCCAGCATCTCGCGCGCCGCTTCTTCCGCCACGTACTCCTCCATGTACTCCTTGCGCTCCAGGTAATTGTTGAAGAAGCCCCAGGCCGCCAGCGAGTCGGCGCCGGCCGGCTCCAGCATGGTCATTACCAGGCGAGATTTCGGCTGGGCGATCGGCACGAACAGGGCGCCCTTGCCCACTTCTCGCTGCTCGGTTTTCCAGGCGCCCTTCCAGCTTGCGAGCTGGTGGCCTTCGAAGGAGCTGGCTGTCAGCTTGGCTTCGTCGGCGCGGAAAGCTTCAACCGGCACATTGCCCGGCGCCTGCTGCAGGCGCTTGTAGCTGATGCCATGCACTTTCAGCTTGGCTTCGACCAGCGCAGCCTGCGCGGCAGGCACCAGGTAGCCGCCAGCCGGAGCCTTGGCCACCACGTCCGGCACCACTTCGTCGCGCAGCGGCACGGTCCATTTTTGCGGCCTGGATTCATCATATTTCGTCCAGATGCCACCCGAGACGTCGGACGGCGTGCGGGTGTACTCGTAGCCGGGGAAGTCGATCATCTCGGTACGTTCGGTGGTCTTGTAGCTGAGCGGCATGTCGGCCAGCCTGGCGGCGCGCACATCGGCTTCCGCAGCGGCTTTGGCCCAGGCCGCGCCATGCTGGGCGAACTGCTCCATCAGGGCGACGATCGTGTTGCGGGTGACCTTCACGCGGTGCGGGTAGTCGCGCCACGAATGCGTTTCCACCAGCATGGCAAAACGGTTACGCAGCGGGAAGTAGCCGGTCGAGAAGCGCGGCGTGGACATGCTGTCGACAAAGCCCGAATCCGGCTGGTCGGTCTTGTCGAAGGAGATGTAGAAATGGCGCGGATCGGAACCTTGCTTGCGCAGGTCGGTCATGACGTTGTCGCGCAGCTCCTTGCCCAGCGGGAGCAGCGCCGCATCGCCGCCGTGCACCGGCTCGACCTGGATCGATACGTCCGGCTGGAACTTGGCGCCATCGGTCACGTGCAGGTCGACGTAGGCCAGCGGGTCCCATTCGTTGACCAGCTTGAGCATGGCCTGCATTTCAGGCGCGTCGGCCTTCACGTAATCGCGATTGAGGTTGTAGTTCTGGGCGGTGACGCGCCAGCCCATTTCCACCGGGCCGCGCTGGTTGGGACGGTTGTTCTTGCCGAAGCGCTCGTGGCCATCGACGTTGAAGACGGGGATGAACAGGACCACCTGCTTGTCCAGCGCACCGGCGGCAGCCTTGCCGTCCAGCGCTTCGCGCAGGGCCCAGAAACCGGCATCCTTGCCGTCGATCTCGCCGGCGTGAATGCCGCCCTGCACCAGCAGTACCGGCAGCTTGCTCTGCCTTGCCGCAGCGGCGGTCAGGGCGCCGCTGCGCGACACGGCCAGCGCCAGCATCGGACGGCCTTCCGGCGTCTCGCCGAATGAAAAGCAGCGCACCTCTTTCGGATAGGCCTTCTGGTAGCCGGCGCACAGGCGCTGCACTTCGTCATAGCGACCGGTGGCCTGGTAGCCGGAGCGTTCGGCGACGGTGCTGAGGTCGGGCGCGGCATGCGCCAGCGGGAATGCGGCAAACAGGGAAAGCAGTACGGCTGGACGAATCATCAAAATGCTCCGGCGGTTGTTGGAAAACGCCGGAGCATTATAGTGCGCTTCAGGAACGCAGGTATGGGCGCTCGGGCGCGAACAGCACCAGGCGCGCGGTCTTGCGCCAGCGGGCCGGTGCGCCGTCGCCCGCCGCCACAACGCCAGCAGCAAAGGCCAGCGCCCGGGCTTCCATCCGCATGGTTCCCAACTCCAGTTCGGCCTCCTGGTACTTGCCAGCCTTGGCTGCCTCGATGAAGCGGCGCAGGCGCGGCGCATACTCACGCATCGAACTCGCCTGGGCCCAGTACGCCTCCGTATCGCGGCCATGCCGCAGCGCTAACGCAGCCCCGACCAGCAAGGTCACCTGGTCGATACCGCTGGTCATCGGCTCCTCCAGCGCGGCCTGCACCTGGGCCGCGCTGGCGCCGTCCGAAGCACCGACCAGCCGGCGCATGCGCGCTGCTTGTGCCGGATCGCCCTTTGACGCCTCCAGCGCCTTGCCAAGGTCACCGCGCGCGAGGGCGCCATATGGTTCGTCCCGGGAACGTTCGGCCTGCGCCATGGCGGCGGCGCGCGAGCCCTCTCGCAAGGGGCGCTGCTTGGCCTCGCCGTCCAGCAGCCGCTGCAACCGCTCCAATTGCAGCTCCAGCTCGGCGTTCTCGTATGGCAGCTTCCCCTGCACCTGACGCAGCGGCTCCAGCGCTTCGTTCCACACCCCGCGATCGAGCAAGCTGCGCGCATGCAGGTAAGTCAGCCAGGCGTTGCCGGGGAAGCGTGCGCGTGCTGCCGCGATCTCCTCCGGGCTGGCAGAATGGCCGCAACGTAAGGCCAGGTAGAACCGGTCGCTGTCGTCCGGGCGCGCCTTCGAGCGCTCGCGCGCGGCGGCGCAGATCTCAGGTGATTCGTTGGCAACGTCCTGTTCCGCACGGCGAAGCTGGACGTTTTCCGGATCTTCCTTCAGGCGCTGTACCAGCACGTCGCCCGCACCGCCTTCATGCGCCATGGTCAACCACGTGTAGGTTGATGGCGCCTTGATGTTATCCCAGCGTGCATGGGCCAGGACCATTGCCTTGCGCTGCGCGTCATCCTTCACCAGCCCCGATTGCGACTCCGGCTCCATGCCCGATGCTGCGAACAATACCGTGCGCCATTTCTTGCCCTTGCTGCTGACCGATTTTGGCGGTTCTTCGAACAGCACGTCGGCATCGGTATCGAACCAGCGCGGCGCGCCAAGTACCGTGTTCCGGTCTTCGCCCGATCCGCCATAATGAACGATAGCTGTCGCCATCACGGCGCCGCCGGCAATGTTGTACACCGATTGCTGCGCACCGTCGGCCGGCTGGAACGCTTCCAGCAGGCGGCCGTCGAGCATATGGGCTTCGACCGAGTGCTGCACGTCCGGGCTCGCATCGATCTTGACGTGCTGGCCAGGATCGACCAGCCTGGAGTTGCCGTCGATCGTCACACGCACAGACGTGGCCAGGCCGTTGTAGACCAGGACCGTCGAGGTGCCGAGCGCCATGCCCATGCCCAGAACGCTGACCACGATGCCGCCCGCGACTGCCAGCCGCGCGCCGCCGGCAAACCAGCCGTCCGCACGCTGAAAACGCGACCACCAGTCCAGCGAGGTCTGGAGCTTGCGCTCGCGGCCTGCCAGCAGCACACTGTACTCCTTCGGCACGGCGCATGGCGCCGGGGCAGGCGCCACCGGCGTGCCGCTGCGCGCATGGCTGGCAATCAGCGTTTCGCTGACCAGCATTTGCTCCAGCACTGCAGCGCGCAACGCGCCCAGCCAGTTGCTGGTATGCGAAGTCCAGTTGGCGGTGGCCTGCAGCCAGTCATTGATGTTGTCGCGCGAAACCGGCGGCAGCGTGAATTTCTGCAGCGTGACTTGCCAGCTCTCCTTGATTTCCAGGCGCTCCATCAACTGGGGATCGAGCTGCACCGAGCCATTGCCGCGATATGTTTCATCCAGCAGTACGTACAAGCTGCTGCAATCGGCAATCAGGCGGCGGATATTGCTTTCACTCTGGCGCGCCACGGCTGTCACCACGGCGCGGGTGTTCAGCACCAGGCCCCAGGCATCGCGCAGGTTGGCGGCAGCATGTTCGGCGTAATGCAGCACGTCGAGCAAGCTGTCCAGGTAGGCCGGCCAGCCTTCGCCCAATTTGACGGCCGCCGCATAATGCCACGCGCGCACAGTCGCATCGTGGCGGCGCAGCTTCTCCTCCAGTTGGGCGATGCGTTCATCGGTGCGCGCCAACGCCGCAGGCAACTGGTTCACGCGGTATTCTTCGCCGCCCAGTTGCACGCGGTTGCCCTGGACCTTGGCATGGCCTTTGATCACGGCCGACAACTGCGCACGCTCTTCCTGCAGCTGGCGCAACTGGCGCACGTCGTCCTTGAGCGAGACCGGGTACAGTGCGCTGGCTTCGGCAGCAGGTTGCGCATCGCGGGCAGCGCGCAGTTCCTCGGCCTGTGCGGCATGGCGCGTCAGCGAGCGGCCGAAATATACGCCGCAGTAGCGGCTCTGGAAATGCTCGCGGCGATATTCCTTTGCCAGGCGTTTCAGGCTCTCTTCCAGTTCGACCGGCGTTGCCTCCCCTTCCTGCCCTTCGAGCAAATGGGCCGTCATGCGCTTGCGCAGGCCGGCTGGATCGTCGAACAGCGACCATGCGTTGGACTGGTCAATGGCCGCCGCCACGTAGCGCCGTTTTGCATTCTCTTCGCGCTCGTGGTTCAGCGGGTGGGTTTGCCACATGCGCGGCGGTTGCGCCAGTTCGGCCTTGAACACGCGGTGCTGCTCCGGCTGGTGCGCCGGCAGCGGCGGCACCTTGCCGTAGAACGGGTCGTCCAGGATGCCGGACATGCGGGCCGTCACGTGGTTTTGCACGGCATACGCGTCAACGGTGGCGCGGCCGGACCCGTATTCGCCGAACACGAAACCGACAGTGCGCTCCCAGGCATCGTCCGCCGCGCCCAGGCGATGCAGCGCGTGGATCAGCGCATCGCTGCCGGTCAGGGACACGGCCACCAGGTCGGCCTGCATCTCCATTTCGCGCGACAGGGCCCTTTGCATCAATACCACCAGCCGGAAGGCTTGCTCCACCAGCGAGCGCAGCGACCAGACAATAATCTGCAACACCCAGGCCACCAGGCGCAGGCGAATATCCAGCCGCCCTATGCCTTCGATAAAGTCGTCCAGCTTGTCGCGGCGCGCCACCATCTCTTGCACGACTTGCTGGGCCACGTAGGCCCAGCGGCCCACGGCCATCGAGCGTTGCGCGAAGTGGCCGAATTCGTGGGCCAGCACGGCGCGCAGCTCGCCCAGCGGCATGGCGTTCACCAGCGGCAAACCGATTTCCAGGTTCTTCTTCGACGGGAAAATCAGGTTGAGCAGCGACAGGTCATAGAACACTGCGGCGTTGACGCGGTTGGACAGGAAGACACGATGCGGACGCGGTGCGCCGGCCGAATCGGCCAGCTCCATCAGGTAATTGAACAGGCGAGGCTGCTCTTCGCGCTTGACCTCCACCATGCCGGGCGACATTGCGTGGCGCACCGCAAAGATTGCCTTCAGCATGACGATTGCCAGCAATATAGCCACGATGGCGGCGCACCAGTTGGCGAAACCATTGCCGCCATGCTGGCTGGAATGGATCAGGCGCCAGGCGCTGAACAGGAACCAGCCTGCCAGGCCAAAATACAGCAGTACAAAAACCAGCAAGCCGGCAACGGCCAGGCGCGCGCTGCGCTGGTATGCGGCGGTGGGACGGGTCAGCTCGGCCAGCACGGCCGCCTGCGATGGGTTGGCGGTGTCGATGATGCACTCCATAGAATTATTGCATCCAACGATTCTATGGAGTAACTATTTGATTGTAAATATTCCAATCAATATTTACAACAGATTAAGAGCCGAAATGATAGTTCAGCTCGAGCCAGAGCTGGCGGCCCGCCGGGCTGTAATTGCCGACCGGGTAGTAAGGCCAGCCGCCGCTGTCGTCATGCTTGATGCGGTTGAACAGGTTGTTCACGGCCAGCGACACCGTGGTGCGCTGGTTGACCTTGAACACCGAACTGGCGTTGACCAGGGTGGTCGGCGTCAGCCAGGCGTCGCCGGCGGCGTTTGGCACCTTGCCGTAGCGCTGCAGGAACAGGGTGTTCGACCAGTCGCCGGCATTCCAGGCCATGCTGGCATTCAGCTTGTCGCGCCAGTCGTAGTTGCCCAGGTCGTCCTTGTCGTTGTTCAGCGGGTCGCCGGCGAACTGGCGCGACTCCTGCTTCAGGGTCTTCGAATAATTCACCCTGGTGATGAAATTGCCGTAGGCCGCGGTGCGCAGGACGTAGCGGGCCGACAGGTCGATGCCGCTGACTTTGGTCGATGCCGCGTTGATCGGGTTGACCAGGATTTGCCTGATCTCGCCCGGCTTGTTCAGCGCATTGTCGGCATAGCGCACGATGCGGCGGATCGCGTCGGCGCAGGTGGGCGAAGCCAGGTCGCCCTTGATGCGGCAATCGGCTTCGTCGCGCAGCAGCTTGTCGGCGCTCAGGTTGGTCACCAGGTCGTCGATGCGGATCTTCCAGTAGTCCAGCGTGACGTCGAAGTCGGCGCTTGGCGACCACACTGCGCCCAGGCCGGCGGAACGCCCTTTTTCGGAGCGCAGGTCCTTGCTGCCGGTCTGCACATAATCGGCTCCCGGCGAGTAGTTCGCAAAGTCGCAGTCCGCCACTGGCTGGCCAGCCTTGGCGCAGCGGTAGTAGTCGGTGGTAGACGAGTAATAGCCTGTGCCGCGCGCTTTGTAGATGTAGTTCATGTCCGGCGCACGGAAACTGGTGGCGACATTCCCGCGCAGCAGGAACTGTGAAGCCGGACGCCATTCCAGGCCGCCGTTGTAAGTGAACTTGCCATCGCCGCGACCGGCGAAGGAGTAATGGTCGTAGCGGCCGGCCAGGGTGCCGTCCAGCGTCTTCACGAGCGGGATGCTGGCCTCGGCGCCGACAGCGTAGCGCTTGCGGGTGCCGGCAGTCACGTCAGACGACGCCAGGGTATTGAAGTAGCCCTGGTTGATGCGCGGGTCAGGCACGTTGGAAAAACCCTGCTTGCCCAGCTCCGCCACAGTGGCCACCTTGACCGGGCCAGTCGGCAGCGTGAAGGCTTCGCCGTTGGCGGTCAGGCTCAGGGTATTGGTCCAGGACTTGTCGTCGCTGACCGATTCGCCGGTGATGGAGTTGAATTCGCCCGGCGTCAGGCGTGTCGCCAGGCGCGCCGGATCCGGGGCAAAGATGGCGACGCCGCTGGCATTCACGCCCAGTTGCGGGCCGAGGAAGAAGTTGTCGATATTGGCCAGCGCGCGCTGGGTATGGTTCTGGCTCTTGTACTGCGAGGCGGTGTAGCCGGCTTCGTAGTTCCACGAGGTGTTCGGGACCTGGCCGCGCAGGCCAAGCGACAGCGATGCAGCCTGGTCGTCCCAGCGGCGGTTGTAGCGCCCCACCCCGCCCATTTCTTCGGGCGAGATGTAGCGGCTCCACGCTTCATAGCGGCTGGTGTTCTGGTTCCAGAAATAGCTGTCGGTAGCCGAGCGCGACGTCCACGAAGGGCCGCGCGTATTGTTGCTGCTGCGGTTGTTGCCGTACAGCGCTTCCGCAAAGAGGGTGGTGGTGTCGGATAGCTCGTAATTGGCACTGCCGAACAGGTTCTGGCTGCTGTTCTTCGTTTGCGTGGTCCAGTAAGTCGGGCCGACTTTCGGACTGGCGCAATAGCTGCCCGCCTTGGCCGTGTATTTGACGGTGCTGCCGCCGAACAGGTCGGCGATATCGGCGCAGGTATTGCCCGGGTCGACGTACTTGCCGGTACTGACATTCTTGCGCGCCAGGACGGAAGTCGGCGCCACGCCGGTCTTGCTGGCCATGAAGTCGCGGTCTGCACTCCACAGCGGATCACGCTCCAGCAACTCCACGCTGAACAGGGTGTTCAATTTGTCGAAGCTCTGGCCGCCGGTGAACTGCAGGCGCTTGTCGCCCCCGCCGCCGCGCGTGGTGGTGCCGGCCTTGAGGTTGATGTCGTAACCGTTGGCCTGCTTCTTCAGGATGATGTTGACCACGCCGGCAATCGCATCCGAGCCGTAGACGGCCGATGCGCCGCCGCTCAGGATCTCGATGCGCTCCACCACGCTCGACGGAATGTTGGCCAGGTTGGTGAAGTTGACCGTGCCTTCGTACGCAATCGGGAAGTCGGCCATGCGGCGGCCGTTCAAGAGCACCAGCGTATGGTTCGGGCCCAGGCCGCGCAAGCTGATGGCGTTGGCCGACGGCGTGAAAGTATTGCCGTAATCCGCGCCTTGCACGAAGCCACTGTTCTGCGACTGGTTGGTCAGCGCGTCAAAGACGTTCTTGTAGCCTTGTTTGGTGATGTCGTCGCCGGTGATGACGGTAACTGCCGATGGGCCTTCCAGGCTGGCACGCGGGATGCGCGAGCCGGTGATCACGACGGCTGCCGGCGTTGCTGCTTCCTGTGCCTGGGCAAAGCCAGCCAGCAAAACGAAAGCGCCCGCCGCCAGCGGTTTCAATTTGAATTTTGTCTGCATTGAAGTGGTCCTCTTATGGAGAGGCGCCACCTTATCAAGGCCGGTTTTATTACTGAACGAATGATTTTGCAGATGCTTATGAAAAAAGCCGGGGACTAGCCCCGGCTTTCCTGGCGCGCCTGGAATCAGGCTGCGTGCGTTACGGCTGCAGGCTTGCTGAATTCAGCCAGCAGCGACGCTTCCTTCTGCTTGGCCGCTTTCAGGTGGCGCTCCTTGACGTGGCCGTAGCCGCGGATGTCTTCAGGGATGCGCGCGATGGCGACCGCGGTTGCCAGGTTGTCGGCGGTCAGCTTGCCCAGCAGGCCTTCCACCGTCTTGCGGTATTCGCCGATCAGGGCGCGCTCCATCTTGCGCTCCGCGGTGTAGCCGAACACGTCCAGGGCGGTGCCGCGCAGCCCCTTGAACTTGGCCAGCACGCCGAAGGCTTTCAGCATCCATGGACCGAACTCCTGCTTGACCAGGTGGCCTTCCTTGTCCTTCTTCGCCAGCAGCGGAGGGGCCAGGTGGAATTTCACCTTGTAGTCGCCTTCGAACATATTGGCGATCTTTTCGCGGAAGGCAGGGTCGCTGTGCAGGCGCGCCACTTCGTATTCGTCCTTGTACGCCATCAGCTTGTAGAAGTAGCGGGCCACGGCTTCGGTCAGCTTCTTCGAGCCCAGGGCGCCTTCCGCTGCCTGTACCTGCGCCACGAAGTCGCTGTACTGCTTGGCGTACGCGGCGTCCTGGTAGGCGGTCAGCAGTTCCACGCGCTTGGCGATGATCTCTTCCAGCGTCTGGGTGCGCTTGAATTCGATCACGGTTGCCGGGGTGGCCAGCTTGGTCACGGCGGCAGTGTCGTGCGCGCAGTAGCGGCCCCAGTTGAAGGCTGCCTTGTTGAACGGCACGGATACGCCATTCAATTCGATCGCCTTCATCAGCGCGGCTTCCGACAGCGGCACATGGCCTTTCTGGAAGGAGTAGCCCAGCATGAACATATTGGTGGCGATCGAGTCGCCCATCAGCGCGGTTGCGATCTTGCCGGCGTCGACGAAATCCACGTTGGCGTCGCCGCAGGCGCGCTTGATCTCTGCTTGCGAAGAAGTGCCCGGGAACTGCCAGTCGGGGTTCTTCACGAAGGCTGCAGTGGTGGCGCCGGTCGAATTGATGGCGGCGTAAGTGCGGCCTTCGCCCATGCGCGACAGCGCGTCTTTCGAAGCGGTCACGATCTGGTCGCAGCCGATCACCAGGTCGGCACTGCCGGTGCCCACGCGGGTCGAGTGCAGGTCGGCCTGCTTGTCGGCCAGGCGCACGTGCGACATTACCGGGCCGCCCTTCTGGGCCAGGCCGGACATGTCCAACACGATGGCGCCCTTGCCTTCAACGTGTGCCGCCACGGCCAGGATCTGGCCCACGGTCACCACGCCGGTGCCGCCGATACCGGTGATCAGGATGCCGTACGGGTTGGCGGTCGAAGGCAGTACAGGCGATGGCAGGGCCGGCACTTCGCCGCCGCCTGCTGCCGCAGCTTTCTTCGGCTTTTTCAGGCCGCCGCCTTCCACCGTCACGAAGGACGGGCAGAAGCCGTTCACGCAGGAGAAGTCCTTGTTGCAGCTGGACTGGTTGATCTGGCGCTTGCGGCCCAGTTCAGTTTCCAGCGGCTCCACGGACAGGCAGTTGGACTGCACGGAGCAGTCGCCGCAGCCTTCGCAGACGGCTTCGTTGATCACGGCGCGCTTGGCCGGGTCAGGGTATTCACCTTTTTTCCGGCGGCGGCGCTTCTCGGAAGCGCAGGTCTGGTCGTAAATCATGGCCGACACGCCCGGCTTGTCGCGCAGTTCCTTCTGCACGTCCATCAGCTCAGAGCGGTGGCGCACCGTGACGCCCGGCGCCCAGTTGTAATCGTCCGGATATTTCTCAGGATCGTCGGTGACCACGATGATCGGGGTCACGCCTTCCGCTGCGATCTGGCGCGAGATCATGCCAGGATCCAGCGGGCCGTCCACGTTCTGGCCGCCGGTCATTGCCACGGCATCGTTGTACAGGATCTTGTAGGTGATGTTCACCTTCGCCGCCACGGCAGCGCGGATCGCCAGGATGCCGGAGTGGAAGTAGGTACCGTCGCCCAGGTTGGTGAAGACGTGCTTCTCGTTGGTGAACGGCGCCTGGCCGACCCAGGTCACGCCTTCCGCGCCCATATGGGTGAAGGTGGACGTTTCGCGGTCCATCCACAGCACCATGTAATGGCAGCCGATACCTGCCATGGCGCGCGAACCTTCCGGCACCTTGGTCGAAGAGTTGTGCGGGCAGCCGGAGCAGAAGTAAGGAATGCGGTCGGTTTCCGGGTTGGCCTTGGCCGGCAGGTTTTTCAGCGCGGCTTCCTTGGCTTCCAGGAAGGCGATACGCTCTTTCACGCGTGCCGCGACCGGATGGTCCTTGCAGTAGTGTTCGATACGGGAAGCGATGGCGCGTGCGATCTGCGCCGGGTTCAGCTCATAGGTCGCTGGCAGCAGCCAGTCGCCGTGGCCAGTCTTGCCCTTGTTGCTCCATTCGCCGGTGTCGTCGAATTTGCCGACCACGCGAGGACGCTCGCCGTCCGGCAGGTTGTACAGCTCTTCCTTCAGCGCGTATTCCAGGATCTGGCGCTTTTCTTCCACCACCAGGATCTCGTCCAGGCCCTTGGCGAATTCGTGCACGCCATCCGCTTCCAATGGCCAGGTCATGCCGACCTTGTACAGGCGGATGCCGATATCGGCAGCGGCTTGCTCGTCGATGCCCAGGTCGGCCAGCGCCTGGCGGGTGTCGAGGTAGGACTTGCCGGCGGTGATGATGCCGATCTTCGGCTTCGGCGCATCCCAGATGATCTTGTTCAGCTTATTGGCGCGGCAGTAGGCCAGCGCGGCGTACCACTTGTAGCTGTTCATGCGGACTTCCATGTCCAGCACCGTGTCCGGCCAGCGGATGTTCAGGCCGCCCGCTGGCAGCTCGAAGTCTTCCGGCATCTTGATCTGCACGCGGTCCGGGTCGAAGTCGACCACTGCGCCCGACTCGATGATGTCGGTCACGCACTTCATCGACACCCACAGGCCGGTGTAGCGGCTCATTGCCCAGGCGTGCAGGCCGTAGTCGATGTATTCCTGCACCGAGGCCGGGTACAGCACTGGAATGCCGCAGGCGTTCAGGATGTGGTCCGACTGGTGGGCGGTGGAAGACGATTTTGCGGCGTGGTCGTCGCCGGCCAGCACCAGCACGCCGCCGTGCTTGGAGCTCCCCGCATTATTCGCGTGCTTGAATACGTCGCCGCAGCGGTCGACGCCCGGGCCTTTGCCGTACCACATGGAGAACACGCCGTCGTACTTGGCGTCTTCGAACAGGTTGGTCTGCTGGGTGCCCCAGACGGCTGTCGCCGCCAGGTCTTCGTTCATGCCCGGGTGGAATTTGACGTGGTGCGCGTCCAGGTGCTTCTTGGCCTTCATCGCGGTCTGGTCGACCGAGGTGACTGGCGAACCGCGATAGCCGGTAATGTAGCCGGCGGTATTCAGGCCCGCTTTCAGGTCGCGTTCACGTTGCAGCATCGGCAGGCGGATCAGGGCTTGCGTGCCGGTCATGAAGGCGCGGCCGCGCTCCAGGGTCCACTTGTCGTCGAGGGTGATGTCGTGCGCGGGCGATAGCTCGCCGCTCTTGACGGGTGCGTTCATCAGGTGTGTCTCCAAAAACTTCTTCAAGTTGTTTAGCGGCGCCCCGTCTTAGGTGCGGGGCTGCCGGAATTCTTAAACCGGTAGTGCGGTGTCAGACCCGCAGGGTCTGACACCTGATACGCGGCGGCCGCGGGCCGGGTGTCTGACCCTACGGGTCAGACACCGGGGTACCGGTTTTAAGCGGCCGACTTCGAAGGATCGTCCAGCACGCCGCGGCGGATCTGGTCCAGCTCAATCGACTCGAACAGCGCGCGGAAGTTACCCTCGCCAAAGCCCTGGTCGCCCTTGCGCTGGATGATCTCGAAGAAGATCGGTCCAATCACGTTCTGGGTGAAGATCTGCAACAGCAGTTCGCGTTCGGTTTCGTTCGAATGTCCGTCGATCAGGATGCGCAGGCGGCGCAGTTCCTCAACGTTCTCGCCATGGCCAGGCAGACGGCGGTTGACCAGCTCGTAATAGGTCTCGATCGTGTCCTGGAACACGATGCCCTGGTCGCGCAGGCCCTGCACCGAGTCGTAAATGCCGTCGGTACCCAGCGCAATGTGCTGGATGCCTTCGCCGTGATACTCGTTCAGGTACTCGGCGATCTGCGACTTGTCGTCCGACGATTCATTGATCGGGATGCGGATCTTGCCGCAAGGCGAAGTCATGGCCTTCGACTTCAGGCCGGTCAGCTTGCCTTCGATGTCGAAGTAGCGCACTTCGCGGAAGTTGAACAGGCGCTCGTAGAAGTCCGCCCATTCCTTCATGCGGCCACGATGCACGTTGTGAGTCAGGTGGTCGATATAGGTCAGGCCATTGCCGACCGGGTTGGCTTCGGCGCCTGGGATGGCCACGAAGTCCGCGTCATAAATCGAGATGTCGCCGATGGCGCCGGTCGGCTTGCCGTCAGCCGAATTCTTGCCGCGCCAGCGGTCAACCAGGTACAGCAGGGAGTCGCCTACGCCCTTGATGGCAGGGATGTTCAGCTCCATCGGGCCGGTTTTGTTGTCAAAACCCCACGCGCCAAGTTCCAGCGCGCGCTTGTACGCGAAGGCCGCGTCGTCCACGCGGATCGCGATCGCGCACACGGACGGGCCGTGCTGGCGGGCGAAGCGCTGGGCGAAGGAATCCTGCTCGGCGTTGATGATGAAATTGATGTCGCCCTGGCGGTACAGGGTCACGTCCTTGTGGCGGTGACGGGCGATAGCGGTGAAGCCCATGTTTTCGAACAGCTTGCCCAGGGCTTTTGGATCGGGTGCCGCGAACTCGACGAACTCGAAGCCGTCGGTGCGCATGGGGTTTTCCCAGGGGGTGAATTTCATGGTGCGTCTCCCATTTAGAATTGCGCACAGTATAGTCCCCTGCATGCGACATTTAATTGCAAACATTTCCCAACATTGATTAGATTGAGCAATAATATTGCGAGAACATCGATTGAAAGAGGAATTTATGACCAAGATCGCGCTGGATAAAACGGATCGCAAGATATTGTCCATCTTGCAAACGGACGGCCGGCTGTCCAATCAGGATGTCGCCGAGCAGGTCAACCTGTCCCCTTCGCCCTGCCTGCGCCGCATCAAGCGCCTGGAAGAAGAAGGCGTGATCCGCCAATACGTGGCGCTGCTGGACCCGGACAAGATCGGCCTTGGCTTGCTGGCCTACGTCAACGTACGTCTCGAGAAGCACAGCGACGCGGCCGCCCACAGCAACGCCCGCGCTCTTGGCGTGAACCCAAGCGGGACCTCGCCGCGCGCCGACTTCGCGGTGGCAGTCGAACAATGGCCGGAAGTGGTGGCCTGCTACGCCATGACCGGCGAAATGGATTACCTGCTGCGCGTGCACGTGGAAGACATGGACCACTTCTCGCGCTTCATGATGGCCACCCTGCTGCGCCATCCGGCCGTGCTGGACGTGAAATCCTCCTTCGCCCTGCAGCGCATCAAGGACACCACCGCCCTGCCACTGGTCTAAAGCCATGACAAAAGCTGAGCCTGCAGCCTCGCCCCAGTTTCCGCTCTTCGAAGTGGAATCCGGCACAACTGACGCTGCAAGCAAAGTCAAGTTTAGCGACTATATCGTCTATGTCGATGAAAGCGGCGATCATGGCATGGCGAGCGTAGATCCCAATTACCCTGTTTTCGTGCTGTCATTTTGTGTCTTCCACAAACGGTACTATAGCGAGACGGTTGTCCCTGCTCTCGAGAAGTTTAAGTTCAATTATTTCGGCCACGACCTGGTCGTATTACATGAGCATGAAATACGAAAGGAAACCGGTGCCTTCAACTTCTTTCGCAGTAGGGAACACCAGCAGCAATTTATTGCGGATCTGACTGGGATTATCGACACTAGCAATTTCATACTCATCAGCTGCGTGATCGATAAACTACGCTTGCAGGCAACCGAGAGCTTGCCGCCAAATCCATATCATCTCGCCCTAGGCTTCTGCATTGAGACGCTGTATCAGCTGCTTTTGGAGAAAAAACAGGACGGCGCAACGACGCATATTTTGGTCGAGTGCCGAGGCAAGAAAGAGGACAACGATTTGGAGTTGGAGTTTCGACGAATCTGCGCAGGTGCGAATCGACTCGCAACTTCGTTACCGTTCGAGATCCTGTTCGCCGACAAGAAAGTCAATTCTGCCGGATTACAATTAGCCGACCTCGTAGCCAGGCCAATCGGTCTGAGTGTCGTACGGCCTGGACAGGAAAATCGCGCTTTTGAAGTCTTGAAGAAAAAGTTCTTCTGTAGCGGTGGTAGAACAAATGCTGGGACGGGATATGAAGACTGGGGACTCAAAATTTTTCCGCCCCCAGAAAGCGAAAAGCCCCGGTGAACCCACCGAGGCATAGACGCCGACCGGGAACCCCCAGTCCATTTAACTGCATTCTAGCATGTATTAATCGATCTATTGCAAGTGCTACGGCGGGCTGGCTGAGGTGCGGCCAGCTGTGCGACGCATGATATAAATAGGTCTCCCTGCAAAAACCCAATCTAGAACAGGAGACACGCCATGCAAGGAGACATCGTCTCGACCGTACTGCTGCCCGCCGCACTCGCCTTCATCATGTTTTCCCTTGGCCTGGGCCTGACGCCGGCCGATTTCAGGCGCATCGTCACGCAGCCACGCGCGCTGCTGGTCGGTGTGCTGTGTCATTTCGTGCTGCTGCCGCTGGCCTGCTTCGGCATGCTGCAGTTGGCTGGCATCGGCGGCGCCTTCGCGATCGGCTTCATGATCCTGGCTGCCTGCCCGACCGGGACCACGTCCAACCTGCTGACCTACATCGCGCGCGGCGACGTGGCACTGGCGCTCAGCTTCACCGCCGTGGCCAGCGTGCTGACCATCTTCACGCTGCCGCTGATCGTGTCCTTCGCGCTGGAATACTTCGCAGGCAGCGGACAGCGGGTGGAGGCCCCGGTTGGCGCGATGATGAAGCAGATGGTGGTGATGCTCGGCCTCCCGGTTGCCATCGGCATGCTCCTGCGCCACCTGAAACCGGCCATGGGCCAGCGCATCGAGGGCGCCTGTACCAGGGTTGCGTCGGTGCTGTTCATCCTGATCGTGGCGGCGGCCGTGGCAAAGAACTGGGCAATGTTGCGCGATAACTTCCACACCCTGGCGCCGTTCGCGGTCGCGCTCAACGTCACCATGCTGGCCTGCGGCTTCGGCGCGGCATGGCTGGCCCGCCTGTCGCGCCAGCAATCCGTGACGCTCGGTATCGAAACCGCGATCCAGAACGGCACGCTGGCGATGGTGATCGGCAGCAGCGTCCTGAAGCAGGATGCTTATGCCATGCCGGGCGCCTTGTACGGCGTGCTGATGTACGCCAGCGGCCTGCTGTTCGCTTACGGCATGCGTGCCGCCGTCAATCGTGTTCGTGCTGGCGAACCAGCGATTGCTCCAGGCGCTGGTAGTCAGCCGTAGCGCGTACTTTCGCGATGGCGCTCCAGAGCGCCTCGAAGCGCTTGGGGTCCTTGTCGTAGGCCTTTCGCCCCACCATCAGGTGGAAGTCGAAACTGGCGAATGGCTGCTTGGCCAGCACCACCCGGCCCTGGTAGCGGGGATCCTCTTTCAGCAGGTTTTCCGCATCGCGCCCCATCAGCACGGCGACGTCGGCGCTGCCGGCAGCCAGCAGCCGCAAGCCCTCTTCCGCGGTCTTGGGCGTGTCGATCACGGTCTGGCCGCGCGCCTGCAGCATATCCACGATGTAGTAGCCGCGCTGCGCCACCACCAGCTTGCGCGGGTTGACCAGGGTCTTGCCGTCCCAGCTTGCGCCGCTGTCGACGCGCAGGTACACGTCAACGTGGTCGCGGTACATGGCGCGTTCGGGGTCCTGGGCGCCGTCGGCCTTGGTCGGCGGCCGGCTGTAGATGCGGCGGCGCGGGTTGTCGGAAGGGCCGACCATGGCGTCGATCACGCCGGTACGGGTCTCCTCTTCACAGCGCTTCCATGGGCGGGGGACGAAGTTGATCTGGTCGCCGGTGATCCTGGACGCGCGCTTCAGCAGCTCGATATTCAGGCCGGTGCCGTCCGGCATGGTCCATGGCGCCTGCGGGATGTCTTCGTAGCAGAACTTCAAAGGCGCGCCTGCCGCCTGCGCCAGCGGTGCGGCCATGGTCACGGCTAAAGCAATGCTGCGCAGGGCGAACGGCATGGGGCCTCCTCGACTATTCGTCCGATTTTACTCCAGGTATCTTGTCGAGCAGTTTGGTGGCGGCGCGGACGTTGGCTTTCAGCGCGTAGTCGAAGGAGGCAAGCTGCTCCTCCATCGCTTCCTGCAGCACGCTGACCGGGTCGGCAGGACCGAGCTTGAGATAGGCGTCGGCTTCGCCGTAGTCGCGGTGGATTTCCATGCCCGCCTTCTTGGCGATGTGGATCATCGTGGCGTTCGACGACAGGCAATGCATGTACAAGGTGTCGACGTCGTTGTTGCGGCAGGCGATGTTGGCGCGCTCGAACAGCTTGGAGCCGATGCCCAGGCCGCGTGCAGACTTGGAGACCGACACGCCGAATTCGGCCACCTGGTCCTTTTCGGTGGCCTTGTGCTTGTCCGCATCGCGGTCGGCGAAGGCCAGATGGCCCACCGCCACCAGCTGGAACACGCGGTTGTACACGCCGAACACCAGGTCGCGGTCGAAGTCGATGCTGTTCACGTAACGCGTTATCTGCTCGTCGTTGACCGGGCTGCCAAAGCGCAGCAGGCGGTCGCGGTGCTCCAGCGAGAGGAAGTGCCTGAGCATGCGGCGGCGGTCGCGCTCGCGCAATTCCTTGACCGGCACGGTTGGCCGGTCCTTGCCGCCGAACAGGCCGCGCAGGGGGTTGCGGAAGAAGTTAAGGCTGGTCATCACGCTCCTCCTGCACACCGGTTGCGGCGCGCACGGCCTGCACACGGGCTGCCCGTACCAGCTCGGGAATCTGCTGCGGCGCAGCCGCCGAACGCTGCGCAATCTCGCCGGCGTTGACCGCGCGGGCAGCGTCAAGCGCCCTGGCCAGCAGTGCGCGCTGCGGCGATGGCGCAGTGCCGCCTGCCTTTGCGCACTCGGCAGCGAGCACCATCTGCACGAAGCGCGCAGGCTTGCGAAATCCATCGCAGCGTTCGAACAGGCTGACCAGCGCGGCGGCATCGAGCTCCAGCGCCTGGTCCACGCTGCTGCGGTCGCGCGCCGTCATCACCGCCAGGTCGCGGCATTCTGTCGGCACTTTCAGGCGCTTGCTGGCTTGCTCGACCTGCGGCACCGGCAGCGCCAGGGTCAGCGCGGCAAAACGCACGGGCAATTCATGGTCCTGTGCCGCGGCGCGGTCGATTACCGGCGCCACCGCAAGTCCGTCGCCGATTTCGGGAATGATGTGCGCCAGCGCGCAGCAATCGCGCAGTGCTTCCAGCATGCGCGACGGTTTCTGCTCCATCAGGCCGCGCGCGATTTCCTGCCACACCCGTTCGGGCACCAGCGCGTCGACCTCGCCTTCTTCCACCATGCGCTTCATCAGGGCGTTGGTTTCGGGCGCGACGCGGAAATCCGGGTAGCGCGATGCGAAGCGCGCCAGGCGCAGGATGCGCACCGGGTCTTCGGCGAAGGCGTCCGACACGTGGCGGAAAATGCGGTCCCTGATGTCCTGCTGGCCGTTGTAGGGGTCGACCAGCACGCCGTCGTCGCCGCGTGCAATGGCATTGATGGTCAGGTCGCGCCGTACCAGGTCTTCTTCCAGCGTCACGTCGCTGGACGTGTGGAACACGAAGCCCTTGTAGCCAGGCGCCGTCTTGCGCTCGGTACGCGCCAGGGCATATTCTTCCTGCGTCTGCGGATGCAGGAACACCGGGAAGTCCTTGCCTACCGGCCGGAAGCCGGCCTTCACCATGTCTTCCGGCGTCGCGCCGACCACCACATGGTCGTGGTCCTTGACAGGCAATCCAAGCAATTCATCGCGTACCGCGCCGCCGACCACGTAAGTCTTCATTACCATCAATCGTCCGGCATCTCCGCGTCGTGCAATGGCGCGGTTTCAGTTTCGGCCAGCGCGCCTGCGATCCAGGCGTCGACAGCAGGATGGCTGCGCATGCGCTCGCAGTAGGCGGACAGCGCCGGCGGCAGCACCACGCCATAGGTCTTGAAGCGGCAGACGACCGGCGCGAAGAAGGCGTCCGCAATCGAGAACTCGCCGAACAGGAATTCATTGTGGCCGAAGCGGCTCAGGCACTCTTCCCACATTTCGCTGATGCGGCCGATGTCGGCCTGGGTAGCCGGCGTGCGGCCCTTGCCCGGATAGCTGCCCTTGATGTTCATCGACATGGTGGTGCGCAGGCTGCCGAAGGAGCTGTGCATCTCGGCGCACACCGAGCGCGCCAGCGCGCGGGCTTCCACGTCGCGCGGCCACAGCGGTTTGTCGGGGAATTGTTCGGCCAGGTATTCGCAGATCGCCAGGCTGTCCCACACCGCCATGTCGCCTGCCAGCAGCACCGGCACGCGGCCACTGGCGCTGTACCTGGCGATATTGTTCGAGGTGTCGGGCTGGTCGAGCAGCACGCGCACTTCGGTGAACGGGATGTTGAAGGCTTTCATGGCAACCCACGGGCGCATCGACCACGAGGAATAGTTCTTGTTGCCGATGACCAGGGTCAGGCCAGGTTCGCGCGCCGCGGCGAGGGTTTCGGCAAGTTTCGGGTCGAGTTCTGTGGTCTGCATGGTTCTCCTCTGGTTTCCTTAACGGCCGCCGTAAGCAGCTTCCTGTTGTTCCTGTTCGGTGTAGCCCTTCGGCGTGACGGTGCTGCCCAGGCGCGCCTTCAGCGATTGCGGGCGGCCGTCGAACAGCGCCGCATAGTACGTAGCGTTGACCATCACGTTTTTCACGTAGCCGCGCGTTTCCGCGAAAGGAATCGATTCGATGAAGATGGTGCTGTCCATCGGCTTGGTCAATTGGGTGCGCCAGGAGCGCAGGCGGCCCGGCCCGGCGTTGTAGGCGGCGGTAGCCAGCACCTGCGAGCCGTCCATGCTGCCCAGGACCATGTTCATGTAGTTCGCGCCCAGCAGGATGTTGGTCTTCACGTCCGTCAGCATGCCCTGCACGAAGTCGGTCAGGCCGATCTTGCGCGCCACCCAGCGGCCGGTGGAGGGCATCACCTGCATCAGGCCCGAGGCGCCGACCGAGGATTGCGCATCCATCACGAAGCGCGATTCCTGGCGGATCAGGCCATACACCCATGCGCGGTCCAGGCCCAGGGTGCTGGTGGTCGGCTGCATGATGTCGTCATGCGGCACCGGGTAGCGGTGCGTGTAGTCAGCCTGCACGCGGGTCTTCTCGGAGGTGTACACCATGCGGTCCAGCACATGCTTCTCGCGTGCGAATTCGGCTGCGGCGATCAGTTCGCGCTCGTTCAGGCGGCGCGTCTCCCAGTTCCATTCGCGCGTTCCCTCAAAGCGCAGGCGCATCTCGAAAAACTTGAGCGCGCGCTGCAGGCCCGGGTTGGCGGCGATGGCCGCCATTTCGGCCGGCGTCGGCGCCGGGCCCGGTGGCGGGATGGTGACCAGCTGGCCCAGTTCCTCGCCGGCCAGGATGCCGTAGTAGCTGGACTGGTCGGCGATGCTGCGGTAGGCCGCCAGCACTTCCGGCGTGTTGCTGCCGGCTTCGGCGGCGATGGCGCGCGCATTCCAGTAAATCCAGGCCGGGTCCTTGCGCAATTGCGGCGGCATGGCCGCGATGGTCGCCTTCACCGTTTTCCAGTCGCGCTCGCGCAGCGCGATGCGGGTTTTCCATTGCATCTGGTCGAGCGACAGCGGCGCACCGGCCGACCTGGCCCAATAGCCCGCCGTGTCGGGCGAGAACGAGTAGGACGACACCAGCGCCAGGTTGGCCCAGCCGATGGCGCGCTCCTGCGGCGTCAGGTGCGGCGAGTTCTTTTCCAGCGCCATCCTGGCCAGGTTCATGCTGGTGCGCGAAGCGCGGCCCACGGCCACCAGGAAGGTTTCATGGTCGGCGCGCGTGCTGCCCGCGCCTTTGGCCAGCGCCAGCGTCGGTAAATCCACCGCCTGTCCCATCTTCTTGTCCGAACCATTCAGCAGCATCACGATGCGCTTGGCCGGGCCGGTGGCATTGGTTTCGCCGGCCAGGCGCACCTGCGTCCACAAGTCTTCCTCGCTGAACTGGCCGGTCTGCGCAAGGGCCGCGATCAGGGCGCCGCAGCCTTCGCCGTAATACGGCGGGAAGACCAGCAGCGCGCGCGCATCGGCGGCGACGTTCTGCCCTTTGGAGAGGCGCGACAGCAGGTTGTAGCACTTGACCTGGGTATCGTCCTGCAGCACGAACTGCGGGAACTGCTCATCGAAGGTCGCCCACTCGCGCTTGCGCCCCAGTTCCAGCAGCCAGTCGTTGCGCATGCGGTCGGCAATCGCGCTGCCCTGGTATTTGCTCAGGAAAGCACGCACCTCGGGGTCCGTCGCTTCCTTGAAGCGGGCTTTCAGGCGGTAGTAGTCGACGTAGGAGCGAATCGAATAATCAGCCAGGCGGGCAGCGTAAAACTCCGCCTTGGCGGCGTCGTCGCGCCGTACCGAATCGCGCAGCAGGAGGAAGGCATCGTCTTCCTTGCGGCTGTCGCTTGCGTTATCCTGCGCCAAGGCCAGTGGCGAGGCGGCGCATGCTGCGACCATCAGTGCGCCGGCTATCCATTTCGAGGTGGAAATCAATGTACGACTCTCAAGGTAATTCACGATATGACCAGCCCAACTAGGATACCACGCAACCACGACGGCCAGCCACCCTCGGGCAAGGCGGAATTGCGCAAGAAAATGCTGGCGGCGCGGCGCGCCATCACGCCCGACACCCGCGCGCAGTGGGACCGGGAAATTGGTGCGAAAGTGGTCCAGTGGTGGCGTGAATCCGGTGTGGGATCGGTGGGCGTGTATTGGCCCTTGCGCGACGAGCCAAACTTGCATGCCTGTTATGCCGAGCTGGCCGAACTGGGCGTGAAGCTGCTGTTGCCGGTGGTACTGGAAAAAAACGCGCCGCTGGCATTTGCGGAGTGGACCATCGGCGAACCAATGGTGAAGGATTCAATGGGAGTTGCCGTGCCGGCCATGCTGCGGCTGGTGGAGGAATATCCGCCGGCCCTGCTGGTGCCATGCCTGGGCTACAACCCGCAGGGCTATCGCCTGGGCTACGGCGGCGGCTTCTACGACCGCACGCTGGCGCGCGAACCGCGCCCGGCCACCGTGGGGGTGGCCTATCGCTGCCTCGCCGCCGAATTCGGCAGCGACGGGCACGATGTGGCGCTGGACCGCATCATTACCGAAGACTAGAACCGGAAGACCAGTGCCTGACCCACAGGGTCAGGCACTCGGCCTGCGACGGCTGCGGGCCAAGTGTCGGACCCTGTGGGTCTGACACTGGTTTACCGGTTTCAGACCAGCCGGTTCCACAACGCCGTCGTGGCGACGGCCTGGTTCATCGAGTAGAAGTGCAGGCCCGGCGCGCCGCCGGCCAGCAGGCGTTCGCACAGGTCGGACACCACGTCGAGGCCGAAAGCCTTGATCGAGGCCGAATCGTCACCGAACGAAGCCAGTTTCAAACGCACCCAGCGCGGGATCTCGGCACCGCACATATCCGAGAAGCGCATCAGCTGCGTGTAGTTCGTGATCGGCATGATGCCGGCCACGATGGGCACGTTCACGCCGGCTTTCTGCGCCGCGTCGACGAAATGGAAATAGGCGTCGGCGTTGTAGAAGTACTGGGTGATCGCGGCATTGGCGCCGGCATTCACCTTGCGCACGAAAGCCTGCATATCGTCCTGCGGCGAACGCGCCTGCGGGTGTACCTCAGGATAGGCCGCCACTTCGATATGGAACCAGTCGCCCGTTTCGGCGCGCACGAATTCCACCAGCTCGTTGGCGTAGCGGAACTCGCCCGACATGCCATAGCCGGACGGCAGGTCGCCGCGCAGCGCCACCAGGCGCTTGATGCCGTGCGATTTGTACTGCTGCAGGATGGCGCGGATCGATTCGCGCGTGCCACCGATGCAGGACAGGTGCGGTGCGGCTTCTTCGCCGGCCGACATGATCTCGAGCACGGTGTCCAGGGTACCTTGCTGGGTCGAACCGCCGGCGCCGAAGGTCACGGAAAAATACTTTGGATGCAGCTCGGACAGTTTGGCGCGCACGACGCGCAGCTTCTCCGTCCCTTCCGCCGTTTTCGGCGGGAAGAACTCGATACTGAAATTATGGTTAGCCATCTTTGTCTTTCAACAGGAGGGTAGACAAGGCCCAGGAAATCACGCTGTACAGGAGTGCGGCGAGGATGGCATAGCCAAAGCTGTCGACGTGGAAGCCGTCCACCACTTTCGCCACCAGCCAGAACATGAAGCCGTTGATGACGAAGATGAACAGGCCGAGCGACAGTACCGTCACCGGCAATGTCAGCAACAGCAGCAGCGGGCGCACCAGGGTGTTGACCAGGCCAAGCAGGAGGGCAGCAACCAAAGCGGCGCCAATGCTTGTGACACTGACGGAATGCATGAGGTAAGGCACCGCGAACAGCGCGGCGGCATTGATTATCCAGGTGAGGACCAAACGCATAATGTGTGACCTTGGTAGTCGATGGCACTGCCGCCGGTGCGGCGGCAGTGCCGGGTGCCGATTAATAGCGGTAGTGTTCAGGCTTGTAAGGGCCTTCGACCTTGACGTTGATGTACGCGGCCTGCTCTTCGGTCAGGGTGGTCAGTTGCGCGTTCAGCTTCTTCAGCTGCAGGCGCGCGACCTTCTCGTCCAGGTGCTTGGGCAGGGTGTACACGCCGACCGGGTAGGCCTTGGTGTTGGCGAACAGTTCGATCTGGGCGATGGTCTGGTTGGCGAACGAGGACGACATCACGTACGAAGGGTGGCCGGTGCCGCAGCCCAGGTTCACCAGGCGGCCTTCCGCCAGCAGGATGATGCGCTTACCGTCCGGGAAGATCACGTGGTCCACCTGCGGCTTGATGTTCTCCCACTGGTACTTCTTCAGGGAAGCGACGTCGATCTCGTTGTCGAAGTGGCCGATGTTGCAGACGATCGCCTGGTCCTTCATCTTCAGCATGTGCTGCTCGGTCAGGATGTGGTAGTTGCCGGTGCAGGTCACGAAGATGTCGCCGTGTTCGGCGGCGTAATCCATGGTCACCA
>Ga0209050_1000802_pt1 | contig 44317 bp, 42 predicted proteins | sample Araplavi_mTSA_r2_FD_184276 | JGI IMG/M metagenome (GOLD analysis project Ga0209050, IMG submission 184276) | Arabidopsis root microbial communities from North Carolina, USA - plate scrape MF_Cvi_mTSA_r2 (SPAdes) (version 2) | ecosystem: Host-associated > Plants > Roots > Endosphere | place: USA... | reverse complement strand
CGAAGCCCAAAAGATCGCCGGCATGGCGCACGACGGCCTGGCGCGCACGATCAACCCCATCCACACCATGCTCGACGGCGACACGATCTTCGCGCTGGGCACGGGCGCGTCGGGCAAATCCGCCAACGTGATGCTGCTGGGTGTCATGGCCGCCGAGGTCATGGCGATCGCGGTGCAGCGCGCGATCCTGGCCGCGCGCGCCATTGACGGCTATCCGGCCGCGGTGGATTTCGTGGGGTGATGCCGCTGACCCGCGCCTGTCACACAAGCCCGCCATGATGACAAGCGCCGGCACGACGCCGGGGCGGGGGCGCACATGCAGGAAGGCGAACGACTAAACGGCGTGACGCATCTGGCCGGGCTGGCGCTGGCGGTGCTGGCTTCCGGCGCCTTGATCACGCGCGCCGCCGAGCTGCGCGTGGACACGCGGCAGATCGTCAGTTGCGCGGTGTTCGCGGCGTCGATGATCGCGGTGTATGCGTCGTCTTCGCTGTTCCACTGTTCGCAGGGGCGCCGCAAGGCGATGTGGGCCAAGGCGGACCACTGCGCGATCTACCTGCTGATAGCCGGTACGTACACGCCGCTGGCGTACGGCCCCGTGGATCATCGGTGGGGCGCCGCGATGGGGGTGGCGATCTGGCTGCTGGCCTTGGTGGGCATCACCCGCGAACTCTGGTGGGCGCGCAACGCGCCGCCGGCCTTGCCGCTCTATTTGCTGATGGGATGGCTGGGTGTGGCCTTTGCCGCGCCGATCGCCGGCGCGCTGTCGACGGCGGGGCTGACGTGGCTGTTGGCGGGCGCCGCCATCTACACGATCGGGACGCTGTTCTATGCCAACGACAAACGCTGGCGCCATGCGCACGGCATCTGGCATCTGTTCGTCATGGGCGGCACGGCCTGCCATTTCGTGACGGTCTTCGGCTTTCTGGAGCACGCGCCAACCTAGCGCGCCTTGCTTCACGCCGACGGCGAGGTCACCTCAGCGCCAGGCCGCCAGCGGCAGCATGCCTTCGCGGTCTTTCACTTTGCGCATGACGATATGCGAACAGAGATCGCGCACGCCCGGGATCTTGCTGAGCTTGTCCTCGACAAAATTCGAAAATGCCGACAGGTTGCGCGTACGCACGGTGAGGATGTAGTTGGACGCGCCAGTGACGATGGCCGCCTCGGTGATCTCGTCGTGCAGCGCGATGCCCGCCAGAAACTCCTCGTGCCATCCCGCGCGCGACTGGTCCAGCGACACATGCACGATGGCCTCCAGCTCGAAGCCCAGCTTCTCGGCGTCCAGCAGCGCACGGTAGCCGCGGATGAGCCCGGCTTCTTCCAGCGCGCGCACACGGCGCAGGCAGGCGGAGGGCGACAGCGCCACCTGTTCCGCCAGGTCCTGATTGCTGAGGTGGCCGTCTTCCTGCAGGCGGGCCAGAATGCGCTGGTCTATGACGTCAATCTGCATGGCGCAATCCAGTTCGAAAAAATGATGATGAATGCAATTTAATGCGGAAAACGCGGGTAAGTCACGACGGGATTTGCAATTTTTCGGACTGACTGCGCTGATAGCATGTATCCGGAAATTTGCTGAAGGAATGGAACATGAACACTCGTGAAGCCTGCGTCAACGCCGACCGCCAGGATCCCCTGGCCCACGTGAAAGAACAATTCGACCTGCCGCCCGGCGTGCTCTACCTGGACGGCAATTCGCTGGGCGTGCTGCCCAAGACCGCCGCGGCCCGCGCCGCGCAGGTCATTACCGAAGAATGGGGCACGGGCCTGATCCGCAGCTGGAACACCGCGGGCTGGTTCGATCTGCCTGCGCGCCTGGGCGACAAGCTGGGCCGCCTGCTGGGCGCGCGCGAGGGCGAGCTGGTCGTCACCGACACCACGTCGCTCAACATCTTCAAGGCGCTGGCCGCCGCGCTGCGGATCCAGCAGCACAAGCACCCCGCGCGCCGCGTCATCCTGTCCGAGCGCGACAACTTCCCCACCGACCTCTACATGATCCAGGGCATGATCGACCTGCTGCAGCAGGGCTACGAAATGCGCCTGATCGACGACGACCTGCCGCTGGACAAGGCGCTGGACGACTCCGTTGCCGTCATGCTGCTGTCCCACGTCAATTACCGCAGCGGCCAGATGCACGACATGGCCGCGGTCACGGCGCAGGCGCACGAACACGGCGCGCTGGCCATCTGGGATCTGGCGCACGCCGCGGGCGCGGTGCCCGTCGACCTGAATGGCGCCAATGCCGACTTCGCCGTGGGCTGCACCTACAAGTATCTGAACGGCGGCCCCGGTTCGCCCGCGTTCATCTGGGTCGCCCCGCGTCACACCAAGGATTTCTGGCAGCCGCTGTCCGGCTGGTGGGGCCACAGCCGCCCGTTCGACATGGCCGTGGCCTACGAGCCCGCGGGCGGCATCCGCCGCTACCTGTGCGGAACGCAGCCCATCGTGTCGCTGTCGATGGTCGAATGCGGTCTCGATGTCGCGCATGCCGCCGGCATGGACGAAGTGCGCAAGAAGTCGCTGGCGCTGAGCGACCTGTTCATCCAGCTGGTGGAATCGCGTTGCGCCGGGCATCCGCTGACGCTGGTGACGCCGCGCACGCACGCCGACCGCGGCAGCCACGTCAGCTTCCGCCATCCCAACGGCTTCGAGGTCATGCAGGCCCTGATCGCGCGCGGCGTGATCGGTGATTACCGTGAACCCGAGGTCCTGCGTTTCGGCCTGACGCCGCTGTATTTCGGCTACGCCGACGTCTGGGACGCGGTCGACATCCTGAAGGACGTGCTGGATACCCGCGCGTGGAACAAGCCCGAGTTCAAGCAGCGTTCCGCCGTGACCTGATTCCGGTATCGGGCCTCGTCGCGCCGGCCTCGCGGGCCGTACATCACACAAAAATGCGCAGTACAGGAGGAGACAATGCAACAACAGAAAGGGTTCGGCCAGATTGCCGAACGCGAACAGGGGCTCAAGCGCCGGCTGACGTCCGGCCAGATGAGCATGATCGCCATCGGCGGAGCCATCGGCACGGGCCTGTTCCTGGGCAGTAAATTCGCCATCGGTTTCGCCGGGCCCAGCGTGCTCATCAGCTATGCCATCGGCGGCGTGATCACGCTGCTGCTCATGGCCTGCCTGGCCGAAATGACGGTCGCGCATTCCACGTCCGGCTCGTTCGGCGCCTATGCCGAACACTACATCGGCCCGCTCGCGGGCTTTCTGGTGCGCTATGCGTACTGGTCCTGCGTGGTGCTGGCCGTGGGCACGGAAGTCACGGCGGTGGCCAAGTACATGGCTTTCTGGTTTCCCGGCGTGCCCGGATGGTTATGGGTGTGCATTTTTTCCGGGGCGCTCATTCTCATCAATGCCCTGAGCGTCAAGGCCTTCGGCACGATCGAATACTGGTTCTCGACCATCAAGATCAGCGCCATCATCGGCTTCATCATCCTGGGCGCCTACGTGGTCTGGGGCAATCCGCAGTACGGCACGGCGAACTACACCGCGCACGGCGGGTTCTTTCCGAACGGCGTGTGGGGCATGTGGATCGCGGTCGTGATTTCGATCTTCAGTTATCTGAGCGTCGAGATGATCGCCGTGGCAGCCGGTGAAGCCGAGGATCCGGAACGCGCGGTCAAGCAGGCGTTTCGCGCCACCATTGTCCGGCTTGTCGTGTTCTACCTGCTGACACTGGCGCTCATCCTGGCCATCGTGCCGTGGGATGATGCCGGCAAGGGCGGCAGCCCCTTCGTGCAGGTGATGGAGGTGCTTGATATTCCGGGCGCGGCAGGTGTCATCAACTTCATCGTCCTGGTGGCCGCGCTGTCGGCCATGAACAGCCAGCTCTACATCACCACGCGCATGATGTTCAGCCTGTCGCGCGCGGGCCATGCGCCGTCGGCGTTGGGCCGGCTGTCCAGCAACGGCACGCCGCTGAACGCGCTGTTGCTGTCGACCAGCGGCATCGCCATCGCCACAGTGCTGAACGTGCTGTACCCCGAAACGGCCTTCACGCTGATGATGGCCATCTCGATGTTCGGCGCGCTCTTTACCTGGATGATGATCTTCGTCACGCACTATTTCTTCCGCCGCCGCTGGGTGCGCGAAGGCGGCGCAAAGCTGTCGTTCCGCATGCCGGGCTTTCCGGTGCTGACGCTGCTGGGCGCGGGAGCGATGCTGGCGATTCTGGTGACCACGTACTTCACCAGCGTCTTCAAGCTGACGCTGGTGTTTGGCGTGCCGTTCCTGGTGCTGCTCGCCGCGGCGTACTACCTGCTGTTCAAGAAGCGCGGCGAAGCGGTCGCCATGAATACGCGGCAGCGTGCGTGATGGGTCGTCAACGGCCGCGCTTTTTGGCGCGGCCGTTTGTCATCAGACGGCCGCGACGGCGCGCTCGGTGCGGGGCGCGGCTGGCGCCGGCGCGGGGGCCGGGGCGAACACGCGCAGTCGATGGCCGTCGGGGTCGAGCGCCACAAAGGTGCGGCCGAAATCCATGTCGGTCGGCGCCTGCAGGATGGGCAGGCCGCGCAGGCTCCAGTCCACGTGACGCTGGTTGACCGCATCGGCATCGGCCACGGTGAACGCCAGTTCGGACGCTCCGCCGCGTCCGGCGGCTGCCGGCGCCACCGTGTAGCGCGACCACAAGCCCAGCATCAGCCCCGAGTCCAGCGCAAACAGCGCAAACGTGGGCGACGATTCGATGGGCGGGCGTTGCAGCAGCGCGCTGTAGAACGCGGCGCTGGCCTGCGGCTTTTCCACATACAGAATGACGAAATTGGTGTCTGACATGATGCGCTCCGGGGGTTGGATGCGCTCATGATAGGCAGGGGTACTGTCAGTTTTTGGCAGTAGTGAACATCAGTCCTTGCGCGCCTCGTGATCCAGCGCGCGCCACGCCTTGAGCAGGATGTGCCGCCGTTTGGGATACCTGGCGCCGATGGCCAGCGTGGCGATGCGGTCGGTGCGGAAATGCCGGAAGTCGCCCCGCAATTCACACCAGGCCATCACCAGCCGCACGCTGTCGAAAAAGCCCAGCGCGAACGGCCAGATGATCCGGCTGGAATCGGCTCCCTTGTCGTCGCGATAGGTGATTTCCAGTTTCTGTTCGCCGCGGATGGCCTGGCGGATCAGCGCCACGTCGACACGGTCCGTGACGGCTACGGCGCTGGGCGCAACCAGCAGCGGAATGGCGTCAAGCTCGTCGCGCAGTTCCTGCGGCAGCACCGCACCGATCTTGGCCAGCGCATTGCGCGCGGCCAGCCCCAGGCGTTCGTCCGAGCGGCGGGCCACCCAGCGCGTGCCCAGCACCAGCGCCTCGATTTCTTCGGTGCTGAACATCAGCGGCGGCAGCATGAAGCCGGGCCGCAGCACATAGCCCACGCCCGGTTCTCCCTCGATCTCGGCGCCCTGGCATTGCAGCGTGGCGATGTCGCGATACAGCGTGCGAAGGCTGATGCCCATCTCGGCCGCAAGCCGATGGCCGCTGACGGGCAGGCGGTGGCGGCGCAGGGTCTGGAGCAGCTCCAGGAGGCGTTCGGTGCGGGACATGGGGGCGGGGGAAGGGCAGACGGCGCAATACTGCCATGGATTGGCAGCAGGCGGCGAATGTCCTGCCCGGGATTTGAGCCCCGGATCCGCAGTCTTACTTGGCGGCCGGCTTGCCCGACGCCACGTCCAGCACCGACCCGTCTTCCAGGCTCACGCGGTAGATCTCGCGCACGACATTGCCCGCAAACCCGATCTCGACAATGGACACGTCCTTGAAGGTCGTCTCAATCCCATCGGGCAGCACGGCGTTGAACTTGTCGGATTCCGCCTTCATGGCGTCCTGCAGCCGCGCGTCGTACGGCGTCATGCTGTAGACCAGCGTGGTGTGCGGGTTGTGCGCGCGCACTTCCTTGCCGTCCTGCATGACGTTCACGCCGCTCACGCCCAGCGTCTTGACCAGTTCCTTGCCGGCATCGCCCATCTTGGCGTAGACCGGGCCGGTCACGCGCGGCAGCGGGCCGTCGCGCAGCGGGGCGAGGGCGGCGGTGGCCACGGTGTTGTAGCGCATCATGTCCTCGAAGCCCTGGCCGCTCTTGACCACACCCAGGTCCAGCCACCACGGATGTCCCGCGCCCTTGGCGGCCTCGGTCGGATAGAAGGTCTTGAGCGTGACGCGCAGCGGCGCCGGCGGCTTGGGCAACGCTTTCAGCATGCGCGCGGGCGTCTGCGGATCGGCGTTGTGGATGTGGACAACGGTGACGTGCGGCAGGTTGGGCGTGTCGGCTTCGGTCTTCAGGCCGAGTTTGATCAGATCTTCCTTGAGGACGCCGGTGACTTTGGCGTCGAGCACGGCGTTCACGTCTGCCGGCAAGCGGTAGACCACGCCGTAGGTGGCCTTGTGCGCGCGGAACTCGGGCTGGCCGATGGCGCTGTTGTCGATAGCGGCGGCCTGGGCGGCGCCGGCGGTGGCGAACAGGCCGAATATGGTCAGATGCAATGCACGTTTGATCATGGGATTTCCCTGTTGTCGTGGACGTGACCCGCGAGAGTCATCCGCAGTGTGGCCAGCGCGGATGTACGCCGTATTGCACCAAGGCCAAGATTTCCGATACCAACCGGCGTTTATCCGATTGGTCCTGGCGGCCGCCAGTCATTCGCTAGCCCAGGAACATGACCGCCACGATGGCGATGCCGAGCAGCAGGTTCACACCGACCCAGCGCCGGATGCCGGCCATCGCCTGGCCGCCCCTGGGCCAGTCGGACGCCGCCACGGCAGCGGCCAGCCGCTTGAACAGCGCAAACCGGATGTGGCCGAAGATCGCCATCATGACGATGCCGCCGCTGGCCATCAGCGTCCAGTTGCGGGGCATGAAGAACGAGCCGCCCGTCTGCGCGGCCTGGCTGGCCGACGAGCCGATCATCCAGGCGCCGGTCACGAGAATCAGCACGATGGCCGCCAGCACGGCATTGAGAAAGGGGCCCAGCACCGAGGCCAAGAGCGGCAACCGCACGGGCGGATCCAGTTTCGCGGCCGCCGGCCGCAGAAAACAGTGGGCGAACAGCATGCCGCCCACCCAGAGGATCACGGCCATGACGTGGAGAAACTGCAGGACGGCGTAGAGCATGGGATCAGCCTGTGGAAAGCGCCGCCGCGGGAGGCGGCGGACGTCGTACGGATGATATCTCCGCAAACCCGACGCGCGGACTTGACCAAGATCATGGTTTTGCATTTAGAATGAGAACGATTGTTATTTGTAGTTATGAATTTTGTAGTTAGTGAGTCAGGGAGCCGTCCGTGCCGAATTCCGTGCTCGCCTCGGGCGACGCCGTCAACATGCTGTACCGCACCCATCACGGATGGCTGCACGGCTGGCTGCGCGCCAAGCTGGGCAACAGCTTCGATGCCGCCGATCTTGCGCAGGACACCTTCGTGCGCGTGCTGCGGCACCGGCACGAACTGGACGCGCTGCGCGAGCCGCGCGCGTACCTGACCACCATCGCCAAGCGCCTGCTGCTGAACCACCATCGCCGCCGATCGGTCGAGCAGGCCTACATGGAAGCGTTGGCGTTGATGCCCGAGGCGCTTGCTCCTTCCCCCGAACAGCGCTTCATCATCCTGGAGACGCTGCAGGAGATTGAAGAAATGCTGGCCGGCCTGTCGCTGCCCGCCCGCCAGGCGTTCCTGATGGCGCAACTGGAAGGCCTGAGCCATGGCGAGATCGCCGACAAGCTCAACGTGTCGCTGCGCACCGTGCACCGCTACATCACCAAGGGATACGAGCAATGCATCATGGCGGTGATGTGAGCGCGCCAGCGGAACCGGCAGCCGAGCTGCCCGCCGTCGAGCGCAACGTCGCACGCGAGGCTGCGCGGTGGCTGATGCGGCTGAGCTCAGGCCGGGCTACCGACGCGGACGTCCATGCCTGCGACCAATGGCGCGCCAGCAAGGCCGAGCACGAACATGCCTGGCAGCGGGCGCAGCGCGTGAATGCGCGCTTCGGCCTCATTCCGTCGGCGCTGGGCATGGCAACGCTGAATCGACCGGACCTCAAGAGCCGCCGCGCCGCGCTCAAGACGCTGGTTGCCCTGATTGTGGCCGCGCCGGTCGGCTGGGCTGCCTGGCGGGCCGATCCTCTCGACTGGAGCGCCGATTACCGGAGCGCCGCCGGCGAGCGGCGCGACGTGATCCTGGCCGACGGCTCGACGCTGCACCTGAATACCTCCAGCGCCGTCGACGTGTTGTTCGACGACGCGACGCGCCTTTTGCGCCTGCGCGCCGGCGAGATCGCCGTCCATGCGGTGGCGGACCCCGCCAGTCATCCGCGTCCCTTCATCGTGCGCACGCGGCTGGGCGATATCGAGGCGCAGGCCTCGCGCTTCTGTGTGCGCGAAGAGAGCGGGCGTTGTCAGCTCAGCGTGCAGGAAGGACGCGTGCGCGTCAGCAGCGCCGGGCAGCCGGGGCGCTACGTGGACGTGGCGGCCGGTGAGCAGAGCAGCCTGTCGCCGGATGGCGCCGGCCCAGCGACGCCCGCCGATCCGCATGCCAGCGACTGGCTGCGCGGCGTGCTGTACGCCAGCGCACTGCGGCTGGACACCTTCGCGGCCGAGCTTGGCCGCTACCGGCAGGGCATCCTGCGCTGCGCGCCGGAGATCGCGCACCTGCGCATCTCCGGCGCCTTCCAGTTGCACGACACGGACGCGGTGCTGGCGGCGCTGCCCGCCACCTTGCCCGTGCAGGTGCGCTACCGCACGCCGTATTGGGTAACGATCGTGCCTCGCGACACCTCGGCGTGAGGCGCGGGGTCGGCATGGCGGATCACGTTCACGGCGTTGCCCCGCCTTTTTCCGGCGCGCTGAAAATATTTTTGAAAATGCTGTCCGGTTTTGATTTCACGCGGGTCATGGTCTGTATAGGCACACGGATGCCGATACCTGTTGGATCCAAAGGACGACCATGGCTTACTACCCCGCCGGCCGCGCAAGCGGCTCCCGAGCAGCCCAAGGCGCGCAATGCCGGCTGACCCGTCTTACCGCTGCCGTGCATGCGGCGCTGGCCCTGACCGCTGCATCCGCCGCGATGCTGCCGGCCTCCGCCGCGCAGGCGCAAGGCGCCGCGGTGACGCAGGCCGGGGCGCGCGGCTACAGCATCCCGGCGGGATCGCTGGCGGACGCGCTGCCGCGTTTTGCGGACAGCGCCGGCGTGACGGTGCTGTTCGATGCGGCGCTGGTGGGCCAGCGCCGCACCGCCGGACTGCAGGGGGCGTACTCCGTGCATGAAGGGTTCGCGCGTCTTCTGGCGGGCAGCGGGCTGGGCGTGCAGGAACGCAGCGCGGGCGTCTTCGTGCTGCAGGCGTTGCCGCAGGGCAGCGTGACGCAGCTTGCGCCGGTGCAGATCGACGGCGAAGCGGCCGTCGTCACGCCGGCCTGGGAAACCAGCACCGATCGCCGCCGCCTGGACAATCTGCAGATCCGCAACTGGACCGACCTGAGCCGGCGCGCCGAACCGGGCGTGAACTTCAATCGCACGACCAACAGCATCAACATCCGCGGCCTGGATCAGGACCGTGTGCTGACGCGGGTGGACGGCATCCGCCTGCCGTGGCTGGACGACGGCGCGCGCGGCGTGAAGGGCGGCCTGGAAGCCGTGGACTTCAACAGCCTGTCGCGCCTGGACATCGTGCGCGGGGCGGACGCCACCGGCGGCGGCTCGAGCGCGATTTCGGGCATTGCCGACCTGCACACCCTGAATCCGGCGGATCTGCTGGGCGGCGGCAAGACCTTTGGCGCGCTGGCCAAGACCGATTACGACTCCGCCGACAACAGCTGGGGCGCCAACGCCGCGCTGGCGGGCCAGATCCACAGCAACACGTTCTGGCTGGTGCAGGCCGGCGTGCGCAACGGCCACGAACTGGACAACCGCGGCGACGTCGGCGGCTACGGCGCCAGCCGCAGCAAACCCAGCCCCGAAGACTACGACCAGCGCAGCTTCCTCATGAAGCTGCAACAGCGCGTGGACGGCGCGCATCTGTTCGGCCTGACGGGCGAATACTTCAAGCGCAATGCCGACATCGACAACAAGTGGGAGCAGGGCCCCGGCACCAGCTACCTCATCGGCGAAAACAGCACCCGCAAGGAAACCGAGCGCGAGCGCGTGTCGTTCGACTACACGTACACGGCGCCGGATTCGGGCGGCCTGATCGACACGGCCAACGCGGTGGTGTACTGGCAGCGCGTTCGCCTGGACAACTCGCTGGACGGCATCCGCGGCGTGGACGCGCGCGCCCGCATCATTCCGGGCGACCCATTCCGTTACGGCTTTCCCAACGGCCCCTACGGCCGCAGCAATTCGATCCAGCAGACGCTCTTCGGCGCCAGCACGGAGTTCACCAAGCGCATCGCGGGCGCGTCGGTGTCCCAGCTGTGGTCGTTCGGCGGCGAGTGGTACGGCAACAAGACCGAGCAGAATTCCAGCGGCTACGACAACTGCCCGGTGATCCGACCCGGCACGCCCGCGCCGTTCGGCCCGCGCGCGTGCGACATGCTGCACACCAACCAGGCCGACGTGCCGCAGTCCAAGGGCAATCAATGGGCGCTGTGGGTGCAGGACGAGTTCAGCTTTGCAGATGGCAAATATACGCTGGCGCCGGCCTTGCGCTACGACCACTACGAGCAACGGCCGCAGTCCACCGCCGGCTATGAAAGCAACCCCAACGCGGCCGCGCTGCCGCCCAGCAACAGCGGCAGCCGCTTCTCGCCCAAGCTGCTGGGCACGTGGCGGGCGGCCGAGCAGCTCAGCCTCTATGCGCAATACGCCTACGGCTTCAAGGCGCCCAGCGCCACGCAGCTCTACACCAACTACGGCGGCCCCGGCACCTATCTGCGCGTGGGCAACCCGTACCTGAAACCCGAAACCAGCAAGGGCTGGGAACTGGGCGCCAAGCTCGGTACCGACGACCTCGGCGGTGCGGTATCGTTCTTTGATAATCGTTATCAGAACTTTATCGATGGCGATGTGCCGCTGAATCCCAATTCGCCGCAGTGGCAGCCGGGTTGGGCGGGGCAGTATCCGCTGGGCGTGACCGGCAACGTCAACCGCGCCAAGGTCCGCATCTACGGCGCCGAGGCCAGCGCGCACTGGAAGTTTGCGCCGGGTTGGCGCACGTGGGGCTCGCTGGCTTGGGCGGTGGGCAAGGACGAGGGCACGGGGCAGTACCTGAACTCCGTCGCGCCGCTCAAGGCGATACTGGGCGTCGGGTATGGCCGCGACGTGTGGGGCGTGGACGCCATGCTCACCACAGCCATGCAGCGCAACAAAGTCGAGTATCCCGATGCGTCGCCCGACGCGCCCAATCCCGACTTCAAGGCGCCGGGCTATGGCGTGGTGGACCTGATGGGCTACTGGCGCCCGGCTGCGGTGAAGGGCTTGCAGGTGCAGGCGGGCGTGTTCAACCTGTTCGACAAGAAGTACTGGGAGGCTATCAACGTGCCGACCGCGGGCGCCACCGCGATCCCGCGTGCGGTGGATTGGTACACGGAACCGGGACGCAGCGTGCGCGTCTCACTGACTTATCAATATTGAGTTCGGTCCGCCGCCATTCGGCGCTGACCGGACCGGCGGCGGTTTTCTGCAGTGTTTTTTTGCACCGGCCGGAGGGCCTACGATGACGAATAATGATTTCTCGACCCGCGCTGAAGAACTGCGTGCCCGCAATGAGGCGCTGGCGGCGTCGCAACCCGGGCTGCGCGCCCGCAATCTGGCCCAAGCGTTGGGCGTGTCCGAGGCCGAGTGGGTGGCCGCCGGCTGTGGCGGCGTGAAGGCGACGGCGCTGCATGGCGCGCCGCAAGAGATCTTCCGCGAACTGGGCACGCTGGGCGAAGTGATGGCGCTGACGCGCAACGACTGGTGTGTGCACGAGCGCCATGGCGTGTATGAGGACATCCAGGCCGACGGTCCGGTAGGTCTGGTGCTGGGACCGGACATCGACCTGCGCGTGTTCTTCACTGCATGGAAGTCGGCCTGGGCGGTCGAGCAGGATGGACGCCAGAGCCTGCAATTCTTCGACGGCGCGGGCGTGGCCGTGCACAAGGTCTACCGCACCGACGGCACGGATGCCGCCGCATGGGACGCGCTGGTCGCGCGGTTCGCGGGCGAGTCGCAATGGCCCGTGGCCCAGGCCTACGCGCCGTCCGCCGACGCCGAGCAGGTCGAAGACGCTTCCGCGTGGCGCGAAGCGTGGCTGGGCATGAAGGACACGCACGAATTCTTCCCGCTGCTGCGCAAGTTCAAGGTGTCGCGCCTGGCGGCCCTGACGGCGGCCGGCGAAGACCTGGCGCAGCCGGTGCCTGCCGACGCCGTGGAGCGCATGCTGCAATCGGCGGCCGAATCGGGCCTGCGCATCATGTGCTTCGTGGGCAACCGCGGCATGATCCAGATCCACTCCGGTCCGGTGCAGTCGCTGCGCCGCACGGGCCCGTGGTTCAACGTGCTGGATCCCAGGTTCAACCTGCACCTGGACACCACGGCCATCGCGTCGGCCTGGGTGGTCAACAAGCCGACGACCGACGGCTGGGTCACCTCGCTGGAGGTGTACGCCAGCACGGGCGACCTGATCGTGCAGTTCTTCGGTGAACGCAAACCCGGTCAGCGGGAAATCCCGCAATGGCGCGACCTGATGGTCAGCCTGTGCAGCGCGCCGCTGGCCGCTTGAGCGCATAAGGAAACGAGAGCGATGAAGAAATGGTTGGCAGTGGCGGCCTGGTTGTTGGCGGCAGGCGCGCAGGCGGCGCCGCCCGAACGGGTGGTGACCTTGGGCGGCACCGTGACCGAGATCGTGTATCAGCTCGGGCAGGGCGGCAAGCTGGTGGGGGACGATCTCTCCAGCCTGTACCCGGAGGCCGCGACCAAGCTGCCGCGCGTCGGCTATTACCGAGCGGTGCCGGTGGAAGGCGTGCTGGCGCTCAAGCCGGATCTGGTGCTGGCGTCCGAGCAGGCCGGTCCGCCCGACGCGCTCAAGCGCCTGGGCGACGTCGGCGTGCGCATCGTCACCGTGCCGGACGCCCCGTCGGTGGATTCGCTGAAAGCGCGCATCCGCAACATCGCCGAGGCGCTGGACGTGGCCCCGGCGGGTGAAGCGCTGGTGACCGAGATCACCCGCGACCTGAAGGCGGTCGAGGCGATTCCGGGCACTGGCGCGCGCGCCATCCTGGTGATGAACCGCACCGGCACGCTGCAAGGCGCGGGCGGCGGCACGGCGGCCAACGAAGTCATGACGATGGCGGGGTTGGCCAATGTGCTCAAGGACCAGCAGGGCTACAAGCCGCTCTCGGCCGAAGCGGTCAGCGCGCTGGCGCCCGACGTCATCGTGGTGACGCGCACTTCGCTGGAAGCTTCCGGCGGCGTGGACAAGCTGCTGGCGCTGCCGGGCCTGGCTTCCACGCCCGCCGCCGCGCACAAGCGCGTCATCGTCATGGACGACCTGCTCCTCTTGGGCATGGGCCCGCGCCTGCCATTGGCGCTGACCGAACTCAAGCGGGAGGCGGCCGGTGTCATGGGGCGCTAGCGCAAAGCGCGTCTCCGCGCCGCTGGCGCTGGCAGTGCTGGGCGCCGTGCTGGCGCTGGTGGCGCTGGCCGCCAGCAGCAGCGGCGCGGTCCAGATTCCGTTGCGCGACATGCCCACGCTGCTGTTTGGCGACCCCGCGTCGGGCGATGCGCTGTGGCGCAACGTCCTGATCGACATCCGGCTGCCCCGGGTGTTGTTTGCGATGGTGGCGGGCGCCGCGCTGGCCATATCCGGTGCGGCGATGCAGGCGCTGTTTCGCAATCCGTTGGCCGAGCCCGGCCTTATCGGCATTTCGGCGGGGGGCTCGCTGGGCGCGGTGGCCGCCATCGTGCTGACCTCGGGCGGCTTCTGGGTGCTGGCGCCGGCCGCGTTCGCCGGCAGCCTGCTTGCCACCTTCTGCGCATACGCGCTGGGCCGGCGCGTGCCCGGCATGGCGGGACTGCTGCTCGCGGGCATCGCCATCAACGCGGTGGCGGGCGCCATGATCGGCCTGTTCACGTTCGTGGCCAATGACGCGCAGTTGCGCGACCTCACGTTCTGGACCATGGGCAGCCTGGCCGGTGCCAAGTGGACGTTGCTGGCGTTCCTGGGCCCGTGGGTGCTGCTGATGTCCTGGTGGCTGATGCGCCAGTGGCGCGTCATGAATGCCCTGCTGCTGGGCGAGCGCGAAGCGCAGCACCTGGGTTACGCGCTCAAGCGCGTGCGCGCGCAGCTGGTGCTGGCGTGCGCGCTGATCGTCGGCCCGCTGGTCGCCGCCACGGGCGGCATCGGCTTTGTCGGCCTGGTGGTGCCGCATCTGGTGCGCATGACGCTGGGCGCGAATCACCGCTGGCTGCTGCCGGCCTGCGTGCTGGGCGGCGCGCTGGCGCTGACGCTGGCCGACTGGCTGTCGCGTGTCGCCGTCGTGCCGGCCGAGCTGCCGATCGGGCTGGTGACCAGTCTGGTGGGCGGACCCTTTTTCTTGTGGCTGCTGGCGCGCGGCCGGAGGCACGGTTGATGCTTGCAGCCGACGATCTCGTATTGACGCGGGGCGGCAACCGCATTCTGGACAAGGTGTCGTTGGCGGTGCGGCCCGGCGAAGTGGTCGGCCTGCTGGGCGCGAACGGCGCGGGCAAGTCGACGCTGCTGGGCGCGATGTCCGCCGAATTGGCGCCGGAAGCTGGCTCGGTCCGCCTGGGCGATGCCGACGTGCAGCAATTGGCGCATCGCCAACAGGCCCGCCTGCGCGCCGTGCTGCCGCAAAAGCCCGGGTTGAGCTTCGACCTGGACGTGCGTGACGTGGTGGCAATGGGGGCGTACCCGTTTCCCGAACTGTCGCCCGCGCAGGTGGACACGCTGGTGGATCAGGCGCTGGGCTGGGCCGACGTGTCGCATCTGAATGCGCGCCGCTATCCCGAGCTGTCCGGGGGCGAGCAGCAGCGGGTGCAGTTTGCGCGCGTGCTGGTGCAGTGCAAGGCGGCCCGGGGGCAGGGTGAGCCGCGCTATCTGCTGCTGGACGAGCCCACCGCCAGTCTGGACCCCAAGCACCAGGGCGACCTCTTGCGCGTCGCTGCAGGCCTGGCCCATGACGGCGATACCGGCGTACTGGTGATCCTGCACGACATGAACCTGGCGGCGCGCTGGTGCGACCGCTTGCTCCTGCTGTGCGGCGGCCGGGCCATCGCGTCGGGCACGCCGGCCGAGGTGCTGACGCCGAAGAACCTGTTCCTGGCCTACGGCATCGACGCCCATGTCATGCCGCATCCCCTGCAGCCCGAGCGCCTGCTGGTGGTCACGACATGACGGCGTGACGCCGGACGCGGGGCCGGTAAAATGGCGGGCATTGCACTTTCCCGCCAATTTTCACAGGACCCCGTGTCATGCCTACTTTTGACGTCGTCTCCGAAGTCGACAAACACGAACTGACCAACGCCGTCGACCAAGCCAACCGCGAACTGTCCACGCGCTTCGACTTCAAGGGCACTGAAGCCAAGTTCGAACTCGAGGGCTATGTCGTGACCCAGGTCGCTTCCAGCGCGTTCCAGCTCAAGCAGATGCTGGACATCCTGCGCGGCCGCCTGTCTGCCCGCGGCATCGACGTGCGCTGCCTGGACGTGGCCGACCCGCTCGAAAACCTGGGCGGCGCCCGCCAGAAGGTCACCATTAAGCAGGGCATCGAACAGCCCGTCGCCAAGAAGCTCATCGCCGCCATCAAGAACGCCAAGCTCAAGGTCGAATCGCAGATCAATGGCGACAAGCTGCGCATCTCGGGCAAGAAGCGCGACGACCTGCAGACCGCTATTGCATTGCTGAAAAAGACCGACGTCGAGCTGCCGCTGCAGTTCGAAAACTTCCGCGACTAAGCCGCGCGGGCCGCACCGATGGGGCATTCCAGCGAACTGCTCCTTGTCGTTGAGCTTGCGCGCGCGGGCGGCATGTCGGCCGCGGCGCGCGAGCTCGATGTCACCCCTGCCGCAGTCAGCAAGCGGCTGGCGCAGATCGAGGCGCGGCTGGGCGTGCGGCTCTTCAACCGCAGCACGCGGCGCCTCAGTCTTACCGCCGAGGGCGAGGTGTATCTGGAAAACGCCCGCCGCATCCTGGGCGAGATCGACGACCTGGACGCGCTCATCGCCAGCCGTCAGGCCGCCCCGCGCGGCCTGCTCAAGGTCAATGCGCCGCTGGGTTTCGGGCGCAGCTATATCGCGCCGGCCATCGCGGAATTCGCGCAGCAGTATCCCGAAGTCTCGCTGCAATTGCAGCTGACCGACCGGCCCGCCGACTTCGTGCGCGAGGCCTTTGACGTTGCGGTGCGCTTTGGCGATCTACCCGACACGAGTCTCATCGCGCGCAAGATCGCGCCCAACCGGCGCCTCGTGTGCGCGTCGCCCGGTTACCTGAAAAAACACGGCACGCCGGCCACGCCGCACGATCTGGCGCGGCACCAGTGCATCGTGCTGCGCCAGAACGACGCTGCCTATGGGCTGTGGCGTTTCACGAAAGGCCGGCGCAGCGAAACCGTGAAGGTGCGCGGCAATCTCAGCAGCAACGATGGCGAGGTCACCCTGACCTGGGGCCTGGCCGGCCTGGGCATCCTGCAACGCGCGGAATGGGACCTGGCGCGCTACCTGCGCAGCGGCCGGCTGGTGCAGGTGCTGGAGGACTATGCGCTGCCGCAGGCGGATATCTACGCTGTTTTCCCGGAAAGGCACCACCTGTCCGCCAAGGTGCGGGTGTTCGTGGATTTTCTGGTGGCGTATTTCGGCGAAGGGTCGGAGGGGCGGTGGTGAAGCGCTGTTCCTTTGTGCGAGATCCCGTTGCGCGTGATTCCTTCAACCTCGATCACGCTGTCCACAGGTGCTGCGCCGCGTAGGCGCGCCATGGCCGCCAGGCCTCGGACCGCGCCAGCAGTTGCGCGGGTGTGTAGGCCCGCGATTCCAGTTTTTCCAGCGCGCGGATCAGGCCGATATCCGCATGCGGAAACGCATCCGGCTCACGCAGTTGCCGCAGCGCGATGTATTGCGCCGTCCATTCCCCCACGCCGCGTATCGTGCGCAACCGCCGCACGGCGTCTTCCAGGTCGACGGCGGCGTCAAAGAGATGCGGGTCCGCGACCGCTGCCGCGGCCACCGCGGACAGCGTCGCCGCCCGGCTGCGCGGCATGCCCAGCGAGGCCAGTTCGGCGGCGGCCACCACGTCCGGCTCGGGAAACACGTGCGTCAGCGCGCCGTCCGGCTGCGCTAGCGGCTTGCCATGCGCCGCCACCAGCTTGCCCGCCAGCCGGATGGCGGCGGCCACCGTTATCTGTTGTCCCAGCACTGCCCGCATGGCCAGTTCAAAGCCGTCCCACGCGCCCGGCACGCGCAGCCCCGGCCGCGCCTGCATCAGCGCCGTCATGACCGGATCGGCGGCAAACTGCGCAGCGATTGCCGCCGGGTCGCTGGCCAGGTCGAACACGCGGCGCAGGCGCGCGATGATGGCCGGCAGCGACGGCAGATGAGGAAAGCGCACCGCCACCTGCAGCGCGTCGCCCGCGCCCGGCCGCACCGTGACCGTGCCTTGCGCGCCATCCAGGCTGACGGTGCGCGCATAGGTGTCGCCCGTCACGGACTCGACGCCGGGAATGGCGCGCAGCCGCAGGAACGCCAGCATGGCGTCCCAGTCGTAGGGCGGACGGTAGCGCAGCAGCAGCTTGATTTCCCCATCCTGGCCCACCGGGACCTCCGGCTTGCCTGAACGCCGCAGTTCGCCGGGGGCCCGGCCGAACAGGTCGAGGAACACCTCGTTGAAACGGCGGATGCTGCCGAATCCCGACGCGAAGGCGATCTCGGCCATCGGCAACTGCGTTTCATGGATGAGCTGCTTGGCCAGCAGCACGCGGCGCGTCTGCGCGAATGCGACGGGCGAGGCGCCCAGGTGCCGGCGGAACTGGCGCCGCAACTGCCGCTCGCCCACGCCCAGGCGCAGCGCCAGCGCGTCGACGCCGGCCTCGTCCAGCGCGCCCAGCTCGATACGCTGCAATGCGCGCGACACGGTGGGCGGCAACTCGTGGCCGGGGCCGACTTCGGGCGCCGTTTCCGGGCGGCAGCGCAGGCAAGGGTGAAACCCGGCTTCCTGCGCGGCCGCGGCCGTCGAAAAGAACGTGACGTTTTTCGACAGCGGCGTGCGCGCCGGACAGACCGGACGGCAATAGATGCGCGTGGTCTTGACGGCCGTGAAGAAGCGGCCGTCGTAACGGGCGTCGCGCACCTGGATGGCGCTGTAGCAGGCTTCGTGGTTCAGGTTCATGAAGCGATGCTAACGCCGCCGGGCGGGCAAGATCTAGCGGATTTCGGACAGGGTTGTGAATGTCACACTGCTGTCCGAAAACCGCCAGCGCCCGGTCCGGCGGCGGGTCTATATTGGCGGCTTGCACACCTATCCGGAGCGACATCATGCCGGTACACACCTTTCTGCTGGAACGGGTTCCCACCCCCATTGGCCGGATGCTCGTGCTGACCGATGCCCAAGCCCACCTGCGCGCCGTGGACTGGGAAGACTACGAATCCCGCATGCACCTGCTGTTACAGCGCCAGTACGGCCGGGGCGCGGTGCAACTGCAGGACGCCGCGCAGCCTTCGCAGGCAAGCCGCGCGCTGCAAGCGTATTTCGATGGCGACGTGGACGCCATCTCGGATCTTCCGGTCGCCTTGGGCGGCACGCGCTTCCAGCAGCAGGTCTGGCACGCGCTGCGCGGCATCGAAGGTGGCAGCACCATCAGCTACGGCACGCTGGCGACGCGAATCGCCCGTCCCACGGCCGTGCGCGCGGTCGGGCTGGCCAACGGCGCCAATCCCGTGGGCATCGTCATTCCTTGCCATCGCGTGATCGGCGCCAACGCCGCGCTGACGGGCTACGGCGGCGGCCTGCACCGCAAGCGCTGGCTGCTGGCGCACGAGGCCGCCTGGCGCAGCGCGCAGCCGCAGCGCCGTACCGAGGCGGTACTTTCAACTTCAAGTTGAAAATGTTGTGAATTTCGGCGCGTCCGCCACGCGCCGCGCTCGGTACAGTGCCAGCAGACTCATCCGCACGGAGCGCTGGCACCATGAAGACCTATCGCATTGCAACCATCCCCGGCGACGGCATCGGCAAGGAAGTGATTCCCGCCGGCCAGCGCGTCATGCAGGAACTCGCGGCCCAGGGCGGTCTGCGGTTCGAATTTGAAGACTTCGACTGGGGGGGCGACTACTACCGCAAGCATGGCGTCATGATGCCCGCCGACGGGCTGGATGCGCTGCGCGACAAGGACGCGATCCTGTTCGGCTCGGCCGGCGATCCCGACATCGCGGACCACATCACCTTGTGGGGCCTGCGCCTGAAGATCTGCCAGGGCTTTGACCAATATGCCAACGTGCGTCCCACGCGCATCCTGCCGGGCATCGACGCCCCGCTCAAGCGCTGCACGCCCGAACAGCTGAACTGGGTGATCGTGCGCGAGAACTCCGAAGGCGAGTACTCGGGCGTTGGCGGCCGCGTGCATCAAGGCCATCCCATCGAAGCCGCGACCGACGTGTCGATCATGACGCGCGCCGGCGTCGAGCGCATCCTGCGCTTTGCGTTCAAGCTGGCGCAATCGCGGCCGCGCAAGCTGCTGACCGTTGTCACCAAGTCCAACGCCCAGCGCCATGCCATGGTGATGTGGGACGAGATCGCCGTGCAGGTCAGCCGCGAATTTCCCGACGTGACCTGGGACAAGGAACTGGTCGACGCCGCCACCGCCCGCATGGTCAACCGGCCCGCGACCCTGGACACCATCGTCGCCACCAACCTGCACGCCGACATCCTGAGCGACCTGGCGGCCGCCCTGGCCGGCAGCCTGGGCATCGCGCCCACCGGCAACATCGACCCCGAGCGCCGCTACCCGTCCATGTTCGAACCCATCCACGGTTCTGCCTTCGACATCATGGGCAAGGGACTCGCCAATCCGGTCGGGACGTTCTGGTCGGTGGTGATGCTGCTGGAACACCTGGGCGAAGCCGAGGCGGCGGCACGGCTGATGCAGGCCATTGAAAGCGTCACCGCCGACCCCGCGCTGCACACCGGCGACCTGGGCGGCCGCGCCACGACCGAGCAGGTGACCAAGGCGGTCTGCGCAAAGCTGGCGGAATCGGCGCAAGCCAAGGCAGCGTAGACGGCTTCCGGATGTAGGACCGATTCCGGTGTCAGACACCTGAATCTGTCTTACGGCTTCAGGACATCCGGTCAGGTAAGAGGACATCAGATCCGACCCCTGCGCCCGGCAACACAACAACAAGCGAAGTTCATTCGTAGTCAGGAGACAAATCATGCATAAGAAAGCGATGACCGCGCGCGCCCTGGCGTTCGCCTGCCTGATCGGCGTTTCATTCGCGGGCGGCGCGCAGGCGCAGTCCTACCCGGCGCGTCCCGTGAGCCTGATCGTGCCGTTCCCGGCGGGCGGCACGACGGACGTGCTGGCGCGCGCGTTGGGGCAAGAGCTGGCCAAGAGCCTCGGCCAGCCGGTGGTGGTCGAGAACAAGCCGGGCGCAGGGTCGACGCTGGGCGCGGACTACGTCGCCAAGGCGGCGCCGGACGGCTACACGTTGCTGATGGGCGCGGTGCATCACACCATCGCCACCAGTGTCTACAAAAGCCTGCATTACGACTTCCAGAAGGACTTCGCGCCGGTCACCACGGTGGCGTTGGTGCCCAACGTGCTGGTCGTCAATCCGAAGCTGCAGGCCAAGGATGTGGCGTCGCTGTTGAAACTGGCGCAGGCGTCGCCCGGCAAGCTGACCTATGGTTCCAACGGCATGGGCACGGGCCAGCATCTGATCGGCGCACAGTTCGAGCGCGCGGGCCATGTTCAGTTGCTGCATGTGCCGTACAAGGGCAGTGGTCCGCTGACGACCGATCTGCTGGGCGGTCAGATCGACATGTCGTTCGACACGATCACGCCGGTGCTGGCGCACATTCAGAGCGGCAAGCTGCGTGCGCTGGCGGTCACCACCAACCAGCGCTCCGCGGCGCTGCCGGATGTGCCAACGATGGAGGAGGCCGGTCTGAAGCCCTTCAACATGGGTACGTGGTTCGGCGTTCTGGCGCCAGCGGCGGCGCCCAAGGAGGTGGTGGACCGGCTGAATGCCGAGATGGTGAAGATCATCCGATCACCCGATTTCACGCGCCGCATGGCGGAAATCGGCGCGGTGCCGATCGGCGACACGCCCGCGGAAATGAAGGCGCGCATCGGCGCGGACACCGCGAACTACGCGAAGCTGGTCAAGGAAGCGAAAGTTGCAGTGAATTGAGGGGCAGGGCGGGAGCGGCCATTGCGGCCGCTGCCGCGCCGGCCGTCATGCCCCCCGTCATGCGCGGATCCATCCACGCGAAATCGGCAGGGCCAGCACCTTGCGATACAGCCCCTGTACCGCCGCCGTCACCGGCGCGCCCGCGCGGCGCCACATGGGAATCGTGACCGCCGCGGCCATGGGCGCCAGCAGCAACCCACCCGCGATATCCAGCGGAAAATGCACGCCCAGGTACACGCGCGACGTCCCCACGAACAACGCGCCCGCCAATGCCAGCCAGCCCCATCCCGCCCAGCGGCGATCCAGGATCAGCGCAAAGGCGAAGGCCGCGATGATGATCGTGTGATTGCTGGGAAACGACGAGGTCGCCTTGTGCGTGAAGAAGGCCTGCCCAAGGCCGATCACGAAGGGCCGTGGATGCGGCCACAGCACGCCGCATAAATAGCTGGCGGCCAACGCCACGGCGACGCTGGCCAGCGCCTTGAGCATCAGGCTGCGCTGGGCTTCCTTGCCCCACAGCCACACGGCGGCCATGACGCCCGGCACCAGCAGGATGAGCTTGTTCGCCACCAGCATGGCCGCATGGATCCGCCACGCGGGCGTGGCGGGGTCGGCGTTGATCAGAAGAAAAAGGGACTGGTTGAAGCTTTCCAGGAAATCCATGACACGTCATCGCGGCGTAATAAATCGGTTGCCGCGATGGTAATGACCGTACCCGTCAGTTCCCTTACAACGCGCTTCGATACGGCCGCTTTTACTTCTGGATGCGATTGCCCTGCGCATCGACAACCGGCTCGCCGCTTTCCTTCGAGAAAGCGCCCTTCTGCGGCGACGGAAGAATGTCCAGCACCAGTTCGCACGGCCGGCACAGCTTCGCGCCCAGCGGCGTCGACACAAAGGGACGGTTCAGCAGGATCGGGTGCTGCTCGATCGCGTCCAGCAACGCGTCATCCGACAGCGACGTGTCGTCCAGACCCAGTTCCGCGTAGGGCGTGCCCTTTTCGCGCAGGGCATCACGCACGCTGACGCCGGCCTTCTTGAACAGCGCTTTCAGCGTGTCGCGCGAGGGCGGCGTTTCCAGGTACAGGACGACCTGCGGCTCGATGCCGGCGTTGCGGATCAGGCCCAGCGTGTTGCGCGAGGTGCCGCACTTGGGGTTGTGATAGATGATGACGTCGGACATGAGGGCTCCTCCTTCGGGTGATGCGCGATGAATCTGCACAATGCAACTGCGCCATGCCATTGAGCAAGGCAAGACCCGGAGCATAGTTCATCTACCGCGCCGCAGTCCGGCGCCGCGCCGCCGTCACACCGACAGATGCCGCCGCACGTCCTCGCCGTCGATGGCATCGCGCCCGCCGCTTGCCACCACCTCGCCGCGCGACAGCACGACAAACTGGTCCGCCAGCTCGCGCGCAAAATCAAAATACTGTTCGCACAGCAGGATCGCGATGTCGCCGCGCTGGCGCAGCATGTGGATCACCCGCGCGATGTCCTTGATGATGGACGGCTGGATGCCTTCGGTGGGCTCGTCCAGAATGATGAGCTTGGGCTCGGCCACCAGCGCCCGCGCGATGGCCAACTGCTGCTGTTGCCCGCCAGACAGATCGCCGCCGCGCCGCGACAGCATGCTTTTCAGCACCGGGAACAGTTCAAAGACTTCCTCCTTGATGCGGCGGGCGCGGGCCGCGGGTTTGGTCGCCATGCCCATCAGGATGTTTTCTTCGACCGTCAGCCGCGCGAAGATGTCGCGGCCCTGGGGCACATAAGCCATGCCGCGCGCGGCGCGTTGGTGCGGCGCCAGGCGCGTGATGTCGGCTCCGTCGAAGGCGATGCCGCCGCGCGCCACGGGCAGCACGCCCATGACGCACTTGAGCAGCGTTGTCTTGCCCACGCCATTGCGGCCCAGGAGCGCCAGGCATTCGCCTTGCCGCACCGACAGCGACACGCCGCGCAGGGTATGGCTGCCGCCGTAGTATTGGTCGATCGTGCTTACGTCCAGCATGTTCAGCGCCCCAAGTAGACTTCGATCACGCGCGGGTCGGCCTGCACACGGCTCATCGGGCCTTCGGCCAGCACCGAGCCTTCGTGCAGCACCGTCACCTTGCCATCGCCCGCGATCTGGTTCACGAAGTCCATGTCGTGTTCCACCACCATCAGGGAATGCCGGCCGCGCAGTTCATTCAAGAGTTCGCCGGTGCGTTCGGTCTCGGCGTCGGTCATGCCGGCCACGGGTTCGTCCAGCAGCAGCAACTGCGGCTCCTGCATCAGCAGCATGCCGATCTCCAGCCACTGCTTCTGGCCGTGCGACAAGAGGCCCGCGGGCCGCCATACCTCGGGCCGCAGCCGGATCAGGTCCAGCGTCTCGCCGATCCGGTCGGCCTGTTCGCTGGACAGCCGCGAGAACAGGGTGGGGCGCACGCGCTTGTCCGTCTTCATCGCCAATTCCAGGTTCTCGAACACGGTGTGCTGTTCGAACACCGTGGGGCGCTGGAACTTGCGGCCGATGCCCGCGTGCGCGATCTGCGCCTCGCTCAGTGTCGTCAGGTCGATGCTCTGGCCGAAGTAGGCCGTGCCAGCAGTGGGCCGCGTCTTGCCGGTGATGACGTCCATCATGGTGGTCTTGCCGGCGCCGTTGGGGCCGATGATGCAGCGCAGTTCGCCCACGCCGATATCCAGCGTCAGGTCGTTCAACGCCTTGAAGCCGTCGAAGCTGACCGTGATGCCTTCCAGGTACAGGATGGCGCCGTGGCTGGTGTCCAGGCCCTTGGGGCTGACCCGGCCATAGCCGGCGTCGCCGCTCGGGCCGCCGTCCAGCGTGGCAGATTCGATGTGCGTGGTGGTCATGCCTTTTTCTCCTGGACGCGGGCCGCGATGCGGCGGGCAAGACCGACGATGCCGGTGGGCAGGAACAGGGTCACCAGCACGAAGATGAGGCCCAGCGCGTACAGCCAGTATTCCGGCAGCACGCTGGTGAACCAGGTCTTCAGGCCGTTGACGGCGCCCGCGCCGATGATGGGGCCGATCAGCGTGCCGCGCCCGCCCGTCGCCACCCAGATGACCATCTCGATGGAGTTCTCGGTGGACATTTCACCTGGATTGATGATGCCGACCTGCGGCACGTACAGCGCCCCGGCGATGCCGCACAGCACGGCCGACAGCGTCCACACGAACAGCTTGAAGCCCAGCGGGTCGTAGCCGATGAAGCGCACGCGGCTTTCAGCATCGCGCACGGCGGTCAGCACGCGTCCCAGCTTGCTCTGCGTGACCATGCGCGCAAGAATCAGCGCGCCGGCCAGCGCCGCCAGCGTCACCCAGTACAACGTGGCGCGCGTGCCGGGCGCGGTGATGTCAAAGCCCAGGATGCGCTTGAAGTCCGTAAAGCCGTTGTTGCCGCCAAACCCCGTGTCATTGCGAAAGAACAGGAGCATCGCGGCAAAGGTCAGCGCCTGCGTGATGATCGAGAAGTACACGCCCTTGATGCGTGAGCGGAAGGCAAAGTAGCCGAAGACGAAGGCCAGCACGCCGGGCACCAGCACCACCAGCAGCATCGCGTACCAGAAGTGTTCCGTGAACGACCAGTACCAGGGGTAGGTCTTCCAGTCCAGGAACACCATGAAGTCGGGCAGGTCGCTCTGGTAGACGCCGTCGCGGCCGATGGCGCGCATCAGGTACATGCCGTGCGCGTAGCCGCCCAGCGCAAAGAACAGGCCATGGCCCAGCGACAGGATGCCCGCATAGCCCCACACCAGGTCCAGCGCCAGCGCCGCCATGGCGTAGCACATGAACTTGCCCATCAAGGCCACGGCGTAGGCCGACACATGCAGTGCATGGCCGGGCGGAAACACCAGATTCATCAGCGGCAACAGCGCCAGCAGGACGACGCCCGCGGCCAGCGCCGCCCACACGCGGCCCGAGAAGATCGGGCGGCGCGCCAGCAGGTTCAGGTCGGTCAGCGCGGTCTGTTTCATTCGACGCTCCGGCCCTTGGGGGCGAACAGGCCTTGTGGCCGCTTTTGGACGAACAGCACGATGAGCACCAGGATGGTGATCTTGGCCATGACAGCTCCCGCGTAAGGCTCCAGGAATTTATTCACGCCGCCCAGACCGAGCGCGGCGATGACGGTGCCGGCAAGCTGGCCCACGCCGCCCAGCACCACGACCATGAACGAGTCGACGATGTAGCCGCGGCCCAGGTCCGGCCCCACGTTGCCCAGCTGGGACAGCGCCACGCCCGCCAGCCCCGCGATGCCCGAGCCCAGGCCGAAGGCCAGCATGTCAACGCGGCCGGTGGGCACGCCCACGCAGTCCGCCATGCGCCGGTTCTGCGTGATGGCGCGCACGAAGAGGCCGAGCCGCGTGTGGTTCAGCAGGGCCCACACCAGAAACACCACAAAGAAGGCAAAGCCGATGATGACGAGCCGGTTGTAGGTGAGCACCAGCCCGCCCAGCACGGTCACGCCGCCCGACATCCAGCTGGGGTTGCCGACCTCCACGTTCTGCGCGCCGAAGAGCGACCGCACGCCCTGCATGAGCATCAGGCTGATGCCCCAGGTCGCCAGCAGCGTTTCAAGCGGACGGCCATACAGCCAGCGGATCACGGTGCGTTCCAGCGCCATGCCCACCAGCGCCGTCACCACGAAGGCAAGCGGCAACGCGGCCACGACATACCAGTCCAGCCAGCCCGGCAGCCAGGCGCGAAACACCGTCTGCACCACGTACGTCACATACGCGCCGATCATCAGCAGTTCGCCGTGCGCCATGTTGATGACGCCCATCAGGCCGAAGGTGATGGCCAGGCCCAGCGCGGCCAGCAGCAGCACGCTGCCAAGGCTCACGCCGTAAAAGAGATTGCCGGCCCATTCGATCGTGGCCAGGTGCCGGTCGATCTGCTTGAGCGCATTGGCCGCCGCCTCGCGGACGCCGGCGTCGGGTTCGGTGTACGTCCCGTCGCGCTCCTGCGTCAGGGCCGCCAGCGTGGGCCGGAAGGCCGCATTCTTCGTGTCGCCCAACACCTGCACCGCGTGGCGGCGCTTGGCGGGGTCTTCGCTTTTCAGTTCCAGGTTGGCCTGCGCGATCAGGAGCGCGCCGCGCACGGCCTCGTTCTTCTCCGCTGCCAGCGCCTTTTCCAGCATCGGCAGGCGCGCCGGGTCGCCGGTCTGCTGCAGCCGCCGGGCCGCGTCCAGACGCTCGTTGGCGTTGTCGGAGAACAGGCGGGATCCCGCCAGCGCGGCCTCGATGGCGCGGCGCAGGCGGTTGTTGATGGAAATCGTGCCCGCGTCCGCGGGCAGGTCCACGGCAGCGCCCGTGGAGGGGTCAGTGGCGCGCGACCCGCCGGCGCCGATCAGCACGCGGCCGTCGGCAGTGGCGTAGAGCTGGTCGCTGCCCAGCGCCTGCAGCACCGCGGCCGCAGCGGGATCGGGCAGTTGGCCCAGCGCGGCAATCGCCTGCAGCCTGGCGTCGGTGTCGTCGCCGGCCAGCGGCGCAAGCAGGGCCTGGTCCACGCCGGCGGCGGCCGCGGGCGCGGCCAGCGCCGGCACGGCGATCAGCCATGCCAGGAGGAAACGACGCAAGAAGTGTGCGATTGCCGCGATGCGCATGGCTGCCTTTTCCTTGGGGTTGAGACTACAGGCCTTGCTTGCCTTCGTTGCCCGGGATGTACGGGCTCCACGGCTGGGCGCGGATCGGACCCTTGCTCTTCCACACCACGCTGAACTGGCCGTCCGCCTTGATCTCGCCGATGTAGACGGGCTTGTGCAGGTGGTGGTTGGTCTTGTCCATCTCGATCGTGTAGCCGTCCGGCGCGTTGAACTTCTGCCCACCCATCGCCGCGATGACCTTGTCCACGTCGGTGGTCTTGGCCTGTTCAACCGCCTGCTTCCACATGTGGATGCCGATGTAGGTGGCTTCCATCGGATCGTTCGTCACGACGGTGTTGGCGTTGGGCAGATTCTTGGCCTTGGCGTAGGCCTTCCACTTCGCGATGAACGCATCGTTGACGGGGTTCTTGACGGACTGGAAGTAGTTCCACGCAGCCAGGTGGCCGACCAGCGGCTTGGTGTCGACGCCGCGCAGTTCCTCTTCGCCCACGCTGAACGCCACAACCGGCACGTCGGTGGCCTTCAGGCCGGCGTTGCCCAGTTCCTTGTAGAAGGGCACGTTCGAGTCGCCATTGATGGTCGAGATCACCGCGGTCTTGCCGCCCGTGGCGAACTTCTTGATGTTCGCGACGATGGTCTGGTAGTCGGAGTGGCCGAACGGGGTGTAGACCTCGTCGATGTCGCTGTCCTTCACGCCCTTGGAATGCAGGAAGGCGCGCAGGATCTTGTTGGTGGTGCGGGGATAGACGTAGTCGGTGCCCAGCAGCACGAAGCGCTTGGCGCCGCCGCCGTCTTCGCTCATCAGGTATTCCACGGCGGGAATGGCCTGCTGGTTGGGCGCGGCGCCCGTGTAGAACACGTTCTTCTCCAGCTCTTCGCCTTCGTACTGCACGGGGTAGAACAGCAGACCGTTCAGTTCCTTGAACACCGGCAGCACCGACTTGCGCGACACCGAGGTCCAGCAGCCGAAGACCACCGCCACCTTGTCCTGCGCGAGCAGCTGGCGCGACTTCTCGGCAAACAGCGGCCAGTTCGAGGCGGGGTCCACCACCACGGCTTCCAGCTTCTTGCCCATCACGCCGCCGTTGGCGTTGATCTCGTCGATGGTCATCAGGGCCACGTCCTTGAGCGACGTTTCCGAGATGGCCATGGTGCCCGACAGCGAATGCAGGATGCCGACCTTGATGGTGTCCTCGGCGGCATGGACCTGCGGCATCCATCCTGTCATGGCCAACAGGCTCACGGCGGTCAGTTGCTTAAGGGCTAGTCTGCGTTTCATGGTGACTCCTGGATGGAAGGTGCCGGCCTGGCCGGCGAGAGAACGTTCTGAAAATGCAGTCGCACAGGGACTCAAAAGCAAAACGCGTGCCAAGTTTTGGCAGGCATGCGGCTGCTGTATGAAGCGGGCGGGTTTACGCGAAGGCGCGTGGTGATGGCGGCGCCGTGCGGCGGGGATCAGAACGGTGCCGTCTGCACAGAATCGGTGCGTGTTGCGCGCGATGACGGTGCGGCGTGCATGCCGATGCCATGGCATGCGAAAGCGGCAGGCCCGCGGTCTTGCCGCGCGTCAGAGGGAAAGCGGCGTGCGCGGCCAACATGGCACGCACTTTGCTTGGGAATCCGTACTTGTATACAAGAAAGGATTCCAGCATGAATGCCGCAGCAACGCAGAAGCACCCCGCCGGTTGGACGATCGCGCAATGGCAGGCCGCCTACCGCGACGGTGCGCAGCCTGAAGGCTTGTTGGCCGGCCATGTGGCCGCGCCGGATGACGTCGAAGACAATGCCTGGATCCGGCGCGTGGACCGCGCGCAGCTCGACGAACAGCTCGACGGCCTGCGGCTCTTGCTGGCCGCGGCGGGCGGCGACATCTCGCGCCTGCCGCTGTATGGCGTTCCCTTCGCGATCAAGGACAACATCGATGCGGCCGGCTGGCCCACGACCGCGGCGTGCCCCGAGTTCGCCTACACGCCGCAGGAAGACGCCACCGTCGTGCGCCGTCTGCGCGCGGCCGGCGCCATCCTCATCGGCAAGACGAATCTGGACCAGTTCGCGACCGGCCTGGTGGGCACGCGATCGCCGCATGGCGCCGTGGCCAACACGTTCGACCCCGCCTACGTCAGCGGCGGTTCCAGCTCCGGTTCGGCATCGGTGGTCGCGCGCGGCATCGCGGCGTTTTCGCTGGGCACCGATACCGCGGGCTCCGGCCGCGTGCCGGCCGGCTTCAACAATATCGTCGGGCTTAAGCCCACCAAGGGTTGGCTCAGCACCGCAGGCGTGGTGCCGGCGTGCCGCACGCTGGACTGCGTATCGATCTTTGCGCTGACGGTGGACGACGCCGACAAGGTGGCGCAAGTGGCCGGCGGGTACGACGATGCCGATCCGTATTCACGCCCCATGCCGGTTGGCGCGTCGCTGCCGTGGCCGAAGGCGCCTCGGTTGGCCGTGCCCGCATCGCTGGAATTCTTTGGCGACACGCAGGCCGCCGCCGTGTTCGACGACGCGGTGCGCGCACTGCGTGCCGAGGGCGCCCAGGTAGAACCGATCGACTTCGCGCCGTTCAGCGAACTGGCCGCGCTGCTGTATCAAGGGCCATGGGTCGCCGAACGCTTTGCGGCCGTGGAATCGTTGTGGAAAGAGAACCCCGGCGCCATCAACCCGGTGGTGCGCGGCATTGTCGAACAGGCCGCGAACTACACCGCGCTGGACGCGTTCAAGGCCGAGTACCGGCGCGCCGAGCTCACCCGCCAGATCCATCGCGCGCTGGAAGGCTTTGACGCGCTGGTCGTGCCGACCTCGCCGTCCATCTACACCATCGCCCAGCTTGAAGCGGACCCCGTCACGCTCAATTCCCGCCTGGGTGTCTACACCAACTTCGCCAATCTGGCCGATCTGTCCGCGCTGGCAGTGCCGGCCGGCATGCGAGCCGATGGGCTGCCGTCCGGCATCACGCTGATCGGACTGGCGTGGCAGGACCGCGCGCTGGTGCAGTTCGGCAGGCAATGGCAGGCGCGGCGCGGGCTGCCGCTGGGCGCAACCGGGATGCCGCTGCCCACGCTGGCGGCGGATGGCGCACCGTCCGCGGACACCGTGCGCGTCGCCGTCGTGGGCGCGCATCTAACCGGCATGCCGCTCAACCACCAACTGACGTCGCGCCACGCGGTGTTTGTCGAGAAGACGGCGACGGCGGGCGACTACCGCCTCTTCGCCCTGGCCAACACCACACCGCCCAAGCCCGGGCTGGTGAAGATGGACAGCGGCGCCGCCATCGAGGTCGAGCTGTGGGACGTGCCGGTGACGGCCTTCGGCGCGTTCGTGGCCGAGATTCCCGCGCCGCTGGGCATCGGCACGCTGGAGCTGGCCGACGGCCGGCTGGTCAAGGGCTTCATCTGCGAACCGCGCGGCCTGGAGGGCGCGCGCGACATCACCGCGTTCGGCGGCTGGCGGGCCTATCTGGCCAGCCTGAATGCCGCCACCCGCTGACTACCCGCTACCCACTCGATAACCCCGCCCTCACCTCAGGGAGTCGCACCGTGTTCGATACCGTTCTGATTGCAAACCGCGGCGAAATCGCCGTCCGCGCCATCCGCACCCTCAAGCGGCTGGGCATCCGCAGCGTGGCCGTCTATTCCGACCCGGACCGCAATGCCGCGCACGTGCGCGAGGCCGATGTGGCCGTGGCGCTGGGTGGCGAGAAGGCGGCCGACAGCTACCTGCGCATGGACCTGCTGCTGGCCGCCGCACGCGAACAGGGTGCGCAGGCGATCTATCCCGGCTACGGCTTTCTGTCGGAAAGCGCTGAGTTTGCGGACGCCTGCGAGGCCGCGGGCATCGCCTTTGTGGGCCCCACGCCGCTGCAGATCCGCGAGTTCGGGCTGAAGCACCGCTCGCGCGAACTGGCTGCGGAAGCCGGCGTGCCGATGACGCCGGGCACCGGTCTTCTGTCCAGCCTGGGTGAGGCGCTGTCGCAGGCCGAGCGCATCGGCTATCCCGTCATGCTCAAGAGCACGGCGGGCGGCGGCGGCATTGGGCTCTCGCGCTGCGAGAACGAGGCGGAACTGACCGTGGCGTTCGACAGCGTGCAGCGCATGGGCGAGCACTTCTTTCGCGATGGCGGCGCGTTCATCGAACGCTACGTGGATAACGCGCGGCACGTTGAGGTGCAGATCTTTGGCGACGGCGCGGGCCGCGTGCTGGCACTGGGCGAACGCGACTGCTCGGTGCAGCGCCGCAACCAGAAGGTCATCGAGGAAACCCCCGCGCCGTTGCTGCCGGCCGCCACGCGCGCCGCGCTGCTGGATGCCGCCGTCAAGCTGGGCGAATCGGTGAACTACCGCTCTGCCGGCACGGTGGAGTTCATCTACGATCCGGCGCGCGACGCCTTCTATTTTCTGGAGGTCAACACGCGCCTGCAGGTCGAGCATCCGGTGACCGAGGCCGTCACCGGCCTGGACCTGGTGGAATGCATGCTACGCGTCGCCGCGGGCGAGCCGCTGGATTTCGCAGCCATGTCGCGCGCGCCGCAAGGGGCATCCATTGAAGTGCGTCTGTATGCGGAGGATCCGCTGCGCCAGTTCCAGCCGTCGCCAGGCGTGTTGACCGAGGTGGCGTTCCCGGAAGGCGTGCGCGTCGATGGCTGGGTCGAGACCGGCACGGACGTGCCTGCGTTCTATGACCCGATGCTGGCCAAGCTGATCGTGCATGCGGACACGCGCGAGGCCGCGCTGGCCAAGCTGGCCGACGCGCTGGCGCGCACGCGGCTGCACGGCATTGCGACCAACCTGGATTACCTGCGCCAGATCGTGGCCGATGCGCGCTTCCGCGCGGGTGATCTGTCCACGCGCTTTCTGGAAAGCTTTGCGTATCGCCCGTCGGCGATCGAGGTTGTGGAAGCCGGCACCTACACCAGCGTGCAGGACTATCCCGGCCGCGCGGGCTACTGGGACATCGGCGTGCCGCCGTCCGGTCCCATGGACGACTACGCGTTTCGCGTCGCGAATCGCATCGTCGGCAACGCGCCGGACGCGGCCGGCATCGAGACCACGTTGGTCGGACCCACGCTGCGCTTTCACGGCGACGCCGTCGTGGCGCTGACCGGCGCCTCGTGCGCCGCCACGCTGGACGGCGAACCTGTGCCGATGTGGCAGCCGATCTTCGTGACGTCGGGTCAGGTGCTGGCCACCGGCCGTGCGCTGTCCGGCTGCCGCAGCTACCTGGCGGTGCGCAACGGTCTGGACGTGCCGCTGTATCTGGGCAGCCGCTCCACGTTTGCGCTGGGCCAATTCGGCGGCCATGCCGGCCGCACGCTGCGGGTGGGCGACATGTTGCCCGTGGTGCGGCCCGAATTGGCGGGCGCCACGGCCGCGCCGCCCGAGACGCTGCCACAGGCCGCGCCTGCGGCGCTGATCCCCGAATACGGCAGCACCTGGGAGATCGGCGTGCTATACGGCCCGCACGGCGCGCCGGACTTTTTTCAGCCGGAAGCCATCGACGCGTTCTTCGCGGCCGACTGGGAGGTGCACTACAACTCCAACCGCCTGGGCGTGCGCCTGATCGGGCCCAAGCCGACGTGGGCGCGTGAGAACGGCGGCGAGGCGGGCCTGCACCCGTCCAACATCCACGATTGCGAGTATGCGATCGGCAGCATCAACTTCACGGGCGACAGCCCCGTCATCCTGACGCGCGACGGCCCCAGCCTGGGCGGCTTCGTGTGCCCCGTCACCATTGCCCGCGCCGAACTGTGGAAGGTCGGGCAGGTCAAGCCCGGCGACCGCATCCGCTTCGTGCGCATCGACTACCCGCAGGCCGTGGCGCTGGAAGCCGCGCAGGACCGACGCATTGCCGATCTGGCGCCGGCGGTTCCCGCTGCGACCGAACCGGCGCCGGCGCCGGCCACCGTCTCTGAGACGATCGTGGCCGCGCTGCCCCCTGAAGGATCGCGCCCCTCGGTGTCGTACCGGCAGGCGGGCGACGGCTACCTGCTGCTGGAATACGGCGACAACGTGCTGGACCTGGCGCTGCGCATGCGCATCCACCTGTTGATGGAAGCGTTGAACGCGAACCCGGTGGCGGGCGTGCTGGAGCTGTCGCCGGGCGTGCGCTCGCTGCAGATCCGCTACGACAGCCGGGTGATCCTGCAGGGCGCGCTCATCGCCAGGCTGCTGAAGATCGAGGAAGGACTGGCCGACGTCGCGACGCTGAAGGTGCCGACGCGCGTCGTTTACCTGCCCATGGCCTTCGAAGACAGCGCCACGCTGGGCGCGGTGCAGCGCTATCAGGAAACCGTGCGCGCCAGCGCGCCCTGGCTGCCGAACAACGTGGACTTCATCCAGCGCATCAACGGCCTGGATTCGCGCGACGAGGTGCGCCGCATCGTCTTTGACGCCAGCTATCTCATCATGGGCCTGGGCGACGTCTATCTGGGCGCGCCGTGCGCGGTGCCGATCGATCCGCGCCACCGCCTGCTGACGTCCAAGTACAACCCGGCGCGCACCTTCACCGCCGAGGGCACGGTGGGCATCGGCGGCGTCTACATGTGCATCTACGGCATGGATTCGCCCGGCGGTTATCAGCTGGTGGGACGCACGCTGCCCATCTGGAACAAGTTCCTGAAGAATCCCGTGTTCCAGGACGGCAAGCCCTGGCTGCTGCGTTTCTTCGATCAGGTGCGGTTCTATCCGGTCACCGAAGCCGAACTGGACGTGCTGCGCGAAGACTTCCGCGAAGGCCGCGCGACGGTCCGCATCGAAGAAGAGATGTTCGACTTCGCGGCGCATCAGCGTTTCGTGGCCGAGCAGGCGGACAGCATTGCCGCGTTCCAGGCGCGCCAGAAGACGGCCTTCGATGCCGAGGTGGCGCTGTGGAAGAACGAGGATGTGGCTGCCGAGCCCCCCGCCGCGCAGCCCGAGGCCGAGACCGTGCTGCGCGAGGGCGAACGCCTGGTCAGCGCGGATATGTGCGGCAACATCTGGAAGATTCCGGTCCAGGTGGGGCAGAGCGTGTCGGCCGGCGACACGCTGGTGGTGGTCGAGGCCATGAAGATGGAACTGTCCGTCATCGCGCCGGCGTCCGGCACGGTGTCCGCCATCCGATGCGTGCCCGGCAAGCCCGTCAACGCGGGCGATCCGCTCGTCGTGATCACCGAAGACGCCACGTGCGTCGTGACCGGATGATGCGGCTGGAAGCCGTCCAGGCCGGTCCGGCCATCCGCCAGTCGCCGGCGCTGGCGGGCTCGCTGGCCGATCAGGTCTACCAGCGCATCAAGGACGACCTGTTCGGCTTCCGGATGCTGCCCGGCGAACGCTTCACGGAGGCCGACCTGGTGGCGCGGCTTGGCGTGAGCCGCACGCCGGTGCGGCTGGGTCTGGCGCGGCTGGAACGCGAAGGCTTCGTGCTGGCGCGGCCGCGCAGCGGCTGGCAGGTGCGGCCCTTTGATTTCGAGCGCTTCGAGGCGCTGTACGACGTGCGCGTGGTGCTGGAGCTGGCGGCGGTGGATAAGCTGTGCGCGCGGCAGGACATGGATCGGGCCGGGATGCTGGGCGCGCTGACCGACGTGTGGCTGGTGCCGCCGCCGCAGCGCATCCTGGACGGCCGGCTGGTGGGGCAGCTGGACGAGGCGTTTCATTGCGCGCTGGTCGCCGCGGCCGGCAACCCCGAGATGGCGCAGATCCACCGCGACGTGACGGAAAAGATCCGCATCGTGCGGCGGCTGGATTTCACGAAGGACTTCCGGGTGGATGCCACGTACGACGAACACGCGGCCATCCTGCGTGCGGTGCTGGCGCGCCGCACCGATGAGGCCGCGCGCTTGCTGCGATCCCATATCGACATGAGCAAGGCCGAGGTGCGCAAGATCACGCTGCACATGCTGCACGAGGCGCGCGCCAGCGCCGGTTGACAGGTCGAGGGCAGTTGGCGGGTTTCGGTTCCCAGCCGCTGTCTTCAGCCCTGAAGCTGCCGGTAGACTTCCTGCGACACGCGCTGCAACTCATCGCGGCTGACCGCGCCGGACAGCGCGTAGCCGAACTCGCCTTCGACCCAATAGAACACGCGGACGGGCCCTTCCTGCGTGAACTGGAAGGCGGTCTGCCCGCCTGCCGCTTCCCGCGTGACGTACAGCGTGAGGCGCTGACCATCGGCAGCGCCGTACATGAACTGCGCGACGGGGCCCGCGCCGCCGGGCAGGAGGCGTCCGCCGATCAGTTCGTAACCCGTTTTCGACAGCGACGGTGCGCGCATCGGCGCGCCCATGCGTTTGGTCAGCCAGGTCACCAGCGCCTTCTCGTTCTCGCCGCTGACTTCAACGGGCCGGCCCATGTCGGGCGCAAACACGGCGTGGGCGATGGCGGCGCGCTGGGCGTAGCCGCCCGCCGCGCGCTCGGGACTGGCGGTGGCCAGCGCGGCTTGCAGATGACGCGCGTCGACGGCGCCGCGCGCGAACCACGCCAGGCTGGCGCTGACCGCGGCAATCGCCACGCTGGCCGCCATCGCGCGCCACGGCCACGTCCGTGCCGGGGCGCGCAGCGGCAGGCGCAGCGGCAGCGGTTCGTCCAGCACGGGGTCCAGCAAGGCATGCAGCGCGCGCCGTTGCGCCTGCCAGTCGTCCACGCGCGTCTGGTCCTGCGGATGCGCGGCCAGAAAGGCGGCCACCTCGGCATGACGCGCGGCGGAGAGTTGGCCGTCCGCGTAGCCATGCAGATCGGCTTCGGTGATCGGCGTGCCCGCGGCGGGAACCGGGTGGAGGCGTTTGTCGTTCATGGCATTTCACGCGGGGTGGGAACGGGCCGCAGGCGCGGTGCGGCATCGCGGCCGCGCATCAGTGCGCCGAGCTTCTCGCGGGCGCGCGACAGGCGCGACATGACGGTGCCGATGGGCACCGACAGGATGCGTGCGGTCTCCTGATAGGAAAGGTCTTCGACCGCAATCAGCAGCAGGACCTCGCGCTGCTCGGCCGGCAGGGCCTGCAGGCAGCGGTCCAGGTCGCGCACTTCAAGCTGATCGGTCTGGGTGGCGCGCACCGGCGCGTCGGGCAGGTCGCCCGGCGCCGTCTGGTCGGTGCGCCGGCTGGCGGCGCGCACACCGTCGATGAAATGGTTGTGCATGATGCCGAACATCCAGGCGCGCAGTTCGCCGCGCCGCTGCCAGCGGGAATAGCGGCTCCATGCGCGCTCCAGCGTGTCCTGAACGAGGTCGTCGGCCCGGTCGGGGTCACCCGTCAGCCCACGCGCGTAACGCCGCAGGCTGGGGATGCAGGCCAGGATCTGGGCTTCGTCTTCGGCGCGCATGGTCTGATCGGGCAGCAGTCCGGATCAGGGTTTGACGACGTGCCAGATTTCCTTGAAGTTGTCGCCGGTCTTGTCACCCGGCTTGGTGTCCTTGGCGAACAGGTACAGCGGCTTGTTCTTGTAGGCCCATTGCTTGCTACCGTCGGGGCGGGTGATGACCGTCAGGTCGCCCATCGGCTTGGCGTCGCCGGTGGCCATGGCGGGCGGCCAGGCCTTGGCGCACTGGTCGACGCAGGCGCTCTTGCCCGCGGTGTCCTTGTCGAAGGTGTACAGCGTCATGCCGGCGCTATCGACCAGAATGCCGTTCTGGGTCTTGACGGCCTGGGCGTGGGCGCCGGCCGAGAACAGGGCGGCGCAGGCAAGAGCCAGGGCCGCGGCGGTGTGTTTGCGCATGGTGTGCCTCGTAGAGGGAAAGGATTGGGGGACTGCCCTCTACGGACGCCGGCCGGGGCCGCTTTATTCCAGCGGTCCGGAAAAAAGCTGCCGCGAAGGGTTCAAGCGCCCGGCCGGACCGCGCCGGGGTCATACCGCATTTCATGCTCCAGCTCGGTCTCCTCCACGGAAGTGAAGCCCAGCGCCTCGTACAGCCGCCGGGCGGGATTGCCTTTCAGGACGCTCAGGGTGACTGGCGCGCCTTCCTTGTCCGCCCGGTCCAGCACCTTGGCGAGCAGCCGGCGGCCCAGCCCCTGACCCTGGAAGTCGGGATCGATCTGGATCTGCACGATGCGCCAGCCCGCTGGATCGCGGTAATGCTTGAACAGGCCGGCAGGACGGCCGGCCAGCCAGACGATCTGGGCGTCGTCAAAGTGGTAGTGGATGCGCGCCAGGTGCTCGGCATCGTCCACCGGAATGCCGGCGCGCTCCAGATACGCCGTCATCGTGCGCTTGCGCAGGGACAGCAGGAACGGCACGTCTTCTTCGGTGGCGGGCTGCAACGCCAGATCGGGGGTGAGGCACATGTTGCGGTGCGAAGGGAAGGGGGGAACGCGGGCGCCGCCGGATGGCGGGCGGGTTGCCTGACGTTATAGATCGGTTGCGCGGTGGGCGCCAGTGCCTAACCCTTCAACATCCCCAACGGCTCCGGCCCGAAATGCCGCAGATTCGGGAACACCGTCCGCAGATCGTCCCGGCTGGCGCCGAACCACGCGCCCAGGTCTGCGCCCAACTGATCCACCGACGTAGTGGGCAGCAGCCGGCCGTTGTCGACGAATCCAGGCCCATTCAGCGCGATTTCCGGGTGGGCGCCGTAGCAGCGGCCGCCGTTGACCGCGCCGCCAAGCACAAAGTGATGCGAGCCCCAACCGTGATCCGAGCCGTTGCCGTTGGAACCCAGCGTGCGGCCGAACTCGGAGGCCGTGAAGGTGGTGACCTGATCCGCCACGCCCATCTCTGCCAGCGCGCTCTGGAACACCGCCAGCGCCTGGCCCATCTCCTTCAGCAGTGCCGGGTGCGTGTCGTTCAGTCCGGTGTGGTTGTCATAGCCGTTCTGCGACACAAAGAACACCTGACGCCGCGCGCCCAGCGTGTCGCGGGCGGCGATGATGCGCGCCACGATCCGCAGTTGCTGTGCGAGCGGCGTGGAAAAATCCCCCGGCACGGCGACGTCCGCCAAGGCGGCCCGCAGGCGCGTGTCGGCCGAGATGGATTGCGCGGCGATGCGCGACATCTCGCGTTCCATCAGGTGTTCGCGCGGCTCGGTGATCAGGTCTCGCAGCAGCGCGGTGCAGGCGCTGGAACCGTACATGTCGCGATGCAGCAGGTCGATCTGTGTCGAGCCGTTGATGCCCACGCGATAACCGGCCACCTTGCGCCCGGCCAGCAGCACCGTGCTGCCGCCCGCCGTGATGCCGGTGAAGGTGCGCTGCGCGTTGGCGCCCGCGAACAGATCCGTCAGGCGGCCGGCCCAACCCGACGATGCGCCCTCCGGCGCCAATGCCTGCCAGACCGATTGCTGGTCATTGTGCGAGAACAGCTTGGGCGGCAGCGGCACGCGCGCCCCGATGTATTCGGCCTTGGTCGTGGGCACGATCAGCGGTCCCACGTTGAGCAGCGCCGCCATGTCGCCGCGCTCGTACAGCGGGGCCAGCGGCGCCAGCGCGGGGGCCAGCGCAAACTGCATGCCGCCCTGCGTGTCGGCCTTGCCGCGCAGCAGGGTGGCGCGCAGCGCGTCGCGGGGCAGCGCGATGTCGCTGCGGGCCGTGGAATACGCGCGGTACGACGACGGATCGTACGGGACCAGCGTGTTGTAGGGATCGTTGCCGCCGTACAGGAAGACGCACACCAGCGCCTTGTACGAGGGCGGGGCGGATTGCGCGGCAGCGGCGCCGATGGCGGCCAGGTTCAGCGCCAGCGGGGCGGCCGCGCGGGTCGCGCCCAGCGCAAAGGCGCGCAGCAGGAAGGCACGGCGGTCGAGGTCGCGGCGGTCTGTCATTTCTGCACCAGGTATTCGGGCGTGGCGGCCACCAGCATGATCGCGGCGCGAACCCGGTCGCGCGGGCGGTCCGGCGGCAGCGTGGCCACGGCCTTGGCGATGGACGCCGCCGTGCGTGCGCTGAAGGCGTCGCCCGCCAGCAGCAGCACGACGCGCGCCACGAGTGCTTCAGGATCCTTGGCCAGCGCGATCTCGGGCGTATAGCTCGTCTGCAGATCCTCCCAGCCGCGGTCCGCGTAGATCGCCAGGAAGTTCAGGTAGCCCGCAATGCTGGTCTCGTCCGTGATCTGCAGTTCCGGGGCGACCAGATGGCGGCGGGCCAGTTCGGTGACCGGCGGCACGTAGCGGGGCCGGAAGAAGTTGAACACCGTGGCCGACCGCATGGGGCTTTGCGCCAACCTGATCGTGTTGTCCGTGGTGTCCGGCATGGCCCATTCGCCATTGGTGGACGTGGCCCCGAATGCGCGGGCCCAGCCCGAAAAACGCAGGATGGGCTCGCGCACCTTGCCCCAATGGGGCGAAGACAGGTCCGGCTGGCGCGCCTCGGGGTCCAGCAGAATGGCGCGCACCACGGCCTTCAAATTGCCGCGCTGGCCCGTGCCGTCGTCGTTGAACACGGCCGAGACGCGCCCCACGTACGCGGGACTGGGATTGCTGGTCACCATGCGCTGGATGAGCTGCATGCCGATGAAAGGCCCGACATTGGGATGGGCGCTGATGACCTCCATGGCGCGCTTGAGCGACAGGTGGCCGTCGGTGCCGGGCGGGATGACCGCGCCCAGGAAGCGCTTTTCCGACATCGAGTGCAACGCGTTGTTCAGCGCCATGGGACGGCGATGAAACTCCACGTTCGTCTCCGGACCGTTGATGTCCCAGCCCGTGAAGACCTTGGCCAGCCCCTGCACGTCCGCATTGGTGTAGGTTTCGACGGGCGCGCCGTTCACCATCTTCACCGTGCCGTCCTGGTTCAGCACCAGCAGGCCGATGCTGAACAGCTGCATCACCTCGCGCGCATAGTTTTCGTCGGGGTGGCGGCCGGTCTTGGGATCTTCCTTGCGGTTGCCGCGATAGGTCAGCATGCAGCCCATCGACAGGTTCTGCGTCACGGCGGTCAGCAGGTCCTGGTAGTTGCCCAGCGCGTGCTTGGCCAAGAGGTCCATGAAGCCCGCCGCGCCAAAAAGCGGCCACGACGCCGTGATGGACGAAACGCCGACGACAAAGATCTCCGACAGCGAGAACGCAACCCGCGTGCGCACCTGATCGGGCGCACTGATGAACTTGCGCCACAACGTCGATTCCAGCGGCGCGTTGATGCCGTTGCCCTTGAAGGCCTCGGTATTCCGGTTCTTTTGCAGCAGCCAGTCGAAGTGCGTCTGCGACGGCGGCATCGCCAGCTGCGCGTCCAGCCACGCCGCGTAGCCGCCGCGCACGACGGCATCGATGTCGGCCGGCGTGGGGCCGAACGTCGCCTGCGCCAGAAAGCGCGAGGCCTGGCCGGGAGTGGGGGATGCGGACTGCTGCGCAGCCGCTGACGGCGTAGCGGTCATGCGCCGGGCACCTCATCGAATGCAAAAACTTACGGTACTAAAAGCCCGGCGGGGCCTTCAATACCGTCATTCGGACGAGGGACTACACCAAACGCATGAGATGAGGCGGATATGACGCGTCGCGCGCGCGTCATACCGCGCGCGTCACACGGAGCGCGTGATGCCGCCGTCGATGCGGATGTTCTGGCCGGTGATGTAGGACGACGCATCGGAGGCCAGGAACGCGATCAGGTCCGCCACTTCCTGCGCCGTGCCGTAGCGGCCCATCGGAATGCGCACGCGGCGGTCTTCCTTTTCGGGCAGGCTGTCGATGAAGCCGGGCAGCACGTTGTTCATGCGCACGTTGTGCTGCGCGTATTCGTCGGTGAACACTTTGGTGAAGGCGGCCAGGCCGGCGCGGAACACGCCCGACGTCGGAAACAGCGCTTCCGGCTCGAAGGTGGCGTAGGTGGAAATGTTGACGATGGCGCCGGACTGCTGCTGCTTCATCACCGGCGCGACCAGGCGGGTGATGCGCACGACGTTCAGCAGGTAGAACTCCATGCCCAGGTGCCAGTCGTCGTCGCTGATCTCCAGCAGCGGGCCCTTGGGACCGTGGCCGGCGCTGTTGACCACCGCGTCGACGCGGCCCCACTTCTGCAGGGTGGCTTCAACCAGGCGGGACAGGTCTTCGGTCGAGCGGTTTGAGCCGGTGACGCCCAGGCCGCCCAGTTCCTGCGCCAGCGCCGCGCCCTTGCCGGACGAGGACAGGATGGCCACGCGGTAGCCGTCCGCCGCCAGCTTGCGCGCCGCCGCCGCACCCATGCCGCTGCCGGCCGCCGTGAGGATCGCCACTTTTTCCGTGCTCATGCTCGCTCCAGTCTGGAATTCGGGAGCGGCCATTGTAGGGGCGGGTGGGCGTGCGGCCCAAGACGCCGGACGCGGACGGCTACGGCTTGGACCCCACGCGCCAGATCACGTTGCCCACGTCGTCCGCCACCAGCAGGCTGCCCTGCGCGTCGATGGCCACGCCCACCGGACGGCCCTGCGCCTGGCCGGCGTCATTGAGAAATCCGGTCAGCACGTCCAGGGCCGGACCGGCGGGCTGGTTCTGGTCGAAGGGCACGAAGATCACTTTGTAGCCGCTGCGCGGATCGCGGTTCCAAGACCCGTGCTGGCCGACGAACATGCCGTGGACGAAGGGCGCCGGCAGCTTGGCGCCGCCCGACCACGCGAGGCCCAACGAGGCGGTGTGCGGGCCCAGCGCGTAATCGGGCACGATGGCCTGCGCCACGAGATCCGGCCGCGGCGGCGTCACACGCGTATCGACGTGCTGGCCGAAATAACTGTACGGCCAGCCATAGAAGCCGCCGTCGCGCACAGAGGTCATGTAGTCGGGTACAAGGTCGCTGCCCAGTTCATCGCGCTCGTTGACCGCCGTCCACAGCGTCTTGCCGTCCGGCCCCCACGCCATGCCGACCGGATTGCGCAACCCCGTTGCAAAGAGGCGCTTCTGGCCGCTGGCCACGTCCAGCTCCCAGATGGCGGCGCGGCCCTCCTCGATGTCCATGCCGTTTTCGCCCACGTTGCTGTTCGAGCCGACAGACACGTACAGCCGCGACCCGTCCGGGCTGGCGATGAGGTTCTTGGTCCAGTGATGGTTCAGGTCCGCAGGCAGGTCGGTGACCTTCTCGGCGGGGGCGGTGATGTGCGTCTGCCCCGGCGTAAAGGGAAAGCGCACGACTGCATCCGCATTCGCGACATAAAGATGGTTGCCAACGAGCGCCATGCCGAACGGTGAATTCAGGTCTTGCAGCAAGACGGTCCGCGTTTCGGCGACGCCGTCGTGGTCGGCATCGCGCAGCAACGTGATGCGGTTTGCGCTGACGGTCTTGGCGCCGGCCCGCTTCATCACCAACCCCGTGGCCCACGCCTTGATGCCGCCCGGCGCGTCCTCGGGCTTAGGCGGGGCGTTGGTCTCGGCGACCAGCACATCGCCGTTGGGCAGCACGTACAGCCAGCGCGGATGGTCCAGTCCGCTGGCGTAGGCGGTGACGGCTAGGCCGGCGGCGGGCGTCGGCTGCGCGCCGTCCTGCCAGCCCACGGCCTTGGCCGTGTTCACCGTGGGAATGAGCGTGGTGTTGGGCGGCGGCAGTTGGGGATCAGGACCCATGCCCGCTTCGACGGGCAGCTTGGCAACCTCGCCGCAGGCGCCGAGCAGCGTCAACCCCAGGACGGCCGCCGGCAGGATGCGCAGGGTAGGCATGACGCGCGCCTACTTCACCAGCGTGACCGGCACGTGCGCCAACTGCACGACCTGATTGGCGACCGACCCGATCAGGATGTTGGTCAGCTTGCCATTGCCGCGCGTGCCCATGACGATGCGCGCGCAGCCATGGTCCTGCGCATAACCCGCGATTTCCGCCGGCGCGTTGCCAAAGACCACATGACTGACATAGTCCACGCCGGCCGAATCCAGCTGCTTGCGCGCCTCTTCTGACGCTTCGCGGCCTTCGCGGGCGTAGAAGTCATTGATCATGTCCTGCGTGATCAGGCGCGACACCCCGGCGCGTCCGCGTGGCGGGGTCTGGATGTTGATGAGATGGATGCGCGCCGATTTGGCGCCCTGCGCGAGGCGGCGGGCGTACACGACGGCGCGGTCGGCGTTTTCGGAGCCGTCGACGGGAACAAGGATATTCAGCATCGCAGCTCCTTACTTGACCAGCGTGACCGGCAGTTCGGTCAGGGACAGCACGCCCGTGGCGACCGACCCCATGAAAAGCGCCGACACGGACCCCAGGCCGCGTGTCCCCATGAAGATTTCGTTTGCGCCGGTTTCTTCGGCCACGCGTACGATCGTCTCGGCGGCCGCGCCGCCCTGGATGTGGGTCTCGAACGGTACGCCGGCCTGCGTCAGCAGTGCGCGGGCGGACTCAACCGCGGCCTCGCCTTCTTCCTGGTGATAGGCGTCGATCTCTTCCTGCGACAGGCCGCTGCCGAACGCGCCGGCCTTCAAGGGAATCTGGACTGTCAGCAGGTCCACGCGTTCGACGGGATCGTAGCGGCGCGCGTCGAGCAGCGCCTTGACCGCGTTCAGGGCGGGTTCCGAACCGTCGACGGGAATCAGGATGCGTTTCATGAGCGTCTCCTTGCGAACCGTAGGGGGGCATGCGTTCCACTGTATCCCACATTCGCCCCGCCGGCGGCGCCCCGGCGATGCGTCGGATCAAGGGGAGGGCGTTCCCCGCCACGCGTCGGGCACCGTCTCCGCCGTCATTGCGGTGCCCAGCAGCAGGCTGGCCTGCTGCGCCAGCGCGGGCGCTTCGCCGGTGGTCTGCAAGCGCAGTCCGCCCGGACCGCGATCCCTCAGCAGGCCGCGTTCCTGCAGCTGGTGGCGCAGCCAGCGCGCCACCGGCGCGCCCGTTTCCAGCAGCGGCACGCCAGGGCCGGCGGCGTCCTGGATCACGTCGCGCAGAAAGGGAAAGTGCGTGCAGCCCAGCACCAGCACGTCGGCGCCGGCCTCGCGCAATTCGGCCACCGGTGCGCGCACGGCTTGCGCGGCCTTCGGGCCGGACACCACCCCTTGTTCCACCAGCCGCACCCACTCCGGGCAGGGCCGCAGCAGGATGCGCACCTCGGGCGCCTCGCGCTGCACGAGCGCGGCGAACTTGGGGCTGGCCAGCGTCCCTGTCGTGGCAAAGACGCCCACCACGCCCGTGTGCGTCAGGTGCGCGGCGGGTTTGATGGCAGGTTCGACGCCGATGATGATGAGATCGGGATGACGCTGGCGCAGCAGCGCGATCGCCGCGGCGGTGGCGGTATTGCAGGCCACCACCATGGCGCGGGCGCCCTGCGACACGAAGTAGTCGGCGATGGCGCAGGCGCGGCGCTCGACGAACGCCTGGGTCTTTTCCCCGTAGGGCACATGCGCGGAGTCGGCGACGTAGAGCAGGGACTCGTTGGGCAGCGCGTCGCGGATCGCGCGCAGGACGCTCAGCCCGCCGACGCCAGAGTCGTACACGCCGATGGGGGATTCGGAAAGCATGGAAAGACGTTGGTCTATGCAGGATGCGGTGGCGGCAAGTGTAGCGCCGGGCCCTGCTGGCGTTCTGCCGGCGGGGTTCAGCGGCGGGTCCAGCGGCGGGTTTACCGGCGGGT
>Ga0209050_1000799_pt1 | contig 44543 bp, 46 predicted proteins | sample Araplavi_mTSA_r2_FD_184276 | JGI IMG/M metagenome (GOLD analysis project Ga0209050, IMG submission 184276) | Arabidopsis root microbial communities from North Carolina, USA - plate scrape MF_Cvi_mTSA_r2 (SPAdes) (version 2) | ecosystem: Host-associated > Plants > Roots > Endosphere | place: USA... | reverse complement strand
CTTAGACTGTAGCACCTTTTTGCTCAACCTCAACAACTTGTTTTGATTTTTTTCCGCTTGCCGCTTTCGCCGCCCGCCGAAACCAATCTGTTGCCTTGGTCGCTTCGTTGATCAGTGATCAGCGAAGACCACGACTATAGCATCGATTTTCCGGCCTTCGCGAGACTGTCACGAAATTACTGATGAAGTCCCACGGCCTGCAAGCTTGCTTGTGCCCTGCGGCAAACCGACGCCGGGTCCTCGCTCTGGAGAATGTTCGGCAGCAGCGGCGCCAGGCGGCGCGTGTCCGCCCGCAAGACCCTCTGCTTGATCGACGCGATCTGCGACGGGTGCATCGAGAAGTTGCGCAGCCCCATCGCCAGCAGCAGGTCGGTGAACTCGGGATCCCCCGCCATCTCGCCGCAGACACTCACGCCCTTGCCGGCCGCACGCGCGTACGCGATCGTCTGAGCGATCAATCCGAGCACCGCCGGGTGCCAAGGGTCGTAGAGGTGCGACACCGCTTCGTCGGCACGGTCGATCGCCAGCGTGTACTGGATCAGGTCGTTGGTGCCGATCGACACGAAGTCGAAGTGCTTCAGCAGCAAGGGCAGCGCGAGCGCGGCGGCCGGCACTTCGATCATGGCCCCAACCTGCACCTCGCCGCACGGCCGCCCTGAATCGGCCAGCTGCTGCCGGGCCCGGTCCAGCGCCTCCAGGAACATCCGCACTTCGCTCAGGTGCGCCACCATCGGCACGAGGATCCGCACCGGCCCGACCGCCGCAGCCCGCAGGATCGCCCGCAGCTGCTGCCGGAACATGCCCGGCTCCGACAGGCTCCAGCGGATCGCCCGCAGGCCCAGCGCCGGATTCAGCGCATGCTCATGCCGGAGTTCATTGACCGACATGCGATCGAGCTGCTTGTCGGCGCCGATGTCGACCGTGCGGATCGTCACCGGCAAGCCCCGCATCGCCTCGATGGCCGCCCGGTACGCCTCGTACTGCTCATCCTCGCCCGGCAGCTCGCTGCCGCGGTTCATGAACAGGAACTCGCTGCGGAACAGCCCCACGCCGACCGCCCCCGCCTCCAGCGCGCCGATGGCATCCGCCGGCAGCTCGATGTTCGCCTGCAGCTCCACGCGCTCGCCATCCATCGTCACGGCCGGCGTGTGCCGCAGCCGCGCCAGGCGGTCGCGCTCGAGCCCGCTCTGGCGCTGCCGGAAGCGGTACTCCTCCAGCACGATCGGCGACGGGTTGACGATCACCGCTCCGCAGTCGCCGTCGATCACCACCCAGTCGTCCTGGCGGATGATGTGGCTGGCCTCGCGGGCGCCGACCACCGCCGGGATGTCCATGCTGCGCGCGACGATCGCGGTGTGCGAGGTCTTGCCGCCGACGTCGGTGATGAAGCCGGTGAAGATGCTGCGCTTGAACTGCAGCATGTCCGCTGGCGCGATGTCGTTCGCCACCAGCACCAGCGGATCCTCGCCGCCGAAATCCCGCGGGCTGACGCCTGGCGCCGGCGCCGAATCCGACAGCGGCCCGCGGGCCATCGCCCGCAGCAGGCGCTCGACCACCTGCTCCAGGTCGGCCTTGCGCTCGCGCAGGTAGTCGTCTTCCATCTCGTCGAACTGGCGCGCCAGCACCTCCAGCTGCGCCGACAGCGCCCACTCGCCGTTGTAGTGGCGCTCCTGGATCCAGGTCTTGGTGGCGCCGGTCAGCGAGTCGTCATGCAGCAGCATCAGGTGCACGTCGAGCAGCGCCGACAGCTCGCCCGGCGCATCGGCGGGCAGGTCGCGCTGCAGCGTCGTCAATTCCTCGGCAACCGCGTCGCGCGCGGTACGCAGCCGCTCGATCTCCGAGTCGACCTGCGAGGCCTCGATGAAATAGTGCGCGACGTCGACGCGGCTCGACGCGACCATCACCGCGCGGCCGATCGCGACACCCCGTGACACCGGCAATCCGAAGACCTGGAAGCTCATCGGACGATCGTAGCAGCGGGCGCTGCTGTTGAACGTGGGGAAACAAGCAATGTCATCGGCGCGTCATCCCGGTTTCATGGACGCGTCACCGTGCGCACCCACCATCTCGGCAGTTCACAGGAGAACGCCATGAGGGACCTGCCCCTGCCGACGATGCCTCTGTCCGATTTGCGTGGTGACACGTCCCGGAGGTCACTTCACGAAAGCTCACCCACTCCACAAGCGCGCCGGATCGATGCTGCTCAGCTGGAAATTGTTTGGGCACGCGATGAAGACGAAGTTCGCCAGGCGCAGCGCCTGAGGCACCTGGTTTTCGCGGAAGAAATGGGCGCGCGCCTGAGCGTGCCGCACGGCTCGCCGGCTGGTCACGACATCGACATGTTCGACCCGTTCTGCGAGCACCTGCTGGTCCGCGCCCCCGGCGAGCGGGGCGAACCCGGCCCGGTGATCGGCACCTACCGCGTGCTGACGCCGGATTCGGCACGCCGCATCGGCGGCCTGTACAGCGAGACCGAATTCGACCTGACCCGGCTGCGCCCGCTGCGCTCGACGATGGTGGAACTGGGCCGCTCCTGCGTGCACCCGGCCTGGCGTTCGGGCGGCGCGATCCTGGCGCTGTGGGGCGCGCTGGCCGAGTTCATGGTGCGCAACAAGCTGGACACGATGGTCGGCTGCGCCAGCGTCAGCATGCGCGACGGCGGCCACTTCGCCGCCAGCCTGTGGGAGCAGCTGCGCCACACGCACCTGGCGCCGATCGAGCTGCAGGTGCAGCCGCGGCTCGCGCTGCCGGTCGACGAACTGCAGCACGACCTGGTCGTCGAGGCGCCCGCGCTGATCAAGGGCTACCTGCGCTGCGGCGCCAAGGTGCTGGGCCCGCCGGCCTGGGATCCCGACTTCAACACCGCCGACCTGCCGATGCTGATGCGCATCGCCGACCTGCCGCTGCGCTACCGCAAGCACTTCCTGGGGCGGTGAGCGACGCCCGGGGCCACGGCCCCGCGGCGCGCTGGCGCGTCATTCGCCTTCGCCGAACTTGTCGTTGATCAGCGCGACGAGGGCCTGCATCGCAGCCTCTTCGTCGGCGCCGGCGGTCTCGAGCTCGACCTCGGTGCCGATCCCGGCGGCCAGCATCATGACGCCCATGATGCTCTTGGCATTGACCTGGCGGCCGTTGCGGCTCATCAGGATCTCGCACTGGAAACTGCCTGCAAGCTTGCTGAGCTTGGCCGAGGCACGGGCGTGCAGGCCGAGCTTATTGCTGATGGTGATGCTGGTTTTGGTCATTTCCGCCTGGTTTGAAGGCCTGGTTCTGCGGGCGCGCGGAGGCCACTTGCATCACGCCCTGCGTGGCGCCAGCCATCGCACGGGCCGCCATCGCGTCGAGGGATTCGTCGGCATAGCAAAGCGAGCGCCACAGCATCGGCACGTTGACGCCGGCGATGACCTTCACGTGCAGGCCGTCGGCGAGGCGTTGCGCCACGTTGCAGGGGGTGGCGCCGAACACGTCGGCAAAAATCAGCGCATCGGGGTTGCTCACGCGACCCAGCATCTCGCGCGCCTGGCGCTCGACCTCCTCGACCGGCGTGCCGGGCAGCACGTCGAGCGCCTCGACCGACCGTGCACAGTCCGGGAAGGTGTGCTGGGCCACCGCTTTCAGCGATGACGCCAGTGGCGCATGGGCAATGATGAGAAGACCGGGCATGGTTTTCGATTATCGGCAGTTCGAGCCGCCGACTTGGTGGCCGGGGCCTACGCTGTGGCATCGACTCGCCACAAAAACCACAGATGTGCACCAAACCGGCATGGATCGACAACGCTGGCGGGCCGCCGCGCGCTGACACGCAGGGGTCATGCGGCGCTGGACGAGGTCATCTGCCGAGCTTCAAACCGTCGAAAAAGGTGTCGACCGCCGATGGGTCCACGCGCGCGCCGAGCACGGTCGCCTGGTAGACCACGGTGCCCTTGACGAAGAACAGCAGCTCCTCGCGCACCGCGGTGCCGTCCGGGAAGCGCCCGTCGACACGCACGCGCTGCGCCAGCGGGTTCGGGGTCATGCCGGCCACCGCGGCCGCGGCGCCCACCACCGGCGCGCCGCCCAGGTTGCCGCCGGCCGCCGTACGCAACGCGTCGATCGTCGCGGCGACACGCGTAGGGTCCTGCACGTCGGTGACGCTGAGCGCGAAGGTCGCGCCGGCGGCCTGGCACGACTGCAGCGCCACCTTCGCCGGCACACCGGCCAACGGCACGGTCCGCTCATCCTGCGACGGCCGGCACGGGAACAGTGCAAGCACCCCACCCCCGGCAGGGCGGACTTCGCGCCAGTCGAGCGACGGCGTACAGGCCGCCAGGGCCAGGCAGGCGGCGGCGCAGAGGCGAGGGGATGGCATCGGCCGATTATCCCGGCCTGCAGCGCCACAATGGCCTGCATGAGCACCTCTTCTCCCACGCCCCTGCCGTTGTCCGGCATCCGCGTCCTCGACCTGTCGCGGGTGCTGGCCGGCCCCTGGTGCACCCAGACGCTGGCCGACCTGGGCGCCGACGTGATCAAGGTCGAGCGCCCGCTGCGCAACGGCAGCGGCGGCGACGACACCCGCGGCTGGGGCCCGCCGTTCCTGAAAGGACGCGACGGCGAGGACACCGCCGAGGCCGCCTACTACCTCGGCGCCAACCGCAACAAGCGCTCGATCACGGTCGACATCGCGCAACCGGCAGGCCAGGCTCTGATCCGCCGGCTGGCGGCGCAGTGCGATGTGTTCATCGAAAACTTCAAGGTCGGCGACATGGCCCGCTACGGGCTGGACGCCGCCACGCTGCGAGCGCTGTACCCGCGGCTGGTCTACTGCTCGGTCACCGGCTTCGGCCAGACCGGCCCGTATGCCGACCGCGCCGGCTACGACTACGCGATCCAGGGCATCGGCGGCCTGATGAGCGTGACCGGCGAACGCGACGACCTGCCCGGCGGCGGCCCGCAGAAGGTCGGCGTCGCGGTGGCGGACCTGTTCACCGGCATGTACGCCAGCGTCGCGATCCTGGCTGCACTGCGCCACCGCGACGCCACCGGCCAGGGCCAGGCGGTCGACATGGCGCTGCTCGACACGCAGGTCGCGATGCTCGCGAACCTCGGCGCCAATTTCCTGGCCACCGGCGTCGCGCCGGCCCGTGCCGGCAATGCGCACCAGAACATCGTCCCGTACCAGGTGTTCGAGACCGCGGACGGCCACATGATCCTGGCGGTCGGCAACGACGGCCAGTTCGCCAGGTTCTGCGAGGTGGCGGGCCGCCCGGAGCTGGCCGCCGATCCGCGCTTCGCCCGCAATGCCGACCGCGTGCGCCACCGTGCCGTGCTGGTGCCGCTGCTGGCGGAACTGATCGCGGCCCGCCAGAAGCAGCACTGGCTGTCGGCCCTCGAGGCCGCGAAGGTGCCGTGCGGCGCGATCAACGACCTCGCCGAGGTGTTCGCCGACCCGCAGGTGCAGTCCCGCGGCATGACGGTGCCGATGCCGCATCCGCTGGCCGACACGCTGCGCGTGGTCGCGAGCCCGATGAAGCTGTCCGATACGCCGGTGCAATACCGTCGCGCGCCGCCGCTGCTGGGCGAGCACACCGACGAGGTGCTGGCCGAGCTCGGCTGGTCCGATGCCGAGCGTGCGGAGTTGCGCCGTCAGAAGGCCATTTAACTGACGCCCCGACACCCCCGACCTCGGGGGATTTGCGCGAACGGGGGGTGACCGCGCCCATCTGTGTGAACGACACTTGCAACCAAGGGTGACAAACCCGCACAAGCCGTTCTTTCACGGACAGGGACGCCAACATGGACATGACCGAACTCGACCGCGCAGTCGCACCCGCTCACCACGACGCCGGCCACGAGCCGGAAGAGCGGGACCACTGGCGGGATGTCGTCAGCGAACTCAGCGCCGAAATGGCGACCCCGCTGACCAGCGCGCTGGAGCGCGTCATGACCCTCGCCGGCACCGGCCGCATCGACCGCGTCAGCCTGCGCTGCCTGGCCGACGAACTGCAGCGGGCCCGCGCGATCAGCATCGCCGGCCAGCAGCTCGGCCGCCTGGCCTCCGGCCGGCTGCGCCAGACGCACGAACGCCTGCCGCTGACGCAGACACTGAAGGACGTGCTGACGCAGCGCGCCGCCGAAACCCAGGCGCGCGGCATCCACATCAAGCAGATCCTGAAGCCGGCCGACGTGATCGTCGATGCCTCGCTGCTGTTCAGCCTGTTCAACTCGCTGCTCGACTGGTCGCTGCACCATGCGCAGTCGACCATCGAGTACCGCATCGACATCAAGACCTGGCCGACGCATGCGCGCCTGGTCAGCAAGTTCGCCTACCAGCCCGAAGACCAGGCCGACCTGCCACCGGCCACGGTGGAAGAGGGCTCGCCGCTGGATTCGATCGACTGGCGCCTGCTCGAGCAGACCGCGTGGACGATGGGTCTGCCGATCGAACGCAAGATCGAAGGCAGCCACGTGACGCTGTCGATCGAATTCCCGCGCACCGTCAGCGAGCAGCTCGAAGGCCTCAGCATCCTCGAACTCGACCGCGGCTTCGCGCCGTCGTCCCGCACCAAGCCGCTGGCCGGCAGCCACGTGCTGGTGGTCGCGTCGAGGCGCGACGTGCGCGTGCAGGTGCGCGACGCGGTGCGCAACATGGGCCTGCTGGTCGACTTCGTGACCTCGATCGACGAAGCCCGCGACTTCTGCCGCAGCGGCCTGCCGCATGCGATCGTCGTCGAGGCGGTGCTGCGCGGCGACCGCTTCAACGAGCTGCGCAGCGAGGTCGACTCGGCCGGCTCCGAGGTGGTGTTCATCGAGATCATCGAAGAAGGCAACGCCTTCGAGATCTCGGGCTTCGGCGGGCTGAACATGGCGCGCGTCGGGCGCGACGCGATCCTGACCTCGCTGCCGTCGGCGCTGATGTTCGAGCTGTCGAAGACTACTTGAGGCTGCCGAACACCTTCTTCAGGATCGCGCTCCCGGTCGCGACCGGGTTCTCGCGGATCTTGTGCTCTTCTTCTCCGATCATCACGAACAGCCCGTCGAGCGCCTTCTCCGTCACGTAGCTGTGGATGTTGGCGTCCTGCGGCTTCAGCAGCCCGAAGCTGGCCGCCTTGCCGGCCACCGCGTTGTACTTGTCGACCAGCGACACCTTCTCGGTCGCCCGCTTGACGATCGGCAGGAAGCGCACGCCCAGCGGCTCGCGGGTCTTGTCCGAGAAGAACTGCGTCACCGAGCCATCGCCGCCGGTCAGGATGCCCTTGGCGTCGTCGACGCTCATGCTCTTGACGGCGCCGACCAGCAGCGTCTTCGCCTCCGGCACCGCGGCCTCGGCGGCGCGGTTCAACGAGGTCTCGAGCTCGTCGACGCGGCGTTGCTGGCCGGTCGCCTTCAGGAAGCGCGCGGCATCGTTCAGGAAGCCGGGCAACGGGATGTGCACCTTCGGGTTCGCGAGAAAACCGTCGGGCCGGCCGAGCAGGCTGACCGCCGACACCGCGCCACGCTCGAGCGCCGCCCGGATGCCCGAAGCGGCATCGCCTTCGCTCAGGCTGAAGGCCCAGGCCGAACCGTTCCAGGTCCACAGACCCAACCCCAGGCCCAGGCCCGCGAGCGCCCCTGACGTAAACTTTCTCCGTTGCATCGATCGCATCCCATGAAATTGACCCGCCATCTTGCCGTTGCGTCGACTGTTCTGGCAATCGCAGCAGCGGCCTGTGGGGCTTATGCCGTGCTGTCGGGCGACGACCGGCCGCAGATGGCGCCCGACGCCGCGTTCACCCGCCTCGACGGCAGCCGCAGCAGTGTCGCGCAGTTGAAGGGGCAGGTGGTGCTGGTCAACTTCTGGGCCACGAGCTGCTCGACCTGCGTGCACGAGATGCCGCAGGTGGTCGACACCCACAACCGGTTCAAGGCACGCGGCTTCGAGACGCTGGCGGTGGCGATGAGCTACGACGCGCCGGCCTCGGTGATCCACTTCGCCGAATCGCGTCGCCTGCCGTTCACCGTCGTGATCGACAACACCGGCGCGATGGCCGACCGCTTCGGCCCGATCGACGGCACGCCGACCACGCTGCTGATCAACAAGCGCGGCGAGATCGTCAAGCGCTATGTCGGCCAACCGGACTTCGCGGCGCTGCAGGCGCTGGTCGAAAAACTGCTGGCCGAAGCCTAGCGGGCCGAGCGCCGGGCCGCCCCAAGCCGGCCCGATCCCCCCGGGGGATCGGTCGACGTACCCGTCGACCGAGGGGCAGTCACTACACGGCGTTCGCGACGCCGGCCTGGTGGGCTTGCTGATCGGCGTGATAGCTCGAACGCACCATCGCGCCGACCGCGGCGTGCGTGAAGCCCATCTTCAGCGCCTCGTCCTCGAACATCTTGAAGGTGTCCGGGTGCACGTAGCGCCGCACCGGCAGGTGGTGGCCGCTCGGCGCGAGGTACTGGCCGATCGTCAGCATATCGATGCCGTGCTCGCGCATGTCGCGCATCACCTGCAGGATCTCTTCGTCGGTCTCGCCCAGGCCGACCATCAGCCCGCTCTTGGTCGGCACGTGCGGCGCGAATTCCTTGAAGCGCTTCAGCAGGTTCAGCGAATACGCATAGTCCGAGCCCGGGCGCGCTTCCTTGTACAGGCGCGGCGCGGTCTCGAGGTTGTGGTTCATCACGTCCGGCGGCGCCGCCTTCAGGATCTCCAGCGCGCGGTCCATGCGGCCGCGGAAGTCGGGCGTCAGGATCTCGATGCGGGTGTCGGGCGACAGCTCGCGGGTGCGCTGGATGCATTCGACGAAATGGGCCGCGCCGCCATCGCGCAGGTCGTCGCGGTCGACGCTGGTGATCACGACGTACTTCAGGCGCAGCGCCGCGATCGTCTTCGCGAGGTTCAGCGGCTCGTCCGCATCCAGCGGATCCGGCCGGCCGTGGCCGACGTCGCAGAACGGGCAGCGCCGGGTGCACTTGTCGCCCATGATCATGAAGGTGGCCGTGCCCTTGCCGAAGCATTCGCCGATGTTCGGGCACGAGGCTTCTTCGCAGACCGTGTGCAGCTTGTGCTCGCGCAGGATCTGCTTGATCTCGTAGAAGCGGGTGGTCGGCGAGCCGGCCTTCACGCGGATCCAGTCCGGCTTCTTCAGCGTCTCGGCGGCGACGATCTTGATCGGGATGCGGGCCGTCTTGGCCTGCGCCTTCTGCTTGGCGCTCGCATCGTAGTGGGCCGCGTCCTGGGCCTGGTGGATGACGTTCTCGGTCGACATCGGGGGTACTTTCTTGGGGCGGCCGACGGGTCAGCTCAGGGGTGTCGGCTCAGGTGCGACGCGAGCCGGTCGCCCAGCCGCTGCGCCGCGGTGGTCCAGTCGGTGCGGACGCCCAGTGTAGCCAAGTCGACCGTTTGCAGCCCGGCGTAGCCGCAGGGGTTGATGCCGCTGAAGGGACTCAGGTCCATCGCGACGTTCAGCGCGACGCCGTGGTACGTGCAGTGCCGGCTGACCTTGATGCCCAGCGCGGCGATCTTGCCCAGGCCCTCGAATTCATCGACGCGCGGCCCGTTCAGCGCGGCATGCCCGGCCGGGTCCGACAGGTTCACGTAGATGCCCGGTGCGCCGGAGACCCGTTGGCCGGTGATGCCGAAGCCCTCCAGTGTCTTGATGACGCAGTGTTCCAGCCGGTAGACGTATTCCTTCACGTAGATGCCGAGCCGGCGCAGGTCGATCAGCGGGTAGGCCACCACCTGCCCGGGGCCGTGGTACGTGACCTGGCCGCCGCGGTTCGTCTGCACCACCGGGATGCCGTGCGGATCCAGCACGTGTTCTGCCTTGCCGGCCAGGCCCTGCGTGTAAACCGGCGGGTGCTCGCAGAGCCAGATCTCGTCCGGCGTGTCGGCCGTGCGCCGTTCGGTGAATTCGCGCATGGCCTGCGCGGCCGCCGCGTAGTCGGTCGGGCCGAGCAGCTTCAGCAGGGGGGCCACGTCAGGTCGCCATCACCGCGCCACCGTCACAACACCACCTTGACCAGCGGGTGCGTCGACAGCGTGCGGTACAGCTCGTCGAGCTGCTCGCGGCTGGTGGCGGTGACGGTGACCGTCACGCCCAGGTACTTGTTGCCGCTGCTCGGGCGGATCTCGACGGTGGACGCATCGAAATCGGGGTCGAACTGCTTCGCGATCGCCGTGATCGCATGCACGAAGCCGTCGACGTTGCTGCCCATCACCTTGATCGGGAAACGGGACGGGTAGTCGATCAGCGACTGGTCGGGCGGAATGTCTTGCATCGTGGCGTTCATGCCGTCGCAGATGGGGCGATCTGCGGAATTTTCAAATCGACTGCAGCGTCTTGGCGCGTTGGTAGGCCTCGTACAGCTTCGCGTAGACGGGGCCGGGCTTGCCGCGCAGCGCCCCATGACCGACGGCCTCGCCGTCGACCTGCGTCACCGCCAGCACCTCCTTGGTGGCCGAACTCAGCATCAACTCGTCGGCGCCCAGCACCTCGGCCTCGGAGATCGGCCGCAGGTTGTAGCCGATGCCGGCTTCCTCGCACAATTCGCGGATCAGTTCGTAGCGGATGCCTTCGAGCACATGCTCGCTCTTCGGCGCGCCGAGCACCGCGCCTTCGTGCACCACCCAGACGTTGCTGGACGATGCCTCGGTCAGGAAGCCGTCGCGGAACATGATCGTCTCCACCGCGCCGTGGTCGGCCGAGATCTGGCGGGCCAGCACGTTGCCGAGCAGCGACACCGATTTGATGTCGCCGCGCTCCCAGCGGAAGTCGCGCGCGGTGACGCAGGTCACGCCCTGGTGGCGCTGCTCGGCGCTGGCCGGCTTCATCGGGTTGGCCATCATGAACACCGTCGGCGTCAGATCGGGCGGCATCACGTGGTCGCGCACCGCGACGCCACGCGTGACCTGGATGTACAGCAGTTGGTCGTCGGCCGCCTGCGCGTCGATCAGCCGGCGGCAGCGTTCCAGCCACTGCGCCCGGTCGAACGGGCTCGCGATGCGCACCTTGCCGAGGCTGCGGTTCAGCCGCGCCAAGTGCTCGTCGAAGCGGAACAGGCGCCGGCCGTAGACCGGCACCACCTCGTAGATGCCGTCGCCGAAGACGAATCCGCGGTCCAGCACCGACACCTTGGCGTCGCGCAGCGGGCCGTACTCGCCGTTGAGGTAGCACAGGGTGTCAGGAATCGCTTGCATGCAGGCTCCCGGGAACAGATGCGATGGGAACGGACGAGCTTACTTGATCCACAGCCGCAGGGCGTCCCAGGCGCGACCGAAGATGCCGGCCTGCTCGACGGCGGTCAGCACCACCAGCGGCAGCTCGGCCACCGGCGCACCGGCCGAGGTCGTGACCTTCAGCGTGCCGACGCGCTGGCCCTGCGTCAGCGGCGCGACCAGCGGATCGGTGCGCTCGATCTTCGTCTGCAGCTTCGCGCCCTCGCCCTTGGGCACGCTGACGAAGACGCCGTTCGCCGCGCCCAGCTGGGCCTCGCGCGTCGCGCCCTTCCAGACCGGCACCGTGGCCACCGCCTTCGAGCCCTCAAACAGGCGCACCGTGTCGAAGGCCTGGAAGCCCCAGTTCAGCAGCTTCTGGCTCTCGTTCGCACGGGCATCCATCGAGGCGGCGTTCAGCACCACGCTGAGCAGGCGCCGCTTGCCGCCGCCGGCACCGTTGACCGCCAGGTTCGGGAAATCGCGCTGCGCCGACACCACCATGCAGTAGCCGGCCGCCTCGGTGTAGCCGGTCTTCATGCCGTCGACGGTGGGATCGCGCGTCAGCAGCACGTTGCGGTTGTTCTCGTTGCTGATCGGCGCGCCCTCGTAGTGATACTTCCTGATCGAGTAGATCGGGTAGTACTCGGGGAAGTCGCGGATGATGCGGCTCGCGATCACGGCCATGTCGCGGGCGGTGCTCTTGTGGCCCGGCTCGGTCAGCCCGGTGGCGTTCTTGAACTGGGTGTTCTTCAGGCCGAAGGCCTGCGACTGGCGGTTCATCAACTCGATGAACTGGTCAAGCGTGCCGGCGACGCCTTCGGCCAGCACCACCGCGGCGTCGTTGCCCGAGTTGACGATCAGCCCGCGCAGCAGGTCCTCGACCTTCGGCGTGCTGCGCGGTTCGATGAACATCAGCGAGCCGCCGCCCTTGCGCTCCTGCCAGGCGCGCAGCGAGACCGGCAGCGTCTGCTCCATCGTCAGCTTGTGGTCGCGCAGTGCCGCGAACACCAGGTAGGCGGTCATCAGCTTGGTCAGCGAGGCCGGGTCGGCCGGCGCATCGGCCTCGCGCTCGGCGAGGGTCTGGCCGGTAGTCACGTCGAGCAGGATGTAGCTCTTGGCCGCGATCTCGGGCGGCTGCGGCGCCTGCGCATGGGACACGGACGAGACGGTGGCGGCGCCAAGCGCCAGCACGAGGGCAATCAGTCTTTTCATGAACGTCGGATCAGGTTGGGCGGCACACGAGGCCCCGGCATCAACGATGCCAGGACCGCACCACCAGGTTCTTCAGCAGCGCCAGCTGCCCGTGAAAGAAATGGCCCACGCCGGGGATGACCACCACCGGCAGGGATTGCGGTCGTGCCCAGTCGAGGGTGGCCGACAGCGGCACGATGTCGTCCGACTCGCCGTGGATCACCAAAGTTTCCTCCGGCACCGGCGCGACCTTCTGTTTTTGCGTCGACGGCCCGACCAGCACCAGCCGCTCTGCCTTCGCACCCTCGGGCAGGCGCGCGGCGGCCTGCGATGCGACGTAGCCGCCGAACGAGAAGCCCGCGATCACGAGCGGCAGGGCCGGGTCGCGGTGCGCGGCGATCACCGCCAATGCGTCGTCGATCTCGCCCTGGCCGTCGTCCCAGGCGCCCTCGGAGGCCGCCACGCCGCGGAAGTTGAAACGCACCGTGCGGTAGCCCAACTGCAGGAAGGCGCGCGCCAGCGTCTGCACCACCTTGTTGTCCATCGTGCCGCCCTGCTGCGGGTGCGGGTGGCAGATCACGGCCACGCCGCGAGGCTCGCCATCGGGGAGGTCAAGCGCGCATTCGAGCGCGCCCGCGGGACCGGGCGTCAACACCTTGACGGTCTTCGAATTCATCGGTGGCACCGGTCAGCGGCCGACCGAGTCCGGCAGCAGCAGCCGCTCGACCACCACGCCGTTCTTCAGGTGCGATTCGACGATCTCGTCGATGTCGGCATCGTCGATGTAGGTGTACCAGACCGCTTCCGGGTAGACGACCGCCACCGGCCCGCCGGCGCAACGGTCGAGGCAACCGGCCTTGTTGACCCTCACGCCGCCGGGGCCGGCCAGCTTCTCGGCCTTCGTGCGCGACTTGCAGCGCTCGAAGCCGGCCTGCGCATGGTGGTTGGCACAGCTGTCTTCGCCTTTGTCGCGCTGGTTCAGGCAGAAGAAGATGTGGCGCTTGAAATAGGTCATCGGCGCATTTTACGGACCTGCCTGCGCATCCCCGGCGCCGCGCTCGGCGTTGTCCCTGGCCGTCACGCGGGCGAGCAGGTAGAACAGCGCCGCATACGGCCACAGCCAGCCGATCCACTGCGCGAGGCCGTGGAAGCGGATGAAGCGCCCCTGCTCCCAGCCTTGCAGGCTTTCGGCGTAGTACGGATCGGTCGGTGCCTGCGCCACCAGCGCGACCAGCGCCGTCACGACCACCAGGCCGAGCCCGGCCGCGCCGCGGCGCGGGATGCGCAGCAGCAGCAGCCCGGCGACCGCACCGGCCAGCAAGCCGGGCAGCGCAGGCGGCGTCAGCCAGGCCAGTGCATGTTGCGGGCCGAAGTTCAGGGCTGTCGACAGCGTGGTGGTCGCGAAGCCGAGCAAGGCCGCGCCGGGCACCGTCACCGCGCGGCGCCAGCCCGGTCGCACGATGGTGTAGGCGACCAGGCAGGGCGCCAGCAGGCCGAGCAGGATCGTCAACAGCTCGCTGACGCGCGACAAGGGCGTCATCGCGACACTCGCATCGGACCAGTCTTCGGTCCAGGCCGACCAGGGCGTGCCGGCGAGCGCCTCGGCGGCCAGTTCCTGCAGCCGCACCAGCACCTGGCCGAGGCCGAGCGGCACCGGTGTCGGGAACAGCAGGCCGATCGGCCACAGCAGCAACAGCAGCAGGCCGCCGGCACTGCGGTCGACGAACCAGCGGTCGCGCAGCGTCTGCCAGCGCTCGATGCCGCCGAGCGCATGCACCGTCACCGCGACCAGTGCACCGGCCAGCGTGCCGGCGGCGTTCAGCAGCCAGTCGAGCATGGACGGCACGCGCTGCGGCAGCCAGTTCTGCAGGCTTTCCATCAGGAACGACAGCAATGCGCCGGCCAGCAGCGCCGCGATGAAGGCGATCGACACGCGCCGCCCGGAGCGCACCAGCGCCCCCACCGCGAGCGCGCCGAGCGGCATGTAGCCGAGCAGGTTGGAGACCACGTCGAACGCGGTCCAGTAGCGCTGCCACGGCAGGTGGCCGAGCCCGGCCAGCGGAAGCGCCATCGGCTGCTTCCAGCCGGTGAACGGCGACAGGCTCGCATAGACGATCAGCGCGGCATACAGCCACGCCAACGGTCCGGCCGAGCTGCGATGCCGCGCCATGTCCGGATCAGAACGGCTTGACGATCACCAGCACGACGATCGCGGCGAACAGCAGGATCGCGGTCTCGTTGAAGAAGCGGAACCAGCGTTCGCTGCGGCGGTTCTCGAACTGTTCGAACCTGCGCAGCAGCGCGCGGCAGCCGTGGTGGTAGCCGATCGCCAGCACCACCAGGGCGAGTTTGGCGTGCAGCCAGCCGTTGCCGGGTCCGCGCCCGACGCCGAAGCCCAGCCACAACCACAGACCGAACAGCAGGGCCGGCACCATCAGGAAGCTGGTGAAGCGATAGAGCTTGCGCGCCATCAGCAGCAGGCGCTCACGTTCGGCATGGCTGTCGGCCGGCACCGACGCGAGGTTGACGAACAGGCGCGGCAGGTAAAAGAGACCGGCGAACCAGCTCGCGACGAAGATCAGGTGAAGGGCCTTGACCCAGGGATAGAGGCTGCTCATCCGCGGGATTATGGAGGCCAGAAAAAGAAAACCCCGACCGTCAAGGCCGGGGTTGAAAAGCCTCATCGCTGTCATGACGGTAAGGCTCCTGCTCAGGGAGGAAAAGCAGGGAATGACAGCCTTGCGGCTATCATTCAGTGGCGACTTTAGCAGATGAGTGCCGGGCTGTTGAAGGGCCGCCGTACGGGATTTACACGTAAAAAGTCCCGATGTCTCATCGTCACATCGGTTTCGGCGGCCGGCCCCCGCGTCGCAACCGCCCTCAGAAGAAGCCATGCTGCCGCCCGCACCCTTTCCCGCCAGCCGCCCGCGCCGCCTGCGCCGCGATGAATCCACCCGCGCCCTCGTGCGCGAGAACCGCCTGCACCCCAACGACCTGATCTACCCGGTGTTCGTGCAGGACGGCCACGGCCAGGTGCACGACGTCGCGTCGATGCCCGGCGTGCAGCGCGTCAGCCTCGACCGGCTGATGCCGCTGGCCGAAGAATGCGTGAAGCTCGGCGTCCCGGTGATGGCCTTGTTTCCGGTCATCGAACCGTCGCTGAAGACCGAGAACGGCAGCGAGGCGCTGAACCCGAAGGGCCTGGTGCCCACCGTGGTGCGCGAACTGAAGAAGCAGTTCCCGCAACTCGGCCTGCTGACCGATGTCGCGCTCGACCCGTTCACGACCCATGGCCAGGACGGCCTGCCCGACGAGACCGGCTACATCCGCAACGACGACACCGTGAAGGTGCTGACCGGCCAGGCGCTGGTGCAGGCCGAGGCCGGCGTCGACATCGTCGCGCCGAGCGACATGATGGACGGCCGCATCGGCGCGATCCGCAACGCGCTCGAGGCGCGCGGCCTGATCCACACGCGGATCATGGCCTACAGCGCGAAGTACGCGAGCGCCTTCTACGGCCCGTTCCGCGATGCGGTCGGCTCGGCGAAGAACCTCGGCAAGGCGAACAAGAAGGTCTACCAGATGGACCCGGGCAACAGCGACGAGGCATTGCGCGAGGTCGCGCTCGACCTGGCCGAAGGCGCCGACATGGTGATGGTCAAGCCCGGCCTGCCCTACCTCGACATCGTGCGCCGCGTGAAAGACGAATTCCGCGTGCCGACCTTCGCCTACCAGGTGAGCGGCGAGTACGCGATGGTCAAGGCCGCCGCCGCGCAGGGCTGGCTCGACCACGACGCGGTGATGCTCGAAAGCCTGCTCGCGTTCAAGCGCGCCGGCGCCGACGGCGTGCTGACCTATTTCGCACTCGATGCCGCCCGCCTGCTCCGGCAGCAAGGCTGACACCGCAGACCGGGCATGCGCATCTTCCACATCACGGCCGAGCAGTTCACCGAGATCGAATCGCTGCCCGACAAGCTGCCGCCCACCGGCTACCTGTGGATCGGCACCGCGCGGCGCGAGTTCGAGGTCAACATCGCCGAGGTCCAGGCCGGGCTGCAGCGCTGGACCGGCGGGCAGCTGGTCGACCTGCACATCTCCGACCTGCTGAACAACCAGCTGCCGTCGCACTTCGACTACACCTCGTGGTACGACCTGATGGTGTTCCGCCGGCTCGCGGCCGGCAGCGGCAGCGCCGGCCTGTTCCTCGACGACCAGACCGGCACCGCCAGCACCGCGCGGCGCGCGCTCGAGGCGATCGACACCAGCCCGGTCGGCTTCGCGGTGTTCGACCGCGTGCTGATGACGGTGCACCCGACCGACTGCCAGGTGCGCGATTTCTTCGCGAGCAAGCTGCAGCAGATGGTCGAGGGCGCCGACCAGCGCTACGAGCCGCGCGGCGCGATGCGCCTGCCGGCCAGCCCGGCCGACCTGATGCTGCGCATGCTGAACCACATGGTCGACAGCTACCTCGAGCTGCGCCGGCTGCTGACGCGGCAGCTCGGCTACCTGCAGCAGGAGCTGTTCAACCCGCGCAGCCAGTTCGACAGCTGGCAGGTGCTGCTCGAGTCGCGCAACTCGCTGCACCTGCTGGAAGACACCTGCGAAGACCAGCGCAGCGCGATCGTCGAATGGATCGACTCGCTCGACGAATGGCCGGACGAGCCGGACCCGAAGGCGGCGCGCGACCGCGAGCTGCTGCGGGTGCGCTCGCGCGACGTGCTGGAGCACATCGAGCGCGTGCTGAGCCATGTACGCCGGCTCGAATCGTCGGCCGAGACCGCGGTGCAGATGCACTTCTCGGCGCAGAGCAACCGCACCAACGACATCATGCGCACGCTGACGGTGCTGACCGCGATCTTCCTGCCGCTGAACCTGGTCACCGGCTTCTTCGGGATGAATTTCGAAGGGCTGCCGCTGATCCACAGCGGCGATGGCGTGTGGATGGCCAGCGGCTTCATGCTGGTGATCGCGTTCTCGCTCGGCTGGTTCTTCTGGCGCAAGCGCTACCTCAGCACCTCGCGCCGACCGCGATGACAACCCCTCGGTCGACGAGTACGTCGACCGATCCCCCGAGGGGATGCGGGCCGGCTTGGGGCGGCCCGGCGCTCGGCCCGCCTCATCGCGCGTAAGGGTCGGCGACGCCCAGCCCGGCCAGGATGCGCGTCTCCTCGGCCTCCATCTCGACCGCTTCGTCTTCCTGCTCGTGGTCGTGCCCCTGCGCGTGCAGCGTGCCGTGCACCAGCAGGTGCGCATAGTGCGCCTGCAGCGTGATGCCCTGCGCGCGGGCCTCGGCCTCGACGACCGTAGCGCACAGGATCAGGTCGGCCACCACCACCGGCGCGTGGCTGTAGTCGAAGGTCAGCACGTTGGTCGCGTAGTCCTTGCCGCGGTAGTCGCGGTTCAGCGCTCGGCCTTCGTCGGCATCGACGATGCGCACCGTGATCTCGCCCGGCGCCGACAGCGCCGCGCGGATCCAGCGCGCCACCTTGTGGCGCGGCAGCTCGGCGCGGTGCGATGCGTCGGCGAACTGCAGCGACAGGCTCAGGTCGTCTCGTGCGACAGCCATGCTCAGATGCGCTCCGCGGGAGTCGCGTCGTAGGCCTCGACGATGCGCGCGACCAGCGGGTGGCGCACGACGTCGGCGGCGGTGAAGCGCGTCATCGCGATGCCGGCGACGCGGCGCAGCACGCGCTCGGCGTCGATCAGCCCGCTGTCGGTGCCGCGCGGCAGGTCGATCTGGCTGACGTCGCCGGTGACGACGCACTTGCTGCCGAAGCCGATGCGCGTCAGGAACATCTTCATCTGCTCGCGCGTGGTGTTCTGCGCTTCGTCGAGGATCACGAACGCATGGTTCAGCGTGCGCCCGCGCATGAACGCGAGCGGGGCGATCTCGATGTTGCCCTTCTCGAACGCGCGGGCCACCTTGTCCATGCCCATCAGGTCGTACAGCGCGTCGTACAGCGGGCGCAGGTAGGGGTCGACCTTCTGCGCCAGGTCGCCGGGCAGGAAGCCGAGCCGTTCGCCGGCCTCGACCGCCGGCCGCGTCAGGATGATGCGCTGCACGCTGCTGCGCTCCAGCGCGTCGACCGCGCAGGCCACCGCGAGGAAGGTCTTGCCGGTGCCGGCCGGGCCGATGCCGAAGGTGATGTCGTGCGCCAGGATGTTGCGCAGGTACAGCTGCTGGTTCGGCGTGCGGCCGGTGAGGTCCGAGCGGCGGGTGCGCAGCAGGATCTCGTCGTCGTCCTCGTCCGCATCGTCCTGCGCATCGCCCTCGGCCGCCTCGCGCAGCTTCGGCCGCCCGATGACGGGCGTGCGCGGCCGCGCCTGCGAATCGTCGGCCAGCGCCTCGGTGATCGCCAGCTGCAGCGTCTCCGCCGCGATCGGCCGGCGCGAGCGGCCGTACAAGGTCTGCAGCAGGGCCACCGCGCGCTCGGCGCTCGCCTTCGGGCCGTCGATGCGGAAGGATTCGTTGCGCCGCGAGATGCTGACGCCGAAGGCCGTCTCGATGCTACGCAGGTGTTCGTCGACGCTGCCGCACAGGTGCGACAGGCGGGCGTTGTCGAGCGGGATGAAGGCGTGGCGAAGGATCACGGGGCGGGGGACTCCAGCAGCAAGAAGACGGGCGAGGGCGGATTGTCGCCGGAAGGCCCCGGGGCCGCAGGCATCCTGCACAATCCGCGTCCATGCCCTGCTTCGTGCCGCCGACCACCCTCGCCCACCGGCTGCGTGCCGCGGCCCGGCGCATGGCGGCCACGATGGCTGCGGTGGCGGCCTCGGCCTGGGCATTGACGTGCCCCCCGGCAGCGGCTGCCGACCTCCCCCTCATCGAGGTCCGAACCGCGAGTGCGGTGGCCAGCACCGCGCCGACCTTCCCGCAGGACCTGAAGCCGCGCACGGTGCGCCTGCCCGACGACTGGGCCGACACGCTGCCGCAGGCGGACGGGCCGGTCTGGTACCGGCTCGAGTTCACGCTGCCGGCTTCCTACGTCACGCCGGCGCCGCTGATGGCCGCCTACATCGAGCGCGCCTGCAGCACCGCGCAGGTCTGGCTGAACGGCAACCTGGTCTTCAACGGCGGCCACATGACCGAGCCGGTGACGCGCAGCTGCTTCTACCCGCAGCTCGTCGTGCTGCCGCCCGCGCTGCTGAACCCGCAGGGCAACCTGCTCGACATCAAGGTGCAGGGCCATGCGCTGCAGCACGTCGCGTCGCGCCAGCGCGCCGGCGGCCTGTCGGCGGTGCAGGTCGGGCCGCATGCGCTGCTGGCCGACCTGCACAGCCGCCAGACCTTCTGGAACGTCTCGCTGGTGCAGGTGATCTCGGCAATGCTGGTGCCGCTGGGCATCGTGATGCTGGGCATGGGCTGGCAGGACCGCCGCAGCCCCTGGCTGATCCATTTCGGCCTGCTGGCGATCGGCTGGGCCGCGCTGTCGGCCCGCCTGTGGTGGCGCGACCCGCCCTGGGACAACGCCACCAGCGAGTTCCTGGTCTGCGTCGGCTTCGGCGTGCTGGTGGCGCTGGCGATCCAGTTCCTGGTGCGCTATGCCGCGCTGCGCTCGACCAGGCTCGAGATCGGGCTGCTGGCGCAGTGCGTGCTGGTGCCGGCGAGCCTCGCGCTGGCCGGGCCGGAGCGCCTCTACACCGCGACCAGCGGCTGGTACCTGCTGCTGTCGGCCGAGGTGATGGCGGCGGTCACGCTGTACCTGCGCGTGACCTGGCGCAAGGGCATCGACGGCCGCGCGGACTTCTGGCCGATGGCCTTCATGCTGATGGGCGTCGGCGTGCTGGTGCTGGTCGACCTGGCGACGCAGCACGGGCTGGTCACGCTGCTGCCGGTGCACGTGCTGCACTTCAGCATGCCGCTGATGTTCATCGCGGTCGGCGTGCGCCAGATCCAGGTCTTCGGGCGCGCGCTGCAGGTGGCCGAGGCGAGCCGCAACTCGCTGGAGAGCCGCATCAACGAGGTCACCGCCGAGATCGAGCGCAATTTCTCGCAGATGGCCGAGCTGCGCGTCGAGCAGGTGACCGAGAAGGAGCGCAAGCGCATCGCCGCCGACCTGCACGATGACCTCGGCGCCAAGCTGCTGACCATCGTGCACACCAGCGAGAGCGAGCGCATCTCGACGCTGGCGCGCGAGGCGCTCGAGGAAATGCGGCTGTCGGTGCGCGGGCTGACCGGCAAGCCGATGCAGGTGGCCGACGCGCTGGCCGACTGGCGGGCCGAGACGGTGTCGCGGCTGAGCCAGGCCAACATCGAGGCCGACTGGCGCAGCCCGACCGAAGACGTGCACCAGCAGCTGTCGGCGCGCGCCTTCGTGCAGACCACCCGCATCCTGCGCGAGGCGGTCAGCAACATCATCAAGCACAGCGGGGCGTCGCACTGCAAGGTGCGCTGCAGCATCGGCGAGCACGATTTCGTGCTGGTGGTGCAGGACAACGGCAAGGGCATCCCGATGGAGCTCGACGGCAAGCTCGACCGCGGCCACGGCATGGCCAGCATGAAGCACCGCGCCAAGCAGATGCAGGGCCAGTGCCTGGTCGAATCCGGGCCGGGCTACGGCACCGTGATCAGGCTCACATTGCCGCTCTGAAGCGCACGGAAGCGCACAATCGGCCCCTTGCGCGGCTGCTACGATCCATGATCCCTCGAGGACACCGACCATGAACAAGATCCTGCTGCTCGAAGACCTGCCCGAGATCCGTGCCTGGGTGAAGGCCCTGGTCACGCAGGTGTTTCCGCAGGCGCAGATCTCCGAAAGCGCCCGGGTGCACGACGCGCTGGCGCTGATCAGCGCCGAGCGTTTCGACGTCGCGCTGGTCGACCTGGGCCTGCCCGACGGTTCGGGCGTCGACGTGGTCGCCGCGCTGCGCGACACCCAGCCCGAGGCCCAGTCGGTGGTGGTGACCATCCACGACGACGACGACCACCTCTTTCCCGCGCTGCAGGCCGGGGCGTTCGGCTACCTGCTGAAAGAACAGCCGCGCGAGCACTTCGTCGAGCAGCTGCGGCGCATCAGCCAGGGCGAGCCGCCGTTGACGCCGTCGATCGCGCGCCGCGTCATTGCCTACTTCGCGGCCCAGAACAAGCCGCAGGAGCGCCCGCAGAACCTGCCCCACGTGTCGCTGACCGATCGCGAGAACGAGGTGCTGCTGTGGGTGGCCAAGGGCTTCACGCTGCCGGAGATCGGCACGCAGCTGAACCTGTCGCGCCACACCATCGCCGACTACGTGAAGCAGATCTACCGCAAGCTCAATGTCAGCTCGCGCGCCGAAGCCGCGCTCGAGGCGCAGCGCCTGGGCCTGTTCCGCCGATGATCGGCCGGCTGAGCGGCCTGCTGGCAGAAAAGAACCCGCCCCAGCTGCTGCTGGACGTCGGCGGCGTCGGCTACGAGGTCGACGTGCCGATGAGCACCTTCTACAACCTGCCGGCGCTCGGCGAACGGGTCACGCTGCTGACCCACTTCGTCGTGCGCGAGGACGCCCAGGTGCTGTTCGGCTTCCTCAGCGCCGAAGAGCGCGCGACCTTCCGGCAACTGGTCAAGATCTCCGGCGTCGGGCCGCGCACCGCGTTGTCGATCCTGTCGGGCCTGAGCGTCGGCGAGCTGGCGCAGGCGGTGTCGCTGCAAGAGACCGGCCGGCTGATCAAGGTGCCGGGCATCGGCAAGAAGACCGCCGAGCGGCTGCTGCTGGAGCTGAAGGGCAAGCTCGGCGCCGACCTGGCGCTGCCGGCCAGCGTCGCGAGCGACGCGCAGGCCGACATCCTGCAGGCGTTGGTGGCGCTGGGCTACAGCGACCGCGAGGCGGCGGCGGCGTTGAAGAGCCTGCCGGCCGATGTCGGCGTGAGCGATGGCATCAAGCTCGCGTTGAAGGCCTTGGCTCGCTGACCCAGCCACTCCCCAGGATCCGGCTCTGCCGGGCCGAGGGGAGCCGCCCCTTGGGGACAGGAGCGCGCAGCGACTGGGGGGCTCATCAATGGCTGTGATCCGCCCCCGCCGCCTCGACGTTCACGGTCACCGTCACCTCCCCGGCCTTCTCGAACTTCAGCCGCAGCGGGAACTTGTCGCCCTCCTTCAGCGGCCCCTTCAGGCCGATCAGCATCACGTGCAGCGCGCCGGGCTTCAGCTCGACGTACTTGCCGGCCGGCACGTCGATCGCCGGCACCTCGCGCATGCGCATCACGTCGCCCTCCATCTTCATCGTGTGCAGCTCGGTCGACTTGCCGACGTCGGCGCTGGCCGACAGCAGCCGGTCGTCGGCCTTGCCGCGGTTCTCCAGCCGCAGGAAGGCGCCGCCGGTCGGCTGGCCCGGCGCGGTCGCGCGCGCATAGGGGTGGCCGATGGCGATCTCGCCGAGCGTGAATTCGTGGGCCTGGGCCGCGACGGCAGCGAAGGAGACCAGGGCGGTGGCAGCGATGCGGGTGATCAAGGTGTTCATGTCGAAGGTCCGTTCAAGGAAAGCGTTCACAGGTCGTACCGCAGCTCCGCACTGTAGGTGCGTTGCGGGTACGGGTGGAAATTCCAGTACTGGTAGTTGTTGAGGTTGTCGATGCCGACCGCGACATGCCATTGCCGGTCGATCGCGAAGCGCACGCGCAGGTCGGTCGTGAAGTATTTCGACGTGCCCATGTAGGTGAATCCGTTGGTGTCGCTGTTGTCCAGGCTGCCGTACTGCCGGCCGCTGTAGCGGGCGCCGTAGCTCACCGTCCAGCGCTCGTCGACGCGCCATGCGGCCAGGGCGCTCGCCCGCCAGCGCGGCACGCGCGGCTGCCACTTGCCGACGGTGTCGCCCGGCGTGCTCACGTAGCCGCTGTTGGCGACGATGGTCGAATCGGCATACGTCACGCTGCCCTGCAGGTCGACCCCGCGCCACACGTTCTCGCACTGCGCCGCAGCCTCCAGTCCGGTGGTGCGGATGTGGTCGACGTTCTGCACGCTGTTGGTCGCCGGCGTCACGTTCGGCAGCGGCTGGCTGTACAGCGCATCGTGCGTGTCCTCGTGGAACAGCGTCAGGCGCAGCGTGGCGACATCGGGCAGCGTCCATTCGGAACTGAGCTCCGAGGTCCACGAACGCTCCGGCCGCAGGTCCGGATTCGCGATGTTGCTGATGCCGCTCGACGTGGCCGCCCCCTGGTACAGCTCGGACACCGTCGGGAAGCGCAGCGCCCGCCCGGCCGAGGCCTTCAGCACCCAGCCCTCGCGCAGCTCGTGGGACAGCGCGGCCTTCGGCGACCACGCGGTCTCGCTGCGCTGCGGGTGCGCGTACGGCGTGAACGCGCCGGTCTGCGTCAGGCCGTCATAGGCCTGCCAGCGCTCGCCGCGCAGCCCGAGCACCGCCATCCAGCCGTCGGCGAAGCGCCAGGCGTCCTGGCCGAACACCGAGCGCAGCCGCGTGTTGCCGTCGAAGCGCGAGTTGACCGTGCCGCTTTCCTGGTCGTTCCAGTCGGTCAGGCCGTAGACGGTGGTGCGCAGGCGAAAGCTGTCCTGCTGCACGCCGGCATCGACGACATGGGCGCTGCCCTCGCCACCGGGCCGCCAGGTGCCGCGTGCCGACAGCGTGTTCCAGCCGGTGCCGTGCAGGTCGGTGGCGCTGCCGTTGCCGCCGTCGAGCAGCGCTTGCGTCAACGCGGGCTGCTGCGTCGAGCCGGCGGTGGGCTTGCGGCTCAGGTCGCGCCGGTAGTCGTAGACGCTCGCGGCCAGTTCCCAGTCGAACGCACCGCCCGCGTTCTGCTTCAGCGACAGCGCCTGCATCAGGTGGGCCAGCCCGTCGCGGTTGGTCACGCCGCCCAGCACCGGCGCCACGTACTGCTCCGAGCGCCCGACCGCATCGTTGCGCCACCAGCCCGCGGTGTAGCTCGCGCGCAGGTCGCTCGCCAGGTCGTAGGCCAGCTTCAGCTTCAGGTGGTCCTGCACCGTGCGGTACTGCGTGCCGGTGCCGCGCACGACCCAGGGCTTGCCGGTCTTGTCGGTGTCGGGCACCGCGCCGGCGGTCGGTGTGGCGGTGGTGTCGAACACCAGCGGCTGCCCTTCGCTGTCGAGCCGGTTCACGTTGACCCACCACGACCATCCACCACTGCGGTCGCCGAGCGACGTACTGGCCTGCCAGCCGTTGTAGGTGGTGTCGGTGTTGTAGAGCTGGAACGGCTGCGAGAACGCACCGACCACCGCATGCGCCTCGAACTTCGACGGCATGCGGGTCAGGTAGTCGACCACCGCGCCGGCCGAGTTGCCGGGGTAGGCGGCCGAGAACGGGCCGTACAGCACGTCGACACGCTCGATTTCCTCCGGCGTCACCAGGCCCCAGCGCGGCGCGAAGCTCGCGCCGTTGCCGAGCAGGTTCGACAGCAGGATGCCGTCGGCGTACACCAGCGAACGCGCGCTGTTGCCGGTGCCCGACGCGCGCGTCGACAGCACCGCATGGTTGTAGTCGCCGGCATAGCGCTTGCGCACCAGCAGGCTCGGCAGGTACTTCAGCGCGTCTTCGCTGTCGGTGGCGTTGATGCTCGCTTGCACCTGCGCGCCGGTGATGCCTTCGATCGTCGTCGGGATCTGCGATGGCAGCGAGCCGCGGCGGCCACCGGTCACGGTGACGACGCCGAGGTGCTTGACGGGGGGATTGGCGTCGTCGCCGGCGACGCGGATCGGCTCGGCTGGCTTGTCAGCCGCTGTGTCTTCCTCGGCCCGCGCCGCGATCGGCAGGCAGGCCAGCAGCACCAGCGCCGCACGGGCGGCTGGCGTGAATCGATATGTCACGGAATGCTCCTGAACACGACCGGGCGCCGCGCGCCACGGTCAATCACACGGGGCTGCCGGTGCGCAAGCGCGCCGGCGGCCAGGGCGGTGGTTCAGGTGAGAGAAGGTGGGCCGCGCTTCAGCCGCGCGATCCAGTCGGCCTCGGCATCGGGGACCGGCTCATGGGTGCGGACCGGCGGCTCATGCACCCATTCAGTGGCGACAACGGCGATGACCGGATCCGGTTCCGGCGCGGCGAGCGCCAGCACCGCCGACAGCGTGCAGTGCTCGCTGCCATGCGCGCCGGCGTGGTCGGCGGGCATCGGCTTCGGTTCGCCGCTGTCGTCGAGCGCGACGGTGGCGACGCCGTAGACCGTGCAGACCTCGACCAGCGTCTTGCCCTGCAGCTGCGCCGACACGCTCGCCAGCATCGGCACCGCGGCCTTCAGCAGCAGCGCCAGCGCAAAGGCCCAGACGGCCCATCGCGATGCAGGGTGGCGGGAGATCATCGTCCGATTGTGCCGCAGCCGGATGGACGGCCTCTGCACAATCCCTGCACACCGCGTGAGCAAACGCAGACGAGCCAACGCAACCGACGGCCCGCCCCGCCGATAATCGGCCGATGGCCATCCAGACCGACGATTTCGGCAGCCTGCCACCGCGTGTGGTCAGCGCCGCGCCCAGCTCGCCCAACGAAGAAGCGATCGAACGCGCGCTGCGCCCGAAGGGACTGGCCGAGTACGTCGGCCAGGCCAAGATCCGCGAGCAGCTGGAGATCTTCATCGGCGCGGCCCGCATGCGCCACGAAGCGATGGACCACGTGCTGCTGTTCGGCCCGCCCGGCCTCGGCAAGACCACGCTGAGCCACATCATCGCCAACGAACTGGGCGTGAACCTGCGCCAGACCTCCGGCCCGGTGCTCGAGAAGCCGAAGGACCTGGCCGCGATCCTGACCAACCTCGAGAAGAACGACGTGCTGTTCATCGACGAGATCCACCGGTTGAGCCCGGTCGTCGAGGAGATCCTGTACCCGGCGCTGGAGGACTACCAGATCGACATCATGATCGGCGAGGGCCCGGCGGCGCGCTCGATCAAGCTCGACCTGCAGCCGTTCACGCTGGTCGGCGCCACCACGCGCGCCGGCATGCTGACCAACCCGCTGCGCGACCGCTTCGGCATCGTCTCGCGGCTCGAGTTCTACACCCCCGAAGAACTGGCGCGCATCGTGCACCGCTCGGCCGGGCTGCTGAACGTGCCGACCGATGCCGACGGCGCGTTCGAGATCGCGCGCCGCTCGCGCGGCACGCCGCGCATCTCGAACCGGCTGCTGCGCCGCGTGCGCGACTATGCCGACGTGAAGGGCGACGGCCGCATCTCGAAGCCGCTGGCCGACAAGGCGCTCGCGATGCTCGACGTCGATCCGCAAGGCTTCGACGTGATGGACCGCAAGCTGCTCGAGGCGGTGATCCACCGCTTCGACGGCGGCCCGGTGGGTCTCGACAACGTCGCCGCCGCGATCGGCGAAGAGCGCGAGACCATCGAGGACGTGATCGAGCCCTACCTGATCCAGCAGGGCTACCTGCAGCGCACGCCGCGCGGCCGGGTCGCGACGCTGGCGGCCTTCCGGCACCTGGGCGTCACGCCGACGCGCGCCGCCACCGACCTGTTCGACACCTGACGGCCGGGCGCCGCCGCGCTCAGATCAGGTCCTCGACCACCAGCCAGTGGTAGCGCTCGGCGAGCCGGGCATCGAAGCGCTTGACGACCTCGGCGACGCGCTCGGCATGCTGCGTGTCGGGTGCATACACCAGCAGCCAGCCGCAGCCTTCGCCGGCAAGCTGCTGGTAGCGGCGCATCAGCGTCACTTCGTAGCCGAAGCCGGCCAGCTGGCTGGCATGGCCGAGCATGTGCTGCATCTGCGCGCCCTCTTCCTCGGCGGTGATGAACATCACGTCATCGTCGTCGAAGCCGGCGTCGAACAGCGCCTGCATCGCCTGCCGCGCGAGCTCGTCGCTCGGCAGCGCGACCACCACGTGGCCGACCGGTTTGAATGCGCCCAGCGAGTGCGGCCGGGCTCCCTTGGTCATTCGCCTGACTGACATGGCATCACCTCCTGACAGGATCGCGATGAAGGACCTGCAGGAAGTCTAGACCTCGCCGGCCGGGCGTCAATGCGCAGTCGCCTGGGGCACCCGTGAATGGGGGTCGGGCCGCGCGGCCTGCGCGAGCGCGCCCGGCGTGTAGCCGAAATGGCGGCTGAACCAGCGCGTCAGATGGGCCTGGTCGGCAAAGCCGCAGGCCTGCGCCGCGTGGGCGATCGGCCAGCCGTCGAGCAGCAGCCTGCGGGCGCGCGCCATGCGGGCGGCGCGCACGTAGTCGCCCGGGCTCAGGCCGAGCCAGCGGGTCGCGATGCGGTGGAAGTGTTCGCGGCTGAGCGCGCAGTCGCGGGCCAGCGCGTCGATCGCGACCGTGCCGTCGCCGACGGCAGCGCGCTGCAGCGCCGCCAGCACCTGCCGTGCGGCGCGGCCGGCCGGCTCAGCCTCGACCGGCAGCAACGCGGTGCCGTCGGCGAGTGCCGCGGCGGCGAGGCGCAGCCAGGCCGAGGCATCGGCGCTGTCGTGCAGGTCCTGCGCCTCGCACGCGAGAGCCGGCACCTGAATGCGCGCACTGCCCCGCGGCATTGGCACGCCGAGCGCGGCCAGCCACGGCAGCGCGGCATAGACCATCACGACCCGCGTGTCCCCGCCGTCGCCCGCGTCGAGCCCGCAGGTGTGGACGGCGCCCGGCGCGATCGCGAGCAGGTCGCCCGCCGACGCGGTGTGCCGGTGCCCGCCCAGGCTGAAGCGGCAGCTGCCGGCCAGCACCGCGCCGATCGACCATTCGTCGTGCCAGTGCGGCGCCCATTCCTGCCCCGGCCGGTGGTGCATCACCTGCTCGAGCGCCGGCTGGCCGTCGACATGCCAGCGCCGGACGCTCGAATGGCGCGGCACGCCCGGCTCAGGCATCGCGCGCCCCGACGACCGTCAGCCCGAACCAGCCGGCACTCGCGTCGCCGGCCTGCAACTCGCCGAGCAGCGAGAGCTCTTCGCGCGGATGCGCGTACACCCGAAGCGACGCAGTGGCCGCATGCCAGCCGCTCGCGACGGGCTGCACGACCTCGGCGCGCAGCAGGCGCAGTGCCGGCGCACGGGTCGGCTCGCGCAGGTCAGGGAAGCCGACCACACCAAGCGTCGACATCGCGAGGAAACCAAGCGGCCGGCCCGGCTCGCCGGTCAGGCGTGCCTCGGCCTCGATCACCCGGCGGTCTTTCACGGCCAGGCTCGCCCCCAGCCGTGTGCCGGCACGCAACGGCGCGGCGGCCGGGTGCTCGAGCGGCAGGCTGCGGGTGAGCCAGGTGCTGCCCATCTTCTTCGGCCAGCCCTGCAGCAGGCCGCGCAGCATCGAGACGTCCTGGTCGACCCAGATCGCCGGGCAGACGCCGCAGCGGCTGCCGTCGGGGCGCTCGACCTCCAGCACGACGATGGTCTCGCGGTACTGCGCCTGCACCGGGTCGAGCAGCTCGCTGCCGTCGGTGGTGGCCTGCCAGTCGGCGAAGTGCACGCAGCCCTGGCCCGTCATACGGCCGATCGCGCGGCCGACCGACGGCGGCACCAGGTCCGCGCCACGCGCGGCATCGAAGCCGAACGCGATGTTCAACAGCCAGCCGGCGTAGTGCCACGGCGGCGCGGCGACCAGCGCGCTGCGGCCGGCGGCGGTGTAGGGCGGCGTGAAGCTGTGCGGCATGGCGGGATTCTGCGTCGGTCGGCCGGCATCGTCTTGAACGCCAGTGATCAAGCGTGCGGCGCGACAGGAAGCTGCACCAGGACCTTGCCGAACGCCCGGCCGGATGCCAGCCGTGCGTAGGCCTGGTCCAGGTCGTCCATCCCGAAGCGGCCATCGATCACCGGTACCAGGCGGTGCCGCTCGATCGCGCGGTTCATCGCGTCGAACTGCTGCCGCGAGCCGACGGTGTGGCCCTGCAGCTGCGCGCGCTTGCCGATGAACAGGCCGCGCAGGTCGAAATCCAGTTGCGGACCGCCGGCATAGCCGACGACGGCGATCCGCCCACCCACCCGCAGCGCCGCTGTCGACTGCGCCCAGCTCTGCGCCCCGCCCACCTCCAGCACCAGGTCGACGCCCTGCCCTGCGGCGAGTTCGAAGGCGCGCGCGCCCCAGTCCGGCACGTGCCGGCGGTCGATCACCTCGCTCGCGCCGAGCGTGCGCGCCCGGGCCAGCCGCGCCTCGTCCGAGCCGGCAACGATGGCGCGCGCACCGAACATCGCAGCGAACTGCAGGCCGAACAGCGAGACGCCGCCGGTGCCGAGAATCAGCACCGTCTGCCCAGGGCGCAATGCGGCCTCGGTGAAGGCCGCCCAGGCGGTCAGCGCGGCGATCGGCAGGGCCGCGGCCTCGTCGGCCAGATGCGCCGGCGCACGCACGGCTGCGGCGGCCGGCACCGCGATGTATTCGCCGAGCACGCCGGGCACGCTGCTGCCGAGCTGCCGCGCGAAGTACTCGCCGCGGAACGGCCCGGACTGCCAGTCCGGAAAGAAGACCGGGCTGACGCGCTCGCCGACGGCGAACTCCGTCACATCGGCCCCGCGCTCCACCACCTCGCCGACCGCATCGGACAGCGGCACGACCGGCAGTGCCACGGGCATCGCATAACGCCCCTCGGCGATCTCGACATCACGGTGGTTCAGCGATGCGGCACGCACGCGAAGCAGCAGCTCGCCGCGCCCCGGCACCGGCACCGGCGCATCGATGACCTGCAGGCGGCGGCCCGAGAAGCTTCGCAGTTGGACGACTTTCATGGGATCTCCCTTCGCGCCACGACGGCGCAGGACACATGCTCCACCTGTAAAACCAGGTACACAATCCTCCAGTGCCTACACAGATCGTTTCTTGAAGGAAACAATTCCATGCCCGATCCCCTTCTGGAGCACCTGGCCGGCATGGCGGTGTTCGCACGTGTCGTCGAATTGCGCGGGTTCTCGGCGGCGGCGCGCAGCTTGGGCGTCACCAAGTCGGCGGTCAGCAAGCGCGTCGCACGGCTGGAGGCCACGCTGGGCGCGCAGCTGCTGCGCCGCACAACCCGCAGCGTGAGCGTCACCGACAGCGGTCGCGCGCTGTATGAGCGAGCCGCCGCAGCGGTCGCGCTGTGCCGCGATGCAAGCGGCGCGATCGCCGAGCTGGCCGAGCGTCCGGCGGGGCTGCTGCGCGTGACGGCGCCCGTCACCTTCGGTCGCCTGCAGGTCGCCCCCTTGCTGCCGCGCTTCCTGGCCGAGCACCCGGGCGTGCAGCTGCAGCTGGTGCTGCTCGATCGCGAGGTCGACCTGGTGCAGGAAGGCTTCGACGTCGGCGTGCGCTTCAGCCGAACGCTGCCGCAGGACGTGGTTGCGCGCCCGTTGGCACCGCTGGCGCACGTGCTGTGCGCGGCGCCGGGGATGTTCAAGCGCGGTGCGTCGCCGCGACTGCCGGCCGACCTGGCGGGCATCGAGTGCCTGCGCTACGGCGACGGCGAGGCGAATTCGCTGTGGCGCCTCGACGGCCCGGCCGGCACGGCCAGCGTGCGTGTGAGCGGCCGGCTGCAGGCCAACAACAGCGACGTGCTGCGCCAGGCCGCGATCGACGGCCTTGGCGTCGCGCTGCTGCCGCGCTTCGTGGTCGATGCAGACCTCGCCGCAGGCCGGCTGAAGCCGGTGCTGCACGGCTGGGCGCCGCGCGCGCCCTTCGGCCCGAGCGTCTACGCCGTGTGGGCGCCCGACCGGCACATGCCGCCGAAGATGCGCGTCTTCATCGATTGCCTGGTCGAACGCCTGGGTCGGCACTGACGTGGGCAGACGCCCCGCGGCGCGGCCAGTGCACGCCGCGCTCCGAGATCACGCCGATGAGCCACAGACCTGCCAGGATGCCCCCGGCCGTCGCCCCCTGCGCGGCGACGGACAGGCGATGCGCGTTCCACAGGAAGGCGCTGGTGGCCGCCAGCAGCACCAGGAACAGCAGCCCTGCCGTCACCGCTGCGGCGGTCGAACGGTGCGGGTCGTACTTGCGGCGGGCCGCGATGTCGAAGGCCGGTTTCGGGAAGCGCTCGGCCACGTCGGCCGGCCGCCAGCCCGGCGGCTTGACCCACACCCGCAGCTTGTCGCGCCAGCGCCGCGCATGCCAGGCGTCTTCGGCGATGTCGCGGTAGACGTGCAGGTTGGCCCACAGCGGGTTCCAGCTGGCCAGCGGCGTGCGCGTGCCGTAGACGCAGGGCTCGGCATCGTCTTCCTCGATGAAGCTGCCGAACAGCCGGTCCCAGACGATCAGGATGCCGCCGTAGTTCTTGTCGAGGTACTTGTCGTTGACGGCGTGGTGCACCCGGTGGTTGCTGGGCGCGCAGAACCAGCGGTCAAACCAGCCGAGCCGGCCGATCTGCTGCGTGTGCACCCAGTACTGGTAGAGCAGGTCGACCAGCGCGACGACGCCGAACACCAGCGGCGGGAAGCCGGCCACCGCCATCGGCAGGTAGAAGATCCAGCCGAACAGCCAGCCGGTGCTGGTCTGGCGCAGCGCGGTCGACAGGTTGTACTCCTCGCTCTGGTGGTGCACCGCATGCGCGGCCCACAGCACCGCCACCGTGTGGCCGAACCGGTGATGCCAGTAGTAGCAGAAGTCATACACCAGCAGGCCGACGACCCAGACCCAGGCGGCGTCCGGCGGCAGCGGGTGTGGCGCGAGCGTCTCGAACGCGAGCGCGTAGATGCCGACCATCAGCAGCTTGCTGAACACGTTCAGCACCTGGCTCATGATGCCCAGGCCGATGCTGTTCAGCGCATCGGCGGTCACGTAGGTGTTGCGGCGCCGCGCGAGGCCGACCGCGAACTCGACCGCGATCAGCAGCAGGAACAGCGGGGTCGCGAGGACGATGACCTGGGAATCCGTCATGGCGCGATGGTGGCGCTGCGGGGGGCGGCTGAACACCCGGACGGTCCCGGATTGCGCTGCGCCGAATCCGGGAGTCGCCGATCCCGCTAGATCCAGCGCGGCTGCCGGTGCGTCAACGCCGGCAACTGCATCCGCACCTGCGCGATGCGCGCCGGGTCCAGCGTCGCCAGCACGACGCCTTCGCCCTCCTCGCGCATCGCGAGCACCTCGCCCCACGGGTCGACGACCAGGCTGTGGCCGAAGGTGCGCCGGCCGTTCTCGTGCAGCCCGCCCTGCGCCGGCGCGATCACGTAGCACTGGTTCTCGACCGCGCGCGCCCGCAGCAGCAGCTCCCAGTGCGCGCGGCCGGTGGTGTGCGTGAAGGCCGCCGGCACCGCCAGCAGGTCGCAGGGCGGCGACATCATCGCGCGATACAGCTCCGGGAACCGCAGGTCGTAGCAGATGCTCAGGCCGACGCGCAGGCCGTCGGCGTCGAAGGTCACCGGCTCGCTGCCGGCCTGCAGCACGCGACCCTCGTCGAAGTTCTCGCGGCCGTTGTCGTAGCGGAACAGGTGCATCTTGTCGTAACGCGCCGCCAGCGTGCCGTCGGGGGCGAACACGCAGCTGGCGTTGAGCGCGCGGTCGGGGGTGCCCGTGCCCGTGTCGATCCGCATCGGCAGCGTCCCGCCGATGATCCACAGACCGTGCCGGCGCGCCGCGTCGGCCAGCATCGACTGGATCGGCCCGTCGCCCGGCACCTCGGCCGCCGCGAGCTTGTCGCGATCGCTCAGGCCCATCAGGCAGAAGTACTCCGGCAGCCCGACCAGCCTGGCGCCGGCCTCCGCGGCCTGCGCGATCAGCCGGCGGGCATGGTCCAGGTTCTCGTCGACGCGGGGCGTCGAGACGGTTTGAAGCGCGGCGATCAGCATCGGGGTTTCCCTGCAGAGTGTGGCCTTCCTCACGCGGTGAGGGCCTGTGCGGCCGAGCTTACGTCGGACTCCGGGCCTTCGCCCGTCACAGGAATTGCGCCTGGGGCAGAATCCGACCGCCTTCCTTGACACGGGCATCAACGTCTCATGGATCTCGAGTCCTCCACCCTCGGCGCGCCGGTCGCAACCGCCCTGTCGCCGACGCCCGGCCCGGCACTCGCCGAGCACAGCCGCTTCGTGCAGCGGATTCGCCGCCGCTTTGGCGCCGAGCTGTCGCTGCTGGCGCCGGGGCTGCCGACCCGCGAACCGATCGAGGCGCTGATCGACGCGCTGCTGGCCACCGAGCGCACGCTGCCGAGCGCACTGCGCGTGGCCCGCCACCTGGTGCTCGAACGCCTGGCGGTGCTCGACGTCGAGCAGGCCGCGCCGATGGAGGACATCACCCGCGCGATGACCGAGCTCGCCGAGACCACGCTCGACCGCGCGATCGCACAGGCGCAGCACGAGCAGGACCAGCGCTTCGGCGCGCCGCTGAACGCCGACGGCCGGCGCATCGACTTCTGGGTCGTCGGCATGGGCAAGCTCGGCGCGCGCGAGCTGAACGTCTCGTCCGACATCGACCTGGTCTACGTCTACGAAGAAGACGGCGAGACGACCGGGCCGCAGCAGGTCACCGCGCACGAATACTTCTCGCAGCTCGCGCGCAGCCTGTACGCGCTGATCGGCGACACCACCGACGACGGCTTCGTGTTCCGCGTCGACCTCGCGCTGCGGCCGAACGGCAATTCCGGCCCGCCGGTCGTCAGCCTCGCGATGCTGGAGGAGTACTTCCTGGTGCAGGGCCGCGAGTGGGAGCGCTTTGCCTGGCTGAAGAGCCGCGTCGTCGCGCCGCGCGAAAGCGTGCGCAACGGCCGCGCGCTCGCGCTGCGCTCCACCGTGACCAGCTTCGTCTACCGCAAGTACCTCGACTACGGCGTGTTCGAAGGCCTGCGCCAGCTGCACCGCAAGGTGCGCGACGAAGCCCAGCGCCGCGCCGCCGGCCGCCCGGAACGCGCGAACGACGTCAAGCTGTCGCGCGGCGGCATCCGCGAGATCGAGTTCATCGTGCAACTGCTGCTGGTGGTGCGCGGCGGGCAGTTCCCCGAGATCCGCACCCGCTCGACGCTGAAGGCCCTCGCCAAGCTGACCGCCGGCGGGCTGATGAAGCCGGCCAGTGCCGAGCGGCTGGCCGAGGCCTACACCTTCCTGCGCCGCATCGAGCACCGCATCCAGTTCCTCGACGACCAGCAGACCCACCTGCTGCCGACCGCCGACGAGGACCTGAACTGGATCGCGCGCAGCATGGGCCTGCACTGCGGCAAGGTCTCGTGCGAGCTGCTCGAGCTGCTGGGCGCGGCGCGCGAGATGGTCGCGCTCGAATTCGACGCGCTGCTGCACGAAGGCCAGGCGCCCGCCGCCTGCCCGCCCGGCAAGAAGCCGGGCAGCTGCAAGACCTGCGGGCCGCCGCCGCAGCCGGTCGACAGCGACGAGTTCATCGAGAAGCTGCCGCCCGAGATCGCATCGCGCGTGCGCAGCTGGTGCGGCCAGCCGAGGATCCGCGCGCTGCGCGACGACAGCAAGGTGCGGCTCGCGCGGCTGATCACGCGCACCGTCGACGCGGTCGGCGACCGGCGCTGCACGATGGATGCGGCCGCGCGCTTCGTCGACTGGGTCGAGCCGCTGCTGCGCCGCGAGAGCTACCTCGCGCTGCTGGTCGAGCGGCCCGAGGTGCACAACCGGCTGCTGCGCCTGCTCGGCCTCGCGCGCTGGCCGATGCGCTACCTGATGCAGCACCCGGGCGTGATCGACGAACTCGCCGACGAACGCCTGCTGCACAGCCGCTTCGACGCCGCCGAGTTCATCGCCGACCTGGAGGCGCGCCACGAAGCCTGGGAGCGCTCCGGCCAGGCCGACGAAGAATCGCTGCTCGACACGCTGCGCCGCGCCCACCATGCCGAGGTGTTCCGCACGCTGGTGCGCGACGTCGAGGGCCACATCACCGTCGAGCAGGTGGCCGACGACCTGTCGGCGCTGGCCGATGCGACGCTGCAGTGCGCGCTGAACTGGGCCTGGGGCCACCTGAAGCAGCGCCACCGGCCGGCGCCGCGCTTCGCGGTGATCGCCTACGGCAAGCTCGGCGGCAAGGAGCTCGGCTACGGCAGCGACCTCGACGTGGTGTTCCTCTACGACGACGGCGACGAGGCCGATACCGACCGCGCCGCCGAGGTCTACGCCGCCTTCGTGCGCAAGCTGATCACCTGGCTCACGCTGCGCACCGCGGCCGGCGAGCTGTTCGACATCGACACCGCGCTGCGGCCGAACGGCAGCTCGGGGCTGTTGGTCACCTCGCTCGCGTCGTTCGAGAACTACCAGCGCGGCCGCGGCAGCAACACTGCCTGGACCTGGGAGCACCAGGCCGTGACGCGGGCGCGCTTCTGCGCCGGCGCTGCCGAGCTGGCGCCGCGCTTCGAGGCGGTGCGCCGCGCGGTGCTGTGCGCAGAACGCGATCCGGCGGCGCTGCGCACCGAGGTGCAGGCGATGCGCGAGAAGGTGCGCAGCGCCCATCCGGTGCGGGCCGGGCTGTTCGACGTGAAGCACAGCGCCGGCGGCATGATGGACGCCGAATTCGCGGTACAGACGCTGGTGCTGGCCCACGGCGCTCAGCACCCCGAGCTGCTCGACAACGTCGGCAACATCGCGCTGCTGCAGCGCGCCGAGCTGTGCGGGCTGCTGCCGGCCGGTGTCGGCAGCACGGCCGCCGATGCCTACCGCGAGCTGCGCCGCGCGCAGCACCGGGCGCGGCTCGACGAACAGCCGACCCAGTTCGATCCGGCGCCGCTGGCCGCGCACCGCGATGCGGTGCTCGCGCTGTGGGCGGTGGTGTTCCCCGCGTCGGCCGGCGCTTGATCGCCAAGCGTCCCCGCGCATTGCGCCAGCCCGGGTGGGCGTGGCTCCTGCTGTCCGCCTCGATCTTCCTCGCGACGCTCGCGGCGCAGGCGGTGCCGAAAGCGGTGCTCGACTGGCAGCCCGGCCTGGCCGCTGCCGAACCGTGGCGCTGGTGGACGGCGCTGTTCGTGCACTTCAGCCTGCTGCACCTCGGCGCCAACCTGCTGGGGCTGCTGCTGGTCGCGGCCTTCGGCCTGTCGGCGCGCGTGCCGTGGCCGATGAGCGCGGCATGGTTCGCGGCATGGCCGCTGACGCACCTGGCCTTGCTGCTGCAGCCGGCGCTGCGCCACTACGGCGGGTTGTCGGGCGTGCTGCATGCGGCCGTGGCCATCGTCGCGGTGCACCTGCTGACGCAACGCTCCGGGCGGCTGATCGGCGGCGCGGTCCTGGCGGGCCTGGGCATCAAGGTGTTCGGCGAATCGCCGTGGCTCGGGCCGGTGCAGTACACGGCCGGCTGGGACATCGGCGTCGCACCGATCGCGCACGCCTGCGGGCTGGCCGTCGGCATCGGCTGCGCGCTGGTCGCGGTGGGTGCGCGGCAATTCCGCTCCGGAACAAGGGTCCATGACTGAACGAAAGAGCGCGCTCGATTCGCTGGCCGTCACCTCGCTGATCGGCCTGTGCTTCCTGTGGGGACTGAACCAGGTGGCCGCCAAGGCGGCGCTGCCCGAGGTGCCGCCGCTGCAGCAGGCGGCACTGCGCTCGCTGGGCGGTGCGCTGCTGGTGTTCGCATGGTCGCGCTGGCGCGGCATCCGGCTCTTCGAACGCGACGGCACGCTCCCCGGCGGACTGCTGGCCGGCACGCTGTTCGCGGCCGAGTTCGTCTGCATCTTCCTCGGGCTGCAGTTCACCAGCGCGTCGCGCATGGTGGTGTTCATCTACCTGTCGCCGTTCGTCGTCGCGCTCGGCATGCCGTTCATCGCGAAGTCCGAGCGCCTGTCGGGCGTGCAGGTGGGCGGGCTGGTCGCGGCGTTCGCCGGTGTCGCGTGGGCCTTCGCCGAAGGCTTCTCGCAGCCGGCGGTCGGCGCGCACCAGTGGATCGGCGATGCGCTCGGCGTGACCGCCGGCGTGCTGTGGGGCGCGACCACGCTGGCGATCCGCGGCACTGCGCTGTCGGGCGCGTCGGCCGAGAAGACGCTGCTGTACCAGCTCAGCGTGTCGGGCGTGCTGCTCGCGCTGGCGGCGCTCGCCAGCGGCCAGCCGTTGCCGCGGGCGCTGTCGGTGGTGGCCTGGAGCTCCTTGGCGTTCCAGGTGGTGGTGGTCACGTCGGCCAGCTACCTGATGTGGTTCTGGCTGGTGCGGCACTACCCGGCGACGCGGCTCGCGGCGTTCACGCTGCTGACGCCGGTGTTCGGGTTGTTGCTGGGGTTGGGGTTGCTGGGCGAGCCGATCACCGCGCGGCTGGTGGTCGCGCTGGCGGGCGTCGCGATCGGGATCGCGGTGGTGAACCGGCCCGCGAAGCGCTGAGGCTTCAAGCGCGGATGCGTTTCACCAGCGCGGTCGTCGAGTAGCCGTCGACGAACGGGATCGCCAGCGCCTGGCCGCCCCAGCTGCGCACCAGCCGCGTCTCGGCCAGCGTCTCCATGTCGTAGTCGCCGCCCTTCACATACAGGTCGGCATGCACCTCGCCAAGCAGCGCGACCGGCGTCTTCTCGTCGAACAGCGTCACCAGGCTGACGCTCTCCAGCGCGGCCAGCACGCAGGCGCGGTCGGTCTCGGCGTTCAGCGGCCGGTCAGGTCCCTTGCCGAGCAGCCGCGCGGACGCATCGCTGTTCAGCCCGATCACCAGGCTGCCGCCCAGCGCGCGCGCTTGCGCGAGGTAGCTGACGTGGCCGCGGTGCAGGATGTCGAACACCCCGTTCGTGAAGACCAGCGGGCGCGGCAGCACGGCCAGCCGCGCGGCGAGCTGCTCGCGCGGGCAGAGCTTGTCGAGGAACGACATCAGGCCGGCTGCGCGCCGGAACTGCCCTTCGTGGCGGCGGCCAGCGCGGCCGCCATCTCCTTGCGGAAGCGGTTCAGCTCCTGCACGCTCGCGAAGCTGCGTTCCATCAGCAGGCTCATGTTGTGCAGGATGCGCTCGACGACCTTGTTCTCCCAGACCGCATCGAACTGGATCTGGCGGTCCAGCCACTGCTCCAGCCATTCGGGGTTCGGCAGGCGGCTCTGGATGGTGTCGCGCGGGAACAGCTTGACGTTCACATGCAGGTTGGTCGGGTGCAGCGCCTGCGCGGTGCGGCGGGCGCTGGCCATCAGCACGCCGACCTTCGCGAACGCGGCACGGGCTTCGTCGCCGAACTTCTGCATCGCGCGCTTCATGTAGCGCAGGTAGGCGCCGCCGTGGCGGGCCTCGTCGCGCGCGAGCGTCTCGTAGATGGCCTTGATCACCGGCTCGCTGTGCCATTCGGCGGCGCGGCGGTACCAGTGGTTCAGCCGGATCTCGCCGCAGAAGTGCAGCATCAGCGTCTCGAGCGCCGGTGCCGGGTCGAACTCGAAGCGCACCGCATGCAGCTCTTCTTCGCTCGGCACCAGGTCGGGCCGGAAGCGGCGCAGGTACTCCATCAGCACCAGCGAGTGCTTCTGCTCTTCGAAGAACCACACGCTCATGAATGCCGAGAAATCGCTGTCGTCGCGGTTGTCCCGCAGGAACATCTCGGTGGCCGGCAGCGCCGCCCACTCGGTGATCGCATTCATCTTGATGGTCTGGGCCTGCTCTTCGGTGAGCCTGCTGCCATCGAACTCATCCCAGGGGATGTCGGTGTCCATGTTCCATCGGACAGCCTCGAGTTGCTTGAACAGTTCGGGGTAAAGCATGAATAGGGCCTGTGGAAGTCCGGCGGCATTTTAGACGCGCGAACGTGACACTCCCGTCACACAAGAGTAGCGAGGAAGGTTATCAACGCGCTCGCCAGCGCTGCATCGCACCCTGCAAGTCGCCGAGCGTGGCCAGCGCGGTGATGCCGGCCGGCGTGCGCCGGTGCAGCACCGGTGCCGCGCCGCCCACCCACACCTCGACCGCTGCCGGCAGCTTCGCGCGCAGCTCGACCAGGCTGTCGGTGACCTGCTGCGGGTTGGTGGCGCCGCTGAAGGCGAGCACGACGACGTCGGCCTCGAAGGCCTGCGCCGCCAGCACCGTGTCCCACAGCGGCGTCTGCAGGCCGAGCGAGGTGCAGCGCGCGCCGTCCAGTGCCAGCAGCACCTCGGCCAGCAGCAGGCCGAGCCCGTGCGGCTCGCCGGGGAAGGTGGTCAGCAGCACGTTCGGCCGCGCGTCGGCCGGCGGCTGTGGCAGCAGGTACAGCGCCTGGCGCATCACGCCGTGCAGCACCTCGGAGCAGGCGTGCTCCTCGAAGATTTCCAGCTGGCCGCGCATCCAGGCGTCGCCGACCAGCGTATTGAGAGGGACCACCACTTCGACGACGAAGCGGCTCAGGCCCAGGCTCAGCTGGGCCTGCGTCAGCAGGCGTCGCAGCGCCGTCAGGTCATGAGCACGAACGAGTTCGAGGTACTGGATCAACGCGGGCGCCACCGCCCCGACGGGCGGCTCCACGCCGCCACCGGTGCGCACCGGTTCGGGGCTGCTCTCGCTGAGCCGGCGCAACTCGTCGATCGGCATGCCGACGACGCGGCCGGGCCGGTGCCCGCCGTCCATCAGCCGGCGCACGATGCGCAATTTCTCGACCTGGTCGAGCGGGTACGAGCGCTCGCCCTGGGCATCGCGCTGCGGCAGCGGAAAGCCGTAGCGGCGCTCCCAGACCCGCAAGGTGTCCTTGCTGAGCCCGGTGTCGCGCTCGACGGCGGCAATCGACAAGGTCGGGGGTTTCATCGTGTCGTGATCGGGTTGACAAGCCTGCCGAGCGGATTCACATTGTCCAGGACAAACATGGACAATATCGACAACATTGAGCGATTCGTGAGCATCGACACCCATCCTGACCTGGACAAACTGACCGCATGACACACTTCCGACCCCTCCTCGCGCTGGCGTGGGCCCTGCTGGCGGGCGCCGTGCTGGCCCCCACCGCGGCCTCGGCCGCCCCGGCCTGCCCGGCCCTGCTGGACCGGCAGGCGCTGCGCCTGCAAGACGAAAAGCCGCAGAACCTGTGCCAGTACGCCGGCCAGGTCGTCGTGATCGTCAACACCGCGAGTTTCTGCGGCTTCACGCCCCAATACAAAGGCCTGGAGGCGCTGTACCAGCGCTACCGCGACCGCGGACTGGTCGTGCTCGGCTTTCCGTCCAATGATTTCGGCGCGCAGGAGCCGGGCTCAAGCAAGGACATTGCCGACTTCTGCGAAAACACCTTCGGCGTGAAATTTCCGATGTTCACGAAGACCCGCGTGGCCGAGTCTGCGGGCGCTGCGGTCGATCCGCTGTACGTGGAACTGCGCAAGCGCACCGGCGCCGCGCCGAAGTGGAACTTCCACAAGTACGTGGTCTCGCGCGACGGCAGCGCGGTGCAGAGCTTCGCCAGCACCATCGAGCCGGACGACCCGGCCTTCGTGCGCGAGATCGAACGCCAGCTGGGCGCGCGGTGATGCGAGCGACCCTGCGTATCAATGTCACCGGCCGCGCCCACGCCCGGCGGTGGGTCACATCGGGACATGTTTTTTTTCAGAAGACAACGGAACTCGAAGGGACACTGGGCGTCTCACCCCACCTGAGACGTGCCGGGGCGTTTGCCAGCGGCACGTGTTTGGATCCTGTTCTTGCGTTGCACAGCCGGCCTGCCCAGCAGGCTGAAATCCCGGGGCGGTTCTCCTCCTCCCTCCTCCCTCCCTCCTTCGCCGCGGGGCGCTGTGCAGCGGTTTTTATTCCCGGCCCGGGCCCTTGTGCCCTGGTTTCCCCGGCTGTCCCGCCCGATCGGGCCTGAGCCGCCATGCGACGCGTCGCCGTCGTCGGCTCGGGCATCGCGGGCCTGTCGGTCGCCTGGCGGCTGGCCGATGAAGCCCAGGTCACGCTGTTCGAAGCCGGTCCGTATTTCGGCGGCCACACGCACACCGTCGATCTGACATTGGGCGGCGTCACGCACGGCGTCGACACCGGCTTCCTCGTCTTCAACGAACGCACCTACCCGCGGCTGATCGCGCTGTTCGCCGAACTCGGCGTCGCGACCACCGCGACCGAGATGTCGTTCTCGGTGCAGGCGCCGGCGAGCGGCCTCGAATGGAGCGGCAGCGACCTGAACAGCGTGTTCGCGCAGCGCCGCAACCTGCTGCGCCCGCGCTTCATCGGGATGCTGGCCGAGGTGCTGCGCTTCAACCGCGTGGCCACCCGCATCGCCGAACGGGGCGATGACCCGCAGATGCAGCAGTCGATCGGCGAATTCCTCGACGCCCAGCGCTTCTCGGCGCTGTTCCGCGACGGCTACTTCCTGCCGATGATCGGCAGCATCTGGTCGTGCCCGACCGAGCAGATGCTGCGCTTTCCGGTCGCGACGATGATCCGCTTCTGCCACAACCACGGTCTGCTGCAGGTGGCGAATCGGCCGCGCTGGTTCACAGTGGTCGGCGGCGCGCGCCGCTATGTCGACCAGATGCTGCCGCGCATCGCCGACGCGCGGCTCGACACGCCGGTGCGCGGCGTGCGGCGCCTGCCGCCGGGCCAGGGCAGCGCCGGCGTGATGCTGCGCACCGATGCCGGCAGCGAGCGCTTCGACGAGCTGGTGCTGGCCTGCCACAGCGACCAATCGCTCGCGCTGCTCGACGATGCGACGCCGGCCGAGCAGGCGCTGCTCGGCGCGATCCGCTACCAACGCAACCGCGCGGTGCTGCACACCGACACCCGGCAGCTGCCGCAGCAACGCCGCGCCTGGGCGGCCTGGAACTACGAGCGCGCGGCCGAGCTGCCGCGCGAGCAGGCCTCGGTCTGCCTGCACTACCTGATCAACCGGCTGCAGCCGCTGCCGTTCCGCGAACCGGTGATCGTCTCGTTGAACCCGGTGCGCGAGCCCGCGGCCGATCGGGTGCATGGCGAGTTCGACTATGCGCATCCGGTGTTCGACCAGGCCGCGATCGACGCGCAGCTGCGCCTGCCGGCGCTGCAAGGCCGGGCGCACACCTGGTTCTGCGGCGCGTGGACGCGCTACGGTTTCCATGAAGACGGGTTGATGTCCGGCCTCGCGGTCGTCGACGGCCTGCGCCAACGGTGGGCCGCCGCGGCGCACGGAGCCGCCGCGTGACCGGGCCGGCGCAGCCGCTGATCGGCACCGGCCAGGTCCGGCATGCGCGCCTGCGGCCGGTCGTCAACCGCTTCGCCTACCGCAGCTGGTTCCTGATGCTGCCGCTGCGCAGCCTGCGCACGCAGCCTTCGCCGGCGCTGCACCGCAACCGCTTCGGGCTCGTCAGCTTCAGCGACCGCGACCATGGCGACGGCCGCGACGACTGCCTGGCCTGGCTCGACGAGCTGCTGGCCGCCGAGGGCCTGCACGACCAGACGCGCGGCGAGGTCTGGCTGCACTGCCTGCCGCGCGTGGTCGGCCACACCTTCAAGCCGGTCAGCTTCTGGTACTGCCACCGCACCGATGGCGGGCTCGGCGCGATCGTCGTCGAGGTCAACAACACCTTCGGCGAACGGCACTGCTACCTGCTGCACGGACCGGCGCTCGCGTGGGGCCGCGAGCTCGCGGCCGACAAGGTGTTCCACGTCTCGCCGTTCTGCGAGCCGCGCGGGCGCTACCGCTTTCGCTTCATGCTGAGCGGCGTGCATCCGCCGGCCGCCGATGCGCGTATGGACTCTCCAATGAGAACCATCGCCCGCATCGACTACGACGATGGCGCCGACAGCGACGGCCCGCTGATCCGCACCAGCGTCTCGGGAACGCTCGCGCCGCTGACGGCCCGCAGCGCGCGCGCCGCCTTCTTCGGCATGCCGCTGATGACGCTGGCGGTCGTGGCGCGCATCCACTGGCAGGCGCTGAAGCTGCTCTGCAAGCGGGTGCCCGTCGTGCGAAAGCCACCACCGCCGGCGAGTTTCATCACCCGCTGATCCATCGCTGATTGAGCGCTCACCCACGCTGTCCGAGCACCCCATGCCGTTTCGATCCTCCACCAGCTTCGCCCCCCGGACCCTCCCCGACGCCGTGCCGATGGCAACCCGCCAGGTGCTGCACCTGCTCGAACGCCTGCGGCACGGCACGCTGGACATCCAGCTGCCGAGCGGCGAACAGCTGCACTTCGGCAGCGGCGGCGAGCTGCGTGCCGCACTGCGTTTGCGCAACTGGAATGCAGCCTCGGCGGCGTTGAAATCCGGCGACATCGGCTTTGCCGAGAGCTTCATCGCCGGCGACTGGAGCACGCCGGACCTCGCGACGCTGCTGAAGCTCTTCATCGCGAACCGCGACGAGATGGAGGCGCTGGTCTACGGCCGCTGGTGGGGCGCGTTGCTGTACCGGGCGCGCCACCTGTTCAACCGCAACTCGCGGCGCGGCAGCAAGAAGAACATCCATGCGCACTACGACCTCGGCAACGCGTTCTACCGGCTGTGGCTGGACCCGACGATGAACTACTCCGCCGCCTGGTTCGACGGCGACCGCATGCAGGACCTGCCCGCAGCGCAGGCGGCCAAGATGCGGCGCGCGCTCGTCGAATGCGACGTGCGGCCCGGCGACCGGGTGCTGGAGGTCGGCTGCGGCTGGGGCGCGCTCGCCGAATGCGCAGCGCGCGAGTTCGGCGCGCAGGTCACCGGCGTGACGCTGTCGGCCGAGCAGCTCGACTGGGGCCGGCGCCGGCTGCAGGATGCCGGCCTGCCGGGCGAGCTGCGCTACCAGGACTACCGCGACATCGACGACGGCCCGTTCGATGCCGTCGTGTCGATCGAGATGTTCGAGGCGGTCGGCCGCGACTACTGGCCGGGCTGGTTCGAGATGCTGCGCCGCCAGCTGAAACCAGGCGGCCGGGCCTGCATCCAGAGCATCACGATCCGCGACGACCTGTTCGAGCGCTATGTGCGCTCGACCGATTTCATCCAGCAGTACATCTTCCCCGGCGGCCTGCTGCCGAGCGCGCAGGCCTTCCGCGCCGCGGCGGCGCGCGCCGGGCTGAAGGTGGTCAACGAGCTGTCGTTCGGCGAGGACTATGCCGAGACGCTGCGCCGCTGGCGCGAGCGCTTCGCGGCCGAGGACGCACGCGTGCGCCGCCTCGGCTTCGACACCCGCTTCATGCGCACCTGGGAGTTCTACCTCGCGTACTGCGAGGCGGCCTTCGAGACCGGCAACACCGGCGTCATGCAATTCACGCTGAAGCGGGAAGCCTGATCGGCATGATCAAGCGGCGCCCGTGGAGCCGGCTCCGCCGGTCCACCAGGCGCGCCCCCTTGAGGGGGAGACGCGTGTATGGACCGGGGACCTGGGTGACAGGTGTGCGAAGACCTAGGTAACACTTTTTCCCGATGCGACATCGGGAGCAAATGTGCCCTGGAGAGAAGCCACCGTGAAGGAGCAGAGAGCGGAGTTCGTGCGACTGGCGCGAGCGGAGTCGGCCAATGTGAGCGAGTTGTGCAGGCGCTTCGGCATCAGTCGCAAGACGGGATACAAGCTGATCAAGCGCTGGCAGCAAGAGGGTGAAGAGGGGTTGGGCAACCGCTCGTGCCGCCCGAAGACCTCG